>Ga0180432_10000167_pt1 | contig 104955 bp, 88 predicted proteins | sample SS_ome_10_FD_132414 | JGI IMG/M metagenome (GOLD analysis project Ga0180432, IMG submission 132414) | Hypersaline lake sediment archaeal communities from the Salton Sea, California, USA - SS_1_MS_2 metaG | ecosystem: Environmental > Aquatic > Non-marine Saline and Alkaline > Hypersaline >... | reverse complement strand
CTCACCTTGCTCGCCCTGCTCACCTTGCTCGCCCTGCTCACCTTGCTCGCCCTGCTCACCTTGCTCGCCCTGCTCACCTTGCTCACCTTGCTCGCCCTGCTCACCTTGCTCGCCCTGCTCACCTTGCTCGCCCTGCTCACCTTGCTCGCCTTGCTCACCTTGCTCACCTTGCTCGCCTTGCTCGCCCTGCTCACCTTGCTCGCCTGGGATGGGCTGGCCGATCTCCTCCTCAAGTCCCTGTATGGCCTTGTCGGTTAGGATAGAGGCCGCCAACCAGCCGGCAGCGATCCCGGTCAGGGCAGTCGGCGGGACAAGCGCGACGCCAGTGTCGAGGGCCAATGAGCTCATCCAGCAACCGCTCCACAGGGGAACGGCCGCCACTAACAGAGCACACACGATCGCCAACACTCGAGTTCTGGACATTTTTACGCCTCCTCCGCAGTCCACGGACTCCACACAGTTCCGTATATGTTAGCACACCTTCCACCGGTTTGACAACCCCTACCCTCGAAGTCTTCCCCAGATAGGCCCAGAACGTGGCGGGGCGTCCGGCCGGGACCCGCCTCTCCTTGGTCAGCTCTTCATTTGGTCAGCTCTGCCCACGCGGCCATCAATCGAGGGCCGACTTCGGGGCCACAGCTGTTGAACTCCCCGTACTGTCGTTCCTTGCGCCCATAGGCATAGGGCGCGAACCAGTCCCACTGCGACTTGGGCAGGATGTAGCCCACCTCGTCGTTGGCCAGTCCGATAACCATTTTGTAGCGACCCGTCATGCGCGGGTAGATCGTTGGCTCGAGCGGCGCGCCGGGAAAATCGGCGTTTTCCTCTTGCGGGCGTTGGAACTTGCCCAACGTCAGCTCCGGGTAGATCTCGCCCGGGATGGCGGCGATCTGCAGCGGGCCGATCTGGATCAGCCCCACTTCCGTCTTGAGGTGCGGGTCCGCGACCTTGGGGAACGCCGGCCCGCTCGAGGCGGTCGTCGGCTTCGGTACGACCACGGGCGTGGCGTCGGCGTGATAGACCTGTCTTGAACACAGGCCCATCCGCATCGCCGTCTTGTACACCTGGTTCCACACGGGCAACAGGGCCTCCTTCGTCCGAACGGAGATCGGGCCGGTGAGGGGCTTGGCGTCCTTCAGGGCGTGTTCGACGATGCGGCCGATGATCCGCCCGTAGGCCATCATCCTGCCGATCTCGTCGCCGGGCAGCGCCTCTCGGGTGAAGGGGTCCGCCTTCGGCGTCCGCGGAGCGAGTAACCCGCCGACGGTGCCGCTGTTGTAGATCGCCACCCCACCGTACTTCTCCTCGAGGTACTCGCGCATGGTCGACGGGAAGTCGCTGCTGAGCTGGGGATTCCTCGACCCGAGCACCTCGGGGTGGCAGGGCATGTTGACGAGCGTCACGACGGCGCGTCCGCGTTTCGGTGTGGCCTGAATGACGGTGATCTTCGAATCGATCACCTTGGGCAGACGCGAATCGCCGATGAGGGTGGCTTGTGCGTTGGCGTCGGCGGTGGCGATCCGCAGCGTCGCCCGCTTCGCCTTTTTGTGCGCGGTCTGGACCGCCTCGACGCAGGCGGCCCGGACCTTCGCCAGATGTCCCGGGATCAGGCCCGTCCGGCCGAAGGGCCCCCAAATCCCGATCGTGTCCGGACCGGCGTGGGTGTGCGTGGCGCTCACCAAGACGTAGTCGACCTTCGGCTCGAGGCCGAGCTTCTCGACCGCCTCGCGGATCTTGAGCACCTCGTCGTAAAAGAACCCCACCAGATCACACGCGACGATGGCCAGGCCGAACTCGCCGTCGTGGATCACCATCGCCCGGGCGTAGATGTCGTCGTGGACCTTCTGGGCCCGGCGTCCGATGCCGTACCCGGCCAGCCAGACCGGCGGCGCGCCGGCCGCGACCTTCGGCGTGATCACGACCGACGCGGCCCCGACGCGATAGCGCTTGGATTTCGCCGCCTCGGCCACACCGCACGAGAGCGCGAACCCCGCACAGACCACAATCATCATTCTTGGGCGCATCATTTGACCTCCTTAGGCCACATCTTAGGCGATGTCCGGCCGAAACGCCTACCGGTTTTTGTGTTGACTGCGGACGGGCCTACATCGATCACGGCGCACCGGGCGGGACCGTGGGGTATGATGCGCCCTCGGACCGCCCGATCCCGGCGGGACGCGCGAGGGACCTCCGATGGCCTGGCTGGTGTCTTGGTGGTCGGCCCTGATCCTGTTCGTCGTTCCTTTGGTCATCGTGCTTGCCTCCGTCATTCGGGGTATGCGCCGGTCCGTTCCCGATCCAGACAAACGGCGGAAGGCCCACGCCAGAAGGAAGATGCTCTACCGCAGGCCCGGGCCGCGGGTGTATGCCTTGTTCATTCTCGGGATCGTCCTGTCGTGCGTTGTGTCCATCTCGTACGGGTTCGTGATCCTACACTTCAGCTACGGCGTGAAGCTGTCGACGCGGCTGTCCGTCTGGGTCGCGCCGGCCTTGTTGTGGGTGGCTGTGATTCTGCAGCTCGTGGGATTCCGCGCGCAGCGTCGGCAGGAGCGGCGCTTCCTAGACCGCCTCGAGGGCGAGGATCATTTGATCTGCCCCGACTGCCATTACTCGCTGGCGGGGCACGGAGAGGGCGGTCGGTGTCCCGAGTGCGGGTACACCTTCACGCTTGAGTCTCTGGTCGAGGATTGGGGTGACGTCAAGAAGCTTGCACGGAGGCGACACTCGCCATGACCTGGCTGACGTTCTGGTGGTTGGTCGTGATCGTCGTGGGGGCGGGCATACCGATGCTGGCCTACGTCATGATGGGACGGATCCTGCGTCGTGCGGTTCCCGATGCGGCCCGTCGGGGCAAGGCGTGGGGCAGGAAGCTCAAGGTCCACCGCGGTCCGGGCATCTGGCGTCACGTGGTGTTGCTCATCGTGGGCGCGCTGTCGGGCGTGATCGTCTTGCGATTGGGGTTCGGCGTGCCGCTGCCGATCCACCTGTCGGTGTGGGCGACCTTGGTCCTGGTGTTGGTCATGATCGCGTTGGTCTACGCGCAGCTCGTCGCGGGCCACTGGCGGGAGAAGCGCTTCTACGATCGCCTCGAACGGGAGGAGCACCTGATCTGTCCGGAATGCCACTACTCCCTGGCCGGTCATGCGGCGGGCGGGAACTGTCCCGAATGCGGCTACGCCTTCACGCCCGAATCTCTTCTCGAGGACTGGACGGACGTCAAGAAGCTCGCGCGGAGGCGGGTGTCGCCATGACTTGGATGACGTTGTGGTGGCTGGTCCTGTTTGTCGTTGGTGCGAGTGTCTTCCCGCTCGCCTGGGTCGCAGTGGGCCGAGTTTATCATCGCTGGGCCGTCCGCGATCCAGTCCGGCGGAGCAAGGCCCGGGCCAGGAGGCGCAAGGTTCCCGGTTCGGGGCCCTGGAACTTCGTCGCTTTCCTCATCATAGGTTCCCTCTGGGGCGGGATCTTCCTCCCGTATGAGTTCGGCGTCCCGTTCCCAGTAACCGTGGACTTCTCGTCGGCGGTCACGTTTCGGCTGATAGCCGTCGTGTCGTACCTGGAGACCGTGGTGGTGGCGTTCGCCTTCGCCTGGTCGTTCCTGAGCTTCTGGCGGGAGAAGCGCTTCTTTGATTGCGTCGAACGGGAGGAGCACCTGATCTGTCCGGATTGCCACTACTCTCTGGAAGGTCATGCCGCGGGGGGACACTGTCCTGAATGTGGATATACCTTCACGCCGGAATCCCTGCTCGAGGACTGGGCGGACGTCAAGAAGCTCGCGCGGAGGCGGGTGTCGCCATGACTTGGCCGACGTTCTGGTGGCTGGTCCTGTTCGTCCTGTGTACGGGCGCCGTCCCGCTCGGCTGGGCCGTAGTGGGCCGAGTTTATCATCGCTGGGCCGTCCGCGATCCAGTCCGGCGGAGTGAGGCCCGAGCCAGGAGGCGCAAGGTCCCCGGTTCGGGTATCAGGCGGCACATTGGGTTCCTCATCGTGGTCTCCCTGCAGTTCGGGCTGACCTTCCCGCTGGGGATCTTCGGCCCGCTCCAGGTCCGACTGCTGGAGGTCGTTCTCGGCCTGATTGCGTCCCTGCTATACCCCCTGTGTATCGGGGTGGTGCTCGTCACTGCCTGGTCAGTCCTGAACTTATGGCGGGAGAAGCGCTTCTTCGATCGCCTCGAACGGGAGGAGCACCTGATCTGTCCGGACTGCCACTACTCTCTGGAAGGTCATGCTGCAGGGGGACACTGTCCCGAATGTGGGTACACCTTCACGCCCGAATCCCTGGTCGAGGACTGGACCGACGTCAGGAAGCTTGCGGGTCATTGTCCGCTTCGATCTCGGCGGCGGTGACCTCTCGGCCGAGCTTATGCGACTTGTAGATGCCCTCGAGGATCATGCTGGTCTTGAGCGCCACGCCGGCTGAGTCGATCAGCTCGCAGCGCCCGAGCTGGGCCGAGACCCAGTGGCGTTGCGATCCGTCGACGTCGCCCGTGCCGGGGACGCATTGATGCCATCGCCAGTCGACGGCCTTTAGATCGGCGGTGGCGTCGAACTCGATGTCGCTGATCGTGGTGAAGTAGGTGAAGGGCTCGAGCATGAGCCCGCCGGCGCTGCCGAAGATCTGGTGGTTGGCGCCCACGGCCTGGTTGACGGCCCAGGCCTCCTCGACAAACAGCGTGATGCCGCCCGCCAGCCGGATCAGCCCCAGGCCGAACTCCTCCACGTCGTACCCACTGCTTTCGCGGCGGTCCGCGTACATGTCGAGTTCCTGGAACGTGCTGCCCGACACGGTCAGCAGGCCGGGGTTGCCGAGCAGATAGACCATCCGCGCGGTGTGGTAGACGCACATGTCCACCAGTGCCCCGCCGGCGGAGGTCTCGCTGTCGACGAACTGGGCCGTCCCGTAGCCGTCGACGAAGGGCCGACCTCGGCGGCGATAGTGCCGGGCCTTGGCGTAGTAGATGCGACCGAGCTTGCCCTCGTCGATCATCTTCTTGGCCGCCCGCGTCGGCGGGTCGTAGAGGCTGAAGAACTGGATGGCGAGCTTCTGCCCCGTCTCCTGGGCGACCTCGTACATCCGCTTGGCCTCGGCGTAGGTGGCGGCCATGGGCTTCTCGCAGTAGACGTTCTTGCCGGCCCGCAGGGCGTCGATCGTGACGGGCGCGTGGAGGCGGTTGTGGAGACAGACGTCGACGGACTGGACCTCGTCCATCGCCAGCAGGTCCTTGTAGTCCGTCAGGACGTGGGGGATGTTCCGCTCGGCGGCCACGCGACGGGCCTCGTCCTCGTTGATGTCGCACACCGCGATGATGTCGGCCTCGGGGATCTTGTCGTAGTGGCCCAGGTGGATCTTGCCGATCTGCCCGACGCCGATCATGCCGATCTTGACCTTGTCTGCCATGGGATCTGTCGCTCCTCGAATCACGCTGTCCCGCGTCCAGCGACGTGTCGCCGGCCCGCACGCCCGCCGATGGGCATGCCGGCCGCAGAATAGCGGGCGGCTCGCGAGTTTCAAGTCGCCGCGCCGCGTCGCGTCGTTTCTGCTTGACTGATCGGGCCCGAGCGATAGAGTGACCGCGGGCGTGGTCGGGCAGACCTTAACGACGAGGACGCAGGCGATTGACTTCGCACCAGTGGATCTGGCTGGTGGCAGTGGCCTTGTTCGGGGCGTGCATCGGCAGCTTCCTGAACGTGGTGATCTACCGGCTCGCGCGGGGGATGTCGGTCCATCGGCCCGCGCGGTCGTTCTGCCCCGGCTGCGAGCGGACGATCGGGTGGTACGACAACATCCCGCTGGTGAGCTACCTGGCGCTCGGCGGGCGATGTCGCCACTGCGGGATGGCCATCTCGGTTCGCTACCCCGTGATCGAGGCCCTGACGGTCCTGCTGTTCGTTCTTGCGTATGACATGTTCTTTCTGGGGCCCGCCCGCCCGGAGTTCTGCGACCTGGGGACGGATTGGCCGGTGTTTCTCGCGCACCTGGTGCTGCTGGCGGCGCTGGTCGTCACCTCGGCCATCGACATCGAGGGGTACTGGATTGACGTGACGATCACCTACGCGGTGGTGATCGTGGGCACGGTGGCGCATGCGCTGTGGACGCCGCAGACGAGCGCTGCGTTTCCCCGGCCCTGGTCCGTGACGGCCGCGGGGGCGGCCGCCGCGACGATCGGGCTCGTCTTGGCGGCGGTCTTCTGGCGACGGAAGGAATACGACAGCGGCGCCGAGTCGAATGACTTGCCCGAGGAGTCCGACCGCCCGGCGCGGTCGCGGTCCGGGCTGCCGGTCGCGTGGTTGATGGCCGTGGTGATCGTCGTCTGGATCGGGATGGTGGGCGTCGACGCCGACCGACTGGGCGACGTTGATGCCTTCTGGGTGCGAGCGGGGGTCGTGATGGCCACGTGTTTCCTCGTGTTGGTCTGTGTGGGGATGTCGCCCACGCAGGCTGAGGCCGACGTCCTCGAGGCCATTCACGAGGAGCGCCCGCAGGCGCGCCGCGAGGCGGGGGCCGAGCTGGCCTGGTTGGCCCCGTCGATCGTCCTGGGCATTTTGGCTGCGGTCGTGGTATCCTGCACGGCCGCGGGAGGAAGGCTGTGGGAGGAGGCCCTGGCGTGGACGCCGCTGGAGGGAAGCTGGCGGCCGATCTGGGGCATGACGACGGCGCTGTCGGGTTTCGTCGTCGGCGGGGCGATCGGATGGGGCGTTCGGATTGTCTTCACGCTGGTGCTGGGCAAGGAGGCGTTCGGCCTGGGAGACGTTCATCTGATGGCGGCGGCGGGTGCCGTTGCGGGTTGGCCGGTGGTGGCGGCGGGGTTCTTTTTGGCCTGTCCGCTGGCGGTGGCGGCGGTGCTGCTCTGGCTGGTCCGCAAGCGGAGCCGAGCCGTATGGTTCGGGCCCTGGTTGAGTCTGGGCCTGGTGGCGGCGATGACATTCTACGCGCCCATTGCGGCGCGAGTCGGTACAATGCTGGAGGTCCTGGGCTGGCTGGCGGGCGCGACGGATCCTTAGCGATGCGGCCCGCGTGAGGGTCTCCTGGTAGGTGGACGGCGCGGCGAAGCGCGGTCCGCCGTCCGGGTCACGAGCTGGCGCGGGCTTGCGCAAACGAAACCATGGGACTTGCACTCAGGCAGATCAAGACGTACGCTAAACTCGTGGCCATGGTTGCGGCGGCGGTGGCGGTCCTGCTCGTGGTCCTCATGAACCGCAACCACAGGGTCGACGTTTGGCTGTTCCATTCTTTCCCACAGACGAACGTCTTGTGGGTGATGCTGGTCAGCGGAATCTCGGCGGTCGTGATCGCGTGGACGCTGGCGAGGGTCCGCAGGGTGATTCGCGACGTCCGCGAGATCCGCAAGGCCAAGGCCGTTGAGGCCCAAATGGCCGAGCAGCGTCGACTGGCCGCCGAGCTGAAAGAGCAAGAGGACCGAATCGACACGAAGATCCAGAGCTCGATCGGTCAGGCTGATTCAAGCGAGGAGACGTAGTCAACGGGAGGCACAACTCATGCGCCGGATGACCATCGTCGTTTCTTGTCTTGGCTTTGTTTGCAGCGCCATGTTCTGGACGGGCTGCGGCCCGGACCCGAAGGTGCAGATCGCCCAACTGGAGGAGGAGAAGAAGCAGCTTGGCGATCAGCTGCTGGAGGCGTCGCAGGCGCGAGACGCGGCCCAGGCGGAGGTGGACGAACTCAAGCAGGCGAACGCCCAGCTGCAAAACGCGCTGAAGGAGGCCAAGAACGTTCCGCCACCGCCGCCCCCTCCGGCGCCGAAGCTGACCTACGTCGGCGCGTTGGAGCAGACGTCCCTGGGTCGCAAGAGGATGCCGGAGCTGACGGCCAAGGCGAAGTCGCAGATCAACCCCATCATCGCCAAGATCAAGGCGGAGCATGCCGACGCGTTCATCTTCGTGATCGGGCATACGGACAGCGATCCGATCCGCCAGACGAAGTGGGCGGACAACCTCGAGCTCAGTTGTCAGCGGGCGATGGCCGTGGTCCGCTACCTGCAGAGCCAGGGGATCAGCAAGGCGCAAATGGTCGCGGCGGGTGCGGGGGCGAGCGCACCATTGGTGCCGAACTCGAGCTCGGCCAACAAGGCCAAGAACCGGCGCATCGAGATCTACGCCGGCCCCAAACCGGGCCGCTAGCTTCCCCCCCATCCTGGGCGGGCGCCAGACTGTTCCGAATCGTGCAGACGTGATCGCCATCGTTGACTATGGCATGGGGAATCTCCGGAGCGTTCAGAAGGGGTTCGAGCGCGTCGGGGCCAGCGCGCAGATCGTGACCAGCGCCGAGGAGATCGCGCGGGCGGCCAAGGTCGTGTTGCCTGGGGTGGGGGCGTTCGCCGACGCGATCGATCACATGCGCAGCCAGGGGCTCATCGAGCCGGTGATCGCGTGCATCGAGTCGGGCAGGCCGTTCCTGGGCATCTGTTTGGGACTGCAGTTGCTGTTTGACGTCAGCTACGAGGACGGCGAGCACACGGGGCTGGGGGTCGTGCCGGGCAAGGTGGTGCGGTTCGATTTCGGTGACCTACCCGCCGCCCGTGGGCTGAAGGTGCCGCACATGGGTTGGAATCGGCTCCACTGGGACAACGGTTGTCCGTTGCTGGCCGGCGTGGAGCGAGGCACGTATTTCTACTTCGTGCATTCCTACCACGTGCAGCCGATCGAGGCGGACGTGAAGATTGCCCGGTGCGACTACGGTAGGGAGTTCGTGGCGATGATCTGGCGGGACAATCTGTTCGCCACGCAGTTCCATCCGGAGAAGTCCCAGACGCATGGGTTGAGGATCTTGGAGAACTTCAGCAAGTTGTAGCGCCCCCGCCCGGCAAGAGGGCCCGCAGGAGGAATCCCAATGGACCTCATCCCTTCAATCGACCTGCGCTCGGGTAGATGTGTCCGCCTGCTGCAGGGCGACTACGAACGGCAGATCGACTACGACGGCGAGCCGGTCGAGGTGGTGAGGACCTTCGAGCAAGCCGGCGCCCGCTGGCTGCACGTCGTCGATCTGGACGGCGCTCGTGAGGGTCGACCGTGCAATCTGGACACGATCCGGGCGATTGTGGCCGACACCCGCCTGGCGGTGGAGGTGGGGGGCGGCATTCGGAATGACGAGACGGTGGCGACGCTGCTGGAGGCGGGCGTGGCCCGGGTGGTCATCGGAACCCAGGCACTGCGGGATTGGGCGTGGTTCGAGTCGTTGGTGCACCGGGCCGGTCACGAGGACAAGATCGCGCTGGGGCTGGACGCCCGCGAGGGCCGCCTCGCCGTGGACGGGTGGACCGAACAGACCGATCAGACCGCGGCGGACGTGGCGGCGCGCGTGGGGGATTGGCCCCTCGGCGCGATCATCTACACGGACATCAGCCGGGACGGCATGTTGTTAGGTCCGAACGTCGAGGCGGTGGGTGAGCTGGCCCAGGCGAGCCGTCGGCCCGTCATCGCTTCGGGCGGCGTGACGGACCTGGAGGACGTTCGCCGGCTCGTGCAGCTGCCGATCGCCGGGATGATCGTGGGCCGTGCGATCTACGAGGGCCAGATCGACCTGGCCCAGGCGATTCGGATCGCATCCGGCCAGTAGGCTCGCCGTGGCCGGCCCGCCCGGTCGGCAGGTCTGCGATGGCTGGATTGGCACGCCGTGAACCGCCTGGTCTTCCTTGGGAACACGTTGGAGTTGTCGCGATGCCTGCGTTGGACGAGTTGAAATACGATGCGAACGGCCTGATCCCGACCATCATTCAGGAAGACGGGACGAACGAAGTCCTGATGATGGCCTACATGAACCGGGCCAGCCTGGTCCGGACCATCGAGAGCGGCAAGACCCACTTCTGGTCGCGCAGCCGACAGAAGTACTGGATGAAGGGCGAGACCTCGGGCCACGTCCAGGAGGTGGTGAGCGTCGCCACCGACTGCGACGCAGACACGGTCTTGATTCGCGTCCGCCAGCACGGTGCGGCCTGCCACGAGGGCTACCACAGCTGCTTCTATCGTCAGCTCGCGGGGGATGCCTGGCAGGTCGTCGCGGACAGGCAGGTCGACCCCGAGGCCGTCTATGGCAAGAAGGGATGAGTCCCCGCGGGGCGAACCCGCCGACCGCGACTGGATGTAGGTCCCGCCCGCTTCATCGGCGACGCACAGAGGACGCGGTGCTGGATGAATGACGCGCCGGATCGGTCGTGGCGGTTGACGTTTGAGCGGTCCCTGACCGTTGTCGTCTCGGTCATGGCGGGACTGGCGGCGGTCTCTTTGGCCATTGAATACGGGTTCGAGCCCGACCGGCTGCCGTTGCCCCTCGGCTTGCTGATCGGCGTGCAGGTGGCTGCCGTCGCGCTGTTCGTGATCAGGAGCCTGATCGGTCTGATCGTCGCGCCGAGGCGTCTGGACTACGTCCGCCGCCGCTGGTTGGAACTGGCGGCCATCGTCGCGGGGGTTGTCGCGCTCTGCGTCGAGGCCGAGGTCAGCCTCCGGCCCCGAACCCTCTACATCGTTACCGTCCAGACCGTTCTGGTCATCGAGCTGCTGGTCTATCTGTCCTGGGCCAACGCGCTGCTGGCCCAGCGTCACCACCCCGCCCGGCTGATGGTGGGGTGGTTCGTGGCCGTCATTGTGATCGGCAGCGGGTTGCTGTCCTTGCCCCGCGCCACCACGCCGCATCGGTTGGGTCCGTCGACGAGCACGCCCCGGCGCGTGGTGAACTGCACGTTCACGGCCGTCAGCGCGACGTGCGTGACGGGCCTGGTGGTCTACGACACGCCGCGGGAGTTCACGTTCTTCGGCCAGGTGGTGATCCTGGTGCTGATGCAGCTCGGCGGCCTGGGGATCATGATCTTCGGGACGGTCTTCGGGATGCTGGTCCGCCGGCAGTTGAGCCTGAGCGAATCGGTGATGATGCAGGACGTGCTCAGCCCAGAGACGGTCGGGCAGGTCGGACGGATGCTTCGGTTCGTGGTGGTCACGACGTTCGTCCTGGAGGCCGTCGGCGCCGCCGTTCTCTACAGCATGTGGGACCCCAGCGTCAGTGATTGGGACTCGGGCCTCTCGCCGGGGTGGACACGGGTGTTCGTCAGCGTCTTTCATTCGGTCAGCGCGTTCTGCAACGCGGGGTTCAGCCTGCAGTCGGACAGCATGATCGCGTATCGCGGCGCGTGGCAACTATACGGCGCGATAATGCCGCTGATCGTGGTGGGCGGGCTGGGCTTCCCGGTGCTGCGGGACGTGTACGAATGGAGCGTGTTCAGGCTGCTGGGCCGGCGGCATGCTCGACAGATGTCGAGGATTACGGGCCCGTCCGAGACGCTCGGTCTGCACAGCAAGCTGGTTCTGACGTCGACGGCCGTCCTGATCGTCGTGGGGGCCATCCTGCTGATGTTCTTCGAGACCCCCAGCCGGGTGAACCGCCGTTACCCGACGGATTTGCCAGAGCCCCGGCGACCCAGGCCGCCGGTGATGGCGGGCGAGGCCTGGCCACAGCGAAGCCTCGACGCGCTCTTCCAGTCGGTCACGACGCGGACGGCGGGCTTCAATTCCGCCCCGACGACGCTGAGCGCCATGTCGCCGTCCAGCCACTTCCTGATGATGCTGCTGATGTTCGTCGGCGGCAGCCCCGGTTCGACCGCGGGGGGCGTCAAGACCGTGACGTTCGCGCTGATCCTGTTGGCCGTACTGGCAACGATCCGCCGGCGGGAGCAAGTGGAGGCGTTCGGTCGGACGATCCCGGCCGTCCTGGTGCGGCGCGCGGGGGCGCTGATGGTGCTGATGCTCTCCCTCGTGGCCGTCACCACGTTGCTGCTGACGTTCAGCGACGGCGAGAACGCTCGTTTCCAGGAGTTGCTGTTCGAGTCGGTCAGCGCGTGCGGCACGGTGGGGTTGAGCTGCGGGATCACGGGCGAATTGACAGTCCTCGGCCGGTGCGTGATCATGGCGGCGATGTTCGCTGGACGGCTGGGTCCGCTGACGTTGTTGATCGCCCTGGCCGGACGTGAGAGGGTAGGCCGTTACGCCTATCCAGAGGAAGGCGTCATCATCGGATAGGGACCATGCCGCGTTTCGCCGTTATCGGACTGGGACGGTTCGGCCGGAAATTGGCCCAACTGCTGACGCAGGCCGGGGCCGAAGTCATCGCCGTCGACAACGACACCGACATCGTCCAGCGAATCCGCGACGAGGTGACGCTGGCGGTTCGCATGGACGGCACGGACGAACAGGCGCTGCTGTCGCAGGGGGTCGACAAGGTCGATTGCGCGGTCGTGGGCATCGGGGCCGATTTCGAGGCGAACGTCCTGACGGTGAGCACGCTGAAGAAGATCGGCGTGTCTCGTGTCATCGCCCGCGCGGGCAGCGGGGTGCGGGGCGAGATCCTCAAGCGCGTCGGGGCGGACGACGTTGTCCTCCCGGAGGACGAGTCGGCCGCTCGGTGGTCGAATCACCTCATGATGCCGCAGATCGCCGAGTTCATGGACCTCGACGACAAGCACAGCCTGGTGCAGGTGCCCGCGCCGAACGCGTTCGTTGACAAGACGCCCCGAGAGCTGGATCTGCGCGCGAAGCTCAAACTCAATCTCGTGGCGATCCGTCGCCCGCTGCCCGAAAAGGGCCGGGCGGGCCGCGCGGACAAGCGTTGGCGCCTCATCGCCGTACCCGACCCCGACGGTCCGATCGCCCCGGGCGACGTGCTGGTCCTGATCGGCACCAACGAAAGCCTGGCCCGGCTGCCGGGGGATTGAGCTTCTCCCCGCCTCGGTTTGCCCTGACCCGATGAGGTCGCCGCGATGGGAACCGACCCAGTCGAAGCGTTTGCCTGCTGCCCGGTGCCGGGCGTCGACGAGATCACGTGCGCCGGGTCGCATCGCCAGATGGGGCAGCAGCAGGGCCGGGCGCTCGCCGAGCAGGCCCGTCGCGGGATCCGCGAGGTCATTCTCGAGAACGAGCGCATCGGCCAGATCAAGCCGCGACTGGTGCCCGCCGGCGTGTTCCGCAAGGCAGGGGTATGGCTGGCCCGTCGGACTGTTCCTGGTGACGTCGAGCTGCACTATCCGCGTCAATACGACCGGTTCTGTGGCATCGCCGACGGGGCAGGGATGCCCGTCGAGCACATCTGGTTGATGGTGTTCCTCGAGCAGCAGGCGCGGTCGGCCCTGCGGATGCCCGGCTGCACGTCGTTCGCCCTGACCGCGGAGCGGACGGCGTTCGGCGAGCCCGCCATCGCGCGGGTGTTCGATCTCCCGCCGGAGACCAAGCCGTTCAACGCGCTGCGGTGGGATCGGCCGACGGACCGGCATGCGTCGGTGCAGCTGACGTTTCCCCAGTTGGCCGGCTCGCACACGGGGGTGAACGAGCCCGGATTGGCGATCGCCTACAACTTGGGCTACCCGCGCGACCGGAGCGGCTGTCGCGCGAGCATCACGCTGATCGTGCAGGAGGTCCTCGAGCGCTGCGGCAGCGTGGACGAGGCGATCGAGCTGATCGAGGAATTGCCCCGGAGCGGCGGCGCACTGCTGACGCTTGCCGACGCGGCCGGGGACATTGCGGCCGTGGAGCTGACGGCCACGCAAACCGTGACCCGACGCGCCGAGGACGGATGCGTCGTCAACAGCAACCACTATCAGACGGACCAGACACGACCCGTCGACACCGCGTTCGGCGACTATGCCCGATTCTGGCAGCGTCGGGGATGGCGGTGGATCGGCCCGAGCAGCCAGGCCCGTCTCGAACGCGCTTGGGCGCTGCTGCGGGACCGGCGTATGTGGGACATCCCCGGACTGATCTCGGCGATGGCCGATCACGGCCCGGAGGGCGTCGGCAGCGACATGACCATCTGCCGCCACCCGCCTCCCTACCTGACGACGATTTCTGCGGTGCTGCTGCCCGCCCGTCGCACGATGCTGATCGCGCCCGGCCAGCCCTGCTGCGAATCGTTCGTCTCCCGACCGCTTCGGCATGGCGCATGACCGTCTCGCCGGCGGGTGCCCCACCCTTTTCGAGGGGCCGCGGAACGCGGCCCCTCGAAAAGGGTGGGGGACGGAATGCATCGCGAATCAGTTCTCGCGGCGTTCCGTCCCCCACCCTTCGGTCCCCTTCGCGTTCCGCGAAGCAGACCGAAGGATGGGGCACCCCCCGATAGCCCGCCGAATCTGTCACGCCTCCGCTCCGGCAGGGACCTGGGGGCACGCCTTGACATCCGCGTCGTATTCGACTTTTCTTGGCGGTTGCGGCCGGTGCTGGCGGACGGTCCGGACCGCCGGACGCGTTTGCAGTCCTATCTTGATAAGGAGTGGGTCAATGACTCGTCGCATGCATCGTCGTGAATTCCTGGGAAACACGCTTCTGGCCGGGGCCGGGCTGTCTGTGGCGGGCAGGTCCGCAGCGCTCGGAGCGCCCGCGGAGACCAAGAAGCCCGCCCTCAAGCGGCGCGGCTCGCCGAATGAGAAGCTGAACATTGCCATCATCGGCGCCGGCCACCGCGGCAACGCCAACACGAACGGCGTCAAGAGCGAGAATATCGTCGCGCTGTGCGACGTCAACTCGGTGCTCATGGGGCGGGCAGCCAAGCGCTTCCCCAAAGCCAAGACCTACAAAGACTGGCGGAAGTGCCTCGAGCAGAAGGACATCGACGCCGTCGTCTGCACCACGACCGACCACACGCACGCCTTCATCGCCGTGGGCGCGATGGAACTCGGCATGCACGTGTATTGCGAGAAGCCCCTGGCCCATTCGGTTTACGAGGCGCGCAGGGTCCGCGACACGTACATCAAGCACAAAGACAAGGTGGCGACCCAACAAGGCACGCAAATACACGCGACCGAGAACTACCGCCGCGTCGTCGAACTGGTCCAGGGCGGCGCGCTCGGCAAGGTGACCGAAGCCCACGCCTGGTGCAATCGGGTCGGCCCAGGCGGCGATTGGCCAACCAAGACGGGCGATCTCGTGCCGGACTATCTCGACTGGGACCTGTGGTGCGGCCCGGCACCCAAGAGGCCCTTCAGCGCGAAGATCCTGCCGCCGGACCACAAGCACAACTGTCTGAAGTGGAACCTCTACTGGGACTACGGACAGGGCACGATGGGCGACATGGGTAGCCATCTGATGGACCTGCCCTTCTGGGCGCTGGACCTCGACTCCCCGACGACCGTCGAGACCAAGGCCGATCCGTGGCCTGCGCATCCGGTCACGTGCTCCAAGTGGCTGATCGCGACGTACCAGCATCCGGCCAAAGGCAATCGCGGTCCGGTCAAGCTGGTCTGGTACGATGCGACCAAGCGGCCCAAGTCCCCCCCGGGAATCGATCTGAGCAAGTGGGGCATCGGCGTCATGTTCGTCGGCGACAAGGGCAAGCTGGTGGCCGACTACGGAAAGCACTACCTGCTGCCCAGGAGGGACTATCGCGACTTCGAACCGCCGACGATGAAGATTCCGTCGTCGCTGGGCCATTACAGGGAATGGATCCGCGCGTGCAAGACCGGCGCGCCGACGCTGTGCAACTTCGACTACGCCGGCAAGCTGATCGAGAACAACCTGCTGGCCAACGTGGCCTATCGCGCCGGCAAGAAGCTGACGTGGGACGCCAAGAACCTCAAGGCCGTCGGTTGCTCCCAGGCGGACCAGTTCATCCGGCGCGAGTATCGCAAGGGATGGACGATCTAGCGCCGCGTTCGACGGTCGCGTCGGTCTGCGTGGACGCGCACGTTTAGCGGGGCCGCGTCCCGCCCCCAACCGAGCCGGGCCGTCCCCGGCCCGGGCCCCCGCCGCACGCGGCGGGGCTAAACGCACGTATGCGCGTCCCGACCCGCTTCGTCACGCACAACCACGCAGGTCGAGGACCACCCCATGTAGACGGATGGCTGGACTGACATGAGCGATACAGACTGGTTCGGTGGACGGACCGCCCTGGTCACCGGGGCAGGCAGTGGCATCGGCTATGAGGTCGCGTTGGCGCTCGGCCGGGTCGGCGCCGTCGTCGGCGTTCACTACCGCCGGAATCGTCAGGGCGCCGAATCGGCACGGGAACAGGTCGAGGCCGCTGGCGGTCGGGCCGTCGTGATTCAAGCCGACGTGAGCCGCGCGGATGACGTCGACCGGATGTTCGGCGAGATGGACGCCGCGTCGGACGGCCGACTCGACATGCTGGTCAACAACGCCGGCGACTGGATGGACAAGGCGCCCATCGTCGACTGTCCCGAAGCCCAGTGGGACAAGATGATGGACGTCAACGCCAAGGGCGTATTCCTGTGCTGCCAGCAGGCGGCGCTGCGGATGACCCAGCAGGGCGCGGGCGTGATCGTGAACCTCGGGTCGGTCGCCGGGCACACGGGCGGCGGCGGCGGAACGGTTCCCTATGCCGCGGCGAAGGCGGCCGTCCATACCCTCACACGCGGGTTGGCCCGGGAACTTGCCGGTCACGGCGTTCGCGTCAACGCCGTCGCGCCGGGGATGGTGGACACACCCATGCTCGAAGGACGCGTCACGCCCGAGGCGGCCGAGAGACTGACGGCCGCCACGCCGCTCGGCCGCATGGCCCAGCCGAGGGAGATCGCGTCGGTCGTGCTCATGCTGTTGTCGCCCGCGTGTTCGTTCATGACCGGCGAAATCGTGGAGGTCAACGGCGGGCTGCTGATGCGCTGACAAGGGCATGAGATGAAGACCTACCCGATGTACATCGACGGCGAGTGGTGTGGTTCGGGGTCGGGCGAGACGTACGACGCGGTCAACCCTGCGTTGGGCGAGCCGTTCGGGAAGGTGGCCAGGGGCACGCGGGCCGATGCCCAGCGGGCGATCGCCGCGGCGAACGAAGCGCTGAAGAGTTGGCGCGCCGTACCGCTGTGGGAGCGGTCGGCGATCTGCGTCAAGATCGCCGACATCATCGACGAGCACAAGGACGATCTGGCCGACGTCCTGTGCACCGAGCTGGGCAAACCGCGTCATGGTGAGGCGTCGGACGAGGCGGGCGAGACGGCGACGCCGTGGCGGGTCGCGGCCGAACAGGCCAAGTACTTCGAAGGCTATACGAAGCCCTGCGCGGATCCCAAGAAGCGCGTGCTGACGTTCTGGCGCCCGCGTGGGGTGGTGACGGCGCTGACGCCGTGGAACTTCCCGGCCGCGATCCCGGGCGAGTACCTGCCCTTCGCCATCGTGATGGGCAACACGGTCTGCTGGTCACCCGCGCCGACCGCGGCCGTCACCGCCGTCCGGCTGATGGAATGCATCCACGAGGCGGGTCTGCCCAAGGGCGTGATCAATCTGATCACCGGCCCCGGCGCGGAGGTCGGCGACGAGCTGGTCGTCAACCCCGGCACGCACGCCGTCGGCATGACCGGGAGTCCGCAGACGGCCAAGATCATCAGCGAGCGCGTCGGGCTCAAGCCGCGGATGTTCGAGCTCGGCGGCAACGGGCCCGTGGTGGTCCTGGCGGATGCCGACCCGGGCAAGATCGCCCCCTGCATCGGCTTTGCGTGTTATTACGCCGCCGGTCAGGTCTGCTCGTGCGCCGAACGCATCCTGGTGGCCGATGAGCTCAAGGACGACTTCGTGGATGCGATGGTCGCCGAGGCGAGGCACTGGGTCTACGGCGACCCGTGGGACGCCAAGGTCAACATGGGCCCACAGAACAACATGGGCGTCGTCGAGAAGATGACCCGGCACCTGCAGGACGCCACGGGCAAGGGCGCGCGGATCGTCGCCGGCGGCAAGCGGCCCGACCTGTCCGGATTCTTCTACGAGCCGACCGTGCTGGTCGACTTCGCCGTCGATTCGTTGGTCAACACCGCGGAGACGTTCGGGCCGATCGCGCCGATCGCGTCGTTCAAGCGCGACGAGGAGGCCTGGCGGTACATCGACGCGTGCGATCTGGGCCTGGTGTCGTCGGTGTTCACGAAGGACGTCGACCGGGCGTGGCAGTGGGCCGAACGTCTCAACACCGGCATCACGGTCGTGAACGACTGGCCGCACTTCTGGGAGCATCACCTGCCGTTCGGCGGGATGGCCAGCAACGAGTCCGGCCTGGGCCGCATCGGCGGCCGGCACATGCTCGAGTTCATGTGCGACCTCAAGACGATCGCCTTCAGCGTCGGCGGCCCCACCGTCGACGCGTCGATGTGGATCCAGTAGTCGCCGAGGGCGTCAGGGGAGCCGTCATGCAGCGTATCACGCGCGACAACACGGTTCCCGTTGATCAACGCTACCGCGTCCGCGAGCCGGTGGCGGAGGTGGCGCTGGGCGAGCGGTTTGTCGTCGAGACGATCAACTTCCGAACGCCCGTCATCCGCACGCCCGAGGACGCCAATCCGGACGTCTACCGCGAGCGCGAGGAGACCGGGCCGATCCTCGTCAAAGACATCGAGCCGGGCGACGTGCTTGCGATCCACATCGAGGAGATTCGCCCCGAGGGCCATGCCAGCGGCGGGTGGTGGGAGGATCCGGAGGTCGCGTCGTTCCTGAGGATCGAGGACGGCAAGGTGCACTTCCCGGGCGGGTTGTGGGCGCCGGTTCGGATGATGATCGGGGACATCTACGTGACGCCGGCCGAGCTGCCCTGCCCCAATCCCCACGACAACGGCGGAAACATGGACTTCAAGGACGTCGCAGCGGGCAACACGCTGTTTCTGAAGGCCCAACTGCCGGGCGGACTGCTGGTGTTGGGCGACTGCCATGCCGTCCAGGGCGACGGAGAGATCCTCGGCCTGGGGGCCGAGTGCGCGGGCGAGGTGCAGCTTCGGATCACCAAGGACGACGTGTATCTGCCAGACCGGCCGATGATCCGAAAGGTGGATTCGTTCGTCAGTATCGCGTGTCGGCCAGCGCACGCCGAGGCCCGCGATCTGGCCGTCGACGACGCCAAGCGGATCCTGGCCCGAATCAAGGGCTGCACGGAGGGCGAAGCGCACCTGTATGTGACGACGGTCGGCGATCTGCGAAACGGGGCGGTCTGGTACATGGGCAGGTCGGAACATCCGCCCGTGGTGGTCGGCGTGGAGGTGCCGTTGCTGAACGACGAGCGCAGGGGATAGGCGTCATGGGAACGATGAGCGACGTGATCGACATGAGGCCCCATCACTTCATCGACATTCTCAGGGGGTTGGGGGCGGGCGAGACGTTCGAGCCCAGTTCCTACGGACACGCCGTGCACTCGGTGGCGCAGGCGCTCGTGGAGCGCCCGGAGACCGTCCTGAGGCTCGTCAACCGGGTCGATGCCATTTGTGCGCCGTGCATTCACAACGTGGATGGGACGTGCGACGACTACCTGCAGGACCGAAACATGTCGAAGCACGATTTCAACACGGCCCTGGACGCACGCCTGTTCGGGGTGTTGGAGCTGGCCGAGGGCACGGAGGTGCCGGGCGAGGAGTTCTGCGGGATTCTCCGCGCGTCGTTGGGTGATCCGTCGAAGATCTGGACGCACGTCTCGCCGGAGGAGGCCGAGAGCCGACGCCAGATGATGCTGAAGGGCATCGACACGTTCCTTGGACAGGCTTCGTAGAGGAATCTGCTGTGCAAGAGCTCGGTCGATCGGGAGGCGGAGTACGGTCATGGGGATTGTGAAGGCACATCACTACGGCTTCACGGTCACCGACGTGGATCGGTCGGTGGCGTTCTACCGTGATCTGTTGGGGCTCAAGCTGGTGCGCGTGTCGGAGCGCTCGAACCTGCCGTCGTACGACACGATTCTGGGGTACCCGGACGTCAAACTCCGCATCGCGATCCTGCAGCATCCGGTCAACGAGTTCATCCTGGAGCTGGTGCAGTATGTGAGCCCGGCCGGGCAGACACGGACGCTGGAGAACAAGTACGTCGGGGCCGCCCACGTTGCGTTCGAGGTGGACGACGTCGACGCCATGTACGAGACGCTGACGGCGGCCGGTTTCGGGGCCATCAACCCGCCGACCGACGTGATCCGCGATGGGGTCCGCGTCGCGCGGGCGATGTACGCGTTGGACCCGGACGGGATCAGCATCGAGATGTTCCAGGAGTTCGAGGACGTGGTGGCACGATGAGCGCAAGCGCCGTCAGGGTCACCCGTTGCGACGCCCTGCTCGCCGCGCCCCCCAGAAAGAGAGCCAAATGCCTTCGAATCTGCGCGTGTCTTAGACAAGAATCCTGACGGGCAGGGTCTTATCTCTAAGAAAGCATGAACGACCCGGGCGAACAGGTCAGTGATGCGTCGTCGGGGCGAAGGACCGGCGGCCCGCGTGAGTTCCTCGCGGCGGCGTATGACGCGTGCGCGGATGGGCTGTACCGCTACGCGTTGATGCTCCTGACCGACCACGCGGCGGCCGAGGACGCCGTGCATCAGGCCTTCGCCAAGCTGGTTCGAATGGACCGGGGCGTGCTCGAGATTGACTCGTGTGCTCACTATCTCCGGACAGCGGTCCGGAACGAATGCTGGCGAATCATCGAGAAGCGGTGCCGGCGTCCACGGGAAATCGACGCGGCATCAGCGGCGCACCTGCTGGAAGCCGATTCCTCGAGCACGGTAGACGAGGACGAGCGGGCCAGGCTCGAGGCGGCGTTGTTGGCCCTTCCCCCCGAGCAGCGGGAGGTGATTCACATGAGGGTCTACGAAGGCAGGACGTTTCAGCAGATCGCGGACTTGCTGGATCTCTCCATCAACACCGTGGCGAGTCGGTACCGCTATGCGACAGACAAGCTCCGCCAGTCTCTAGCCTGCGAGCGCGACGAGGAGGAAGGTTCTCATGAGCCCGAATGATCCCCAGATCGAGGCGATGCTCACGCGCTATCGGCCAACCGGGCCGCCGGCAAACCTGCGGGATCGCGTCTTGCGGTTGACGGGGGGGCGACGATCGCGCTGGGCGATGGCGGTCGGGTTGGCAATCGCAGCGCTGCTGGTGCTGAGTCTCGGGTTGGATCTGGCATCCAGGCAAATGATGCAGGAGACGGCGCTGGCCCTCGGTGCCGGCCGGATCGAATGGACCCCGGAGGCTGAGGAAATGGCCCAGATGCTGAACGGCGACGGGGAGGGCCGGCGCTACCTCGCCCTTGCGCTGGCGGCCGGCGCCCCTCATCGGGAGGGGTTTCCGCCGCGAATGCCTAGAATCGATGCTTCGAGGATGATTCCATGAACACAGAACCGACAGCGAAGAGACCATCGTGGCGGCGCGTCCTCCGGTGGACCGTGCTGATCGCGCTGGGTGTGTTTGTCGTCGTGGTGGTAGCGGGAGCGGTGTGGGGGTACGTGGTGGCCGGTCAGTTGCGTGAGGAGGTCGCCAAGATCCAGGCTGCTGGCGAACCGCTGACGTTCACGGACCTGGACGCCGATCGCCCTGAGGTCAAGGAGGGAGACGACGCGGGGCGGTACTACCAGGCCGCGCTAGCGCTCGTGCGGCACGAGGATTCAGAAGAGATCTGGGATGCGGGTCGCGCCTATCGTGATGCTCTGAGCGAGATTCCCACGAGTCGGCCCGCCGACGACGTGGTCCAGGAGGTCAATCGGTTGCTGGCTGACAACGAACTCGCGCTCGACATGCTCGATCGGGGAGCAGAGCGTTCGGGGTGTCGTTTCGACATGGGTATCGAACAAGGCATCGCGGTGTGCATGGAGCGGCTCAGCCAGGCGCGACGTGCTGTCAGGCTCGTTTCGCTCCGAACGTTGGTCCGTGCCTCGAAGGGAGACGGTGACGGTGCGACCGATTCTGCCATCAGCCTGATCCGTATGGCCAGGATGTTCGATCACCATCCAGTCATGATCGTTCACCTGGTGAAGGTCGCGTGTTTGGCCCTCGCCAGCCAGGACACAGAGATCGTTTTGGAGCGTGGCCAGCCTGCCGAAGCATCCCTGCAGAATCTGCAACAGGTTTTGCTGTCCGTCCAGCTAGGAGAGGATCTGTCGCGAGTGGCTCTCGCCGAACGCGTTTACGGGCTCCAGCTGATGAGAGATCAGATCAACCCCAGCCTTGGAAAGGCAGCCCTGGCCGATCAGGGCTCCGGCGCCCTGCCCGAACGTTGGCCGCCAGCGGGGTTCTGGAACCCACCCGGGCGATGGATGGCGGTGGCGTATCTCCGGGAGTTGGCGGAACTCGTCAGCGCTTCGCGCCAGCCATGGCCACAGGTGTTGGGCGCCATGGAGGGGGTAGGAAGCGAATCGTCGTCTTTCTTTCCCGGCCAGTCTCCGAGCTTCGCCAGAGCCGCCGTTCTCACCGGCAAAACCATGGCGTTCACGCGGTCCGCCCTGGTGTCTGTGATGATCGAACGGTATCGGCGGGCAAACGGGAAGCTGCCGGACGCGCTGGGTGCTCTGGTGCCAACGTACACCAAGTCGCTTCCGCTCGATCCCTTCACGGGAACGGATTTGCTCTATCGCCACGAGGAGCAAAGTTATGTAGTGTACAGCGTGGGCGAGAACCGAACCGATGACCAGGGCGATGTGGATTCCAAGGAGAAGAGCAGGCGGCTCATCGACGTGGGAATCCGCATTCACCTGCCACGGTCCCGCTGACGATGCTTGTGGTCGGTGGGTTCCTCTGCCACGGTGAAACGATGAGCGAGCGGCGATCGGCCTTGGCGCTGGTGACGGGCGCGGGTGGCGGGATCGGTCTGGCGACGGTCCGTCGGCTGCTGGACGACGGACTGCGGGTGATCGCGATGGACCGGACCGCTAAGGACCTGGCCGCGCTGAAGAAGCAGCTGAGCAGCGAGGAGCTCATCACAACGGCATGCGACCTGAGCTGGCCGTCGCGATTGGCCGGGCGGGTCAAGCGTCTGATGGATCGGCATGGCCCGATCACGCGGCTGGTCAACAACGCGGGGGTCTGGCCCGGTGGGCCGCTGGTCGAGATGAGCGATCAGACGTGGGCGTTGAACCTCACCGTCAACGTTACCGCGCCGTTTGTGTTGATCCGCCAGATCGCGCCGGGGATGGTCCGAGCGGGCGGCGGCGCGATCGTGAACGTCGCCAGCCGCAACGCGTTCCGCTCCAGCACCAACAACGCCGCCTACGACGCATCGAAGGCGGCGTTGGTGGCGCTGACGCGAACGGCGGCCGGTGAGCTGGCCGGGCAGGGCATCCGCGTCAACGCCGTCTGCCCCGGTGTGATCGATACGCCCGCGGCGTGCGCGGACATGGACGAGGCGTTTGTCGCCGCCTACCGCAAGCTGATCCCGATGGACCGTTTCGGCGAGCCCGAGGAGATCGCGTCGGTCATCGCGTTCCTGCTGTCCGACGACGCGGGGTTCATCACCGGCCAGGCCATTCTCGCGGACGGCGGGCAGATGGCCTGCCAGGACAACGAACGATTCATGCGGATCCCTGGACTGAAGGCCAAACGGCGAAGGCGGGGTGCAGGAAGGGCATAGTCCCGTTATCGCCTGATCGGTCTCGTGCAACCGGACTGGGCGGTTGGTGACCTTGGTCGCGCTGGAACGGCCCATCGGACAGGCGGGCGAGACGTTGGAGCTATCCCGACCGGCGGAGAGACGATACGGCCACCTCCTGGCGCTGGTCTGCATGGTGGCGGTCTTCTTCGGGCCGGTCTTGTTCGCGGGTCGGGTCTTCCTGCTCGGCGACCTGAGTTCGGTCTTCTATCCGGGCTACGTGTTCTACCGTGAGAGCATCCGGCAGGGCGCCCTGCCGTTGTGGAACCCCTACATGGGGTGCGGCGAACCGTTCCTGGCCGACCTGGAGCGGGGCACGTTCTATCCACCCAACCTGATCTACGTGTTCCTGTCGACCAGCCATGCCGTGGTGATCTGGACGGCCCTGCACGTGCTGCTGGCCGGCGCGGGGACGTACGGATTGTCGCGGGGGTGGCGCGTGTCGCGGATGGGATCTCTCCTGGCCGGCGTGTCCTACGCCTTCGGTGCCTACACGATCACCAAGGTCGAGTTCCCCTCCCATCTGGGCGGCACCGCCTGGTTTCCGGTCGTCTTGGCCGTATACGCACAGTGGCTTCGGCGCCGAGACCGGCGGGCGTTCTTCTTCGTGGCCGGCGCCCTGTGTCTCCAGTTTCTGGCTGGACACCCGGAGATGCTGGTCTTCACGGCGGCGGCGCTGTTGCTTTACGCTCTGTTCGCGGGCTTCTCTGACTGGCGATCACGAAGACGATGGCGATGCCTCTTCGTGCCCATCCTCGGCCTGGGTGCCGCGGGCATCCTGGCGCTCCTGCTGTCGATGGCCCAGTTCCTGCCCACATGGGAGGCGCTGCAGCTCTCCTCTCGGGTGGACGTGACCGATCCCCGGCTGCACAAGGCCTCGGTGCATCCGCTGACGCTCTTCACGCTCCTGATCCCGTCTCTGTACGGCGTGGGGGGAAACCGTGGGCTGTACTGGGCCCCGTCGTGTTTCAGCCCGTCCATCGGGGCCTTCTACGTCGGTGTCGTGCCGATGGTCATCTTCCTTTCGGCCATCATCCATCGGGTCGCAGGCGGGCCCGTCCCGCCAGACCGCACCGATGCGACGCAGGACCCCTCGCGCGTTCGAACGCCGTTCTTGTTGGCGCTGTTCGTGTTCTTCTTCCTGTACGCCATGGGGAGGTACACCCCGTTCTACGCGTTCTGGCGACAGGCGATCCCGCTTCTGCAGCAGTTCGTCTGGCCGTCGAAGTGTCTGGTCTGTGTCGTGCTGGCGCTGAGCTGCCTGGCCGGCGTCGGCATGGATCGCGTGGTCCTGAGCGGCCATCGCGACCTGGCACGCGAAAGCAGGTGGCGGCGCTTCCTGTTGCGCTGGGGGACGTTCTTGACGTTCCTCGTGGTGGGCTTGTTTGTGGGGGCGTGTCTGTTGAACGGCGGCGAGCTGGGCAAGGCCGTGCTCGTGCGGTTCTTCAACCTGGGCACCGTAAACGCCCTGCGTGTACCGGACATCCCCTGGGACGTCCTCTCGAGAGACAGCCTGAAGTTGCCCGTCGCGGGTCTGGTCACCGCGCTGCTGCTCTGGGCCTGCGGATCTCGCCGTCGGGCCGGCGCCCTTGCCGCGTGGGCGATCGTCCTGGTGTCATTCGGGGATCTTCTAATCACCCACCGCTACCTCCTCAACCCCGGACCCGCATCCGTTCTCGAAACGTCTCCCGCTCACCTCGGGAAACTCAGGCCCAGCGGAGACCCCATCAGGTTTCTTGCGATCGATCACATCTTGCCGGAGGGGGTGTGGCGGAGCCTGGCCGAGTTGACCGAGGGCGCGAAGGTCGAGGACCTCGACATGACGGACGCCGACAGCGTCGGATCCGAGATGCCCGACACGCCGATTCGTCTGATGCGGCAGCTGCTCTGCCACTCATGGCCGATGGCCGACAAGGCGTTCAACATGTTCTCGCTCAGCAATTTCGTCTCGCGCGACGTGCAGCAGATGGCGCTGTTGTGCGTGGCGTCGCGGGCGCCGCCGGACCTGAGGAAACGCGCGCTGGCCATGGCCAACTGCGACAGGATCCTCTACGCCCCCGAGATGGCGCGGGCCGTGGTGTTCGGGACGCTCGACAAGGCCCATTTGGCCCACCTCGGCCAGGCCATGCCGCGGGCGTATGTCGTGGGAGGGGTCGAGGCCTTCGGCGACCATGAGACCGTCCTGGCGGCGCTGATGAACCATCCGTTCGATCCGTGGGAGGTCGCCTTGGTCGATCAGGCGTGTGCTCAAGGAGACGCATTCGGCGACCTCCGCCCGGCGAGAGTCGAGCACGAGATCAAGCAGCTGAGGTACGGGCAGAACCGCCTGGAGATAGACCTGCACAGCGCATCATCCGGGATGTTGGTGGTCAGCGATACGTACTACCCAGGCTGGCACGCGACGGTGAACGGGCAAGAGGTGCCTATCCTTAGGGCCAACGGTCTGTTCCGGGGCGTCCGCGTCCCCGCCGGGGACAGTACGGTCACGATGGTCTACCGGCCGACGTCGCTGACCGTCGGCATTGCCATAAGCCTGGGCACGCTCGTCGTGATCGCCATCTTCCTGATACCCCGACGAAGCGCGAGGCCCGCCCAGTCGAGCTAACCCCCCGGCGAGGTGGCTGGGGCGCCGGTTCGGCGGCGCTGGAAGAGCCAGCCGCCGGGCGTCTCGTTTAGCCGGGCCTCGTAGACCTCCTCGAAATCCGAGAGGAACCGCTGTAAGGGCCTGTGCAACGGAAGGAGGATCACGTAGTCACACGCGGCCAGGTCCTTCGGATCGACCACCGACGTGAGCGCGAGTCTTCTGGCCTGGACCTCGGTCGACCGTTGGACTTCGAAGGCCATGATGGCGATGGCGAGGCTGTGGAACGTCCGCGCCCGGGGATCGGGGTAGAAGAGCGCGCCGGTCCGAGATCCCGGCGGGGCGTTCTCGACCAGCCAGTTGACGATGGGGCGCACCCCCTGAAAGTGCAGGTTGGCGGGGGCGAGCTTCGGGCCGAGGATCAGGAAGGGCTCCCACCGGTGGCCGTCCAGCAGGTAGTGCGGATGCATGCGTATCGCGCCGCCGATCTGCAGGACCAGCGACACGACTAGGACGCCGGCGAGCGCCACGGTGCGCTTGAGGCGTTGACGCCCGAACCGGCGGAACAACGCGACGGTCGCCCCCCCTGCGACGACGAGCAGGAGGGGCAACATCGGCATCAGGTAATACACGACCTTCTGGTGCAGCACCGTCACGGCCAGGGCATAAACGCCCAGGACGAGAATCGCCAAGCTGCCCCAATGCCGATTCGGTCGCCTGCAGCCCCAGATCAGACCGCCGAAGCCCAGCAGATCGAGGGGGATGCGGGCGTGGACCCACAGGAGTTGCAGGATGCTGACGAAGTCCAGGGCGTAGTTGGGTTTGTGGCCGGCTCTGGCGCCGAAGTCGCGCCACCAGTCGGCCAGACCGCCGAGCACCTCCATCCGAAGGTGGTAGGGCGTACTGAAGGCTGCGACCACCACGCCGCCGGCGCAGAGGTTGAGCACGACGCATCCCAGGTCCCGACGATGCAGCGGCCAGGGAGAGCGGATCAGCACTGCGGCGCCCAGGAGGTAGGCCGCCAGGGCCGCCAGCCAGAGCGCGAATCGGCCCGTCTGAGGATCCGACTGGAATACCTCCGGCCACAGGAAGACGACCGCCAGCGGCATCAGCAGCCCCAGGTGCAGGCGCGTCGCCCAGACAAGGCGTTGTGGGGTGTCGTTGCGGCCGTCGGGATCGGGTTCGTCGGCGCGGGAAACCCGCAGCAGCCGCAGGACCACCGGATACAACAAGACGACGGGCCACAACAGCACGGCGCTGATCTTCGCGCCGAAGGCCAGACCCATCGCCGCCGCGCACCCCATCATCGCCCGCCCGGCGCGATGGCGCACCGCGCGGTAGAGCAGCCAGATCGCGAGGGTGAAGAACGCAGCGACGAAGGTGTCGCCCGTCGTGACCGCACATCGGCTCCACCCGATGTGCATGGGGGAGACCGCCAGGGCCCCGGCCGACAGGAGGCCTGCCCAATGATCGAAGATCTCTCGCCCCAGCGCGTAGGTCGCCCACACACCGACGGTCCCGACAACGCCGACCACGATCCGCGCGGCGACGAGCTGAGTGGTGGGAAACCGAGGCCAACCCAGGATCAGGGCCAACAGGACGGCGATCCCCACCGGCAGCAACCCCGCCCAACGTCCCAACGGCGGCGGCGCTGCGACGGCCATGACGAGGCAGGCGGCGCCCACCCCAACGGCCAACGTCAGCCAACCCGTTGTGGCCGGGACGTCCACGCGTCCGGCTCGCGTCCAGAACGACTCCGGCCCGGACGCGCTGAGCAAGCGGACGCCGACGGCGGATAGGTAATAGGGCAGTCGCGACTGGCTGGGGTCTGCGCGTTGCAGCCAGTCGGGCAGGTTGAACGGGTTCAGCCGCTCGGCGTGGCGGATGGTCGCGGGCATGTCCTGCGGCTCGTCACAGACCAACGTGACGGCATCGAGATCGTAAAGTCGAAACCCCAGCGCGAGCGCGAGGATCGGCAGCAGGGCCAGCCACGGGTTGTTGAGGCAGCCGCGCACCGTCGTCGGGGATGGACCCGCCAGGGATGCCTTCGCCTGGTCATCGCCGCTCACGTCGAGACGGCCTCCGAGGTCATGCCCATGGTCGGCCGGGCCTCCGCGTCAGATCAGCCATTCTCGCCCTGGCCCGGGCGCGTGACAGATCAGGCGGGCTATCGCAGGGGGCCCCCACCCTTCTTGAGGACCCGCGTCCCGCGGCCCCTCAAGAAGAATGGGGCACCCCCCCGCCTGCATTGTCACGCATTCTGCTGTCCGTCGCCCGCCAATCCGTCCAACCCGACTAGAACCCCGAGCAAGTAGACCCCTGCGGCGGCGAACAGCGACGCCGTGAACCCCCACTCCATGCTGAGAAGCACGCACAACATGGATCCGAGTGTCGTCGTCACCGCGTTGACGCCCCAAGCCCAGGGGACGATGGCCAGCCCCAGCCGCTGGGCCACCCGCAGTCCGGTTGGGAAGGGCATGCCCATCAACACCGCCAGCGGGGCCACCGCCAGGACCGTCACGCCGCAGCGCAGGCTGTGGGACAGCGACATGAGGCGCGGCACCGCATGGTTGACGAACATCGCCTCGGCCACGATCGCACCGACCAGCGCCAGCAGGATCACCGTCAGCGCGTGTGGGATGGCCCGTGCGAGTCGGCGGGCGAGCAGGCTGCCGATGCCCGAGAAGACCAGCACGGCAAACAGCGTCACCGCCATCGCGTACACCGGGCCGCCCACGAAGACGGCGTACTTCTGCAGCAACGCGATCTCCACGGTGATGAATCCCAACCCCAGCGCCCCGAAGTAGACCAAAAGACGGCCCTTGTGTCGGATGCGCCGAAGCTGCTCGACCCGTGACAGCAGCGGACCGATGATCAGCAGCGCGGCCAGGATCAGGATCTGAACGAGCGTCAGCAGCAGCACCACCAGCCCGACGGGGAAGCCCCAGTCGTCCCCCACCTGCTTGGGCGGGTCGAGGATGGACCGCCAGTGAGCGAACTGAAAGAAGAACGGATCGTCGTCGCTGATCGGGCGAATCCTGTAAGGGTATCGCTCGATCATGGCGGCGCGCTCCGCCGGAGCCGATCGGATGAGTCGGTCGAAGGCGTTGTCCTGAGATCGGTACGGGTCATAGCGAACGTCAAACCCGAGCCGGGCCGCCCACTGTCGATAGGCGGTGACCTCAGTCGCGGTGAACGCGCTTTTCTTGAGCAGTGTCTCGGCCCACGAGGTGCCCCAGGAGGTCCCGGAGATCACGATCAGGTGTCGCCGCGCGTCCTCGATGCCGATCCGGTCGAGCGCGTCGAGCTGGATCGCCACCAAGCGGAGCGTCTCGCGCGGCGGGGTGAACAGACACCGCGAGAAGGACAGCACGCCATCCTCGCGGAGGTGGTCCCAGTAGTCCCGCATCGCCTCGACCGTGTAGAGGTAGTTCTCTGACAGGGCGTACGCGCCCGCCGCCGAGGCCGTGAACGTGTCTACGCCGGAGAGCTGAATCACGTCGAATCGGCCCTCGGTCGTGGTCAGGTAGTGCCGGCCCTCCGCGGTCACGATCTCGACGTCGGGCCGGTCGAAGATGCGTCCGGCGAAATCGGCGTATCGGTGTCGGACCGCCTCGACGATCACGGGGTTCATCTCGACGCCGACCACGTGCCGGGCGCCGTGGTGCAGGGCGATCAGGACGTCGACCCCGCCGCCCACGCCGATGACCAGCGCCCGCTCGGCGGCGGGCTTGGCCACGTAGGGGGCGCCTTGGAGGTACTGGCCCAACGCGGGGACCTTGCTGACGTCGCCCTGCGGGACGTTCACGATGCCCGTCGGAGCCGCGCCGTCCTGATAGACCGCACGGATCGGGACCTGGCGGATCTCATCCGGGCAGCGTGGCGAGAGCTTGCCCCCGAAATCGGACAATCGTCCCGACGGGTCCATCACGTCCACCCGGGCCACCACGTGCCAGCGATGGTAGTGCGGCTCCATGGCCCGCGAGCTGATCATCTTGTCGGGCGGGAAGTAGACCGGGAAGATCTGACCCCGCACCGCCCCGACCGTCATCAGGGCGCAGAGCGCCAACCCCGCCAGCGATCCGAACCTGAACAGGCGTCCGCCCGCCCTGCCGTAGGACACGGCCACCACGGCCCCCGCGGCACCGGCGGCGTAGATCGTCGCCTCGGCGCCGAGCCGGTTGATGCACGCGATCGACAGCAGCGCCCCCGTGCCGGCCCCCAGCAGATCCGCGAAGTACAGCCGGTTCACCGCGTCGCCCGCCCGGGAGATCAGGTATCCGATGCACACGCCCGCGAAAAAGAACGGCACGCCCACGATGACGTACAGCAACAGCAGGCTAAAGACGTTGCTGAGGTCCCCGTACTGGAACACGTCCATCCAGTAGAACCGCACCTTGGTCGCGGCCGCGAAGCCGAACACCGACGTGAGGCAGAACGCCAGCGCATGCCTGCCGACGATTCCTTCGTCAATCCCCGTGCCGGCGAACCGCGGCGAGACCGTCAGGAACGTGCTGGCCGCGCCGAACCCCAGCAGCGCCAGGCTGATGATCAGGTACGCGAAGTGGTGCCACGTCATGACCGAGAAGACGCGCGTCAGGGACACCTCCAGCAGCAGCACGCCCATGGCCAGCAGGAACAGCGCCACAGACGCACGGCGGAGGTCGAGCACGATCAGCGCCTCCCGAAACGAAATGATGCCCGCATGTTGCCCGGACGCCGTCGCCCGCTCGTCAGCCGCGGGGCGACGCGGCGTCCAGACGGACGGTGCCTGATGCTAGTGTATCTGAAAGACGAGGTCCACAACGGGGAGTGCTTCGACGCGCGTCAGTCTTCCTTTCGGAAGACCGCGACGAGGTCCTCGACCGGTACGACGAAGAGTTGATTGTCTGCCTCGAAATCGACCGGAATGGCGTTCTTCGGGTTGAACAGAACCTTGTCGTACTGCCGCAGCGGGAAGTCGTCGTCGTTCTCGACCTGGGCGGAGATAGTAACGATTCGCCCCGTGATCGTGGGGATCTCGATCTTGTCCGGCAGGGCGATGCCGCCCTTGGTCTCCTTCTTGTCCTCGTCCTTGCGGATGAGGACGCGCTTGCCGAGCGGCTCGACCGTTTCCAGCTTCACCGAACGCGCTTTGGCGTTCTTGGCCATGAGTCTACCTCGTAAGGGTCGCCCCGGGGCTGTCCAGTATCACCTGGTCCTATTCTAGCGCCCCACCACGTGACCCGCAAGCGCCCGGACCCCGCGCCGTCGGTTCGATAAACCGGCGTCACCGGCTCGGGACGGAGGTCCCCGAGCGCGGCGCGCTCGTTGTCGCGGCGCGCAGAAGCCGCGCCTCCTCGAGTTGCAGGGCGAATCGGCCGGACGTCAGGTTCGATCCGGCCGTGAGGTAGAACACCTTCGGCGACAGCTCGACGCTGAACCGGTCCAGCCCGCCGGTCACGGGGAGGCGGGTCCCGTAGGCATCCATGGCGACCACGTACGCCGGGTTGAGCGGCACGTCGAGCCTGGCGACGCGATCATCGGCACTCGAGGTCGACACGACAGCCACGTGAGACGTTCCACTGCTGAAGACCTCGACGACGACCGCCCCCCCGCCCAGCCGGATACTCCGGAGGTGGGCGAGGTCGGCCAGCAGATCGATCCAGGTATTGACGGCGACGGCCGCCGGTTGCCAGCATCCGTTCGGGGCCAGGAGCTCCTCCCACGCCGTCGACCAGATGACCGCCGGTTTGCCGGCCGCGTGCTTCGCGGTCAGCTCACCGATGCGTGCCAGCACGGCTGATCCGGATCCCGGGCGCGTCGACAGCGGGACATCGACCCCGTCCGACGGGGCCGACGCCCGGGCCGGATCGGCGATCGTCAGGCCGATCTGCCGAGCGACCGCGTCGCTTCGGGGCCCCCGCGGGGGGACGACGACGCTGAACCCGTCCCCAGCACGTCCAGACAGGTTGCGCACGACGCCGAATGTCTCGATCCGACGCGTCAAGGGCTTGCCGGCCTGGTCGATCAGCTTCAGGACCAGCCGGTAGCGACCCCGCGGCAGCGGGCGCGTGTGGAGGGCAAGATCCCGGGCGAGGGATCTGGCCACGGAGGCCCGGCCGTGCCTGGCAACGTTCGGCCCTCCCGCCAGCGTCCAGCGGACCGCGGCGCCGGAGGCCTGGCTGGCAGGACATCGGACGCCGACGGCGACGTGCACCGGTTCGCTCTCGAGGAACAGACGTTGCCGCCGGCCCAGCGAGACGCCGATCTGCGGCACATCGGCCGGTCGATAGGCCGTCGCCGCCGGCCCAGCCTCGACCTTCACAGAATCGATCCAAAGGGCCCAGGGCTCGCCGGTCTTCTCGGCGGTCAGGATCAGCGCTGGGCCCGGGCCTCCTGCCTTTGGTGAACGGGCGAAGACGCAATCGAAACGCCGCCAACGCGTCTCTAGGTCCCATCGATTTGCCCTGTCCCCCTGTCCATTCGAAATCGTCGCCATGAGGGCCTGAGGCGAGCTGGCTCGCAGGGCGACGCTAAGACAGTGGGGTCCTGCAAGCGTCTGGTCCACCAGCGGAAGCGGGATCCGAATCGTCGCGCGCCCCAGCTCCGGCTCGACCAGCCATCGCGCACTGCACTGCCCGTGGTGGGCGTCGGACCGATCGATCGTGAGTTTCGTGCTGAGGTCATCGTCCCTGCCCCACCCCGCGCACCAATCGGGCGCGCCAAGCTCGAACGACCCATCGGCCATCAACAGGTTGGGCCGGGCGCCGGGCGGCGCGGGGGCTTCACTTGTGCGAGTAGTGGTTCGGACGGCGGGGGGAGGCGTCTCGAAGGGCCACGGGGGACCGACCGGATCGACATCGCCAGTCGCGCCCACCAACGCGATCCAGACGCCAACGTGCCACACACTTGGTCTCCGGAACCTTCCCAGTCCCCGGGGCCTGTGCCCCCGGCAGATCTGCCCCCGCCTCAAGATCGAGGGATTCTGGGTCGGTGTCAAGGCAGGCCCCGCGGACCTCGTCGGGCCAGCCGATCCGACCTGGGGGGGGCGCCGATTCCCGCGCGCAAAGGTCAGCACGGGAGCGTGGATAAGGGGGATGGAGATTGGGGATTCTAGTCGTTCCCGCCGCTCGGGCGCTTGGCCGGCGGGGGAGAGTTGCCCGCGGGGGTGGCTGCGGGCAGATCGCTCTGGTCCATCGTGGAGGCGGCCTCGTTCTCGCGCTTGATCTGGTCGTAGACCTCCTTGCGGTGGACGCTGATGCTCTTCGGCGCGGTGATGCCCAGCCGCACCTTGTCCCCCCGGATGTCGACGACGACGACCTCGATATCGTCACCGATCATGATGACCTGGTCTCGTTGTCGAGACAGGACTAGCATGGAATCCTCCGCAGCGCGTTAAGCGGGAATCCGTGGGCACTCCAAGGCTGGACCATTTTCGGGGCGATGCCCTTCCTCCGTGGTCGGCGCAAAGCCTCACAGACCTGGCAACGGACCCGCGCTTGGGGCCTCCCCGTTTGCCCGACAATGGGCCGACGGGTCACGACGCGGTCCCTCAGCCTGCGACACGCTGAGGCGTGTCCGTTACGCGCTCGCTCCCCCCTGAATATGTATGCCCCTATTCTAATCGGCAGCCGGGGGCAACACAATCCAATAGGACTTGCGATTCAATTTACACGCATTTACTTCTCATAAACCATATAAGTGGCGCGTTTTTTGGAAATTGGCTCCCGGACGGGCCTTGATGCCGAGATCGAACTTGCGTATGATTGTGGCGCCGATGTGGCGACTTGTCCAAACGGCTGCGTCGGCGCGCGGGTGCCGGGGATAGCGGAGACGACTTCAGCTCTGTAACCAGACGTCTTGCGGTACTGACTTGCATCGGGAGGAAATGTCCGTTGCCGTCAGCACGCGCACGACTGCGGGATGCCGCAGGCCGTCCTGACGTGGGGCAGGAAGCCGTCTCTGCTCATTTGCGTGACCGCAGGGGAGTGGGATGGTCGGTGGATGACGGCGTCCTGGCCCTGCCGTCCTTTCCGAGGGAAGGAACCGCGTATCATGGCAACTCGGCACCATATCCAGGTTCTGGTCGTTGACGACGACGAATCGGTTTGTCGCACGGTTCGGCTGATCCTGGAGAGCAACAGCTACCACGTCGAGACTTTCAACGTCCCGGACGAGGGCTTGGCCGCCGCGAGCGCCAACGCCTTCGACATTGCTCTGGTCGACATCAAGATGCCGGGCATGAACGGCGTGGAGTTCGTTGAGCGACTTCACCACATCGACCGACGGATCAGCCCCATCATGATGACCGCCTATCCCGACGTCGAGACCGCGGCCGCGGCGATGCGGGGGGGCAGCTGCGACTACATCGCCAAGCCGTTTCGCCAGGAGCAGCTCCTCGAGGCGGTCGAGCGCGTCGCCCGTGAGAAGGGGCTGATCTACACCTCGGAGACGGAACTGAACCAGCTGATCGGCCGGCGAATCCGTCAGGAGCGCCTCCGCCAGGACTTGACGCTTCGCCAGCTCAGCCAGCGGACGAGCCTGACGACCAGCCAGCTCTCGCAGGTGGAATTGGGCAAGAACGCCGCTTCCCTGTGGTCGTTGGCCAGGATCAGCAGCGCGATGGGCCTGCAACTATCAGAGATGTTGCGCGGCGTCTGACCGCGCCCCCCGCCGACGCCGGACGCTCGTTTCGGCCTCGCGGTTCTGTTACCCCCTCTCGGATACCCAGACGCACGAGCTACCCGGCCGGTCCCGTCGACGTCGTCTCCTTGCGGGCGCGGCTGCGGGCGAGCAGTTCCTCGAGCTGGAGGACTCGCTCTTTGAGACGACTGATCTCGGCATCGCGTTTCGCCAGGGCCCGCGCCGCAGACTCGCTGGCCTGCGCGATCTCGCGACGATGGTCGCCCTGAGCCGTCTCCAGCCGCTGCTCGGCGCCGCGCGTCGTTCGCTCGGCTGCGGTGAGCCGGTCCTTGAGGTGCCGGTTGTCCTCCCGCAGGGCGGCGAGCTGCTCGTTGAGCTGGGCGATTCGCTTGCGGAGCTCCAGCTCTTCAGCCGCCTGGCGGGAGAGCTCTTCCTCGCGATCGTTTAGTTGTCCCCGCAGCTCCTTGAGCTCGACGGCCTGGGTCTCCTTGGCCCGGGACACGCGGTCGAACTGCCCCTGGGTCACGCAACCGCCCAGCGCCAGGCAGCCAACCGCCATCAGCCATCGCACGCTCATGTCATCCCCTTCCCGCTTGACGGCAATGCCACGGACCGACCCGTCACTCGAGGCCGCGCAACTTCTGCCACCTCTCATAGGTCTGCTGGACGCGCTTCGCGCTGGCGGGGGTGGCCCAGACCGCAACCCCGTAACAGAGGGTCAGCCGTTGCCCCGCCTTCAGGACGAAGGGCTTGTCCGCCAGACCGATCGTCGCGGACAGGTACGCGAACGCCCTGTCCATCGCGAACCACTTGGCTGGATGCCTCGGATTCTGCGGAGCGTCTAGGAAGGCCAGCGTGATCGGCTTGGCCGGCGCCGCGTTGCCCGTGATCGCGCACCAGCGGGAGGCGCTGCCGTTGACGCGTTTGACCTCGGTCTCGCCATCGGCGGTGACGAACCGGCTGCCTTTGTCCATCGGCTCGGGGAAACGGACGCCCAGTCCGAGGTACTTCCGGCCCGTGATCGTCACGTTGCGTTTCGGATCGGGTCCGACGAACTCGGCCCGCCAGGTGATCAGGCGATCGGCGGGCCCGCCGTCGGCGTGGATGAGGATCGTCCGACGCTCGCGGAGCAGGACCTTCTTGCCGTCCGCGGCGACCCAGTCGAGGTCCTCGGCGATGCAGACCGTGCCTGGATCCGGTCCCGGCCCGCGTTTCGTGAACCGCCGGTGCACCTGCCTTCCGACCGGACCGGCCTCTCCCCAGAACTCGACGCCATCGACGTTCCAGGCGAACATCAGGCCGTGGTGGTGCAAATGGTCGTGGGGCGCGTCGCGCACGACGTTCCGACCGTCCGGCAGATACAGCTCGGCCACGTAGGGCTTGAACACGCCGCCTGCGTAGCGGTAGCGCATCATCGACTTGCCGTCGAGCCGCACGATCAGGTTCTTGCCGTCATCTTGAACGTCGAAACGTGCGTCGGCCTTGCCCGAAGCAGCGGCGGTTTCCGCCAGCAACACAAGCGCCAGGCAGCCCAGAACGACAGCCAACGTATGCGGGAGCAACGCGTGGTGATTCATCATACGGGCCCTCGAGTTGTCCTCGGACGCGCAGGTCGGGTTTCTCGTCGGAAACCTGTGACGCTCGAATCGGACCGGACCGCGCCGGGGACCGGCGGGCATCATTGTAGTTCGGTCGGTCGGGCGGTTTCCACCCGGCCGGCGGAGCCTACGGGGCCTCGTCGGATTCCGACGCCAGATCGTCGCGCTGGGGAAGGCAGAACGGGTCGTACCGAACCCATTGCAGACAGAGCCCCCTGGCCGGTGTGGTCGGTCCGGCGTTGGCGCGGTCCTTGCTGGCCATGATCTCGGCGACGCGCTCGGGCGGCCAGTGCCCGCGCCCCACCTCGATCAGCGTGCCGACCATGTTGCGGACCTGGTTGTAGAGAAACCCCCGCCCGATGACGTCGAACCGGACCTCCTCGTAGTGGCGGCAGATCTGGATTCGCTGGACGGTTCGGATCGTGCTGTCGCGCTGGCTTCCCTTCGACGCCATCGCGGCGAAGTCGAGCTGACCGATCAGATGCCGGGCGGCTTGTCGCATGGGGTCGATCTCGAGGGGATGCCAGAAATGGTAGGTGTAGCGCTGCTGCTGCCGCTCGACGGGTCGGCCGCCGGCATTGTGGACGCGGTAGCGATACAGCTTGCACCTCGCCGACTTGATCGCGTTGAAGGCTGCGGGCACCTCGGCGGCGTGGGCGATCGTGACGTCCTTGGGCAGACGGGAGCCGATCGCTCGGCGAATGTTGTCGACCGGCATCTCGACCGTCGTTGCGAAGTTGGCGACCTGACCGGCCGCGTGGACGCCCGCGTCGGTTCTGCCGCTGCCGATCAGCTCGACCTGGTGTCTAAGAACGCGGCGGGCAGCTTGCTCGATGGTTCCCTGAACCGTGCGCAGGCCCGGCTGATGCTGCCAGCCGTGATAGTCGGTTCCGTCGTATCCGATCACCAGCTTGATAGTGCGTTCCATCGCGCCGAGAGAGCTACCTGAGAAGTAGGATAAGGTTGACCAGCAGGCTGACGACCAACAGGGAGGCAAGGATGCCGATGAGGGTCCAGCTCGGCTCGATGCCGAACGCGGCGGGGCCTTCCGTTTGGACTTGCGGGGCCGGTTCGACCTTGTCCTCCTGTTCGGCCAGCCCACGGAGCAGGTCGGCGTCGTAGCGTTTCCGGGCCTGCAGGGGCGGTTCGCCTCGGGCCACCGCCTCCAGGTCCATCAGCAGATCCTTGGTCGACGCGTATCGGTCTTCGGGCTTCTTGGCCATCATCACTTCGATGATCTCGCCGATGCCCGCGGACAGACGGGTGTTGACGTGGTCGGGCGGGATCAGCGGCTGCTTGAGATGTTTGTGCATGACGGCCGATGGCGTCGGGCCGTCGAAGGGGTACCGACCGGTCACGATGTGGTAGAAGGTCGCGCCGAGCGAGTAGACGTCGGCCCGAAAGTCGATGTTCACCTCGCCGCGGACCTGCTCGGGGCTGATGTAGTAGGGCGTGCCGAAGGCGCGTCCGGCCTCGGCCTTGGCGGCCTGCACGTCGGTGACCTCGCGGGCCAGACCCATGTCGGCCAGCTTGGCGACCCGGCTCTTGGTCAGCATGATGTTCTTCGGCTTGACGTCGCGATGGACGAAGCCGCGCTCTTGCGCGTGGTCGAGCGCCCGGGCGATCTGGCTGACGATGTCGATGGCCTCGCCCTCGCTGAAGACCTTTCCCTTCGCCAGCTCGTCATACAACGCGTGCCCGTCGACGTACTCCATGACGAAGTAATGCCGTCCGTCCGCCTCGCCGACGTCGATGGCCTGTACGATGTTGTTGTGGTTCAGCTTGGCGGCGGCCTTGCCCTCCTTGTAGAACCGCTCGACAAACTCGGTGTTCTCGCTGAGACGTTTCGGCAGGACCTTGATGGCCACGATCCGGTCCAGGCTGAGCTGCCTGGCTTTCCACACCGTCGCCATCGCCCCCGCGCCGACCCGCTCGAGAATCTGAAAACCAGGAATCTGTTGGGCGGGGCGCGTCGTCGAGTCTTCTGCTGACTCCAGACGCTTCAACTGGCTGGCCGTCAGGACCCCCTGCTCGACCAACACGTTGGCCAGGGAGACCCGCTTGCCGCGAGCGGCCAGGTCCTGCTTACGGGCCAGGCACTTCCTGACCTCCTCCTCCGACGCCAACTGGTGTTCGACGATGTACCGCGCGAAGTATGTATCTTCCGTGATCCTTACCATGTCGGCCTTGTCCGGCGATGTTCCGCAGCCTTAGGACTAACCCGATGAGATGGCAGTCAGTCTGATGTGCACATCCTAACCAACTTTAGGGGCACGATCGAGCCTTATCAACCCCTCCACCTACATTTCCACAACTTCGGATAGCGCGGCTGCCGCCGCTGCGGGGCGCTGGGGCAGCGACGCGATGGCCCGGTCGATCCCGGTCCGTTGACGCGACGTCCAGAGGGCGGGCGTCTTATCAGACCACCCGGCCAGCCCCATCGACGCGGCAATCGCACGCCCAAGTTCGTCGAGGCCCTCACCCGTTGCGGCGCTTATCTGTATCCGGTCCATCCATGCGGCGTCAAGATCAAACGACGCGCCCACGCGGTCGGGAAGGTCGCACTTGTTGAGGACCAACAACGTCCGCTCGGGTGGCCTCGCGTCGAGGAGGGTCGCCACTGCGTGGCGGTTCGAGGGCGTGATCCCCTCCGACCGATCGAGGACCAGCAGCGCCACGTCCGCCGAAACCACACGCCCCAAGCTGCGCTCGATGGCGGATTGCTCGATCGCGTCCTCGGTGACCCGCAGGCCGGCGGTGTCGATCAGGACGATGGGCACGCCCTCGACGGCGGCGGGTTCGGCCACCCAGTCGCGCGTCGTGCCAGGCTGCTCGGTCACGAGACTCCGCGGCTGGCCGAACAGGCGGTTGCCCAGTGTGCTCTTGCCCGCGTTGGGCGGGCCCGCGAGCACGATGCTGGCCCCCTCGACCAGTCGGCGTGCGGGTTCATGACGATCCTGCAACCCCTTCAGCTCCGCCTGTACGGCTTCGACGTCCGCCGCGCTCGCCCCGTCCAGTCGGTCGACGCACCGACGCAGCACGGCCGGCAGGATCGTTTGTTGGCTTGCCAACCACGTCGCGCCCCGCTGGGTTTGGGCGCGGGTTAGCGACACCCACGCCTCGCGCTCGATGGGACTGCTCGCGGGCCAGCCCAACAGGCCGATCTCCTCCGGATCGGTCAGCTGCGCCCCCTGCCGCACCAGCAGCATCAGGATTCGCTGAACGACACGGATCCCACCGTGCGGGTTGATGTCGACGATCGCCTTTGGCGGTTCGCCTTCCGTCGCGGGCAGCGGCTGAACCGTCACCACGACGTCGTCGATCACCTGGTCGTCATCGACGATGTGACCATAGGCGACGCGACCCGGCTCGAACTGTCCGGCCCCGGATGCGCCGGACGGTGGGTCGAAGACGCGCGCCGCGATCTGAAGCGCGTCGGGACCGGCCAACCGGACGACGGCGATGCCGGCCGCGCCGAGGGGCGTGATGGCGGCGACGCGCGTCTCGTCTTGATGGGGTTTCGGTTCCAGGTCAGCCATCTTGGCGGCCACGAGCGCGTTGGTAGGCCAGCGCGATCCCGCGAAGGGTCAGGTCCGGCACGAAATGGTCGACGAAATCGGCGTGCTTGACGATCAGCTCACCCGCGCCGCCCGACACGACCAGGGGAGGCCACCGGCCCAACGCCGTTGCGTAGCGCTCGACGATCTCCCGCAGCGCGCCGATCGCGCCGTAAAATATCCCGTTGTTGATGGCCTCGCGGGTGTTGCGCCCCCAGGGATGATCGGGTTCGGCGGCCTCCACGAACGGCAGCGCCGCCGTGTGCGCCTCCAGCGCCGACGCCGACAGTCGCAGCCCCGGCAGGATGCTGCCCCCCATGAACACCCCGTCATCGCTGACCAGGTCGATCTTGATGGCCGTGCCGAAATCCGCCACGACACAGGCCTGATCCAACTCCGCGTGGGCGGCCGCCGCGGCGCAGACGCGGTCCACCCCCACCGTCTCGGGATTCTCGACCGCCACGGGGATGGGCAGGTCAAGCTGGTCGCGGATGACCAGCACGTCCAGCGCCGTCACCTCATGAACGGTAAGCCTGACCCGCTGGAGCACCTCGGGCGCGACCGAGCTGGCGACGACGACCCGTTCCTCGGCGGCCGCCAGGTGTCCCCACATCCGCCGGATCGCGTCGCCCAGGTCCTCCATCGCGATCGTCTGCACCACCTGGGCGTCGACCGCCTTGCCATCGCTCATGGCCCCGAGGTGCACGGCGCTGTTGCCGACGTCGATGGCCAGGATGTCGGCCGCGACGACTTCGACTTCCGCGCGGGATGGTTCGTCCTTTCCGTCGCGAATCATGTCTCTACACCTGGAACCCCGGCCAAGCCAGCGCGCGGTCCCATGATTTTCACGCCATCCGCCGAAACGTGCTCTGCGCCACCGGCCCGCGAAGGCGGGACGCCACGTCGTCTTGTGCAACGGCATCGGCCAGGATGGCAAATGTCTCGTCCATGGCGGCCAGATACCGATCGATGATCCCGTCGTCATGGGCCAGCGACAGCGGAACGCTCTTGCCGGCCAGGAAACCCCGGGCCAGCATCTCCTGTGCGAACAATGTCGAGACCGCCATCGGGTCCTCGCCGAAGTCGAACGCGAACCCGGGCAGGGGCGGTTTGCCCAGCACGCGGACCTGCAACGCGTGCTTGTCGGCCAGTTCGCGGATGCCTTCATACACCCGTCCGCCCAACCGCCAGAAATGCGCCGGCGCGTCGACGGCGCGGAGCTTCCTGATGGTCGCCAGCGCAGCCGCCGGGCCGATCCCTTCCGTCCAGTAGCTGCTGCTGATGAACGTCCGCTGCGCGGACGTCATCACGTCCCGCCGCCCCATCACCGCCCCCATCGCGTACCCGTTGCTCATCGCCTTGGCGATGACGGCCATGTCGCCGGTGACGCCGAGGTACTCCTCCGCGCCGCCCATCGCGTATCGAAAGCCCACCGTCACCTCATCGAAGATCAGCACGCATCCATGCTCGTCGGCCAGACGGCGGACGGTCGGCAGGAAGTCCGGCGCCGGATCGTACTGTCGGATCGGCTCCATGATGATGGCCGCGAACTGACCGGGATGCGCTTCGAGCAGGGCCTGGAGCTGCTCAGGATGGTTGTACTCGAAGGGCAGGATCGTGCCGGCCAGTCCCTTCGGCACCCCCTCGGCCGCCAGGCCCGGCAGCAGGTGGCCGTCCAACGTGTCGTCGCCGATCAGGTTGGCGGCCAGGTACCAGTCGCTCCATCCGTGATAGCCGCAGAAGGCCACCCGGTCCCGACCCGTGTGGGCCCGCGCGATTCGGATGGCCACCGCCAACGCCTCCCCACCCGACCGGGTAAACCGCACCATTTCGGCGCATTGGAAGATCTCGCACAGCAGCGCCGCCAACTCGACCTCGTCCGGTGAGTTCAGCGTCGTCGTGACGCCACGGTCGATGCGGCTGCGGACAGCCGCGTCGACGTCGGGGTCGGCGTACCCGCAGATCGCCTGCCCCACGCTCATCTGCATGTCGATGTACTCGCGTCCGGCCAGGTCCCAGACGCGACAGCCCTCCGCGCGGCTGAAGTAGGTGGGCCACTGTTCGGGGGCGAACAGCTCGGGTCGCTTGCTCAACAACTGCCCGCCGCCCGGGATCAGGCGGCACGCCTTCTGCCACAGCGCCCATCCCGGGTTCGTGTCGTTGGCGGTGCGGGTATCCGTCAAGAATGCGCTCCTCGATCTTGCACGACCGACGCGGTGCGTCGCATCACCCGATCATCCCATTGCACTGCGCCCAGATCAAGTCGTGCGGGCCTCCTGCTTGGTCCGTGGGCGCATGACAGATTCGGCGGCCTGTGGGAGGGGTGCCCCATTCTCCGCTCTCCCTCGCGGAACGCGAGGGGGAGCGGAGGGTGGGGGACGGAGTCGAGCTGCGAGGCCCGGTCCGCAGTTCATTCGGTCCCCCACCCTTTCCAAGGGCCCGCGTCCCGCGGTCACTCGAAAAGGATGGGGCACCCCGCGGGCGTCGCGGTTCGCCCGTCTTGACCGGGCCTGCGAATGCAAAGACGATGGGCGGCGTCGAACATCGCTCGGAGACCAACATGAACGGACAGCAGATGCGTGAGGCCCTACGCGCGGGCAGACGGGTCTATGGCACGTTGATGATTTCGCCGTCGCCGCGCTGGCCCGCGACGATGGCCGGCCTGCCCCTCGACTTCGCCTTCATCGACACCGAGCACATCTCCCTGGGTCGGGAGACCGTCGTCTGGATGTGCCACACGTTCGCGGCCTTGAACCTCGCCCCCATCGTCCGCGTTCCCGAACCGAACCCGACGCTCGCCACCATGGTGATGGACGGGGGGGCGCACGGCGTGATCTTCCCCTACGTCGAACGTCCCGAGCAGGTCCGCGACTTGGTCGGGGCGGTGAAGTACCGGCCGCTGAAGGGCCGGCGGCTCACCGAGCTCCTCGAACGCAATCAACCCCCCTCGCAGGAATGCCTCGATTACCTGAGCGCGCGGAACGCCAACGGCGTGGCCATCATCAACGTCGAGAGCGTTCCGGCCATCGAGGCGCTGCCCGACCTGTTGGCCGTCGACGGTCTGGACGCCGTGCTGGTCGGCCCGCACGACCTGTCGGTCAACCTGGGCAAGCCCGAGGCCTACGACGACGACGCTTTCGACGCGGCCGTCCGAACGATCCTCCGGACGGCCCGGCAGGCCGGTGTCGGCGCAGGCGTCCATTTCTTCTGGGACGACGTCGAGCGCGAGATCGACTGGATCCACGCCGGCATGAACCTGGTGGTCCACAGCACGGACCTGAGGTCGTCCGCGTCGGCCCTGGTTGCCGACGTCGAGCGAATCCGCGCCGCCGTCGGCGACGCGACCACAACGCACGACCGTCGCGACGAGGTCGTCTAAGCTGCCAACGGAAGTGTTTGAGCAGTTGATGCAAGTCATGCCGAAAGAATGGTCAGGGACAAGTCGGCCGATCAGGGAGGACCAACAGGATGTCACAGCCATTCTTCGCATGCCCGTTGTCGCAGAAGGAGCGAACGCCCATTCGCAAGTTGCGGAACCCGGGTCCCCCGCAAATCGCCTGAGCGTATTCTGCGATCATCCACTTTGGCGGAACCAACCTATCACCCGCGCATGCCTGGCTTCGTCATCGGTACCCTCCTTGTGATGTCTGCGTGTTCGAGAATATCGAAGAAGTTCGGTAGCGACGACTTGATTTCCCCCACGACGATAGGGTAAGGGCCAGCTGGCGGTGCCTGCCTGAGTCGCTCAGTTCTCACCTCGATCTCGTGCTGCATGGCAACCCCCTCGATGCAGAACACCAGCTTCACCAGCACCCATGAGATCTTCTCCATCAGGAGAAACGCGTTCAGCACAATGTTGTCGCCCGGGTGTACCAGCACGGGCATCGTCCAACCCGGACGAGCGAAGCATCCAGCCCATCTCCAGTCCAAACGCACCTCGCAATCGATACCATCCTTCTGGACATCCAGGTCTTCGTAGGCGTGAGCGAAGGCACATCGAACTGCGTAGATGATCTCGCCGAAGGCGAAGGGCCGTTTCTTGCCGTCGCGTCGGTCACGCAAGACCACCTCTGGGTTCTTGGGTGTCTCAGCGTCGAACAGCTGGACGTACTTCTTCTTGTCGTTGGACCGGCTGATTGGGTTGTCCATTAGGGCGTCGTAAAGGGTTGCCCCAGCACCAAAACCAGTGAGTAGTGCCCCTAACGCCTGGCGGTAGTGCCGTGCGACGAATTCCCTGACGAAATCCTCGTAGGCGGTCTTAACGTTCCCAAGCAGTCGCTTCTCCTCGGGAGTCAGGTTGAGGAATCGCTCTGTGGTGACACCGGAGAACATGCCTTCACCTTGCATCTTGGCCTTGGGCGGTGAATCGTCGGGCGACGCACTCAGGGCGGCCGTCGATGAATCTGATCCGTGAGCAGTAGTAGGCGAACGAGAGCACCAGCTTGTACGCCAAATCCGGCGGTCAAGAAGCTCAGGGCGAAGACGCCGAGAACTCGCGTGAGATCGATTCACTTCTCCTTGCGGACGCCCATGAAGGGCTTGGAGTCCGCCTTCTGATCCATGAAGCGTCCGGTGTCGGCGTTTCGTTTGACCCAGCGGCCCGTTTTCGGGTTATGGGTCTGGGACCGGTTCCTCACGGCTCCCTTGCGGCGTCGATCGCCCTTCGGAGGATTCGTGGCCATGGGTATGTACTCCTCTATCTTGTGGCCTGCCTATCTCAGACCCCCGTTCCTGGGGGGAGCGCTCGATGGTAGGGTACTGTAAGGGTATGCCTAGGTCAAGCCGTAATTCTGATTTTCAGATATTCCCATTGGCACAAGCCGATACTTGGCTGTATACTTTTCTAGATATCAGAACCGAACGGCAAGCCGGCGGGACTTCAAATGCCTATAAATGAAAGACTTAGATTGGCTAGGGAGCGTGTCGGCCTCACGCTCAAGCAGGTCGAGGCCGAGACCGGCATCGGACAGTCCTCGCTTTCCGAGTACGAGACCGGCAAGCGTTCGCCCCGGCTTGTGCAGCTCCAGGCCCTAGCCGACCTGTATCGGCGGTCGCTCGGCTACTTCTTCGAGGAGCGCGATCGTCCCGCTGAGACTGTCCTATGGCGAGAGAAGCCCCAAGATGACCAGGCAGCCACCGTCCAGGCCGACTTCCTACGGCTATGCGAGCGATACCGAAACCTGGAGACCTGGTGCGACGACCATCGCCCATGCTTGCTCCCCAAGGCAGAAGGTCAGGCACCGACCTACGGGTATCGCGACGCCGAGCGGCTGGCCAAGCAGGTTCGCTCCGCTCTGGATTTGGGTGACCGGCCCGGTCAGAGCCTGCGGTGTGTGTTGGAGGAGGTCTGCGGCGTCAAGCTATTCCACCTGGAGTTTGAGCCCACAGGCTCAGCAGCCTGTACGGTGCATCCGGAGTATGGATCGGCGGTTCTGTTGAATGCTTCGGCTGTTCGTTGGCGACGCAATTTCGATCTTGCACACGAGCTGTTTCATATCCTTACGTGGTCGATCTTTCGGGGCGATGATGAGGCCGAGGAGTCAACGCCGAGTGCTCAGGAGGAGAAGTTCGCAACCTGCTTCGCTGGAAACCTCCTGATGCCCCTCGAAACGGTCAGGCAGAGCATCGAGGAGCGAGTCCACGACGGCAAGATCGCTTTCGAGGATCTGTTCGGGATTGCACGCCAATTTGATGTGTCCGTGGAAGCGCTTTTTTGGCGAATGAAGTTCCTATACACTCGTTCGGAGGAAGACACCCGCAACGACATAGAGCGGTACAAAGATGTCGCCCGGGTCTGGGAGGTGGATCGAGAGCACGATGAGCCGCCCCCACGACCGCTGCGATTCCGTGCTTTGGCAATACAAGCGCTGCATGAAGCCAAGCTGTCACAAGGGATGTTCGCCGAGTACCTGGGCATAAGCAGGCGGGAGGCCATGAGGTACGTCGAGCAGGAGGCTCCGGCAGATGAAGACGTTACGATTCCTTCTGCTTGACGCAAACATCGTTATCGAGCTGCACAGACTCCAACTCTGGGATACGTTCGTGCGACGCTGCGAGGTGCTTCTGCCCAGCACGGTCGTGGAACTTGAAGCGAAATTCTTCCACGGAAGGGACTCAGACGAGCAGATCGACCTGACGCCCCACGTAGAGCAGGACCTGGTCAAGCAAGTTCAAGCTGACGCAGCGGAAGTGCAAGCCTTCCTGAAACGGTTTACCCCGGACTACCTCGGTGCCATGGACCCCGGGGAATCGGAGTTGCTGACGTACCTGACTTTGTCGGATGACCCGTGTCTAGCCTGCTCAAGCGACGCCATCGTGTTCCGCATCTTGGGCAGGCTGAACCTCGGGGAACAAGGCAGATCCCTGGAGGAGCTACTCAGGACGTTGGGCCTCAGTCAATCCCTGACCTGGCAGTTCAGCGAGAAGTTCCGGATCCAGTGGACGAAACGCGGTGAGCAGGAGATGATACGGGGGATCGGCATGAGGCCCTGATGCCCGCGGTGTCGTCTTACTTGGCAGGTCACGATCCACTTCGCCATCGACAACCAGGAGCATCAGTTCACCTGAAACGCTCGGCTATTCACGACTACTACTCTCAAGCGGTGGAGAATTCCGACAAGGCGATCATGGAAGCGGCGAACACGCTCAATGCACAGAGGCACCATCCACTACGCCTCCGTCTCCGGACTGTCTTGCTCTCGTTGCAGGCAGCTTAGGTCTTCGCCGCCCCGCGACCGTCCGACCGGAACGCTCAGTCGATTTCCAGGTAGTCCATCGCCTGCCCGCGGACGTGCATGAGCCGGGCCATTCTTCGCCACTTGGGGTTGCGTCGCCGCTGCCAGGCCACGTTGTCGCGGATGAGCTTCGGTGTGGCATAGCGTCGCCACCAATCGATCACGCGGTCGGCCTGTTTGGGGAAGAGGCCCCGTTCGGGACGGGCGGGCAAGTCGATCGGTCGGCCGATGGCCTCCGACATTCTGACGATCCAGTCCACCAACGTCCGCGCCGCCAGCCCTCCCCAGGCCTTGCGGCGGTCTCTTAGATAGGCAAAGACGATCTCATCGGCCTGCAGGTCCCCCGCCTCGACGCGCGCCAGCGCCGCCCCGACCCCCACCCACGAGGGCGGACCCTCGCTGACCTCACGCAGCCACGGGCCCGCCCGCTCGCCGCCCAGCCGCCCGGCGTACATGGCCATCTTGCCTTGGGCCCAGTTTGGCGGACTGTTGACGGCCACCTGTCGCACCAACTCGTAGTGCTCGGTGGCCCGCATCTTCTGGAGCGCGTAGGCGGCCGGTTCATGCAGCGCAGCTTGCTCGTCGTCCCGCAGCACGGCGACGGCGATCTCGGCCGCCCGAGCCCCGCCCACGGATCCCAGCTCCCACAGGATCCGGGTACGGTGGTCCGAATCCCCCCGCGTCATCTCCTTGCATAGCCGCCCGACGTGATAGGCGTCCGACGCCCGCCAGATCCCCCATCCCGTACCGGCCAGGAGCAGAAGCACTGCTACGCACACACCGATCATACGCGGACGCCTGCTGACACTCATCCTCGACCTCCACTCGAGCGTGTCATTATAGCGTCCGGGTCGCGGGCTGGGTGGACCGGTCCGGCAGGTCATTTCCCCGTTCTGGTCGTTGTCGGCGAGGTCGCAGGCGTCTTCGGCGCGGACCAGATGCGTTCTGCGCTCTCGTCTCTGAAGGTAAGGACTGCTCCTTTGCGGGAGGCCTGCATGCCAAGCCAGGCCCGAGTAACCCCACCTTGATCCGAGAAGCAGAGGCTTGAGAGATCTTGACCCAGGCTCAACCCGACGCGGTTGGTCCCGCTCTTGTCCAAGAAGCTGAGGCGGGGCCCGTTCGCAAAGAGGCCCAACCCGAGGCGGCACTTCTCGTTTTCGTCAGACATGCCCAGGCTCGACCCACCCGGGAACACACCCAACGACACACGAGATCTCTCGTTCTGATCGTACATGTGGAGGAAGGCCGAATCGTCTGCGACGCACAGACGGGCGCGTTCGGTCCCGTTCGGGTCGACGAGGACCAGATCGTGGGTCTCTACCCGGTCCGCCCGCACGGTCCGCGTCTTGGCCAGAAAGGCCCCCGTCACTACGGCGAGGATGGACAGACCAAGCGCCGCCAACGCCGCCACCATTCCGATCTTCTGGCGCTTCACCGCGCGGTGCAGCAGGAAGTTCTGATGCTCGAGCTGCTCCATGCGATCATTCACGGCCCGAAGAGTTTCGTCAGTCGTCATGGGACGTACCTCCCTAGCCAGGTCTGTCTCGTTCGGATCATCCCCCAGCGCGCCGTGATTCGCCTTGTCGGTCGTATGCGACTAGATCCCGGACAACAGCGCCGACAGCCGGGCATCCCAGATGACCTGTTGGAGCTTGCCGGTGAGCTGGGCGATGCGGTGTTCCATTCGCGTCCAGGTCGCGGCGTCCACTCGGGCCTGGCCTGCGATCTGCTCCTTGAACGGGGCGATCTCGCTGCGGCAGGCCTTGGTTCGCTTGTCGAGCTCGGCCCGGGTCTTGGGGTCGGCCTCCTGCTGGCGGGCCTTGTCGAGCTCGGTCAGTAGGGCCTCCACGCCGGCGATGGACCGCTTGGCCAGGGCGCGATACGTCGTCTGCGCGAAGCCCTCGGCGCTGAAGACCACGATCGCCCCGCGCCGGCCGCCCTTGCGGAACTCGGCGCCGAGCCGGCCGAGTTGCTCCGCCGTGGGCGACAGGACCAGATGCGCGAACCGGATCGGATCGTGGAAATTCCCGTCGGTCTGCGACCAGTTTGACCAGGCCCGCGCGTTTCCCAGGTAGCGATCGCGGCAGACGTTGAACCCGACGACCTTCCCGGGCGCGGGCTTGACGCCCAGATCCGCCCACGGGATCGCCACCTCCAACGTCCACCGATCCTTACCGAGCTGGGTCTTGGCGACGACGTCCCCCGACCACGACGCGTCGGTCCGGTGGGAATCGTAGACGCTTCCCGCGGCGTTGACGGCGATCTGGTAGTACTGCGCGTGGTCGTGCTTCGGATCGATGAACAGCTCGATCGTCTCGCCGTGGAAAACGCCGCGGGCGTCGCGGGCTTGCGGCACGGGGGTCAGGTCCTTCATCAACGGTTCGTCGCAGACGATGCCGAAGTAGAGGCACCTCGCGTCGTGCAGGATTCGCAGGAACGTCTGGACGGCCACCAACTCGGGCTTGTTGTAGCGGGTGAATCCGCCCACGAGCGGCGCCTGGTTCCAGCATGTCTCGTCCAGCGCGCCGTCGACGACGATCGGCTTGTCGGCGAGCGGGCACGGGTAGACCTTGACGTCGTAATTGTCGGCGGCGGGGCACAGGGAAGTCCCCACCGCGCAGGTGACGATCATTGCCAGCGTGCTGCGTCGCATGTTTGCCTCCCATGACGTCGGATCCGCCGTGCGGGTCGGTCTATCGCACCGTCAACCGGGCCGTCGTCGGTCGGTTGGTAAGAAGGTCGATCGCGCTGACGTCGTACGCGCCGGCCGGGTCGTTGTAGGCAAGGGGAATCACGAACGAGACCGGCTTGGCGCCCGCGATGACATTCTGGTTGTGCCACTCGAGCGCACGGTTGCCCACGTTGACGCGAATGCGAAACGCGTGCAGCCCCTCGGCGCCCGGGACGGACACGGACCCGGTCACGACACGACCCCGTTCGGCCGTCGGTTCGTCCAGCTTGACCACGGGGGCAGGCGCCGGCCGATCGCACAGAACGAAGAACGTTGCCCGGTCCGGGATCAGCGTCATCCCGACGGCCTTCTTCTCGCCGAGCGCCTTGCGGTTGCGCAGGTCGTAGACGTGCTTCGACGCCGGAAGCGTCATCGTGATCGGCTGCTTCTTGCCCCCCTGGCGGAACAGCGCTGCGATCTCGATCCCGTCGTTTCGCCAGCGGATCAGCTCGCAATGTCGCAGCCGCTTGCCCGATTCATCGGCGAGCCCGATGGCGGGTCGGACGCCCGCCTGGGCGAACAGCGTCTGGACGAACGCTCCGGTCGCCTCCGGCGTTTCGGGCGCGTGAAGCCCAAACGCGTTGTCGCCCGAGAAGTTCAACAGGATCGCCCGGCCCTTGCCGACCTGGTTCACGATGACGACTGGCGTCCCCGCTGCCTGGCCCATCGCCTTGCCGCCCGCCAGCGCAACCGTCGGATCGACTCGGGCCTTCTTGATGTGTGATCCCCCGCCGGCGTGCTGAATCTCCGCCGTCGCGACCTTGGCGCTCGCTCGGCCGGCCCGCTTCACCCCGAACAGGTCGTCCAGGACGCCCTTGTCCCGCAGTTTGCAGCGGGCGTCGTAGACCCCGGGACGGACGTCGGCGATGACCGTCCCGCCGTTCTGAACGAACGCGCGGATGACGGCCGCCTCCTTGTCGCCGATCGCCTCGGCTCGGGCCAGCAGGAGTACCTTGAACTTGCTCGCGTCGAATTCGCCCAGACGCAGCATCCGGTCCGTCACGTAGCGGAACTGCAGGCCCAACGCGCGGACCATGTGCTCGTGCATCCCCACGTGGGCGGGCTCATAGCCGCCATAGCTGGCCCCCTCGGCGAGCTTGTGCGCGAAGACCGACGGGTGCGAATACAGCGACGCGATCCCGTCGTCGAGCATCACCGATCGGATCAACAGATCACCCAGCCCGTCGCGGACGATCTGCGTGTCCTGGAGGATGTCCTTGACCGCCGGGAACGGACGGAAGTCCGGCGCGAGCCACCCGTGGAACCGCCCGATACAATCCCACCGCCACCACCACACCGCGTCCGTGCCGCGCGTCACCATCCGCCAGTACTTGCGGAGCAGCGAGTCGGCGTCCTTCGTGTATCCCATCCAGTTGGCCCGCGGGAACGCACGCGGCGCGATCGAGCGGATGACCTCGTCGGCCGTGCCCGGGTACGGCGACCAGAACTTGTTCGACCGGACGATCAGGTCAATGTCGTCGCCCTGCTGGAACCGCCCCGCGCCCTCGAACCCCGTCCTGGCCTTGGGGTCGATGGCCTCGTAGGCCCGGGCGTACTTCTGGCAGAACTGCACGAAGTTGTAGGACTTGAAGGCCTGGCGGTCGTACCAGCGGGGGGTGTTCTTCTGTCTTAGCGAGTTGGCCTCTTCGTTGTCGCCCTCCTTGGACAGGCCGACCTGATCCCACGAGGCGAACGTCGTGGACCACGACCGGTTGAGCGCGTCCAGGCTGCCGTAGATCTCTTCGAGGTACTTGCGGTAGGCCCGCGCACAGTGCGGCGACAGGCAACAGCCGCGCGTCGCAACCTCGTCGCCGAGCGACCAGACGAACACACCGTGTTGCCGGGCGGGCAGGTAGCTCTTGGCCTTGGCGGCCACGTGGGCGGCGACGGCCTGCTGGTCGTTCCAGCAGAACGGCTTCATGATCCCGTCCTTCGTCTTGCGCGTCATGATCCGCGTCGTGTAGGGCACCCAGGCGGTTTCGTAGGCGGCCACGTACAACGGCGGGTTGCCGCCTCTGAGCTGGAGCGTCATGCCGTGCTTGGCCAGACTCGCCTCGGCGTACGGGGCCAGCGTGCCGTCCGGCGTGTCCCAGATCAGGAAGTTGAATCGTCCGTGGTGGCGTTTCGTCACGCGGAAGTAGCGGTACGCCCGCGCGACCTCGTCCTTCCCCTCGAGGACGAGGGCCTCGACGGTGACCAGCATCGGAAACCAGGGGCGGATCTCGAAGTCGAACCGCGGCGCGCCCGTCGGGGCCTTGAGGTCCTTTCGGACCAGTTCGCGGCGGCGTCGGTCGAGCAGCCGGACACGGACGGTTTCGTTCTCGACGGGCGGTCCCTTGAGCGCGACGGTCCCGGCGATCCGGTCGCCGATCTCGCCCCAGTCCCGATCAAGGCCGACCGCCGTCACCGCCCGCCCCGAGACGATCTTGAACGACCGGGTCGACCAGCTCTCCACGCCGGCGGAGGCGATGACCCGCACGTCCGCGTGGTAGTCCCCAGCCGGCAGCTTCGGCAGGGGCAGCTCGACTTCCCGCCCGGGCCGCAATGGCTCAGGCGGCAGGAGAACGGGATCGCTCGCCCGTCTGCGAAACCGTACGTGCACCATGGGGTTCGTGCCCGTCGATGCGACCGTGGCGATCAGTTTGAGTGCAGCGCCCGGCTCGCCCCGACGAAACGTCGGCTTCGGGACCAGGAGGACGAGCTTCAGGTTCGGGACCTTGCCCGCGGCCCACAGGACAGCCCGCCCGAAACGCTCCTGCCAGCAGTCGTAGTCGAGCTCCCAGCCCTCGTAGTAGCCGATCTTCGGACGGGCGGGCAGGCGGATCCCCCGGCCCTTGCCCACGGTGTAGGTGTCCCCAACGCCTTCGACGGTCAGGAAAGGCGGCGGCTTGATGAGGTTCTTGGCCTTGAGCACGTCCTTCTGGTTCGCCCCCACGAAGACGATGCCCGCGCCCTCCGTGACCGGCTTGAGCACCTTGTACTTCTGCTCCGACGACATCTTGCCCATGCTCATGCGCGAGAAGACATAGCAGTCCCACTTCTGTGCCAGCAGCTTGCCCATCCGCTGCTCGCCGGTCTTGCCGCCGTGCCAGTGACTCTTGGCACTGTCGACGATGCGGGCGTAGAAGACGGCCTGGCCTTCGATGTCGAACCGCTGCATCAGCTCGACACACTCGCGCGGGTTCGTGCCGCGCCCGTCCGTGAAGAACAGCACGCGGATCTTGCCCAGCGCGTACGGCTGGGCCCAGTCGGTGTGCGGCGTCGGATAATCAAACGTCAGCGCATGGTCGACCTCGAGCTCCTTCATACCCTGCGCGCACCCGCGCGGCGCCGAAAACGCGACGGTCAACCACGCCACGGCGAGCGTGACGGCGGATCTGGCCATGGTCGTTGCCTCCCACCCCCGGGATGGTCGTTTCTGATGTACCTTTTAGGACTGTGGCAGAGCGCCCGATCTCGGGATCGCGCGACCGCGATCTTCAGCATTGTGACCACCGGTCGATGGGCGTCAACCGCTATTGGACGTATCCCAGACCCCGCAGTCGTTCGATCTGATCGGTGGTCAGTGGCTTGACGATCGTCTTGCCCTTCTCCCGCCTTGCGTCGATGAAGCCCGGGCGCTGAGACATCGGCATCTCATACACGGTCAACGCAAACGGAACGTCGTAACGATGGACCCGGGTTAGCATGCTGTCGAATTGTTTCGCGAGCTGCCGGTGCAGCGGGTCCTGGGCATTGAAGGGAATCACGCGTTGCTCGAGCCGGTCGGCGGCTAGATCGAAGACGGCCTGCTGCAGGACCTTCGTCGTGTTCGGGGCCAGGATCCGCATCAGCTTGTGCGTCGCGGTGCGGATGGCGTAGATGTCGGGCAGGGATTCCTGCGGCGTGGCGACGTCGGGAAACTCGAGCCACAGTGCCCGGTCCTCGTCTTGGCCTCCTTGCATCAGTGTCAGCAGGCTGCGTCCGTCGAGCTCGGCCTCAGTGGACAGGTCGATGGCGGCTAGGATCGTGGGGGGCAGGTCCATCGGCGAGCACAGGCTGCGGACCCGTCTGGGACCGCCGTCGCCCTGCGTCGTCGTCGGGCCGTGCGGAGACCCCAACGCGTCCGGCAGGCGGATCGCCAGCGGCACGTGCATCGTCTCCTCGTACACCTGCAGGTGATGCTCGAAGTAGATGCCATGTTCGCCCATGGACTCGCCGTGATCGGCCGTGAAGACCACGAGCGCGTCGTCCCACAGCCCTTTGCGCTTCAGCTCGTCGATCAGGATGCCCATGACCTCGTCCGTGTAGCGGATCTCCCCGTCATAACGATCGACATAGTCGAAGTAGTTGAGCTGCCCTTCGACGAGCTGATAGGCCGGGATGTCGTTCGGATCGAGCCGGCGCATCTTGCCGCTGCGGTACAGCTTGCCGAACCGCCCTGGGGGTTGGTAGGGGCCATGCGGGTCGATGAAGTTGGTGAACAAGAAGAATGGCTGCGGTGGGTCGGCGTTCAGCCACGCCAGAATGGCCTCGAGCGTGTTACGGGCGGTTCGTTCGTAGTTGGGGCGCCCGGACTCGCGCTCCTCCATACGATCGTCATAGACGTCGAACCCCTGGCCGAAGCCGCTCATCTCCCCGAGCAGGACGAAGTTGCTGACGAACCCGGCCGTATGGTAGCCCGCCGACTTGAGCGTCTCGGACAACGTGGTCAGGTCGTTGTGCAGCACCGTTGCGTTCGAGCGCACGCCGTGGTGGAATGGGTACAGACCCGTCAACATGGACGCGTAGCTCGGGCGCGTCGAGCCGCGAGGGACCACCGCGTTGTCGAACACGACCGCCGTCCGGGCGAACCGGCCGATCGCCGGCATGGTGTCCCGCGCATAGCCGTACAAGGCCATGTGGTCTGCCCGCAGCGTGTCGACCGTCAGCAGAATGATGTTGGGCTTCTGCGAGGGGCGGGTCACGTCCGCGGCAGGAGGAGTCGGCCGGTTGCCCTGGCGACAGCTCGACAGTGCGAGCAGCAGGCCAAGCCCGAGCGCGGCACCGGCAGCACCCACCTTTGACACGGGATTCCCTTCTAGAAAGGCCGGTTTCGATTCAGTTTCTGTGTCGGCCCGGGCACGCCGCGCAACACGCATTGCTGAAACCTGGACAACGCGGGCCGAAGCCGAGCGTCAGAGCCATTATACTCATGCGCTCATCTGCCCCACAGGCCCGGGCGGATGCCCAGGGAACCTGATGTGACGACACCAGACCCCAGCCCCCCGTTCCAGACGCGGACCGCGTGGTCGATCGCCACGAGTCTGGCCATCGTCGTGCTCCTGCTGGCCCATTGGCTGATGGCCGTCTCCAGCGTTCGGGAGAAATCGACCACGTTCGACGAGGTTGCGCACCTGACCGCCGGCGTCTCGGTCTGGCGGACCGGAGACTATCGGCTCGTGCCGGAGCACCCGCCGCTCGCGCATCTCTGGGCGGCCGCGCCCGTGACGGTCTCGGGAGCTCAATTCCCCCGGCGCGATCAGCCTGATTGGTGGTGCTCCGATCAGTGGAATCTGGGACGGCAGTTCTTCTACGAATGCGGCAACGATCCTCAGGTCATGCTGACCCGCGGCCGGGCGATGATCGCCCTGATGAGCGTCGCGCTGGGCGCGGTGGTGTGGCTGTGGTCACGACGGCTGTTTGGCGAGGCAGGTGGGATCATCAGTCTGGCCCTGTACGTCTTTGGCCCGACGATGCTCGCGCACGGCCGGTTAATCACCACCGACCTGTCGGCGGCGCTGTTCTTCCTGCTCGCTGTCGGCGCGTTCTGGCGGATGCTGCACCGTGTGAGCCTGATCACCATCGTCCTGGGCGCCTTGGCGACGGCGGGCTTGCTCTTGTCCAAGATGTCCGCCGTGCTCATCCTGCCGATCGCGGGCGTGCTCGTGGCAATCCGCCTCATCGTCAATCGCCCGACGACCGTGGCGTGGCCTCTAGGGATCGAGGTCCGCTCACGCCCGGGACAGCTGGGGATGTGGCTCCTGGCCGGCCTGGTCCATGGGCTCATCGTCCTCTTCTTGATCTGGGCCGCCTATGGGTTCCGGTTTGCCGCGATGCGCGACGCCCAGCCGGGTCGGGATCGCTTCTACGTCTCTGCCGATCTCCCCGCGGGAACGTCCGCCTGGGACTACATGCTCGACGGGCTCGACCGCACTGGGGACGCCATCTCTTGGGCCCGCGACCGAGCGCTGCTCCCCGAGGCCTATCTGTTCGGGCTGGCCTCCACGCTGAAGCACACCCAGGCGCGCCCCGCATTCCTCAACGGCCGCACCCGCCTCCACGGCTGGTGGTACTTCTTTCCTTACTGTTTCCTCGTCAAGACGCCGCTGCCGCTGCTGGGCGTCCTGCTGATGGCGGCGGTTCCTTTGAACAGATGGACGGGTCCGAGACGGACCGAGGACCGCACAGGCCCGAGATGGCAGTCCGTCTTCGACGGCCTGTACCGGACCGTCCCTTTGTGGACGCTCCTGGTGGTCTACTGGTGCTTCGCGATGGGTTCGCAGATCAACATCGGCCACCGGCACATCCTGCCCGTCTACCCGGTCCTGTTCGTGCTTGCGGGCCGCGCGTCGATCTGGCTCCGTTCGCCCCGCCGGCCCATCCGCATCGTCGTGCCCGCAATGGCGGTCCTGGTCGTTGCGTCATCGTTGATGACCTGGCCGCACTATCTGACGTACTTCAACGTGCTGGCCGGCGGGCCGGGGCTCGCGTACAAACACTTGGTGGACAGCTCTCTGGACTGGGGCCAGGACCTGCCCGGTCTGAAGCGTTGGCTTGACTGCTATCTCGCCTCGGAAGGCAAGCCCGGCAGCGATGCCGCTGCCCCACCCGTCTACCTTTCTTATTTCGGGATGGGTCTGCCGAAGCACTACGGGATCCGGGCCAGGGCGCTGCCCAGCTACGGGCTCTGGTCCACCGAGCCACTGTGGACGTCACGGCTGACGGGCGGCGTCTACTGCATCAGCGCCACGATGCTCCAACAGGTCCGGCTGCTGCCGGAATGCCGATGGACCCGTCCGCTCGAGGCCGACTACCAGGGCCTCCGTCGGATGTTGGCGCTGGCCGCCCGACGACTTCGTGCCAACCCGGGGATGGCCCCCGCGTCCGTGGGGATGACCGAGGCCAACCTCAGAACGTTTCAGATGCTGCAGTTCGGCCGGCTGTGCGCGGCGCTGCGACAGCGAACGCCCGACGACGCGGTCGGCCACACGATCCTGATCTATCGCCTCAGCGACAAGGATGTCCGGCGCGCCCTGGACGGCCCGCCGGCCGAGCTACTGGGTGCATCGGCGAGCGGCCCCCGACCAAAATCTACGGATTAACCCGTTGACAAACTACGGTTTTTGCAGTAGACTGTAGGTACGACGATCTCGAGCCTGCACAACTGACCTGGGCGATGAGGAAACCGAGCCATGCCACGACCCCGATCCGAGCACCCCACGCCGGGTGAGCTGGAGGTCCTGCAGGTCCTCTGGCGGCGTGGGCCCTGCACCGTCCGCGAGGTGATGAACGCACTGAACCCGACGCGGCAGCGGGCGTACACGTCCGTGATGAGCCTGCTGAACGTCATGGTGGACAAAGGCCTCCTGCGGCGCACGCCGCGGGGGCGGGCGTTCGTGTACGCGCCCCGCGTCCGCGAGCAGTCGACGCTCCGGGGGATGGTGACGGACTTGGTGGAGCGGGCGTTCGGCGGCTCGACCGAACAGCTCGTCGCACACGCCCTGGAGCAGACCGATCCGTCCGCAGAAGAGCTGGACGAGATCCGCCGCATCATCGAGGCGTATCGCTCGCGCAAGGAGACCCCGTCATGATGGACGGCCTTGTGCCCGTGCATCCGCTCTGGGCCCAGGTGGGGGTGACGCTCGCGCACTTCCTGTGGCAGGGCGCCCTGGTCGCGATGGCGCTGTGGGGGACGTTGTGGTTGATGCGCCATCGACCGGCCAACGCGCGATACGTCGCGTGTGGCGTGGCGATGGTGCTGATGGCCGCCTGTCCTGTGGCCACGCTTCAGGTCGTCCGCGCCCATCCGCTGTCCATGCTGCTGGCGACCGAGGGTGGCTCCGTTCCGTCCCCATCCCTCGATGAGGGTCCGGATGCGTTTGAACGGTTCCCGACCGAGCCGGAGGATTCGGTTCGCAGTCCGGCTCAGCCGGACGCACCGGCGGCGCCGGATGAGCATTCGATTGCCAGCGGGCCATCGGATTCCGTGCGCCCGGCCGGCCGGGCAGCGGGTCCTGTCGAACGGCCGGAGACGGGCGTTGTGATCGGCTCGGGCGGTTCCATCGGGCGAGGCGCTCCGCCGTCCGCCGACGTCCGGCAGCGGTGGCTCATCGTCGCCTTGTCCGTTGGTGCCCTGGTCTGGCTGCTGGGCGTTTCGGCGTTGAGTCTTCGGCTGTTTGTCGGCTGGGTGGGGCTGCGACGACTGAGGAGACGCCAGACTGAGCCGCTTCCCTCAGCCATCGGATCCGCCGTGGAACGTCTTCGGTGTGTGTTGCGCCTGTCCGCCCGCGTCGGCGTGCTGGGGACGCGGGCCATTGCCGAACCGGTGGCCTTCGGCCTGATCAGGCCTGTCGTCTTGCTGCCGGTATCGCTGTTGACGCAATGCCCGCCCGACGTGCTCGAGGCCATGATCGCCCATGAGCTGGCCCACATCCGAAGACACGACCTGTGGATCAACCTGTTCCAGCGCGTCGTGGAGATCCTGTTGTTCTACCATCCGGCCGTTCGGTGGGCATCGAATCGGATGCGGGCCGAGCGCGAGCTGTGCTGCGACGACCTGGCCGTGGCCGCAACCGGCCGGCGGGTCGAATACGCCGAGGCGCTCGTCCGGTTGTCCCAGACGAACATCGCCGGGACGGTGCCTCTGTTGGGGACGGGCCTGTTTGGCCGGAAGCTCACGATCGCGTCGCGGGTGCGGCGCGTCCTCCAGATGCCCCCGTCGCCGCAGCAGGGGCGCCTCTGGCTGGCCGGTCCGATGAGTCTCCTGCTGGCGGGGTCGCTGATCCTGGTGGCCCACATTCACGCCGCCGACGCCAAGCCCTCGGCCGATGCGGCGAAAGCCGACGTTCCCCAGGGCCCGGAGGTCAACCTTCTGGAGCGGTATCCGACCGAGTTGAAGGGCCAGCCCACGACCGGCGGGCGGCTGAAGGGGTATTCGTGGGAGATCAGCGACGATGACGTGTACGCGCTCACCCGGTTTTCCTATGCGTTCGGGGATTCGTTGAAGATCGAGACCGGCCCGGCGGACCTCGGGGTCTGGCGGTCGCTGGTCGGGGCGGTCTGTGCAGCGGTCATCCCCAGGTCCAAGGGCGCGCTCCGGAGCGAGGCCAGCCCGGAGCCTGAGGGGATCGATCACGTCTGGCTGCGGTTTCACCCCAGCGAGATCGCCAAGCTGTTTCCGCCCGAGACGGTTCGTGCGGACGGCGACAAGCGGCTCCTCCCGCGCCTGCAGCGGATCGGTGCCGTCAAGAAGCCCAACAGTTGGCAGGGGACCTACTACGGCGTGGGCTACGTGCTCATCCCCCCGCCGGGCTCCGGGACCGTCGACGTGGACACCACCGACCAGGTCCGGCGGTTTCTCGCTATCGACGGGGAGAAGCAGCAAGTCAGGTATTTCCCTGGGTTTGAGAAACGGTTCGTGCCGGGACGGCAGCCCATCTCGAAGACGGCGGCGGCGAAGAGCTTTGACCATCTGTGGGAGACGTTCGACCGCGAGTACCCCCTGTTCGGCTTGCGCCCCGACGTCGACTGGAATCAACTCCGCGAGCAGTATCGTCCCCGGGCCCTGGCGGCGAAGAACGCAGACGAGTTCGCCGACGTCTGCGTCGAGATGCTCCGCCACCTGCGCGACCCACACGCGACGATCCGGGTCGGGCGGTATGCCGTTCCCGTGTACGGCCCATCTGGACCGGTCAACGCCAACCCGGACGCCTGTGAGTCGATCATCGGTCCGGTCGAGCGCGCCGGCCGGTGGATCAGATGGGGCAAGACGAAGGACCGAATCGGATTCGTCGCCGTCGACGCGTGGGGAGACGACGAGATGGCCGACGCCTTCGATGACGTGCTAGAGCAGATGCGGAACACGCGGGGCCTGATCATCGACGTTCGGCTCAACCGGGGCGGCGACGAGGCGCTGGCGCAGAAGGTCGCCGGGCGGTTCGCGGACAAGGAGGTCGTCTACGCGTACCACCAGACCCGCAACGGACCCAAGCATTCCGACCTGTCGTCCAAGTCGCCGCGGAAGGTGGCCCCGCGCGGCCCGTGGCGATACGACCGGCCCGTCCTCTTGCTGATCGGGCCGCGGTCCATGAGCAGCAACGAATCGTTCATCGGGATGATGAGGTCGTTCCCCCAGGTCACGACGATGGGCGATCGGACGGCCGGGTCCAGCGGAAATCCGACACACGTCGTTCTCCCTGCGGGCGTCGAGGTGGGCGTACCGAGGTGGTTGGATCTGTTGCCCGATGGCAAGCCGATTGGCGGACGGGGCATTCAGCCGGATGTCCGATTCGAGGCGAAACCGGGCGCGTTTGCTGACGACCGGGATGACCTGTTGGCCGCGGCCGTCAGCCGACTTCGCGAGGTTCCGCTGCCGGACGAGCCGATCGCGGGCCCGACCATCCGATCGGTTCGGGACAAGCCGGCCGAGGACGAGGTGAAGCGCCCGAAGGTGATCGCAGTGTCCCCCGCCAACGGGGCCGACGCTGTCGAGCCGGTCACCGAAATCCGCATCCAGTTCGACCAGCCGATGGACCCGTTCAAGATGGCATTGCGGTGGGACCACCGGAACGGGGGTTTCCGCGAGCGTGGGGTCCCGCGCTATGTGGCCGACAGGCGGGAGTTCGTGATCCCGGTCCGGCTGGCGGCGGGTCGTCGGCATCACGTGTTGGTCAACAGGCGGATCAGCAAGGCCCGTCCGCCGGAGGGATTCCAGTCGGTCGAGGGCATCGATGCCGAGACGTTCGACTGGTGGTTCACGACCCAGGACGAGCCGGTTGCCCCGGACGCGCCGAAGCCACGCGTCGTGTCGGTGAGCCCCGCGTCGGGGGCGAAGGTGCCCATGGTCAACCTGGTTCGGGTGCGATTCGACCAGCCGATGGACCCGGAGGGGTTCGGGTGGCGGCTGCGCGACGCCGATTCAGTGCACAAGTACCCCCCGGGGACGCATATGGAGCTCGTCCGCCACGTGACCTACGACGCCGAGAAGCACGAGTTCGCGATGCCCTTCACGCTGCCGCCGGACTGGACCGCTAAGATTGAGCTGGTCGGGTTCCGCAGCAAGCAGGGCAAGCCGGCCGACCCGATCCCGCTGACGTACTCGACGGGGACCGAGACGTTCGGCAAGGCGCTGCTCGATCGCTTCGCGCAGGCGGGTGAGTCTCCGGAACTCCGCCGCGTCGTCGAGAAGACCCGCCAGGCGCGTCGCGACTTAAGGTCGCTGTCCGAGCGGGTGCACCACCTGTGGTACGCCACCGGGGGCGAAAGCAACGTGGGGTCCGTTCGTCTGGACAGCCATTGGGCGCGTTTCAAGATGCAGGGCGATCGTCAGTTCTACGGGGACGCGAGTCACCTGATGCTGGGCACCATCATCGTGGGCAGTGACGGCGAGGCATGCTGGCGGTACACGGGCTGGTTCAAGAAGGGCCAGGAGCGCAAGCGGAATCCCGAGATCGAGTGGCGCCTGACGACGTGTCCGTTCGAGGAGATGCGCGAGAAGGACGTCCGGATCTGCGATCCGTTTGACTCCAAGACCGCCGACGTGGACGCGGTGATCCGGGACATGAAGCTCGAGTACGCCGGGACGGCCTCGCTCGATGGACGCAAGTGCCACCTGGTCCAATCGTGGGGGATCACGCCCTGGGCCAGGGGAAACATCTTGTTGAGGGTATCTGAGTGGTGGATTGATGCCCAGTCCTATCGCCCGCTGCAGGTCGTGCGTTACTTCTGTGGCCGACACGTGAACCGGTTCCTCTACGATCGGGTCGACGAGGCGATGGCGGCGTCAGAGTTCCGGCCGCCTGCGGGGCAGAAGATCGTGCAGAGGGCGCTGTCGCCCCTGGGCGACGGATACACCAGACGGTACGTCTCGACGGGGGACGGAAGCCGCGGTTGGATGAGCGTCAGTTGGGGCAAGAAGGGACCCGGCGGCAAGAGGTCGGGTGGCGGGTACAACTAGGAGGTGGCGCGATGATCGACACATTGCCGCTGATCCGACCGCTGTGGATCCAACTGGGCGTGACGCTGGCGCACTTCCTGTGGCAGGGCGCCGTGGTGGCGTTGCTGCTGTGGGTGGGGCTGTGGTGGATGCGGCATCGACCGGCCGGAGCGAGATACGCTGCCTGCGGGCTGGCGATGCTGGTAATGGCGGCCTGTCCGGTCGGAACGCTGTGGTACGTGCGGACGCACCCGCTACCGGCGCTAATGGCGATCGACCGGCTGGCGGAGCGGTCGGGCGCGATCTCAACGATTGGGGTGCCGTCATCGGAGTGCCCCGATCCGCAGGGGGACGCGCCGGGCATCTCCGATCCCGACACGGACGCCGAGGGTGAGGGCGTCCAGATGGCGTTCACACAGCCCCCTGTCGAATCTGGGCCCCTTGTCACGGACAGGGGACAATGGCTGGCCGCCGCACTGAGTCTGGGCGCGGGGGCGTGGGCGTTTGGCGTCGCGATGTTGGGGCTGCGGTTGATGGTCGGTTGGGTCGGGCTGCGCCGGTTGGTCGGGCGCGACGCCGAGCCGCTGATGCCTGACATCGAGCCAACCGTCGGACGGTTGCGTTCGGGTCTGGGCATCGCGTCGCGGGTCCGCGTGCTGGCGACGCGACGGTTCGACGAGCCGCTGGCGGTTGGCCTGATCAAGCCCGTCGTCCTGCTGCCCATGTCGCTGCTGACGCAGTGTCCGCCGGACCTGCTCGAGGCCATGATCGCGCACGAACTGGCCCACATTCGCAGGCACGACCTGTGGATCAACCTGCTGCAGCGCATCGCAGAGACGCTGCTGTTCTATCACCCGGCGGTCTGGTGGGTCTCGGGCCGGATGCGGGCGGAGCGCGAACTGTGCTGCGACGATCTGGCCGTCCGCGTCACCGGACGGCGGATCGAGTACGCCGAAGCGCTGGTCAGATTGTCCCAGGCAAGTATCACGGCCGCGCCGTCGCTGGCGGCGGGGCTCTTCGGGAGGAACCTGACGATGGCACTGAGAGTCCGTCGCGTGCTGCAGATCCCGCAACCGCCTCAGCAAGGACGCTTCTGGTTGGCCGGTCCGCTGAGTCTGTTGTTGGCGGGGTCGCTGATCCTGGTCGCCCGGATTCACCGGGCCGATGCGACGCCGTCCGTCGCAGCGGACGCGCCGGCCGCGAAGCAAGCGCCGTCTGCCAAGGACACGGCGGCAACGAGCGACGCGCCCACCGGACTGGCGGCGGCGATGCGTCCGACGACCACTCCGGCCAGGCGTCGGGGCAGTACTCGACGAGCAACGCCCGTTGCGGCGACCAGCCGTCCAAGCGCGGCGCCCATCGTCAGGGCCACGACGCAGGGCATCGCGAGGCCAATAGCGTCCGCCTCCCGCAGACGGCCAGCCAGGCCAACGGCGGAAGTGCTGACGAAACTGCGGGCCCTTGGGTATGCGTCTGCCCCCGGGGCGAAGTGGGTTCGGGTCTGGGCCCGGACGGACGGGATCATCGACCGGATCTGCGTCAAGGAACGCCAGGCCGTCAAGAAGGGCGACCTGCTCGTGGAGTTCGACAACGAGGAGACCAAGATCGAGCTGGAGATCGCCCAGGCACGCTACGGCGCCGCCCGGCAAGCCCACGACCGGCTCGTGCGCCTAGGAAAGAAAGGGCAGATAAGTACTGCCGAGCTCAACACCATCAAGACGGACTTGCGACTGGCCGAGCTCGAGGTCCGGCGGTGGCAGGCCCGGTTGGATCGCACGCGGCTGGTCAGCCCGATGGACGGCGTCGTGGGAACGATGTTCGGCCACCCGATGGAGGGTCAGATGGTCAAGGCTGGTGTGTTCTTCGTGGCCGTCAATGCCCCGGGGTCGGGGGACACCCAACCGGCCGAGAAGTTGCTGGGGGGTCTTACCGGGCCGGTCCATGGGAAGAGCAGGATGTCGCGTCGCCGACGGTCCCCCGCGCAGACGCGGCTGGTCAAGCCCCCGACCGTCGCGGCCGTGAGGAGTGTGTCGCCGGCTTCCGCTCCGTCAAGCGTGGCCGTCCGATCGCTCGCCGACGGGCTGGTCGCCTCGGTCGGGGTCAAGTCGGGCCAGGCCGTCAAGAAAGGCGATGTGCTGATCAAGCTCGACGATGCAGAGATCAAGTTCGAGCAGAAGCAAGCCGAGGTCGAATGCAAGACCCTCCAGATCGAGTACAGCCGCCAGGTGGAACTGTACGAGCGGAAGGCCTCCTCTCCGCTCGAGATTGAGAAGGCGAGCGCGGCGCTGGAGCTTGCCAAGCTCAAGCGGGAGCAATGCGCCCTTCGGGCGAAACGGCTGGTGATCACCAGCCCCGCCGACGGCGTCGTGACCCGCGTGGAGCCCGACCTGCTGGGCAAGAAGGTCGAGGCCGGCGAGATGCTCATGCGAATCCAGTTCAAGTCGAAGGCCCCCGCCGCCACCCCGACAGCCGCGAAGGTTCCGGCGCCCATGCGCTCGCGGCGGCGCTAATGCCGTTCTCGGTCTGCGGGTGCCCCTTCGATCCCTGAAGCCTGAAGCCCGAAGCCTGAAGTCTGAAGCCTGATGTTTGCCAAGACATCCACTGGCCACGTACCATTTGACCTGCCGGCTTAACCAAACCTGGGTTGCCAGATCAGGGGTACAGGCCATGGACATCGTGCCATTCGGCGAGGTCACGAGATGGGACGAGGGGGGCAGCGACTACGGCGTGATCTGGGAGGACCCGCGAGACGTCTTCCGCGTGGTCGTGACGTTCGCCGACGCAGACGAGGCCCCGAAGCCGGAGACGTCTCGACTGGAGTACTGGCAGTCACAGTGGCCCCACCGCCGGATCCCGCGCGACGCGGCGTCGGGGGCGGGCAGCTCGGGCTGGCATGACGTGGGCGACTGGTTCTGCGGTGCGTGGAAACACGCTCACGCGAACCTCGACGTCAAGGGGGCCACCTTCACCTTCACGTTCAATCCCATCAACGCCAAGGAGTTTGACGACCTCGGGGACTTCGCGGCCACGTACCGCACGACGATGAAGCTCCGTCTGGTGGTCGACGGCCCGTTCGCCGAGCCCGCATCATTCGAGGTCCACACCGACTCGGTCACCCGCCCGCTCGACGTCGAGATCCAGTGGGGCGGCACGGCCAAGGCGGAGCAGGTCTGGGACGGGCATCTGGAGGTCTTCAACGGCATGGTCGAGGCCGTCGGGCCGATCGACGAGGACAGCGCGGTCGAGCTGGATGCCCAGAACGTCTGGCAGTCGAAGGTGCAGGGGCGGCTGGACGGCGTGCGCGCCAGGATCCTCTACGCCGAGACGACGTCGCGCAATTCGTTCGACGAGACGGTGGTGACGGTTCGCGCGGCCCAGGAGACGTTCTCGTTCGCGCCGGTCGATCTGGTTGAGCACGGGCACGTCTTTGTCCCGGACCTCGGCGTTCTGGTCCGTAGGGTCGGCGAACCGGTGACCTACGAATCGGCTGAGCAGGCCTTGCGGGAGGGCAAGGACGCGGACCTCTACACTCGTGTCCTCGACGCCCCCGAGCAGACGTTGACGCAGGCGTGGAACGACACGCCACTCAAGGACCCTCAGTACATCCCGCTGAGCTTCGAGGGCGGCCGGCAACACTTCGGTGTCGAGGGGGACGGCCACGTGTTCTGCCGGAAGAACTGGATCTCGCAGCTGGCCGGCAAGGACACCGATCGGTGCCTCTGGACGGGCGACGAGATCCACTATCGGTTCGGGCTGCCCGATTCGCGTCCGGTCGACCGCCATCGGGTGGACGGCTATCTGCCGATGATCGTGGGGGTCTGGGAACGCGACGGCGTCCGGTATCGGCAGACGGCCTATGCGGTCCCGCTGATGGGCGTTCCCGGACCGGGATCGCGGCTCTGGGCCGACGACACGTTGGTTCTGATGATGCGGATTGAGATGCAGGCGCTCGGGGGCGCTGAGGCCGAGGCCCGGCTGGAGCTGAGCGCCGCAGACGACAACGGAGATGAACGGCTGGCACTGTCGGACGATTGGGTCGTGGCGAAGACGGAGGAGGACAAGAGGCCGAGGATGCTCCTCCGGTCGCCCGACGCGCCAGGCCGCTACACGTTGTCGACGGCGAACGGACAGATCGCCTACCGGGCGCCATTGACCGCGGAGACCCCGTCGGCCGTCCTCGACGTGGCCATCCCTTACATCACGCTTGACACGGATCGGGAACAGGCGCGACTTCGGTCCATCGATTTCGATGACGCGTTCCAGGCGGTCCGCGCGTACTGGCAGAAGGCCATCGACGCCGGGGCCCAGATCCGCACGCCCGAGCCGATGATCAATGATTTCTACAAGGCCCACGTCTCGCACCTGCTGATCAACACCGAACGGGAGGTCGGGATCAGCGACCGGTACATGGCCAAGGTCGGCACGTTCAACTACGGGGTGTTCAGCAACGAGTCGTGCATGATGATCAGCGACCTGGATCGGCGCGGCTATCACGAGCGGGCCGAGCAGGCGTTGGAGACGTGGTTGCATTATCAGAGCACGGTCGGGTTGCCCGGCGACTTCTCGACGACCGAGGGCCAGCTCTACGGCGCAGGCGGCTACGAAGCCGGCGGGTACAACCAGCATCACGGGTGGGTCCTGTGGTGCCTGGGCGAGCATTACTGGTACACGCGCGACGACGCCTGGCTGGCCCGGACTGCGCCCCAGATCGTCAAGGGTTGCGACTGGATCGTCCACGAACGTCGTCGAACCGCTGAAGCGGCGGCGCAGTCGCCGATCCGCGCGATCGCCCGCGGATTGCTGCCGCCCGGCCGGCTCGAGGACATCGGCGACTGGCGGTGCTGGCTGTCCACGAACGTCTACAGTTGGTGGGGCATGCAGAACGCGGCGGCCGCCCTCGACGCGGCAGGACACGCCGAGGGCAAGCGTCTGCTGGACCAGGCCGACGCCTATCGCCAGGACCTGCTGGCCGCGTTTCGCGAGGCGATGCAGCGCTCGCCCGTCGTTCGTCTTCGCGATGGCAGCTGGATCCCCCACGTCCCGGCGGACGTTCACCGTCGCGGCCGGTCGTTCGGCTGGATCACCGAGACGCTCGAAGGCGCGATCCACTTGGTTCGATGCGGCGCGATCGACCCGGAGGGGCGGATCTCGACGTGGATCCTCAGGGACTATGAGGACAACCTCTACCTGTCCGAGCAGTTCGGCTACCACCTGACGGGCGCCGAGTTTGATCGCTACTGGTTCAGCCGAGGCGGGATCTCGATGCAGGCGAACCTGCTGTGCAACCCCGTCGCGTACCTGCTGCGCGACGAGCCGACGCACTTCCTGCGGGCCTACTTCAACGCGTTCGCCGTCAGCTTCTTCGCCGACACGCGGATGATGACCGAGCACGCGCTGCCCGCGTTCGGGGACTGGCGGGGCGACCATTACAAGTCATCCGACGAGGCGAACAGCACGTACTGGCTGCGGCTGATGTTCATCCAGGAGCGGCTGGTCGAGCAGGAGCTGTGGCTGGGGGCGGCGATTCCTCGATACTGGTTTGCAGACGGCCAGACGCTGGCGGTCGAGCGGGCGGCGACCTACTTCGGCCCGATGTCCGTGAAGACCGCGTCGCGCGTCTCGCGGGGCGAGATCAAGATGACGTTCGATCCGCCGCGACGCAACCCGCCCAAGCGGATCCGCGTGCGGTTCCGTCACCCCGACGGCCGACGGCTGACGGGGGTCGAAGTCGACGGGAAGCCCTACGCGAGATACAACGCCCAGTCCGAATGGGTGGACCTGCAGCAGCGGACGAGCCAGACCCGTGTGGTGGCCCATTACGATCGATGAGGGTTGGGCGCCGGGGACCGTGCCAGGTCGTAGCGGGTCTGCCCAACCCGTCGCGGGCGGCACAACGGTCGTGGCTCGCAGGGCCTTTACCAGCCCGATTCGTCGCGACTATAATCCGGGTGGATGATGCTGTGCCTGGGAGTGAACCTGACGTACCCATGCTACGAAAGTTCCTCATTTCATTGCCCCTGATGGTACTGCTTGTCGCAGGCGGCCTGTTCATTGCCGCCAAGCTGATCGCCACCAAGCCCGCGCCGGTCCGCAAGGAGGACCCGATGCGCCCTGCGCGGGTGGAGGTCTATCATGCTGTGCGCCAAACGGTTCAGGAGAAGCTGGTCGGGTACGGGACGGCCCGGCCCGATGAGACGGCGACCATCAGCGCCCAGGTAGGGGGCAAGGTCGTCAACGTCGCCGATGGGCTGGAGGACGGTTCGCCCATCAAGGCCGGCCAAGTCCTGGTTCGTATCGAGGAAGACGACTACCGACATCAACTCGAACGGGCCAGCAACCTGATCCGGGCCGATCAGGCCACCCTCGAGCAGATCAAGCTGGAACGGGCCAACCTCGGGCGGCTGATCACCAGCGCCAAGCAGGACGTCCGGATCGCGGAGGACGAGTACAAGCGGGTCAGCGGCCTGTTTGAGAACAAGGTGGCGGCCAAGCGGGAGTTCGACCTGGTGCGGGTGACGCTGCTCCGCGCGACCCGCGAGCTGGACACGCTGGAGACGCAGCTGGCCGTGCTCGACCCGCGGACGGAACAGGCGAAGGCGTCGATGGCCGCCCACAAGGCGGAGGTCGCGCTCGCCCAACTGAGTCTCGACCGCTGCCGGATCGTCGCCCCCTTCGACGGGCGGCTGAGGCGTCGGCAGATCGAAGTCGGCGAGACGGTGGCCCCGGGCAGACCGCTGATGGCCGTGCTCAAGCTCGACCGCATCGAGGTGCCCATCGAGCTCCCGGCGAGCTGCGCCAGCAAGGTCGAGATCGGCAACGAATGCGCTCTGAGCGTCGAGAGCATGCCCTCGGAGCGATGGACCGGACGGGTCGAACGATTGGGTCCGGCCGCCGACGAGATGAGCCGGACGTTCACGGCCTACGTGGTGGTGGTCAACGGCAAGCAGCCCAAACCGCTGCTCCCGGGCCTGTTCGTCCGGGCCGAGGTCGCCGGTCCCGTGCACGCCAACGCGTTGGTCGTTCCGCGCGGGGCGATTCGCGCCGGCGCCGTGTTCGTCGCCGTCGACGGCGTCGCCTGCAGGAGGCCGATCGAGTTGACCTGTGCCTTGCGGGACATGGTCGTCGTCAAGCGCGGCGTCGATGCCGGCGATGCAGTGATCTTGACGAACCTGGCCAGCCTCCGCGACCAGATGCCCATCGAGCTCGAGGGTCGTCGCTTGGCCAACAGTCGTGGCACGCCGTCGCCGGCCAGCCGGCCCGCTGGCGGTCTGTGAGCGTCCGATCGGCGGATTTCAGACCTGAGGTCTGAAGCCTGAAGGCCGAATGTCATGAAGTCCTTGCTGAGATTCAGCGTCAACAACCCCGTCCTGGTCAATCTGATCATGGTGAGTCTGCTGGGGCTGGGCGGATACTCTGCGCTGATCATCACGCGCGAGATGTTCCCCGAGTACCGACCGAACGAGATCCAGGTCGCCACGGTCTACCCCGGCGCGACGCCGGTCGAGATCGAGAAGGGCATCACGATCAAGATCGAGGAGGAGATCCGGGAGATCGACGGCGTCGACACGTATACGAGCCAGGTGATCGAGGGGCTCAGCACGATTCGCATCGAGTTGCTGGAGAACGTCGACGACGCCACCGTGCCGCTCAACGACGTCAAGGGGGCGGTGGACGCCATCCAGGACCTGCCCGAGGAGGCCGAGGAGACCCGGACGTTCGAGTGGAAGCCCCGGTTGCCGGTGATCGGTGTCAGCCTGTACGGCGACGCCGACGAGAAGGAGCTCAAGCGACTGGGACGCAAGCTGCGCGATGACATCCTGGAGCTGCCCGGCATTACGGACGTCACGCTGTCGGGCACGCGGCGGGACGAGATCATCGTCGAGGTTCACCCGGACCAGCTGATGGAGTACCACCTGTCGTTCCCGCAGATCACCGAGGCGATTCGCAGGGCGAACCTCGACCTGCCCGGCGGGGTGGTCAAGACCGCCCGGGCCGACGTGGCGGTCCGGACGCTCGGGGAGAGCGACCAGGCCGAACCCATCGGTAGGACGATCGTCTCATCCGATCCGCTGGGCCGCGTGATCTACCTTGACCAAGTCGCCACCGTCATCGATGGATTCGAGGACAGCGAACGCAAGGATAAATTCGACGGCCGTCCGTCCGTCACCGTGATGACCTACAAGACCCCGGACCAGGACGCGATCGACATCAGCCAGAAGATCAAGGCCTTCGTGGCGGGCAAGACCCGGCAGCCGATGGCGTGGGACACGCGCACCCGGCTGAAGAACCTCATGGGCACGCGGACCGAAATCCAGCAGGTCTACGACGACGCATACACCGAACCGTTTCCCAGCTACATGAAAGCCCAGACGCACACGAACCTGGCGCGGCTGATCGAGGATCGGCTCGCCCTGCTGAAGCGCAACGGGAGCTTCGGGCTGACGTTCGTGTTCATCTCGCTGCTGTTGTTTTTGAACTGGCGGACGGCCTTGTGGATCGCGGTGGGTCTGCTGGCCAGCATCTTTGGGACGATCCTGTTTCTGTACTACATCGGCTCGACGCTGAGCATGATCAGCATGTTCGGGCTGATCGTCGTGCTGGGTCTGATCGTCGACGACGCGATCGTGATCGGCGAGAACGTCTTTAGCAAAGTCGAACAGGGGATGAGCCCGCGCGAGGCCGCCGTCGAGGGCGGCAGCGAGGTCGCCTGGCCCGTCGTGGCTACGGTCGCCACGACGGTCGCGGCGTTCCTGCCGCTGTCGCTGATCGAGGGGGAGATCGGGCACTTCCTGTCGATCCTGCCCGTCGTCGTGACCTGTGCCCTGCTGGTCAGTCTGGTTGAGGCGCTCATCATCCTGCCGTCGCACCTGGCCGAGTTCCTCAAGCCCATGAAGCGGGCCGAGGATGGGTCGCCCGTGGCGCGCCGACAGTCGATCTTGGATCGCCTGGTCGAGCCGATCCGCCACGCCCAATACGTGTTGGTCCAGCGGATCATGCTGGGCGCTTACGAGCGGCTCCTCCGCCTGGCCGTGGGCTATCGCTACGTGACGGTGACGTGCGCGTTCGCGCTGCTGTTCGTGGCCATCGGCATGGTGGCCGGGGGGCGGGTCGAGGACACGTTCTTCAGCAAGATGGATTCCGAGACCCTGCTCGTTAACCTGGACATGCCGGTCGGCACGCCCATCGAGGACACCGAACAGATGCTGGCCCGCCTGGAGACGATGGTGGCCGACCTGCCCGAGACCAAGACGATCCAGACGATGGCCGGAGCGGCCATGAGCATGCGCGACGCCAGCATCGGGGCCAGTCAGGCCCATATCGGCCAGCTCATCATCGAACTGGTGGAGGTCGCGGAGCGGGATCGGACGAGCGAGCAGATCCTGGCTGAGCTCCGCGAGAAGAGCCGTCACCTGACCGGCATCGATCGGTTGCGGTTCATGTCGATGCAGGGCGGTCCGGGCGGCGATGCGATCAGCGTCGAGGTCTCGGGCGACGATTTCGAGAAGATCATGCCCGTCGTCGAGCAACTGAAGGAGCAGTTGGCCGAGTACGAAGGCGTCTACGACATCAACGACGACTACGACGCGGGGCGTCCTGAGGTGCAGATCGAGCTGCTGGAGTCGGGCCGGGCGCTGGGTCTGACGACGCAGGCGCTGGCGGTTCAGGTCCGCGGCGCGTTCTACGGGCTGGAGGCCAAGGTGCTCGTCCGCGACCGCGAGGACGTCAAGATCATGGTCCGCTATCCCGAGTCGCACCGAAAGCGGATCTACGACCTGGAGGAGATGCGGATTGCCACGCCGACCGGACAGCTCGTGCCGTTCTGCGAGGTGGCGCGGTTCTCGGAGGGCACGGGGTACGCCACGATCCGCCGAACCGACGGGCGACGGGTCGTCAACGTCCTGGCCGACGTCAACGAGGACGTGGCCAATCCCGATACGGTCACGGATGAGCTGATCGCCACGTTCGGTGCGCTGGAGGCGGCCAACCCCGGCGTCGAGGTCGAGGCCAAGGGCCGACGCCGCGAGATGACGCGCAGCGTCGACAGCCTGGGCCGGGCGATGATGGTGGCCGTCGCCATCATCTACACGATCCTGGCGTGGCTGTTCCGCAGCTACATCCAGCCGCTCATCGTGATGACGTCGCTGCCGCTGGGGCTGATCGGCGTGATCTTCGGGCACTACGTGATGGGCTACGACCTGACGATCATCAGCAAGATCGGGTTCGTCGCACTGTCCGGCATTGCCGTCAACGATGCGCTGGTGCTGATCAACCTCGTCAACAAGAGCCGGGAAGGGGGCATGGACGTCTTCGAAGCCGTTATTCACGGCGGCAAGCGCCGGCTGCGGGCCATTCTGCTCACGACGCTGACGACCGTCCTCGGCCTGGCGCCGATCGTGTTGGAGACGAGTTTCCAGGCCAAGTTCCTCATCCCGATGGCGATCACGATCTGCTTCGGGCTGATGTTCGCGACCGTGCTGACGCTGGTCGTGGTCCCCTCGTTGTACATGATTCAGCACGACGTGGCGACGCTGGCCGCCCGGATCTGGTACGGCCCGGCTGGCAAGCCCGCCATGGCATGATCCGCTCCCACCCAGGAGAACCGCGATGACCGACCTTGTGGGCCGACAGGACATCGACGCCGCCGTTCGCCGTGCAGTGGAGACGTCAGACATCACCGACATCCACACGCACCTGTACGCGCCGGCCTTTGGCGATCTACTGTTGTGGGGCATCGACGAGATGCTGACGTACCATTACATCGTTGCGGAGTTCTTCCGCGTTGTCGGCGATGAGGTCGACTCCGATCGATTTTGGTCGCTGTCCAAGGCCGGGCAGGCCGAGCTGATCTGGGAACACCTGTTCCTCCGGCGGTCGCCGATCAGCGAGAGCTGCCGCGGCGTCATCACCTGCATCCAGCAACTGGGGATCGATCCGTCCGACCGCGACCTGGCGATGATCCGGCGATGGTTCGCCGACACCGACGTCGAGACGCACCTGGACCGCGTCGTCGAGCTGACGCACGTTCGCACCATGGTGATGACCAACGACCCGTTCGACGAGGCGGAGCGCCCCTGTTGGACCGACGCACTCCGCTACGACGAACGCTTCCGGGCTGCCCTTCGCATCGACACGCTCCTGGTCGAATGGGAGCGGGCGTGTGCGGCGCTGCGCGGGCTGGGGTATGACGTCCAGCCGGACCTGTCCGGCCCGACCGAGGACGAGGTCCGTCGGTTCCTGGACGAATGGATCGCCCGGATGCGCCCGGTCTATCTGGCGGCCTCGCTCCCGCCGAGCTTCCGGTATCCGGACGCGTCGGCTGGTGCCCAACTGCTAGAGCGATGCGTGCTGCCGGTGGCGGCCGAGCACGGGTTGCCAATGGGGATGATGATCGGCGTCCGTCGGGGCGTGAATCCCCGCCTGCAACTGGCCGGCGACGCGGTGGGCAAGGCCGACATGGCGTCGGTGGGGAATCTGTGTTCGGCCTTTGGCCAGAACCGGTTCCTCGTCACGGTCCTGGCCCGCGAGAACCAGCACGAGTTGGCCGTCATTGCCCGGAAGTTCGGTAACCTGCACGTGTTCGGCTGCTGGTGGTTCGTGAACGTTCCCAGCCTGACCGAGGAGATCACTCGCCTGCGGATCGAGCTGCTGGGCCACAGCTTCACCCCCCAACACTCCGACGCCCGCGTGCTTGAACAGGTGATTTACAAGTGGCACGACGCCAAGGTCATGCTCGCGCGCGTGCTCACCGACAAGTATGCCGTGCTGGGTCAAGTCGGCTACCCGCTGACCGAAGGCCAGATACGAGGCGAGGTGGCCAATCTGCTGGGCGGTTCGGCGATGCGGTTCCTCAGCGGCGGTGCGTCGTGACGCACGGCGCGCGCCCGACCCCACAGACGACTACTTGTCCCAGACCTCCTGCAACGACGTCACTGCGCGAAACCGCTCGCCCATGCCCTGCTTGGCGAATCGCCGCTTGGCCTGCTCGAACGCCCCGGGCGAATCCCCCACGAAGATCAGCTCCGTGGGCGGCAGATAGGCCGCCGTCATCGGGATGTCCGTGTAGCGAAGTACGTTCGGCAGGATCGGCGCGTCGTAGTGGCTGACGGTCGGCTTGTGCAGGACGACGCGTCGGATCCGGCCGTCCATCATCGCCGCGTACATGCCCAGCACGCCCAGCTTGCCGGAGCCCACCACCGTCATCCGCTCGCCGCAGCCGTGACTGACCGCTTGCAGCAGATCGATCGCGCGGAGCGCGTCGTAGACGCGCGTGCTGTCCAGCGTCCGGCCGGTGATGGACATCGCCCGCCGCACGAAGATGTTGAGCTTGGGATCCCAGCGACTCCCGTGCAGCCCCCGCGGGTAGACGCGAACGACGGGCAGCCTGCTGTCGAGCTTGCCGACGTCGGCCGCCAACGGATCGTCCGGCCCGTCGGAGATCCACAGCATCGCCTCGGGGTAAGGCCCGATCTTCACCGGAAGCCGTACCTCGGCCAGGATTCTCAGTCCCGCTTCGGGCTCGAATAGGCAACGCAGACGACGCATGCCACCCCCCGTGCTCCGGTCCAAGACCTCGACCCGCAGCGGACACTTGGCCGCCGGCCAGTTGGCGAACACGTGCTCGCGAAGCAACCGCGTCATGGCCGTGCGATCGGCGGGGCGCGCCACGCCGCTGGCGTAGCGCTTCTCGTATGTGGGGACGAGCAGGCGGTTGATCTTTTCGTTGATGTACTTCGCGGGGCGCTTGTCCGGCGGCCAGACACGCGGCTCCGCCTCGTCGGGAATCACCGCCAGCACCGCCTTGCGATCGACCTTCTGCTGCGTCGTCTTGCCGCGAAGCCACCGGTTGAAGAAGTTCATGGCGTTTGACTGGTACTGTTCGAAGTCATTATGCGGCCCCGGCACGTCGACCATCTGGATCCGGTCGGACTTGCCGTACAGTTCGTAAAGACCGCGCATCCGTTCGAAGAAATCGCGGTAGCCCTTCGGCGGGAAACATCGGTCATCCGTCGAGCACTGAGACAGCAGCGGGCGGGGCGCGATCAGGGCGCAGTACGTGACCGAATCGAAGCGGTCCACGTTGACGAAGAAGTTGCAGTCGCAATGCGTCCGCAGCGTGTCGGCCGTGATGTGGTTGCAGAGGGTGTAGGTGGCATGGTCCGACACGACGACCTTGATTCGATCGTCCACCGCGGACGTGAAGTAGCTGAACGTCCCCCCGCCGCTCCGCCCCGTGATGCCGATGTGGTTTCGGTCGATCTCCGGTCGGGTCTCGAGGTAGTCGAGCGCGCGGATGGCGTTCCAGATCTCGATGCCCGCCGGCGTGTAGCCCGTACTGAAGTTCTCCCACCCCTGGCCTCGGTGCGTGTAGCGATGCCGTCCGGGGATCTCGCTGTGCTGGATCGGGTCGACGATCAGACAGGCGTACCCGTTTTGGGCGTACCAGATCGGGTGATGTCGGTAGTGCCCCTTCGATCCCGACGGCCCGCCCGCGTGGCCGCACAGGTACACGATCGTCGGCAGCGGTTCGTTCCGCTGCTTCGGCAGATACAGATTGGCCGTCACCAGGAAGCCGGGCAGACTCTCGAAGTACAGGCACGCCACGGTGAAGCCCGGCTTGTCGAGCGTCTGGGTCACTTTCGCGTTCAGGGGCGTCTTCTCGGGCAGCGGGTCCAGGCCGACCATATACAACAGACGATTACGGATGTGCTCGCGATGCGACTGCCATTGCTCCAGGCTTGTGGCATGCTGCAGCGCGTTGGCCGAGACGTCCGCCGCCAGCCGGAACAGATAGCCCTCGATCTGCATGGACGCCTGTTGTCGGTCCAGTCCTGCGCGTTGCTGATCAGCCACGACGCTGGCCGGTTGTCCCCACACCGCCCAAGCGGCGACGGCTACTCCCACCGGCGTTGCCCAACGACGAAACGAGACCGTCATGTCAAGACCCCTCTTCTCCCGTCGTGTCTTGGAGGATGCCCCCCTTCGGGCGGCGCCTCACAACGTCTTAACGCCCAGATCGGCCGCGGTGAACAGCGCCTCGAACGTCAGCCCTGCGGCCTCCACGTTCTGGCGACCCCCTTCCTGGCGGTCGATGACGGCGACGATGCGCTCGACGGTCGCGCCGGCGTCCTGCAGGGCCTTGGCCGCCTCCAGAATCTGGCCCGCCGTGGTCACGACGTCCTCGACGAGCAAGACGCGCTCCCCTGACTCGAGCCTTCCCTCGAACTGCTTGCCCGTGCCGTAGTCCTTCTTGGCGTTGCGGACGATGACGAAGGGCTTGCCGCACGCCATCGCCGTCGCGGCCGCCAGCGGCACCCCGCCCAGCTCCGCCCCCGCGATGCGGTCCGTCCGGTCGGTGACGCGTTGGGCCAACAGCCGGCCGAGCTCCGCCAGGATGGCCGGCTGCGTCTCGAACAGGTACTTGTCCAGGTAGTACGTGCTCCGCTTGCCGGAGCGCAGCACGAAGTCGCCCTCCAGGTAGGCGGCGTCCTTGATCGCGGCGATCAGCTCATCTCGGTCCATCAGTCTCCACCCGACTCCTGGGTCCCCACGTTCGGTAGGCGTGCCGCCGCCCCGGTCCGACCGATCACGATCAGCGTGTCGCCCTCGCGGATCTCCTCCCGCGCGCTGGGGTTGTACACGGTTTGACCGTCGGCCCGGTTGATGGCGACGACCATCACCTCGGTCTTCTGTCGCAGGTTGGCCTGCATGAGCGTCTGGTTCCTCAGCGGTGAATCGGGCCCGACGACGTACTCGTCCAGCTCGAGCTCGACCCCTTTGGCGGTCACCTCAATGAAGTCTGCCACATTCGGTCGGACCATGAGGTTGGCGACGCGCATCGCGCCGATGACGGCCGGGCAGATCACGCGGTCGGCGCCCGCCCGGAGGAGCTTGGGCTCGGCGCTGGGCTGCTCGGCCCGCGCGGCGATGTTCAAGTCGTCCCGCAGCCCGCGCGCCGTCAGCGTCACGTAGACGTTGGCCGAATCCTCCGACAGCGCCGCGACCAGACCCGCAGCTCGCATCACGCCCGCCTCTTTCAGGGTTTCCTCTTCAGCCGCGTCACCGAGGGCGTACAGGATGCCTTGCTCTTCGAGCTTGGCCGTCGTCTCCGGATCGTTGTCGACCACGACGACCGTGACGCCGCGCTCCTTGAGTTGGGCGACGACGGACTGTCCCATCCGGCCGTAGCCGCAGATGATGAAGTGTCCGTTGAGGGCTCTGAGTTTGTTTCGCAAGGTACGCCTCCCCATCACGCGCCGAAGCTCTCCGCTGACGATGGTCGACGTGACGATGCCGTACACCACCATGATCGTGAGCACGCCAAATACGATGACGATAAACGTCCAGATATGCCCCGCCCGGCCCATGGGCTTGATTTCCTTCAGGCCGACCGTCGAGACGATGATGGCCGCCTCGTACAGCGCCTCGCCGAACGTCCAGTCCTCCAGCAGCTTGTAGCCCAGAGCGGCGCCGAGAAGCACGACTGCGGCCAACAGCGGGGCGATCAGGAGCTTGAGACGCGGCGTCATGAGAGTTCCTGTCGGACTGAGGGGCGCGTCCTTGACGCGTGGATTATAACCCGATTGGCCAAACCCTCAACGGTTGCGCTTGGGCGTGACGTTCTGGCCAATGCGGTCGCGCGTCATTCGGGCCGCAAGTCCCGACCGAAAGGTTGACGTCGGGCCCCCGCTCGCTACGCTCGGCGAGCAGGAACACCGGCGAGACGCAAGAGGGATGCGAATGACGACGGCGCGCGAGGCCGCCCGAGACGGCGGCGATGTCACGACTTCGACCGGGCCGGCGACGGATGGGTCTGACCGACCCGCACGGCTCCGGTGCCACGTCCTGGCCGTCGCGGTCTACGTCCTGCTAACGGCCGCGCTGACCTGGCCACTCGTGTCCCACGTCGCCACCAAGATTGCCATCCACCGCAACTACACCATCTTGGCCCCCTACTACCATCTCTACCTGGTGGCCTGGTACCACCATGCGTTCGACCGCGGCTTGGCCGACTACTGGCATCCCAACATCTTCTATCCCCATCCCCGCGTGCTGACGTACTTCGAGAGTCTCTCGGCGACAGCGGCGATGACCTGGCCTGCCCACCTCGTCACCCAGAACGCGACGCTGTGCTACAACCTGGTGGTGCTGAGCGCGTTCGTCCTGAACGGCCTGGGCACATACGTGCTGGCCCTGCGGCTGGGCCTGTCGTGGCGGTTGGCCTTGTTTGCGGGCGGGGCGATGGCGTTCTGTCCCTACATGTTCGGCGAGATCTACTGCCTGGCCACGTTGCTGCTGTATCCGGCGCCGCTGTTGCTGGCCGCCGTGCACCGCCTGATGGATCGACCCACCTGGCCCGCGACCGTCCTGGTCGGCGTCTGCGGGTTGTGGCTGCTGGCCACGTGCTACCAGTACACGCTGTTCTGTTCGCTGTTCTGCGTGGCATGGATGCTGTGGTTCGTCCGGCGGATGCCGTGGCGTCGCTTGTGGTACAAGCTCCTCGTCGTCGGCGCCGTGTGTGCAGCCCTGGCCTTCCCCATCCTGTGGACCATCAAGCGAACGCACAAGGAGATGGGCTTCTACCATGGGCCCACACTGCCCATGAGCGGGTTGCAGATGCTGGTTCCTGCCACCCAGCAGCGCCTCTACCACGATGCATTGGGCATCCGGGTCCGCGAGGACCGCGGCGACCTCGACCCGGTCGTCTGCTTCCCCGGGCTGACGTTCGGTCTGTTGGCCGCCGTCGGCGCTTGGGCTGCACTGTTCGGGATCGCCGACACCGGCGACGCCCGACGTCGCCGCCACGCTTATCGTTTCTGCCTGGTCGCCAGCCTGGCGGCCGTCCTGCTGGCGATGGGGTTGTGGATCCGCCTGGGGCCGATCAAGATCCCGGGGCCCTATGCGCTGCTGTTCTTGACGTTGTCGCCCTTCAGCTCAGTCCGATCAGTGTATCGGTTCTACATCTTCGGACAGCTATTCGCCGCCGTCCTGGCGGGATTGGGATTGCGGCAGTGCGTCGCCGCGCTCTCGACGCCGCGGGCCAAACGCCTGGTCGCCGGCGTTGCGGTCTGTCTGCTCTTGGTCGAATCGATCTGGGTGCCCCTCCGGCTCGAACCCGCCGGTGGGCGGCCCGCGGACGTGCATCCGCTCATTCAGCGTGTCGCCGAGCTCGACCCGAACGCCCCCCTGATCCAGCTACCCATCCCCACCGACCTGAGACGCTCGCCCCTCGACGCGCTCTACACCGCCAACGCGATCCACACGTGGCAGCCGATGGTCAACGGGTTCGCGAGCTACTGGCCCGGCCTGTACGAGGGACTCCGCCCCGTCATGGCCGAGTTCCCTTCGTTCAAGGCCATCCGCTATCTGCGGGCATTGGGCGTTCGGTACGTCCTGGTGCACGAATCCCTGTGGCCCAAGAAATCCGCCGAATCCCTCGAGGCGATCAGGCGGTTCACCGCCCTCCGCGAGATCGAGCGCCACGATCAAAGTGCCCTGTATGAGCTGACCGAGTCGGCCCGCCGATCGCTCGCCGGCTGGCAGGGCAAGACGCGCTTCGACATCGAGCGGAAGCCCGGCTCCGCGAACACGGCACGCGGTTCCGTGTCTTTCGAGCTCGACCTCCGCGAGGTCATCCCCGTGCTGCCCGGGGACCCATGTACCCGATGGACGCTCACGTGGCGGGACGCGTTGGACCAGGTGATTCAGACGCAGACCCTCCGCGTCCGCGACAGCCACTGGCTGACCCACGAACGGAACGTGCTGGCAGAAGCGATCGAGTTGCCCGCCCAGCCCGGCACCTACACGGTCGACGCCGTCGATGAGCGCGTCGGCCGCAAGCTCGGCTCCTGCAGTTTCCAGGTGAGATAGCGATCAGCCGCCCGACCCGTGTTCACAAGGGCCGTGCGTAGTAGCTCTTCGGACGCGTCAGGTGGTGGTACCCCAACCGCGACAACGTACAGCCCTTGCCGCTGTCCTTGATCCCCACCCACGCCAGGGCCGGGTCGAGGAAATCGGCCCGGTTGACGAAGACCGTGCCCGCCTCGACCGCGCCCGCCAGCCGCTGTCCGACCTCCAGGTCGCTCGTCCAGATCGACGCCGATAGTCCGTACCGGCTGTCGTTCATCAGACGGACCGCCTCATCGTCGTCGGCCACCGGCATGACCCCGACGAGCGGGCCGAAGTTCTCCTCTTGCATGATGGTCAGATCATGCGCGCAGTCGGCGACGATCGTGGGCTCGTAGAACCGCCCCCGGCCGTTGACCGAGGTCGCCCGCCCCCCGCACAGGACGCGGGCGCCGCGTGCCGCTGCCTCGTCGAGCTGGGCGTTCATCGTCTCGATCGTCTTGGCCAGCGCAACAGGACCCAGGTAGGTTTCCTCCTCGATGGGATCCCCCAGTCGATAGCCGCTCACCTCGCCCACCATCGCGTCCAGGAAAGCGTCGTAGCGCGACCGATGCACGTAGATCCGCTCGACCGCGCAGCAGCTCTGGCCTGCATTGTAGAAGCAGGCGTCGGCGACGTTGGGCACGACGACGTCCAGATCGGCGTCGGCCCGCACGTAGGCCGGGTCCTTGCCGCCCAGCTCCAGCCCCACGTCGATCAGACCGGACGAGGTTGTCTGATAGACCTGCCGGCCCGCCTCGACCGACCCCGTGAAGAACACCGCATCGATGTGGGGTGAACGGAGGACGGCCTCGGCCCGCGCGCGATCGGCCACGATGGCCGTCATCACGCCCTCGGGCGCCCCCGCCGCGCGATACGCCCGCTCGAGGCGCAGCCCACACAACGGGGTCAGGCGGGAGTGCTTCAGCACCACGGCGTTGCCGGCCATGATTCCCGGCGCGACGACGTTGATGGCGATCAAGAACGGGTAGTTCCACGCCGCCACGTCGAAGACCACCCCCAAGGGCTCGTGGGCGATTCGCTTGTACTCGTCGGGGCCCTCCGCGATCCGGAGGTCGGCCAGGGATGCCTCGGCGATCTCGGCCATATGTTCGGCTCGGGCCCGCATGGTCCTGACCTCGCCACGAGCCTGTGAGATCGGCTTGCCTATCTGATGAGTCATCTCGGCAGCGATGTTCTCTGCCTGCTCGGTGAAAACGTCTAGGAAGCGATGCGTCGTGGCGATCCGCTCGGCCAGCGGCACGCGACGCCACGCCCGGGCGGCGCGACTCGCAGCGGCCAGCGACGCCTCGATCTGTTCGGCGCTCGTCTGTTCCACGCGGGCGAAGACGTCCTCGGTTGCGGGATTGATCACGTCGAGCGAGTCGGTCATGGGTCCTTCTCCGTGGACGGTTCGGCAGCGATGTCCCGACCGTTATCGCACCGCCGGTCGAGGTCCCGTCAGACGGGTCCATGCTAACGCGGCCAGCGGCGTTCGGGTAGGACGGGCCGGGAGAGCGGACCCGCGCGAACGCGCGCCGTTCTCCTTTGTCTTGGATTCAACGGAGGGGCTTGGCCAGAATCTCTCGGATGAACAGCTTGCCGATTTCGCTCGGGGGAGCGGCGACACAGACAATGGCGGCATCCGCGCCACGACCCGTGCCGCCCATGGCGATCACGACGTCGCCGGTGTCGATCATGCCGGTCTGCGTGGCCATCAACACCATCTCGGCGGCCACCTTGGTGCCTTGACCGAACTTGCGGATCGTGTCGGCCGATTCGCCCTCAATGTCGCGCAGGTAGGACACCTTGGGGGAGTCGGGGATGAAGGTCACCCCGAGCTCGGCGGCCCGCTCGAGATGCTCCTCGTTCGGCTTGGCGTGCTTGCCCCAGCGGTCCGACTGAAAATGCACGCCGAAGATCCTCACGTCGGGCACGTCGATGAGCTCGGCGGCCCGAAGCGCGGTCGCGCCGGTGCTCGACGCAACGACCACCTTGCGGATGTCCCCTTCCTTGAGCCGTTCGTTGACGGCCGCCAAGACGTCATCCGTGTTGACGGGTCCGGGACTCTTGAAGTAGCGGATCTTGCCAACGCGCATGACAGGCCCCTGAGCAATGTGCCAGCATCGAAGATGACGCACTTCCGCGTGGAAGGGTCCAACGGGGTGCGCTTCAGAGCTCAGCCTTGCCGGCCGATCCCTACTCCACGGAGACCAACTCGGTGACCTCGGGGACCTCCGCCTTCAGCTTCCGCTCCACGAGCATCGAAAGGGTCATGGCCGCCGACGGGCAGCCCGAACACGCGCCCTGAAGCCGCACGCTCACGACCCCCTCCGGATTGACGTCCACAAGCTCGATGTCCCCGCCGTCCCGCTGCAACGCCGGCCGAATCGTCTCGATCACGCCCGAAACGCGTTCCTTCACCGTAGGTGTTGTACTCTCTGCCATCGTTTGCTCTCCTCGAGGTTACCTCAAAGACACTCACGCCGGCTGCGTCGCGGAAGCCTGGCAGTCGCCAAGGACCGCACACCAGGCGTGGCTCGCCCATGCGGCGGCAGACCGCTCATCTGCCCCCAATGCCCCTAACTTCCCCTCTACTAAAGATGCTGCTCCGGTCGGATCTGTTCCGCGAAACAGACCGTTCTGACACGATGCCTGGAACACACGGACTTCGAATATCCAGGCCGATTACTGGGTCTTCGTCTCCCCGTACACCATCTGCTGCAACGCCGCGGCCAGGGGACGTGCGGCGGTCGTTAGCTTCTCGGCGATCACGGATTCCTCGATCATCTCGGCGGCTTCGAGCCGGCCCGCCAGATCGTCGATCACCGGCTTCATGCCGGCGACGGCTTTGTCAACCGCGGCGCGCGTCTCGGACGGTGACGGACCGCCCGGCTTGGCGTCCGGCCCATTCGCGAGCGGCAGCTTCACCTTCCACGTGATCTCCTTTCGGGTCATGCTTGCCCACGCTTCCTTGCATTTGCCGTCGGGCAACGCGACCTCTACCTTCACAACGGCGTTCTTGTCGTCGGCTTTCAGTTCCAGGCAGTTTGGATCGCCCGCAACGATCTCGATGTATCCCGGCGCCAACGTCAGGCGCTTCTGCTTCAACATCGCTGCGATACTGCCGTGGCCCGACGTGTCCAACGCCTTCCTCAGCCGATCGCTGGATGCGTCGAGCGTCTGGAGGCTTCCCAGGATGGGCTGGTAGGCGTCGTCCAGCATCCTGAAGGCGCGATCACGCTCCTCCAGCTGGATCATGCGGAACAACCGGGTGACCGCCCGCTTGGCCGCCAGCTGGCCCGGAACGATCCCGCCGGGCTTGATCGGCGCCGGCGTGGAATTGTCCCCACAGCCCACCATCAGTCCCGCAATCGAACCGAGAATCACCCCCATCACAGGCAGTTGTCTCATCACGGCACTCCTCGTGTGCTCCGTCGGTCGCGTCGTGTGTCGGGACCCCGTCTCCGTGAGTCCGGGGCGTCCACGAATCCCTACAAGGGTACGGCCTCTCCGGGCATTACGCAAGCGTTGCCGATGACCGTTCGCGATCGTTCGCATTCGAGCCATGGCCGTCTGTTCGCACGGATCGTGATTGTGGGGCGGCGTGACGCGGCGGCGCGTGTAGGCTCAGTAAAAAAGGCGTGCGGCACCCCGGAAGTCTTGGCGCGGTCAGAGGGTGCCGCAGCGAGTGGAAGATTGGATTGGCGGACAGGCCTGACACCCAGACCCGTCCGGTCTGTTAGGAGATATCGATCATCCCCTCCAGACACGTTTATATTATACCGTAGGAAATTGCCCAGTCTACAGCGCACAGGCGGAAAATCGGTAAAATCTTGACCTTCGGCGCAGAATTGTTCTCCCCACTTGACGGGATATCGCCACAGCTAACCCGACTTCGGGACGCCGAATCCCACGAGCGATCACCGGTCGCCCCCCTGCAACACGTCACCCGAGCCATATCGTGGGCCGCCTGGGCCGCAGACTGGCGGAAATCCGCTTCCAGTAAAAACTTGTAGACCTGGAACTATATTGAGGGTCCAGTTATCTTATGTGGTTTCAGTGGTTCTTGGTTTAAAGTCGGCGCTGCGTCGCGGCAGCCCCGCCACCGCCCCCAGGCCCTGTTTTGGCGTCATCGAACGCGCCTCGATCGGGGTGAGCGAATCCCGAAGCGAATCGTCCCGCGCTTGTCGAGAATGCTCAGCAAGACCACCTCATACCGTCGTCCGCTTCGCCCCACGACGCTGCGGGGCTCCCCGATCTTGACGCCTTTACACTTGGCGATCCTTTTCCGCCCGTGGTAGACGTAGTAGTCGGCGTCGGGATCGTCGTCCGTATCGCGGACCTCAATGGTCAGCCCGTCGAGCACTTCTGCCTTCTTGGGGAACCGACGGTCCTTCTTGCTGAGCGTCCGAACGACCAGGAACTGGAACGGCGACCGCGCCCTCGCACTGGTGGGGACTTGCTGCCGGGGGCCAAGCGGGGGGGCCATTCGCCTTCGGTCGGGTGCTTCGAGCGTTGCCCGGCGCTTCGTCTGAGACGTCCGCACCATCGGCACAAAACGGGTGGTCGCGGCCAGCGTCGGTGCCGCTGGTGAGGCGGGCTTCCGCGCGGCGCTCGTCTTCCGGGCAACCTCCGCGGGAGGCGTCGTCCCGGAAGGGGCGACGGGTACGGGATGCTTCTTGCCGATCCCGTCTGGTGCGGGGAGGGGCGGGCGACGATCGGAGGTCGCCGACGGCCGCAGGTCTGACGCAATCGGGCTTGAACGGGGCGGCGCCGTCGCACGAGCGGGCGCGGTGATTCTCGGTCGGGGTGGGTCCGCCACGGGGCGGGGCGCTCCGGGCGAAGGTGCCCGCGCGACACCGTCCGATGCGTCGGTTTCACGCTTGGGTGTGACGGGGGGGCGCGGCGGACGCCTCGGTTCGGCCGAGGGGGCCTTGGCCAATCGCGTATCGCGCGATGTCAGGGCCGCGTATCCCCTCCTCCGCCAGGCCAACCTGAGCGGCTCGATCACCGAAGCGTGATCGCGCTCGAGCCGGCGGATCAGATGTGGGGCAGAGGGATGGTCCGGCCGGATCTCCAACACGCGCATGAACAGCCGCCAGGCCTCGGCGTAATCACCACGATCGACGGCCTGGTGCGCCCGGTCTTCCCAATAGTTGGCGGCTTGCGGGGCCACGCGATCCATGGCCAACGCCAGCAACCGGCTCTGGGGGTTGGTCTGCGCCTCCTGGCAGTACAAGTCGTAGGCCCGGTGATACTCCCCACGTTGCTCGGCCAGCCTGCCCTGGCCGCCGCCGAATCCGCCGGCGCACCCGGCGACCAGGCCTGGAAGCGTCGAGACGAGCGATATGAGCCAGGTGCGGTGTCGGTGCACTACCTGATCCTCAGTGGACGGGCGCTTACGGTTGGCCTCCCATCCGGTTGCGGCCTTCCCGTCGACCCCAGCCCGTTGGCGCGACCGCCGGTCGCTGACGGTCGAGCGATCAGTGGGCGATCCAGCGGGTACGGTTCCGTGCTGAGGATTCGCGGGGCGATGACGCGCTGGACGAACCCTCGCGTTGTAGCTTTGACGTGCCCGCCGCGCCATCCGAACCTGATGTACGGTGACTTCCAGGGAAGGTTCACGACTTTGTTGTATTGCGCCATTTCTTGGCGGCTGAGCTTCATTGGCACGACGAAGCCGCGCAATCCGGCCGGTGGGCCTGATCCTCCATCAGCGTTGACGGCCAGGCTGGTCAGGATGCCATCGTGTTGACTGCATGTTGCGTAGAACCGCCCCCTCACGCGCTCCAGCGCCCTGGACAAATTCCGCTCAGCCGAGGCCGACGACGAGAACAAAACCACGCCGTCGACCCAGATGTTCTCGGGCAGCCGCTCGAGCGCCGAGATGATCAGCGCCGTGCCGGCCGACAATCCCATCAGGTAGATCTTGCCCTTCGGATACTCCCGTCGGGCCTCGATGATCCTGTCGGCCAGCTGGCGGGCCTTGCCCTTGCTCCGGGCCACCACCAGATGGTCGGCCCCCGGTCCCAGCCAGCTGCTCCATGCGAACGTCTCGAAGGCGCCGATGTAGCCGGCCCGTTCCAGCCCCCACCGGACCGAATGATTCGCGCCGAAATGGCCGGCCCCGTCCAAGAAGATCACCTTCGGCGATCGACTGGCGGGCTGGCAACCGACCGTGCAAGCGACCAGCAGGACCAGCGCCGCCTCGATCCCCCTCGCCGCCCAGTTGTCCAAGCGCTTGCGCACGGTGAACCGCTCCATATTCTGGACGGGCGTCGATACCCATCCGAGGCCGCCGAGCCAGCCACAAACCATCTATCCTAGCAGACTGCTGCCAGCGAGGGAACGCCGAAGGCAAGCGTTACTCGCTGCGGGGCCCGTGACAGAAGAGACGCGACCCGCATCAGAGACGCGACCGTGAGGGAGCGTTCAGTCAGACCGATTCTGCCTGGATCGGTCTGACCCGCACAGCGAACGACACGAGCCGCGGTGGATCTGCTGTCGCGTCCGATGTATGCAACCCGGGCACGCCAGCGTGACCGCTGGCGTGAACGCTCCCTGACGGTGGGGTCTCTGATGGGGGCGCCGGAGGTGTCGCGGACCCCTCGCTGCGGGTCGCGCCCCGCGTAGGCAATGGCATCTGGCGTTGACAGTGCTCGGGCGATGCGACACCATTTGCGCCTCGGACCCGTCCATTACAGGAGCGTCATCATGAGCAAGGTGGTCAACGTGGGGTTCTTGGGCTCGCAGTTCATCGGCACCATCCACGCCGAGTCATTCGCTTCCATGCCGGACGCCGAGGTCCTGGCGGTGGCCTCGCCGACACCCGGCAACGCCGACGCCTTCGCGAAGAAACACGGCATCCCGCACAGCTTCACCGACTACCACGACCTGCTGGTGATCGACGAGATCGACGTGGTCGTCGTCGGCATTCCCAATCACCTGCACTGCCAGGCCACGTGCGACATCGCCGCGGCCGGCAAGCACGTGATCTGCGAGAAGCCGCTGTGCATGACCCTCGCCGAAGCCGATCAGATGATCGACGCCTGTCGCAAGGCTGGCGTCAAGCTCATGTACGCCGAGGAGCTCTGCTTCACCCCCAAGTACGTTCGGCTCAAGCAGCTCCTGGACGAGGGCGCGTTGGGCAAGCCGCACCTGCTCAAGCAATGCGAGAAGCACGACGGCCCGCACGCCCCGCACTTCTGGGACGTCGACCGCAGCGGCGGCGGCGTGACGATGGACATGGGCTGTCACGCCATCGAGTTCTTCCGGTGGATGTTGGACCGTCCTCCAATCACCAGCGTCTATGCACAGATGGGCACGTACGTCCATGCCGACAAGACCCGGGGCGACGACAACAGCATCGTGATCGTGGAGTTCGAGGGCGGCTGCGTCGGCGTGGCCGAGGAAAGCTGGTGCAAGCTGGGCGGCATGGACGACCGCGCGGAGGTCCACGGCTCGGAGGGCGTCGCCTACGCCGACCTGCTGCACGGCAACGCGATCGAGACCTACAGCAAGCCCGGTTACGGCTACGCCGTCGAGAAGGCCGGCGACACGAAGGGCTGGACGTTCACCATCTATGAGGAAGGGTGGAACTACGGCTTCCCGCAGGAGATGGCGCACTTCATCGAATGCGTTCGCGACGACAAACAGCCGTTGGTCACCGGTGAGGACGGCCGCGCGGTGCTCGAGGCCATCTTCGCCGCCTACGAGTCCGCCGGCACGGGTCGGAAGGTCACGCTCCCCTTCCCGACCGACGCCAAACGCCCCATCGATCTGTGGCTGAAGGACTGACGCTCGCCGCGTGAGGCTCCCAGTCCCCGCAGGTTGCATGCCACCCGTTTTTGGACGCGTCTGCTACCCCAGCACGGATTCCAGCTCGTCCAGGTTGGCGATAACGTGTTGCGGCTGGCCGCCGGGGGCGACCTTGTGGTGCCTCATCAGGTTCTCCGGTCGGTCGACCAGGACCGTCCCCCAGCCCAGCCGATTCGGCGCGACGAAGTCCTTAGCGACATTGTCCCCGATGTAGACGCACTGGCTTGCCGAGACGCCGCAGGCATCTTCGAGCCAGCGATAGCCTCGCTCATGTGGCTTCCAGAATTCCTCGCCCCACCGACCGGTAAGCACGATGTGATCCACGCGGTCGGCCAGGCCGAGCGCGTCGACCTTGGCCTGCTGTTTCTCCAACGGTCCATCGCTGAGTATCCCCAGCGTGTAGTGCAGTCGAAGTCGGGTCAGGACGGCGTCGGCGTCTGGGAACAGCGCGATGTTGGGCTTGTGGGTACGGTAGACCTCGACCATCTTCGGCACGAGTACGTTAGCATCGGAGCAGCCCAGGTCAGCGAGGAGAGCGTTGAACACGCGCCCCCAGTTGCCCGCGCGGTAGAGCTCAACCATCCGATTCGCCAGATCGAAGGGCGCCTGCAGTTGGTCGGCGAAGACGTCGGCTACCGCGGCGAATCCGCTCAGAACGTGTTGCCACTCCGGCGTCAGCGTGTCATCGAGGTCGAAGACAACGAGCTCGACCGAACCGGTCGTGTCGGACATACGCGTGCGTCCTGGGGAACGATGACGTTGATTAGCCCATGGTGCCCGCCAGCCGCTTGCGGTGGTAGGCCAGGCGCTCCTCCTTGGTCATGTTGGCGAAATCGGGGCCGCCGTTTCCGGACACGGCAGTCGTCGACCTCGGCGCCGCGGTCGTCGCCATGCTTACCCGCGTCGGTGTCGACGCAGGGGCGGCGTAGCTCATCACCGGGTTGGTCAGCTGCATGTCGTCGGCCAGCGATCGGTAAGGCTGGATGCCCAATCCCTGCAGCACTGCATGATAGGCCGCCACCGCCTCCTCGGGGCCGATCTGACCGTCCACGATCCGACGCAGCATCTGAATGAACGCGAGTTGGTTCTCGGCGTTGTTGATCTTCCGCCCGAACAACGCCACCTTCGCCCCGTACTTCTGCGCCTCGGCGATCAGCTTGAACGCGTCGTACGTCGTACCGCTCGACCCGCCCAGGATCCCCACGACGAGCGTCGGATCGTAGTGGGCCAGCTCCTCGGTGGACTTCGGGCCGTGATAAACCATCTTGAGGAACACCGGCCGGGCCGTGTCCGGCACGCCCGCCAGGGCGCGGACGATGTTGTCGTTCACGAACGCCCCCAGCTTGTCCGGATCGATCGGGTTGGCCGGTGCGTTCGGGTCGAACACCTCCAGGAAATGCCGAAATCCCCTGCGCTCTGCCTCGATCCGGAAGTCGCGATATTCGCTCAGCGTTCGGCGATCGAGTTCGGCGTCGTTGTTGAACGTGATGCTGTACAGACCGAGGTTCGCGCCGAGCGACCGCTCCGACGGCTCACAATCCAACCGCCCGCACTGGATGTGGTCCAGCGTCGCCGTGCGGAACGGCAACGACGGTTGCGTCCCGTACGCCCCGTTGCGGACGAAGTGGATGTCGGTCGTGTCGTTGCAGCGGGCGGCGGGGGTGACGGCGGAGTTATCGAACAGCCGCTCCTGAATCGTCAGGACCGCGTTGGTGTGGGCCGACATGAGCATGATCTCGACGAGCCCCTGCCGGACGACGTCGCGGATGCACTGTCGGAACTCCTCCAGCGTCCGGAACTTGCCCTCCTGCGCGTAGTGCTCTGGAGAGCGTCCCGGCGCGGCGACGCCGTAGGCCATGTCCGGGTCCTTCGCGTCGGCGATGATGAACTCGCGGCAGGACGGGTCCGCCTTGATCTTCGCCAGCTTGATGTCCAATGTCTTGTCCACGTCACGCCTCCGTTGAGTAGGGGCTAGGGGTTAGGGTCTAGGGTTCGGGGTTCAGGGTCTGAAGAGCATCTGCCAAGTGCCAGTCCCTAGACCCTGAACTCTACACCCTATCCCAATGCCACCATGACCTCGTCGGTGATCATTTGGACCATCGCTTCGATGTCCGGCGCCGGTCCGGTCTGTGTCCGGTTCACGATCGCTGCGCTCGGGGCCGGCTGCGGCGGCTGCGGCGTCGTCCCCGTCACCACCAATTGCTGCGGGGCGGCCTGCGTGACCGCGCCAGCCGGTCCGCCGTTCTGGTATCCCCGTCCGAACTCCGTGTTCACGCACAGGTCGGCGTTCTCCAGACGCCGCGGGTCGCCCTCGTAGCCGAGCTTCTCCTTCAGCTCGAGCAGCCCCTCGACGTGGCCCTCGCTGATCCGCTCGACCCGACCCAGGCCCTTGGCGATGTAAAGCATGCGGCAGTAGGCGTCGAGGATCTCGGTCCGGAAGTAGGCCTCTTGCAGGTCCCGGCCCCAACTGATCGTGCCGTGGTTCTTCAGCACGACGGTGTTGGCCTTGCCCACGAATGGGCGGATCGTGTCGGCGAACGCCTGACCGCCCGGGTTCTCGTAGACGGCCGTCGGCACGACGCCCAGGAAGATCTCCACCTCCGGCAGGACGCACGTCGGGATCTGCTCCCCGGCGATACTGAACGCCGTCGCGTGGGGCGGATGACAGTGCACCACCGCGTTCATCGTCGGGTCGTCCTTGAACAGCTCCAGGTGCAGCAAGATCTCGCTCGTCCGCTTCCGCCGTCCCTCGACCTGATTGCCCTGCATGTCCACCTTGCAGATGTCGTCGGGCTTCAGGAACCCCTTGCTCACCATCGTCGGCGTGCACAGGACCTCCTTGTCGTTGATCCGCACGGTGATGTTGCCGTCGTTGGCGGCGGCGAACCCCTTGGCGTAGATCCGCCGCCCTATCTCGCAGATTTCCTGCTTGAGCTGGTATTCGTTCACCATGGCACGGCTCCACTGCTCAGTCGAGCACGCTCACCTCGTCGAGGATGCACGACAGGTACGCGTCGACAGGCACCCGATCGGGCACGAAGGGCATGGCCCCCTCGCGTCCCTCGCTGAATCCGACGATATCGCCGTCGGTCGCGCTCAGTTCGTCGTAGACGATCACCGTTTCGGCCGACGTCTCGGCCTGACCGCGCAGGACCTCCATCGTGTGCGGCTTGACGATCAACAGCCGCGCGCCCCGGAACTTGGCGTAGGAGCGGTTGAGCGTGATCTGTCCGATGACCTTACCGATCCGCACCGAGTCGCTTCCTTTCCGCCGCACCGATCGCGGCCGCCAACGCCGGCAGTGTCCGCCGCTCGGCACGCAGGAACTTCGACGCCACCTGCTTGATCTCGTGATACGACTGCGTTCCCGGTTGCAGCGCCAGCAGGTTCAGGCCCACCGCCTGACAGGCCGACTCGACCGCCCGCCAGCACGTGCCCACCATCGCTCGCACGTTCGGCAGCTTGTTGGCCAGGATGCACACCGTCGCCGGGTGATTGTGCAGGACGATCCCGCGGTCGATCTGTCCGCCCGCGATCGCCCCGCACAGCGCGACGGCGCTGGCCAGCGATTCGGTCCCACTGCTCGCCGGCATCTCGAACCGCTGATACGGGCCCGCGACGTCCTCGATGGCGGCTGCCGTGGAGCGGATCATCGGCTGCTCGAACTCGGCCGCCAGGCCGTAGGCCGCTGCGTCCTGGCCTGTGCCGTTCTCCTGGTACGTCACCGGCACGGTCGCGTGACGCAGCCAGTCCTGGGCGGAGGGCGTGATCAACGCGTCGCGCGGCACGACGATCGCTTGGCCCGCCGCGGCCAGACGCTCCAGCAAGTTCGCCGTGATCAGTTCTCGGCCCATCACGTCTCTCACAGACGCATCTGCGTCTCGTCGTCCACGATGCCCAGGATCGTCCACCGCGCCGGCGACTGCTCGTCCCCAACCAGCTCGCGGGCGCCCTTGCCGTCATTGCTGATGATGACCATGTTGCCCACGCCCGCGCCCAGCGAGTCGATCGCCAGCAGCGGATCGTCGCGCTCGGCCTGGACCGGCGCGACCACCAACATCCGCCACCCGGTCAGCGACCGATGCTTGATCGTCGATATCGCGTTGCCGATTACCCGGGCCAGATACATACTGTTCTCGCTGCCCAACGCTCCCTCACGGTCGCGTCTCTGATCGAGGCGCGCCTCTGGATCCTCGCGGATCAGATGATCCGCAGGTGCCCGATCATGATGCACCGCCGCACCCGCGTGAACGTCAGCGGGCTGGTCGGACCCTCGCCCGTCGGCGTGGCGATGCTGTAGCTGATGAACCCTTCCCCTTCGTTCGTCGCGCCGTTCTTGAAGAACAGCGACGTGTTCATCTCGCGGCCCATCTTCGTCAAGTTGGCGACGTTCATGCTGTGCATGATGCACGTGTGGCCGAACCCGTGCTCCGATGTCTTGGCCAGCGCGATCGCCTCGTCCACGTTCCCGCACCGGACCAGCGGTATGACCGTCGTCATCTGCTCATGCTGGACCAGGACGTGGTCCGCGCCGGTCTCGCCGTACAGCATCTGCGTCCCCGGCGGGACCGACACGCCGATCATCGCGCCCAGCGCTTCGGGGTCCTTGCCCACCACTTCCCGGTTCAGGATCAGGTGTCCCCCGTTCGAACCGTTCTTGCTGATGAAGCACGTCTTGCCGAGCGCGTCCATCTGCTCGCGCGTCAGCCGGTAGCCGCCGTGACGACTCATGGCGTCCATGAGCTGATCGAAGATGCTCGACACCGCGAAGACCTGCTTTTCTGCCACGCACAGCAGATTGTTGTCGTAGGCGGCCCCCTGGATGATCTTGACGGCGGCGCGATCGATGTCGGCCGTCTCGTCGACGACCACCGGCGGGTTGCCCGGACCGGCCACCACGGCCTTCTTCTTGCTCGACATCGCCGCGTTCGCCACCCCCGCGCCGCCCGTCACGCACAGCATCGCGATGTCCGGGTGCGTGAAGATGGCGTCTGCCGTCTCGAGCGTCGGCTTCTCCATCACGCAGATCAGGTTGTCCACGCCCAGCTTCTCGTGGATCGCCTGGTTCCACAGCCGCGTGATGTAGACGGCCGTTTGGATCCCGCCCGGATGCGGGTTGATGACCATCGAGTTACCCGCCGCGATCATCTGAAGGGCGTTGCAGCACATCGTCGGGATCACGTGCGTCACGGGTGTGATCACGCCCAACACGCCGTACGGTGCGTGCTCGACGACCGTCAGCCCGGCGTCGCCGCTGTAGGCCTCGCTGGACAGGAACTCCGTGCCGCTGACGTGGCTGACGATCAGCTCCAGCTTGTCGAACTTGTGGTCGAGCCGGCCGATCTTGGTCTCATCCAGCTCCATCTGGCCCAGCTCCTGGATCCGGGAGCGGACCACGTCGCGGATGATCTGGACGACCTGAGCCCGCGTGGCGATCGTCTGTTCGACAAGCCACCCCTGCGCGACCTTGGCCGCCGCGACCGCCTCGTTCACGTCCGCGAAGATGCCCCATCGACCCGACGCCGCCTGCGACGGCGTCCCAGCGGCCGCTGCTGCGGGCACCGACGTAGGCCGGGCCGTGATCGGCGACGATGCCCCGATCGGCGGCGCCGACACCGCAGGCGCCGCCGTTGCGCCAGCGGCCCCGGCGCCACGCAACTGGCTCAGCACTTCCTGGACCACGTCGCGAACTACCTGTTCATTGATCGTTGCCGTCGTCATGGTTCTGCCCTCAGATCGCTAGCCCATCACCCGTCTCGATCGGCCCGCGTGGCACGGGCGTCTCGCCCGTGATGGTTCGTGCGCTTGATGCCCATGCTACTGCCCGCCGTAGCCCAGGCGCCCGATCTCGCGCGGTCATCTAGGCTTCTTCCTTGTCCTTGTAGATCGTCGTGCCCTCGACCGTCACGCGGTCGATGATGCCCACGATCACCGCGTCCACTGGCATGTCGCCCGTGAACTCCGTCAACCGCGCGCTGCTGCCCTGGGTGATCAAGACGTACTCGTCATCGCCGGCGCCGACGGTGTCGACGGCGACCACGACCCGCCCGCCGCCCTTCAGCGCCGCCGGACCGTTCGCCACGTCCAGCGTGTACGTCTCGACCAACAGCAGCTTCTGACCGCCGACCTTGGCAGTCTTCTGCGTGGCGACGACGTTGCCCTTCACTCGCCCGATGAGCATGGTCCCATGCCTCCGTTGGCCACCAATCGTGGCACAAGACAGGACACGCCTACTTGCCCAGCGGCGACATCTTGTCGATCTCGTTGTGCGGACGCGGGATCACGTCCACGCTGACCACCTCGCCGACCCGGGACCCCGCCGAGGAGCCCGCGTCCGTGGCCGCCTTGACCGCAGCGACGTCGCCCTCGAGCACCACCGTCACCAGGCCGCTGCCCACGCGGACCCAGTGCTTGAACGACACATTGGCGGCCTTCAGCGCCGCGTCGGTCGCCTCCACCAACGCCACCAGCCCCCGCGTCTCGATCAATCCAATCGCTTGCTGTGCCATCGTTCTCGTTCTCCTCGAGGCCCGGTGACCGGGCCTGTGATTCACTCACTGTTTGCCGGCTTCACCCGGCCGCGCCCGCTAGGACCTCCTGCGTCTGTCGGGCCACGATCAGTTCCTCGTTCGTCGGGATCGACATCAACCGAACCCGCGACGTGTCGGTGCTCAGCGTCGCCTCGCCGCCGCGCGCCTGGTTTCGTTCCGCGTCCAGCTCGATGCCGAACCAGTCGAGATCCGCACAGACCCGCGTCCGGAACACCACGCCGTTCTCGCCGATCCCGCCCGTGAACACGATCACGTCCGCACCGTTCAGCGCGACCAGGTACGCCCCGATGTAGTGGCGCACCGCTTCGGCGTACGCCTCGATCGCCAGCCGCGCCCGCTCGTTGCCGGCCGCGGCGGCCTCCTCGAGGTCCCGCAGGTCGTTGCTCACCCCGCTGATGCCCAGCAGGCCCCCCTGCTTGGCCATCATCGACAGGAGCGTCGGCACGTCGTGGTCGGTCTTGTCCAGCAGCTTGAGCAGCGCGTACGTGTCGAACTCGCCCACGCGGTTGTTGTGCGGCAGGCCCGACTGGGGCGTCATGCCGAAGCTGTTCGCGACGCTCGTGCCCCGGTCGATCGCGCAGATGCTGCCGCTGCCGCCGAGATGACAGGAGATGATCTTCAGGTCGTCGCGCCCCAGCAGTTCGGCCGTCCGGACGGCGATGTAGCGGTGGCTGGCCCCGTGGAACCCGTACCGCCGCACGCCCAGGTCGCTCGTCCATTCGTACGGAATCGCGTAGACCTGCCTCGACAGCGGGATCGTTTGGTGAAACCCCGTCTCGAACGCCGCCACCTGCGGCGTGTCGGGCAGCTTCGCGCCGAATGCCTTCATCGCGGCGATGTACGCCGGGTTGTGCGCGGGGGCCACGTCGTTGAACCGTTCCATTTCCGCCAGCACGCGACCATCGATCCGCGCCGGATTGGCGATGTTCCCGCCGTGGACGGCCTTGTAGCCAATGGCCGATAGCTCGTCGAGCGACGCCAGACACCCGTTCGCACGATCCGTCAACACCCGCAGACACGCCTCGATGGCGGCGGCATGGTCCGGCAGCGGCTCGGTCGCGGACGCCTCGTGTCCGCCGTCGATCTGGACCGACCAGTTCGATCCGTCCCCGCCGATCCGCTCGCACCCGCCGCGGGCCAACACGCGCTCGCCGTCCATCTCGTACAGCTTGAACTTGAACGACGTGCTGCCGATGTTGCACACGAGGATCTTCATCGCCGGTCTCTCCCGCGATTCCCGCCCGAGCCGGCCCGTCCCCGGGCCGGTCCGCAAACCCGCCCGAGCACGGGCCGGTTCGCGGGTCTCGCGCAGGTCGCCGCGGACCCCGCAACGGCCCTACAGGTACACGCCGGTCAGCCCCTCGTGCGGACGGGGAATCACGTGCGCGCTGACCAGCTCGCCGACCCGATTGGCCGCTTCGGCCCCCGCGTCGACCGACGCCCGGACGCTCCCCACGTCCCCGCGGACGATCGTCGTGACGTAGCCGCCGCCGATGGTCACGCTCTTGACCAGCTCGACGTTGGCGGCCTTGCACATCGCGTCGGAGGCCTCGACCAGGCCGACGTACCCCATCGTCTCGATCATGCCGATCGCGTCGTTCATCACTTGCCTCCCTGTCCGCCCTTGCCACCCCCGCCCGGTTTGCCGTTGCCGGGCAGCATGTGGCTGAGCTCGTCATGGGGTCTGGGGATCACGTGGACGCTCACGACCTCGCCCACCTTGCCGGCCGCGTTCGCTCCGGCGTCCGTCGCAGCCTTGACGGCCGCCACGTCGCCCTTCACGAAGCTCGTGACGTAGCCACGCCCGACCCGGTCGTACCCGATCAGTCGGACGTTCGCGGCCTTGAGCATGGCGTCGCTCGCCTCGATCGAGCCCACCAGGCCGCGGGTCTCGATCATGCCCAATGCTTCTAGAGCAGCCATAGATGCCTCCACTGCCAATTGCGGCATCGCAGAAACCGGCCTCTGCCATCGCATCCGCCGGCCGACGGCCCAACCGCACGGGCCGCCGAAACACACAACACCTCTCGATTCTCAGTCCACAAGGCTCATGCACGTTGGCGCGGGCCGGTCGCCCAGGCCCCGCCGCGCGGGCACTACGCCTTGACCAATTGAACCTTCGTGGCGTGCGGCAGGTCGCACGCGTTGCCCTCGTCCGTGTCCACGTGCACCTCGCACTTCAGCCCCTCCTTGATCCGGGCGATGATGCCCTCGATCGACACGCCGCACGTCGGATGCTCGACGATCAGCCGCATCGCGTCGCCGTTCTTGACGCCGAAGTACGTCGCCTCCTGCGGGTTCAAATGGACGTGACGCTGCGCCCGGATCACGCCCTGCTCCAGCGCCAGGTGGCCCTTGGGCCCCAGGATCAGACACCCGGGCGTCCCGTCGATGTTGCCGCTCATCCTCACCGGGACGTCGATGCCCACGGCGATCGCGTCCGTGAACGCCAGCTCGACCTGCGTGTGCGTCCGGCACGGCCCCAGGATCCGGAAATTCGGGATCATCCGATGACGCGGCCCGATCAGCGTCACCGTTTGCTCGCTGGCGAACTCGCCCGTCTGGTACAGCGGCTTCATCACCGTCAGCTCGGTCCCGGGCCCGAACAACACCTCCAAATGCTCCTGGGTGATGTGCATGTGCCGGGCCGAGATGTTGACCACCAGCTCGGGCCCGCCGGTCGCAGGCCCGGTCAGTTCACGAAAGCGACGCGTGATGACGTCTCGGACGATCCGCTCGACGTCGCTTCGATTCACACGGGACGCGGGGGCAATCATGCCGACACCTCCCCAGACGCTACGGCGCCTGACGACGTCGGGGCGAGCATGAGGCCGACCCCGGCGGCGCGAATCCTCTCCTGCCAGGTCGGATCGAGCCCGTCGTCGCTGATGACGTAGTCCATCCCCTTCAGTTCACAGATCCGCGCCAACGCCGCCCGACCGAACTTCGAGGCGTCCGCGACCATGATGACCTGGTCCGCACACCGCATCATCTGCTGCTCGATCTCTACCATCAGCGCGTTGGCGTTGAAGTAGCCGCCCGACGTGACCCCCGCGCACCCCATGATCGCCTTGTTGGCGTGCACCGACTCGAGTGATCGCCTCGCCGCCGGGCCCAGCATCACCCCGGTCCGCGGGTACAGGTATCCCCCCACCACCGTCAGCTCGATCTCGGGCGCGGTGCCCAGAACGTTGGCGATGGGCAGCGAGTTGGTCACCACCCGCATCGGTCGACCCAGCAGTTGCCGGGCCACCTCGTACGTCGTCGTGCCGCCGTTGATCAAGACCACCTCATCGTCGTGGATCAGTTCAGCCACCGCCCGGCCGATCGCGCGTTTCTGGGCCTCCGCCGTCGACTCCCGCGCCGCGTAGGTCAGGACGCTGAACCGATCGGAGATGAACACCGCCCCGCCGTGCGTCCGCTTGATGAGCCCATCCTCATCGAGTTGGGCCAGATCGCGCCGGACCGTCGATTCGGACACCCCCAAGTGCTCGACCAGCCCGGCCATGTCCACGAACCCTCGTTCGGCGATCAGCTCCACCAACCGTTGCCGTCGTTCGTCACTGAGCACTTTCGGTCCCCATGTGAAATATATCGGAAGAACCGTGACCGAACAAGCGCAAAATCCGTCATCTCCCGCCTTGCTGGCGGTCATTATTCGTCACATTTCACCCCAATTCTGCGGGAATCGCGCGAAGGGAGTGACTGGAATTGGTCGGATTTGCTTCGATTGGCCCGGAACCGGTCTATTATCGGACCTGGCCGCATGGCCCGTGAGTGACCAAGCGACCCGCCGCGGCCGTGGCCCCTCCTCCTCGCTCCCCGCAGCCGCCCGCTCCCCCGGGGCCAGGGGGAGGATTCGCATTTCACCATTCACACTTCACCATTCGCCATTCACCATTCCCTCCCAGCTCTCGCGTGCAAGCCGAAGGCTCAATCGCTATGATCGTGGCCGTCGGTTGTCGGATCGCTTCAGGAGCGACGCATGCACCCGCGGACCGTCCGTCGCCTCGATCGCTGGCTGGGACAGCCCATTGCCGCGTTCCTCAGTCTGCTCTGTCGCATCCGTCGTTGCCTGCCGTTTCGATCGCGGCTCGACGAACCGCCGCGGAAGATCCTCTTCGTCAAGCTCATCGAGATGGGGTCGACCGTCTTGGCCCACCGCGCGTTTGCGGCCGCCGCCGAGATCGTGGGACGCGACAACGTCTACATCGCCGTCTTCGAAGCCAACCGGCCCATCGCCGACATCATGGAACTCGTGCCGGCCGGGAACGTCATCGCCATCCGCGACCACAACCCCTTCGTGCTCGTCCTAGACATGCTGCGGGCGTTCCGGCGGACGCGGCGGCTCGGCATCGACACCGCCATCGACATGGAGGGGTTCGCGCGGGCCTCGGCCATCTTCGCGGTCCTGTGCGGCGCGCGTCGACGGGTCGGGTTGCATCGGTTCACCAGCGAAGGGCCCTATCGCGGCCGGCTGATGACGCACCGCGTGCAGTACAACTTCTACCTCCACACCAACATCGGGTTCCTGGCGCTGGTCGAGGCCCTCAAGCATCCACCCGGTCAGGTGCCTCTGCTGAAGCATCGTATGCCCGAGCCCGACGATTACCCGCCGCCGTTCGAGCCGGACCCCAGCGAACTCACGGCTGTCCAGCAGCGGCTGAACGACTTGGCCGGTCGTACGATCGAGCGGCCCATCGTCATCCTGAACCCCAACGCCAGCGACCTGCTGCCGCTCCGCCGCTGGCCGACCGAACGGTTCATCGAGCTGGGCCGACGGCTCCTGGCCGAACGCGACGACCTGACCGTCGTCATTACGGGCGCCCCCAGCGAGCAGGCGGCCGCGTTGGAGATCGCACGCGCCATCGACCCGGACCGCGCCCTTTGCATGGCCGGCCACACGACGCTCCGCGAACTGCTGGGCCTCTACCACCTCGTCGACGTGCTGGTCACCAACGACAGCGGCCCCGCGCACTTCGCGGCGCTGACGCCCGTCCACGTCATCTGCCTGTTCGGTCCGGAGACGCCCGTGCTCTACGGCCCGCTCACGCCGCGGTGCGACTCCGTCACGTCGGGATTGGCCTGCAGCCCCTGCGTGAACGTATACAACCACCGCGACTCGCCCTGCACCGACAACCTGTGCATGCAGGCCATCTCCGTCGACGACATCCTGCCCCTCGTGACGCGCGTCCTGGACGCGCGTCCGTCGTAACGACAGAGGCGGTCTGTCCGTACCTGCCCCGAAGGCTTCGCTGATCACCGAGGAACGGCGCCTTGCATGCGCCGAAGATCGCATTGACGGGGCCTGCGGACCGGCTACGATCACCCGGAAGGCTCGCGACGAGCGCAGAGGACGCATGCGACATGCCTGGCCGACTCCTGATTGGATACGACGTCGAGTTCGACAGCGACGACCTGCCACCGGACCTGGGGGCCCCCGATTCAACCGCGCGGTTCCTTGAAGCGGCGGCGGAGGTCCACAGCCAGACGAACACCCCCGCGACGATGTTCGTGACGGGCCAGACGCTCGAGCGGAACGCCGACGCCTTCCGCGCCGCCGCTACGGCACATCCCTTCGATTTCCAGCAGCACACGTACTCGCATCGGTCGATCAAGGCCTTGTGGGGCATCCCGGACGACGCGGAGATCCCGAGCTGGTGTACCGAAGGCATGTCGTTGGATGAGATCCGGTCGGAGGTCTCCCGGACCCGTCGCCTGCTGAAGGACGTTCTGGGCGTCGACTGCATCGGGCTGACGGCGCCAGCCGGTTGCCACTTGGGTCTCTACGATCGCGCCGACATCCGTCGTGTTCTGTACGACGAGGGCATTCGGTTCGTGCGGACGTGGGGGCGCGATCACAAGGGTCGGTTCTACCTGGCGCCCGGGGCTTGCCAAGCGAAGATCCCGCCCTTCTGGTATCCGCAGGCGGGGCACGGCGATCTGCTGGAGTTTCCCATTCACGGGAACGACTACAATGTCCGCAAGGAGATGGGCTGGGACGACGCGGCCGGATACCTGGCCTGGACCCAGCGGCAGGTCGACGACGCGGCCGAGCGCGACATCGTGTGGTCGTACGCCATTCACGATCACTCAGCCATTCGCGGCGATCCGGAGATGTCGCTCGTTCGAGAGATGATCGAGCACGCCTTGGAGAGGGGCGTGGCGGTTCTGGACTATCACGAAGCCTACGCAATCAGACAGACAGAACGTGGGGAAGCGGATGGCTAGGCTGGCAATCAACGGCGGACCGAGCGTGCTGAAGCGACGCGAACGACAGGGCGAATTCCGAGGCCCGAAGCACGTCAGCCCTCTGGCCAAGGCGTTCAGCGACTACTGCGGCGCGCAGTTTGTGATTCCGTTCAGCTCCGGGACGGCTTCGCTGGCGGCGGGTCTGGTCGCCGCGGGGGTCGGGCCCGGCGACGAGGTGATCGTGCCGTCGTACACCTGGCCGGCCAGCGTGAACTGTATCCTCCACGTCAACGGCATTCCGGTGTTCGCCGACGTCGACGCCGAGACCTTCACGATCGACGTGGACGACGTCGCCAGCAAGATCACCGATCGGACGAAAGCCATCATCCCGGTCGACTACTCTGGTCATCCGGCCGCCATCCCCGAGCTGATGGTACTTGCCGAATCGCACGGCCTGCTTGTCCTGGAAGACGCCTGCCAGGCCGCCGGCGCGGCCATCGACGGCGTCAAGCTCGGCAACATCGCCCACATGACGGCGTTCAGTTTCTCCGGCAAGCCGATCACGTCGACGCAGGGCGGGCTGTTCGTGACCAACAGCAAGGACCTCTACGAGCGGGCCTGGGTCATCGGCGAGCACACGTCGTTCCTCTCACAGCTCGAGGACGCCGAGCTTCGAGAGCGATACGCGCCGTCGCTCGGATACGGCTACAAGTTCCGGTTGGATCCCGCCGCGGCCGAGATCGCCATGACGTCGCTCGCCGAGCTGGATCGCAACAACGAGGCGAGAATCGTAAATGCCGAGTACCTGACCAAGGCGCTTTCTGGCGTCAAGGGGATCAAGACGCCATCGGTCAGGCCCGGCTGCACGCACGTCTACCACATGTACACGTGTCTCTTTGACGAAGCCGTCGTGGGCGTGCCGCGCAAGCGATTCATCGACGCCGTCGAGGCGGAAGGCGTGCCCGTCATCACGTACATCAACAGCGCGAACTGGCTGCTGTTCCCCGGCGGCCGCGAGGTGACCGTCGGGCCGATCCACCTCCGCCCGGTCTTCCAGGAGAAGAACCTGTACGGCAAGGGGTGTCCGTTTCGGTGTCCCCACGGCGTAGCGCCCGACTACAACGAGGGCACGCTGCCGGTGTCTGAGCGGCTCGTCCACGAAGAGTTCAACATCGATCAGGAGAGTCTGTCCGCCCCGCTCGACACCCAGACGATGCAGCTCTACGCCGACGCCATCATCAAGGTCGTTGAAAACGTTGACGAACTGTGATCGGCGTTGGTTCGAGGTCCTGGTGAGTCTTCAAGACAAGGGGAACGCTCCCTGACGGTCGCGTCTCTGATGGGGGGGATCTGCTTGGGAGGCAGTGATGATGCTTGCTGACGACGTCTTGCGCACTTGGGACGGATGGGTGCTCGCCGTGGTTGTGTTGATGGGGGCGCCGTTGGGCGTCTGTGTTGGGGAGGCCGACAAGCCCGGATCGCTTGCGCCGTCAGCGCCGGGGCTGCGCCCGTTGCCGGGCGGCATACCGACCACGCAGATGACGGGGTGGTTCTGCGTGACCGACTTCGGCGCGATCGGCGACGGCAAGACCGACTGCACCGCTGCCTTTCACGACGCCCTGGCCGCCGCCGACAAGGCCAACGGCGGCATCGTCTGGGTGCCGGCCGGCAACTACCGCGTCAAACAGCTGACCATCCCCCGCCGCGTGACGCTCCGCGGGACGTTCGAGGCGCCGCCCCGCCACTACAAGAACGGCGGGAGCGTCATCCTGGCCGTCCCCGACAAGACCGGCGAAGACGGCCGGCCCTTCTGCATCATGTACGAGTGCGCAGCCCTCCGCGGCCTGGTGATCCACTACCCCAACCAACAGGCGACCGAGACGCCCGACCCGTATCCGTGGTGCGTCCGCGGCATCGGCGACAACGTGACCCTCACTGACGTGCTGCTGAGTAACCCCTACAACGGCATCGACCTGGGCACCCAGCCGGCGGGGCGACACTACGTTCGCAACGTGAACATGCACGCGCTGCGCCGAGGCCTCTTCATCGACAAGTGCTTCGACGTCGGCCGGGTCGAGAACGTGCACATCTGGCCGTTCTGGGCCATGCAGGGCCCGCCGCGGGCGTTCACCTACAAGCAGGGCGAGGCGTTCATCATCGGCAAGACCGACTGGGAGTACATGACCAACTGCTTCTGCATCGGGTACGCGATTGGCTTTCACTTCATCAAGACCAAACACGGCGCGGCCAACGCCGTGCTGACGCAGTCCGGGTCCGACGTCGGGCCGCTGGCCGTGCTGGTGGACCACGTGCAGGCTCACTCGGGCATCAGCTTCGTCAACAGCCAGATGATGGCGACGGTCAAGGTGTCCTCGACGAACCGCGGCCCGGTCAAGTTCACGGCCTGCGGCTTCTGGCCCGTCAAGGAGACCGGCCCGCAGGCCATCCTCGATGGGCAAGACACGGTCAGCTTCAACGCCTGCCACTTCGCGGGATGGGATCAGGCCAACACGGGCGAGCCCTGCATCCGCGCGAACGCCGGCAGCCTGATCGTCAACGGCTGCGACTTCCTGAAGGCCAAGGCCCAGCGGCAAATCGTCCTGGGCGAGAAACTCCGCTCGGCCGTCATCACGTCCAACCACCTCCGCGGCGGCGCCAAGATCGAGAACCACAGCCGCGGCGACGTCCAGATCGGAATGAATGCCGAGTGACGGCGGGGCCGTGTGGTGACAAGGAGGCGCAAAGGAGAAGGGTCTTCTCCCAAGAGCCCATCAGTTCTTGGCCTGTCCTTGGCGGGTTCAGACGGGCACCCGCTGAGACGTTGGATTAGGGCCAGCGGCTGCGGTAGAATAGGTTCCTAGCGATCGGACTTCACGAGCCGTACGGAGACATTGGGCAATGCGCAACGAATTCACGGCCATCATCGAGAAGGATGGGGACTGGTACATTGCTTATTGCCCCGAGATCCCGGGGGCGAATGGCCAGGGCAAGACCGAAGAAGAGTGTCGGGCGAGCCTCGCGGAGGCGATTCGCTTGATCCTGGAGGATCGTCGCCAAGACGCGCTGCGTGGTGTCCCGAAGGACGCTATCAAGGGCACCGTGGCCATCCCATGAAGCGTCGGGCCCTCCTGAAGCACCTGCGGCGGCACGGCTGCTACCTGAAACGAGAAGGTGGCTCCCATTCCTTGTGGGTCAACCCCCAGACCGGTCAAATGGAGACGATCCCACGGCACGCTGAGATTGCTGATCGCCTCGCAGCCAAGATATGCAGAGGCCTGTCGGTTCCTCCAAGACCCGCTGGCGGTCAGTCATAGTGGCCGCTTGCGGCTGACGCTCACGGCCTTGATCTTGATGAGGCGCGGGTTCTTCATCGCCCGGCGTTCGACGAGGTCGACCGGACATCCGAACATACGCTTGGGTAACCCTCACGGCCTCCACCCAGCCTGGGGACGGGCGACGGGTCGCCACCGCATCCGCCAGCCTGAGTAGGACGCGCGATCGCGTCCGTATTGGATGAGCCACACCGAATCGAGCAGCCGGTCGGGGCCCCAACGGCCGCCTTGGTTTCCGCATTTTCGCCCCAACAAGTAACCCCAACGTGGTACACTCATGGCGTGGGTGAGGAGGCACTTCCCACTAGAACACATCTGAGCGGGGGGTTGGAGGCAAGCCATGAACCGGCGAGCGGGGTTGTTTGGGGTAGTGGGGCTGGTGGTCATTGCGATTGCAGCCGGAGCGGCCGTTGACGGCCCGCTTCGGATCGGGGCCAGTGGCTATCATCAGGTAGAGGCCGAGCCCGAAGGCGACGCCAACAGCGCGGACGCCTATACGATGGGCACGGCGTTTACCTACCAGGGCCGACTCACGGACGCCAACGGCCCGGCGAACGGTCTGTATGACTTCCAGTTCACGCTGCACGATGCCGACTCAGGCCCGAACAGCCTCGTGGGCGACCCGAATGGCGTCACGGCCCCGAACGTGTCGGTAGCGAACGGCACGTTCACGACCGACCTCGACTTCGGAGATGGCGCCTTCAACGGAAACGCACGCTGGTTGGAGATCGGCGTGCGTCACACCGGTGATCCGAACGACTACACGTTGCTGGCGCCAAGGCAGCCCATCCGACCGACGCCGTACGCGCTGCACCTGCCGCATGGCACGATCCCGGTTGCCAACGTCCAGGACTTCGGCGCTGTAGCGGATGGTGCTACCAACGATCGAGCCGCCTTCCAGAAGGCCATTGACTACCTGTCAGGAAAGGGAGGCGGCACACTTTGTATCCCATCGTCGGAGCATCCTTACCGGATAGGCGTCGATCCCTCCGATGCGAACGCACTGACGATACCACCTGAGGTAGCTGTCGCGCCCCAGCCGAGCGCAGTCCTCTCAATTGACTCGGACGTGACGGTCATCTTCGGCCGATTCATTGCAGGTCTGCATCGTGTATTTGACGGCGCTGGCTCAGTCGAATTCGCGCCCGGTGCTGTCAAGGAGGTTTATCCTGAATGGTGGGGGGCAGTGGCAGATGGGAGTACGGATTGCTCAGACGCGATCAACAAGGCCATAACTAGCGGGCCGAATGAACCAGATGCCGATCCCAACAAACCAGCCCGCTTCTACAGCCCTCGGGTCCGCTTCTCTCCCGGCACATATAGTTGCAGCGACATTGTTCTCAGCCAAGAGGTCGCCTTGGTTGGAAGCGGGAAGAAGACTACGTTCCTCGAAAACAACAGTACGGAGGGCAAGAGCACCCTCAACAGCCGTTCGGGCCAAGAGACGTATGGCGTGACGATACGCGACCTGGGGTTCCGCTTCGCCACAGGCGGAAGCCCAGGCTATGCGATCAAATTCACGGGTGTGAAGAATTCCACGATCGAGGATTTCTTCATTGAAACACCCCCTAACAGGAACGAACAGGGGGGCATCTACTTGGGACCGGATCCAAGTCTGCCTTCGGGTTACGGTTGCTGGTTAAACACGATAGCGAAGGGCAAGATATACGTAGATCAGGTCGCGATAAAGCTGGATGGCCAGCAGTATGAAGGTGCAGGCGTTAATGAAAACTACTTCCGAGATGGTAACACTTCAGCCGTATGCAATCTGGCGCGCATGGAAAAATGTTGAGAAGTTTCGTATTTGCGCCTTGCGCTGTCGCCTTTAATCTGGTATGCACAGGTGCATGGACGCACGCATCGGCACG
>Ga0180432_10000166_pt1 | contig 104986 bp, 88 predicted proteins | sample SS_ome_10_FD_132414 | JGI IMG/M metagenome (GOLD analysis project Ga0180432, IMG submission 132414) | Hypersaline lake sediment archaeal communities from the Salton Sea, California, USA - SS_1_MS_2 metaG | ecosystem: Environmental > Aquatic > Non-marine Saline and Alkaline > Hypersaline >... | reverse complement strand
GGGTGTATGGTATAATCCAATATGCAGATAGTGTAAAGCAACCAAAAGGGGAGCTGTCTTCCCCCATGGGGGAAGAGCTTAAAGAACTTCAATATCAAAGTGCCCAATTATCTTGACACTACTGATCCTAAAGCCTGCTTGACTCTTGTACACAAATAGTGTACAATTGTATACAAATAGTGTACAAGGGGATATAGCCATGTTAAAGAGCATAATAAGGTCCAAGGCCACAAGGGAAATACTCGGCAAGCTATTTTCAAGCCCTGGGAAGAAGTTCTATACGCGTCAGCTTGAGAGGCTTACGGGCATGCCCGTTAACGCCGTAAGGCGGGAGCTGGTCCAGCTTGAGAAGGCGGGGTTTCTCATAAGCGAAGAAGCCGACAGGGTGAAGTATTTCTGGGTAAACAAGAAAAACCCCATATACGAGGAATTAAAAAGCATTATCCTTAAGACACAGGCGATCGGAGATAGCCTGAGGAAACTTGTCAATAAGATCCCTGATATAAAGACGGCCTTTATTTACGGGTCCGTAGCCAAGGGCGACGAAAGAGAAACCAGCGACATTGACCTTATGGTGATAGGCAGTATAGACAGCGTCAAGCTCCACAAAGAGATAAATAGAATAGAAGACAAACTCCACAGGGCCATAAGCTATATCCTGATAACTGAAGGCGACTTAAAGAAGAAAAAAACGGATTTCATCAAGAGAATTTTAAAAGAGGAAAAGATATTTCTTATAGGAAATGAAGAAGAACTTCGAAAGCTTACTTAGAGGAGGCAAGATAAAGCCCATAAAATCCAGCCCGAAGGAGATAGGAGAAATCCTGTCCTTGGCGGATAGGGACATAAAAATGGCGGAGTTTGTCTTAAGCCAGGATTGGGACTGGGCGTTTTCAATAGCCTATAATGCCAGTCTTCAGGCAGCCAGGGCATACATGTATTCCAAAGGGTATCGCGCATCTAGCAGCCAGGGACATAAGAATACTTTTGAGTTTATGAGAATAGCTTTCGGTAGTAAATATAAAGATTTAGTGGATTTTTTAGACAGGATGAGGCCCAAGCGCAATAGAGCCGTTTATGATGTTTCGGGGATGATCACGGAGACCGAGGTAAAGGAACTGCTTACTAAGACCAGGGAGTTTCTCCAGATCATTAAGGGTGAAATAAAGGCGTGAAGAGGCGGTGAGCCATGATAAAAATACTCGTTTTAGATGATGAAGTCGGAACATGCGAGCAGCTGGGGGACTTTTTCCGTTACAGGGGTTATAAAGTATTCGGGGCTACTTCCGGGGAAGAGGCGATTTCAATATTAAAGAAAGAAAAACCCCAGATATATTTTTTGGACATCAAGATGCCTGAGATAAACGGTATAGATGTGTTAAGGGAAGCTAAAAAACAGGACCCCAGGTCCAAGGTCATCATGATTACAGCCATAAGAGACGAAGACCAGAAAGCCGAGGCTCTGAGGCTCGGCGCCGATGAGTATGTCTTAAAACCTTTCAGTTATGAAAACATCGAAAACCTTATAATCAGAATGATCAATGAAGTGTTATCCGACGAGGAGAAAGCGTAATGGACGCGCCCGGCATACTCATAGTAGATGACGAAAAAGAAACAAGGAACACCATAGGAGCGTTTCTGAAGGCGCGCATAAAATGCGACATTCATGAGGCCGATAACGGCAAGAAGGCTCTTGAGGTCCTTAAGGACAATAAATGCGACATCATGGTGCTCGATATACGCATGCCGAAAAAAAGCGGAATACATGTCTTAGATGAGATGGAGAGCCGGGTGAGCGGCGTTGACGTGATCGTAGTGACCGCTTGGGACAGTGAGGTTGTCGCCGAAGAATGCGCTAAAAGAAACGTCGAATGCATACCGAAACCGGTAAGCGTGAGCGAGCTCTATGAGAAGATAGTTAAACTTCTGAAAAAAAGAGGAAAATTTATCCCTAGAAAAAACAGTTAGAAGGATTTCGGGTTCTGCACAAGTATGGCTTTGGCCGTTCGCCTTTCGTTATTTTCGAAATAGTGAGGCAAGTGACTCTTGAAGTATAAAGAATCACCGGGGGCGATGGTATGAACCTCGCCGTGAATATGAGCGGTAATTTTACCTTTAGTAGCAATAAGAAGCAGTTCTGTTTCTTCCGGGTCTTCTTCCCGTTTTGTGGCGCCTCCCGATTCTAACACCAGTTCCACTCCCAGAAAAGAACATTTTTTAGAGCTTAATATTTCGATAAAAGCTTTATCGTTATAAGTAAATCTCCCGCTACGTGCCTTTTTTCTCATAATATCGGCAAGTATTGCTTCTTCATGCGGGAGTTCTCTTTCTGTGCCTGAGAGGAGATCCTTGACGTCAATACCCAAGCCGCATGCTATTTGGTGTATGGATTTTAGTCTGCCGTCTCTCTGTCCTTTTTCGATTCTTATCAGGGATTTATAGCTTATAGCCTCGTCTCCGAATATAACGGTAAGCCTTTTATGAAGTTCATTGAGCTTCATTTTTTTTACGTTCTTGCGTAAATATCGTATCTTTTCACCAAGTTTCATTTTATTATACCTTTCTAATATAACTATGCCTTTTTTGACGCAAAATGTCAAGAAAAAGTAATATATTAAAAGATATTTTATAATAAATGTCCCTTTATTTAAAAAACTATATTCACAACTATTTTATTTAAAACAAGTTATAAATTAATAAATTAAGCCAAATAAAAAAGGACATAAAATAAATAAATACTTGACAAATGTCCTTTTTATGTGTATACTTGTAAGTGTAAGACAAAAAGAAAGGTAGTTAAAATGGAAAAACTAGATAATTTATTAGAAAACCTATCAAAAAATTATGATGCTATGGCGGTTCTGGCTTGTTCCTTTTTTGGCATAATACAGTCTGTCAAAAGGAAAAAGCGGGAGAAATATGAAAATCTAACGGGGGACAACATGCCGTATAGTGTGATAGGTAAGCTCAAAAGAAATTAAGCAGTCACTATTGAAACGGGAGGCCTTTATGAATAAGATCAGATGCACCAGATGCGGATCGATCGGTTATACGGCGTCTCCCAATTCAATCAAAAGGTGCGGTTGCGGGGGGAGGCATGAGATCATTGATATGACAGGGGAGGATTGCAGGATCAATATGGACGATATTACGCCATATTTACGGGAAGTGGCGGGAGACAACGGTTATTTGCGTTTTCTGGGGGTCAAAACAAGCCGCTTAAAAGGCGCCAAATTATGGAGGTGAGAAAGATGAAAATATTGTTGGAAGTAAGAAACAGTCCGGTTCAAAGATTTTTGATCGATTTGACGGGGCAAAACTTGATTAACGAAGTGAAACGCTTAATCGGTAAGGGTAAATATTCAAAGGCTATGACAAAGGTTTTTTCAAAAGGCAAATTTTTAAAGGAAGTCGAAGAAAGCGAACTGCCATGGCTTGATGCCGATCTTATCCTTACTGAAAAGTCCGCTCATTATGATCTTACTTAAATACAGGTGTGGGATCAGAAATAGCGCAGGTTTGGGATTAATTTAACAAACGGTACTAATAATCCAAAAACCTTGACTAAAAGGGTATTTACAGGTATACTTTAAATGTGGCTACAAATGACGCCACATTTAAAGGAGGTAAATAGAATGACTCTTGGAAATGCATTACTTAAAGCGAAAAGTATCGGAGTGCGTAATTTCAGAGACAAGGTGTCAAGGCTTATACACACTCACGAGATATTTGTGGTGACCGAGCATGGAAGCCCAACGAGTGTGTTATTGCCCTACGACGATGTTCTGGAAATCGTTGACGTCTTGGATGAATTGCGTGACAAGGATGCTCTTAAGGCAGTTGCCCAAGGCCGAAAAGCCATTGGTCGCGGTGTTAAAGGTATCCTCGCCTCAAAAATACTCAAGAAGAAATAAGGCGCTAAATGAGATACAAAGTTAAGTTTCCGACTAATTCGCTCGCTAAGAAATTCACAAAAGCGCTCAAAAGTATTTCCCCTAAGGAATTACAGAAAGAAATTCGGGAAAAGGTTCTGGCCTTGGGTGATGATCCACGCCCTCAAGGCGAGCCTAAGATAAAGCCGCCCGTGGAAGTTTATAACTACGTTGCTCAGTTCAGGCTTAGGGTCGGCAATTATCGCATTCTATATGATGTTGATGATAAGCGCAGGACTGTTTGGATATTTGCATTAGATTAATTTAACAAACGGTACTAATAATCCCCACCAGAAACATCTTGATAAACCAAAAATCGATGCTATAATAATAAGTGGCTTAAAGAGAGGTGATAGAATATGGAGCAAGTTCTGATAAAGGAAAAAAAATACAACGGACGCTATGTAGCCTTAAAGGATTATGATGCTCACGATGTCATAGCGGACGGTAAAGACCCTCAGGAAGCATACGAAACAGCTACGAAAAAAGGCTGTGTCGATCCAGTCATTGTGTATGTGCCCGTAGAGGGTATGGTGCAAATCTATTAATCCCATGGCGCCCATTCCCTTTACAAAATTAAGCCCGGATGACATATCGCGTCCTTGGCTTCCCGTAACGATAGTAAACCCGCACGCCAATAAAAAGATACGTGTCATGGGTTTAATTGATACGGGGGCGGATGAGTGCGCTTTGCCGGCGTCTTATGCGTCACTTCTCGGGCATAATCTCCAACTCGGAATTTCAAAGGAGATAAATACCGGGAACGGGAAGACCGTTGCGTATTCCCATACTGTTAAAATGGAAACAGCGGGTTTTACAATAGATGAAACATTGATCGATTTCATGCCGAATTTAAATGTGCCGCTATTAGGTGTGAGAAGTTTCCCGAGCGGATTTATTCTCACCGTTAATTACCCTGAAAAGATATTTTCTTTAGATAAAAAAAACTAATAATTTATATCAGCGATATCACGAAGTCCATCCAAAAATAACACCGGTTATCGATTCAAACTCACAGCTGTACGTAAAATAGGGTACAGCTGTAGGATTAAAAATAGCGCGGGTTTGGGATTAATTTAACAAACGGTACTAATAATTCGAAAGTCTCGTAAATAATCGTTGACACGGCTTCCTTTATGAAGTATACTTAACAATCGTTAAGTAGAGTTAAGATAAAGATGACCATAGAAAAGAAGTTAGACGACATTCTGGATACTAAGTCAAAGATCAAGATAATCCGCCTTTTCATCTCAAGGGGAGGCGATTTTATGGCATCCGGCAGTGATGTCGCCAAATTGATCGGACTCACCCCTCCGGCTGTCCATGCCTCTTTAAAGGAATTATACGATCAGGACATATTGCACCGCGATATAGTCGGAAAACAGCATATCTACAGATTGAATACTTCAGGCCGTGTTGTTAACGAAATATTAAAGCCCGCATTCGAGAAAGAGCATTCCATAAAAGAGGACATAAAGGACTTCCTGCTTAAGAAAATAAAAGATTATAGAATGGCCACCGCCATTAAATCATTAATACTCTACGGCAGTCTGGCGCAGGGGAAATCTCATCATACCAGCGATTGCGATATAGCCGTTGTCGTTAAGGATGCTCGGTCGAAGAAAAGAGTAGAGGATTTATTTATAGAGAAAATCTCGATCGAATTCTCCAAGTATTTCGGGATACCACTCGATACGTATATAAAAACATACGATGAATTCTTAGGACGCCTTAAACGGCGTCTTTCGCCGGTAGATACGCTTATGAAGTCATATATGGTGATTTACGGAAAAGACCCTATCGATTACAGATAATATGGCGCCGAGGAATATAAAGATAAGACAAGAAGATAAGAACGCGGTAAAAGATTATCTTAAAAAAGCCGAGGATAACTACAATCAAATGCTATCGGCTTTGGATGCGTCCAATTTTAATGCGGCCGGTACGCTCGCTCTTCAGTGCGCAATCTCAGCGGCTGATGCGATATGCGTATACGAGAAAGGTGTCCGTTCTGTATCCGACGATCACTTGGACGTATGCGATCTAGTAAGCTCTGTCGCCTTGCCAGACGCCAAGGAAAAGGCAAATCTTCTGAAGCGTGTCATCAGGAAAAAGAATATGGTGCAATACGAGAGACGTAACGTTTTTCAGTCCGAAGCTACGGAGATGACAAAGGCTACTTCTCGCTTTTATCAGTGGGTCGCTTCTCACATTAAATAATCCCTCCAAAACTTACCTTGTTAAAATCCAAATAAATCTGTCTTGTCCTGTGGCGAGACCATGCAAAAAAAACAGCACCGGTTATCGATTCAAACTCACAGCTGTACCCGATTTCAATCTTACCGCTGTACCTAAAATAGGGTACAGCTGTGGGATTAAAAATAGCGCAGGTTTGGGATTAATTTAACAAACGGTGCTAATAGAAACGGAAGTCAATTTTGTACTAAGAAGTATTGTACAGAAGATTCTAATAAATAAAATAGATACAATTATTAATGGTTTTTTAAGAGATTTAAACAAGGCTTGTTATTCCTCAACGGGAGCGGGTAGATGAACTTGCTAATAATAGGCGGGATATTTTCATGGGCAGTAAATATAGGTATTGGATTATTTGTCTTTTTCAATAATCCGAAAAGAAGATTAAACAGATGGTTTGCATTTTTTAATATCGCAATAGGTTCTTGGAGTTTAGGGTCATTTTTGCTTAATGTGATACCTTATGAAAATATCGCCATAAATGTTTTGAGGTTGAGTTATTTGTTTGCGATTTTAATATTGCCCGCCTACTTAAATTTTATTTATTCTGCTATTGAAGAAAAACCCAATAAACTAGTGATGGTTTTTGTATGGGGACTTGTGACATTTTTTGCTTTTAATCTCCCAACAAAGTTATTTATAAAAGGTGTACGAATTTTACCAGGAAACGGTCTTTTGATTTCATTACCAGGGAAAGTTTATTTTATGTATCTGGCTGTTTTTGCTGTAGTAGGGTTTTATGGGATCATTCTTTTGTGGCGAGCCATAAAAAGGACACCTAGCAAAATTAAAAATAGACAACTTAAATATATATTAATAGCATATATAATTGCATTTTTAGCAGGCATGAATTATTTTATGTCAGTATTTCAACTATCGAATATATATCCAATAGATGATTACATTCTGCTAGTTTCTTTTTCGATAATTGCTTACGCAATCGTCCGACACCGTCTCATGGACATCAGGATAGTCGCTGTAAGAACTCTGGTTTTTGTTGTGGTATATGTTCCGATCTTAGCGGTGCCTTATGTACTAGGATATGTTTTTAAACTTTCCTGGGTTTTGCCGACTGTGTTGGAAACTATCTTTGCTCCGGGTGGATTATTTATCTATTTGAAAATACAGGAAATAGCGGAAAGAAAAATACTGCAAAAAGAATATAATCAAGCAGGTGAGATCAGGGATCTGGCCGGAGGGTTGATCAGGCTGGATGATGTCGGAGAGTTAGGCAGAGTTATAGTCGGAGGACTGGAAAAGATCACAAAAGCCGAAAATATCTCGCTGTATATCCTTCAAGAAAATAAGACCAGTTATTCTATGAGTTATTCCCGCGGAGAATTAAAAAGCCCTAAAAGCCTGGCGGTAAACAATCCTTTGGTAGAATATATTCAAGATCAAAGAGAGCCTGTAATTTTATCGGAATTGCAGAATAAAGCAAAAGAAGCGGCGCAGGTATTAATAGAGAAAAAAGCCGCTGTTGCGGTACCCGCCGTGGAAAAGGAAAACCTGATGGGCCTTATTTTCCTGGGCGAGAAACCGGACAATAGAGCATACAGCCAGATAGAACTGACAGCGTTGGGTGTATTAGCGCGACAAGTTGGTTTTACGGTGCAAGTAATACAGTTCATAGAGGAAAAAGAGGAGATGCAGCGCGCAAGGAACGAGATGCAGAGGATGAAGGAATTTGAATATCTGACAAGCGCGATCGGTCATGAAATAGGCAACGGCATACAGGCTATAGAGCTGGCGAGCAGTGTACTCGTGAGAAAACGGGATTTGACCGATATGTTTGCCGAAAACAAAAAAGCTGAAAACGCGGTAAGGGAACAAGTCGCAAACATCAAGAATAATATAGAAAACATACGGCAAGTCTCTGAAGCATTGAAGGGGTATATCCATAAAGGCGATATTGGAAAAATAGAAAAAGTGGACCTGCAGGATCTTATAAAAAGGGTTCTTGTTTTAGCGAAAGTAAGAAACCTTGGGATGAAGGCGGCAGATATCCGAATAAAAGGAACCGCGGACGTAGTGTGTAATCCATCGGCGCTGCAGTCGGTTTTTTCGAATCTGATTAATAACAGTTACGATGCTATTATCCAGGAGAAACAATATCGAGAAGAAAATAACGACACACGGGAATATAAGGGAATTATCGAGATAACCATTACAGGCGGCAGCGATGCCGCGGAAATCCATATACGGGATAACGGGTTCGGGATGAGCCAGGAAGTGCAAAAACAGATATTTATCCCGTTATTTACGACGAAAAGCCATGAAGATAAAAAAGACAGGAGATTGACGGGAGGGACAGGCATAGGGATGTTTACTATACAGAAAATGCTGGCTTCACAAGGGGGTTATATCGAGGTGTATGAAAGTGAAGAGCATAAAGGTACTGATTTTTTGATTAAAATTCTCGGGAGGCAGTAATGATAAAAGTGTTAGTAATCGATGATGATAAGACGATGAATGAGACCTTGGCGGATTGTTTTGATCCTGATGAGTTTAATATTACGGTAAAACCGACGGGAAGCGAAGGGGCAACATCGTTTGAAAAGGACCGGCCGGATATTGTGATACTGGATATCGGTCTTGCGGATATCGACGGCGCGCTTGTGTTGGAAACTTTAAAAAAGATCGACCCGGATGTTCCGGTCGGTGTATTGAGCGGATACACGGCCAGGGAAGAAGAAATGATGCAGTTAGGCGCGCAGAGCTATAAAACAAAACCGCTTACTGTCGAGGAGATGGAAGAATGGTTTAAAGAACTAGCCGGGGGAAAAGGGGAGTAAATATGCAGGAGATAAGAGACGGATTTCATGAGATTTTAAGGAATTTACACCGGTTAACTATTTCTTCAAGCGGACTTTTGAAAATCGCGGAAAAAGAAAAGTATAAGGTAATGCACGAAAAAGACCATATGGAGAAAGCTCTGGAAGCCTTGGAGAAATCATGCGAATTAGCCAAAGTAGCGGCACGTGAAGTTGAGAGTTTAAGGGAAAAAGTATATAATCAGCTTAACATGGAAACCTGACGGAGGGAGAACGATGTACAAGATTTTGATAGTGGACGATGACAAAGACGTCGTGGAGACAATAAAAGGTCATCTTGAATCAGAAGGACATAAAGTCTTCGGTGCGGATAACGGCAAAACAGCTCTTGATATTGTCAGGCGGGAAAGGCCGGAGATCGTTTTTCTTGATATCAAGATGAAGGGAATAGACGGTCTCAAGGTATTAAAAACGATCAAGCGTACGGACAAAAAGATAAAAGTTATCATGGTGAGCGCTCTATTGGATCTTGATACCCGTACCAAAGCGCAGGAACTGGGATGCGACGCCTATATCAGAAAGCCTTTTGAGGTCGGCGATGTCGATAAGGCCTTATCGGCCAAGATACATGAATTGATATCCGATCCGAGCATTCTGATCGTCGAGGATGAAGAAGGGCAAGCAGAGAATATCGTGGCGTATTTAAAAGACAGGATCTCCGCGGATTATTCGTATACCCTGACCGGTGAGGAGGCCTTGGAAAGGATTAAAAAAAAGCCATGCAATATAATGATAGTGGATATAAGCCTTCCAGGGATCGACGGTTTTAAAGTCATTAAGAAAGCGCATGATATCAATCCGCATATCGATATCCTGATAACAACGGGGTATACCTATAATGAGGTAATAGATGAAGCTGTGGGTAACGGTGTGGTGGATATAATGTCTAAACCTTTGCGGCTTCCGGTATTAGAGAAGAAAATAATGACTTTTATCCAGAGGAGAGGGTTTAGATCTTCTTAGGATTCTGGTAAATAAGAAGCACGGACTTTGCGTTGGAGATGTTTTTATAATAGCTGGAAGAACGGTTATCAAAGGTAAGAGTATCTCCCTTTTTAAGCTCATATTCGGTATCCTCTATATAACATAAGACTTTGCCGTGTATTACATAGGCAATTTCGGTAGAAGTGCCTTCCGCCGTGGATTTTTTCGGTGTTGTCTCACCGCCAGGCAGTATCGTTAATTCCAATATCCAGAAATCCAGGTTGCTCGGGGTGACAATGTCGAATTTTGCTTTTTCGTTAAAAGTATAACCGCCCCGCCGCTGATTTCTCTTTATTAGAGGCATGTTTTCGACATTATCTCTTTCAACCCCTTCATATAATTCACCGAGAGAAATATTGAGCGCGGTGCATATTTGTTCCAGGGAAGAGAGGCGGATATGTTCATGCTTGCCGAGTTCTATACGGCTCAGCGTCCAATAGCCGAGTGCTTGATCACCGTAATGAAAAACAATCCTTCGATGCAATTCTTTTAATGATATCTTCGCGGTTTTTCTGATATTTCTGATTTTTTCATGTAATTTCATAACAATTAAAATATACCCTCAGAATCCCATAATGTCAACAATAATTAGCTGTTTTTTAAAAAATAATAGTTAAGATTTAACAAAATTAGCTACTAAATAGTAAAATATTTATCAAAAGAGCACTATTAGCTATAAAATGAAAAAAATTATTGACAAATAGCTAATTATTGTGTATACTTGTAAGTGTAAGACAAAGAGAAAGGTAGTTGAAATGGAAAGACTAGAGAGTTTATTAGAAAACCTATCAAAAAGTTATGACTCTACGGCAGTCCTCGCTTGTTCCGTTTTTGGCATAATACGGATGGTTAGAAAAGGGAAACACGAACAATATGAAGGTTTACGGGGGGACAACATGCCGTATAGTGTGATAGGCAAGCTCAAAAGAAATTAAGCAGTCACTATTGAAACGGGAGGCCTTTATGAATAAGGTCAGATGCACTAGATGCGGATCGATCGGTTATACGGCGTCTCCCGATTCAGTCAAGAGGTGCGGTTGCGGGGGGAGGCATGCGGTGATTAATATGGAAGGGGAGGATTGCAGGATCAATATGGACGATATTACGCCATATTTACGGGAAGTGGCGGGAGACAACGGTTATTTGCGTTTTCTGGGTGTCAAAGAAAGCCGCTTAAAAGGCGCCAAGGCGTGGAGGTGAAAAAGATGAAAGTGTTGTTAGAAGTCAGAAACAGCCCGGTTCAAAGGTTTTTAATCGATTTAGCGGAACAAAACTTTATTAACGAAGTTAAACGCTTGATAGGCAAGGGTAAGTATTCAAGGGCGATGACAACGGTTTTTTCAAAAGGTAAGTTTTTAAGGGAAGTCGAGGAGGCTGAGCTGCCTTGGCTCGATGCGGATCTTATCCTTACTGAAAAGTCCGCTCATTATGATTTGACTTAATTCTAATTTAGGGACGTTTTTGAAAACGTGACTAGACCCGCCCCCGAAAAAGTAAGAATGAAAAATAGGTGTCTGTCCCTATTTTGATTGTCCCTATTTTGATTTTGTAGAAGCGCCTATTTTGTACTGAGGCGCCCCCTCATTTTTACACTTCTTTAAAGTTCCCTCGATATTATTTTTTCCTTGAAAAATATTTCAAAAAAATATGAAAGAATTATCCGCCGAAAGTTGTCTATATGGTGTGAAGAATATTTATTGAAAGGCAAAAAAAAGGCGAATAGTGTAAAAAAGATGAAAAATCTGGTAAGAATCAATAGCCCGGAATATCCACAACTTTTAAAGGAGACCAAAAAACCTCCGGATATTCTTTATTATAAAGGAGAGTGGGATAATACTATTTTTGAAAAATGTCTGACAGTGGTAGGTTCCAGAAGAATGACAAAATACGGCAAAGAGATCACCGAAAGGGTAGTTTCAGAAATTGCGGCAGCCGGGATAACCATTGTTTCCGGTTTTATGTACGGGATTGACGCTACCGCTCACAAGGCAGCTCTGGAAGGGGGAGGAAGGACTATCGCCGTAATGCCCTGCGGTATTGACGTAATTCATCCCGAATATCAGAAAGATCTGTATGGTGAAATATTGGAAAACAAAGGGCTTATTATTTCAGAGTTTGAAAGCGCTCATCCTCCCGGGATCTGGACTTACCCTAAACGCAATAAAATCATGGCGGGATTATCTGCCGCGACCTTAGTTGTTGAAGCCGGTCCAAAAAGCGGAACTTTGATCACCGCAGAGACGGCTAAAATGTGTAAAAGAAGACTTTTTGCGGTTCCGGGCCCACTTACCAGTGTCCTTTCACAAGGCACCCTGCAGCTTATCAAAGAAGGGGCGGATATGGTGATCAGCGCGCAAGAGGTGATAGGGGCCTATGATCTGAAATCTCACGAGACATCTTTGTCCCCCGCAAGCGGCAGGAAAAGTTCAGATCCAGCACGGTTTTCAGATTTAAGTGTCTTAGAGCGGTCAATAATAAAGCAACTCCAACGAGAACCCATGGATATAGATGCATTGTCGCGTATAGCGGGAGTTTCCTCTTCTCGGATGGGGACTACGCTTTCGCTTATGCAAATAAAAGGTTTGTTATATAAGGAGGAGGCAAAATATTATGTTAAGTAAGGTCCCTTCGGCGTCAAATTTAGGCTTGAACACGACTTCGATCGATGTAGAAGTCAATCTGGCAGATAGGGGATTGCCCGTTTTCGAAATTGTCGGTCTTCCCAGTAAAGCGGTGGATGAAAGCAAAGAACGAGTAAGAACCGCTATCAAGAACTCAAACATCAAGTTTCCCGACAAGCGGATCACGGTTAATCTGGCTCCGGCAGATATCCCCAAAGAAGGTTCTTTTTATGATCTGCCCATCGCCGCGGGTATCCTGGCTATGACCATGCAGTGTGAATTGCCCGGATCAAGCCTTTTCTTCGGTGAACTTTCTCTTGACGGAACGCTTCGCCACACAAAAGGAGCGTTATTATTGGCTCTTTTTGCCAGGGAGAGAGGAATAAAAAATATATTTGTGCCGAAAGCGTCCGCGAATGAAGCGACTATTATCAAGGGAGTCAATGTCTACGCGATAGAGGACTTAAATCAATTATTAGCGTATTTTCTAGGGGAAACAAAACTTGTGCCGGCCGAATGCCGGGATGTTAAAGACGATGAGGCGTGCAGCCAGGCTGAATTTGATATGGAAGAGATTTTAGGGCAGGAGCAGGCAAAAAGAGCCATGGAAATCTCAGCGGGCGGGGGGCATAACCTTTTTATGACCGGAAGCCCCGGATCAGGAAAGACTATGCTGGCCAGAGCGCTTCCCGGGATTTTGCCGCCGCTGACGGAGAAAGAATCTTTGGAAGTCACCAAGGTTTATTCCGCCTCCGGCCGAATCCCTCCTCAAGGTTCATTGATTAAGATCCGGCCGGTTAGGGCACCGCACCACACGATTTCCGCGGTAGGGCTTATCGGCGGCGGGACGAATCCTCAACCGGGGGAAGTGAGTCTGGCTCATCGGGGGGTCCTGTTTCTGGATGAGTTTAATGAATTCCCGCGTTCGGTCCTTGAGGCGTTAAGGCAGCCCATGGAAGACGGTTACCTTACGATTTCCCGCAGCCGCAGGAGAGTGGATTTTCCTTCCAGGTTCATCTTGATAGCTTCGGCAAACCCCTGTCCCTGCGGATATCTGCACCATCCTGCGAAGACCTGTATATGCAGCCGGCGAGAGATAGAGAGGTATAGAAAAAGAGTTTCCGGACCGATGTTAGACCGTATCGATCTTCATATAGAAGTGCCGGTAGTCGATATTAAAGAGTTTTCGGACAAACAGCAGACAAAACTCAGGGAAACATCCGCCCATATACGTACCCGGGTAATAACGGCGAGACAGGCTCAAACCGAACGCTTTACCGGGGAAGGGATACATAGCAACGCTGAGATGAAAAACAAACATATCAGGAAATACTGCAGTCTTTCAAAAGAATCGAGGCAGATGCTTCTCGAGGCTGTCAGGGCCTTTAAGCTTTCAGCGCGTTCTTATTTTAAAGTGATAAAAGTCGCGCGGACTATCGCGGACCTGGACGGTTCAAGAGAGATCACTGTTTCTCACCTGGCCGAGGCGCTGCAATACCGTCCGAAGATCCAAGGGGGAGAAATATGATCAATATCAGGGGTTTTATAAAGACCAAAATATCGGGGAAGAGACCTTCTGCCGGGAGATCTATAGAAATTACTGACGGGACAAAAAGAAAAAATCTTGAGAAAGCGCGTCGAGGCGAAAATATCGCCAGGAAGTATCTGCGGGATAGAGGGTACCGCATCATCGACCAGAATTACAGAACCCGTTACGCGGAGATCGATCTCGTCGCTGAAGATAAAGGAACCTTAGTGTTTGTCGAGGTGAGGACCAGAGGGCACGAACGATTTGGTACGCCGGAGGAGACCATAAACAAAAACAAGATAAGAAAACTTATCAGAAACGCCAGAGGTTACCTGTCATGCAAGGCTTACAATAAACCCTACAGGATAGATGCCGTCTGTATCGTTCTCGGAGAATATAAGGAGCCGGAACGCATCAGTCACTATAAGAACATCACTTATTATTTTATGGAAAATTGATCTTTTTGAAATGTCAAGTGTGGAGACCTGACCCCATTAGTCCCGGGGAAATAGGTGTCTGTCCCTATTTTTTCCGCCTATTTTTTCCGCTGAGCGTTAACAAACGTCCATGTTTTGCAGGATAAAGAAGAAAAATTAGATATTTGTGCTATAATAAACCAAACTATATAAAACGAAAGGAGGGATAGATGAAGAAAGTTTTGTTGTGGATAATGATCTTGGCAGTTGTGATGGCATCTTCATCCACGGCCTCTGCCAGTGACTGGTTTGAAGATGTGTTTTCTATGGATACTGATCTTGAGCAAAGATGGAATACCGGGATTATCACTTCGGCAGTCATTACATCGGAAAGCGATTTCAGCAATGGACTCCAAATCTCAGCGGTAGGTTCGTATGATATTTTCAAGTTTCTGGCAATTGGAGTTGAGTGTGGGTGGACAGGTTTTATAGATGCAAGAGGCGGCGGTATAGATGCCGGTACACTTAGTTATTGGTCAATACTTGGTGACGTAATATTCAAAGTGCCTATTGAGATGGATGATTATCTTCTGGTGCCTTATGTTGTGAACGGGTTTGGAGGCGTGATACCGAGTTTTGATGAAAGCGATACAGCGACGAGAATGGGTGTTGCTGTAGATTGTAGTCCCGCTTTTCTCTATAAGTTTGGTGGTGGACTTGATTTCTATATCACAGAAATAATCGGATTAAATTTCGAGGGAAGTTACCAGTGGGCGGATATCGACTGTAAAGCGACAAGGTACGGAACATTTTTAGGCTCGGGTCCAAGTAAGTTAGATGCGTGGTACCTTGGCGGCGGCGTAAAAGTTAAGTTTTAAAAGAGTGATATTGGTTAGTAAGGAGCCTCTTCATAAGGCGAAAAAGGTCTTGTGAGGAGGCTTCGTTTTTTATATGAGGCTAGGCGGCAGTTTTAGCGCGGGTGAGCATATCATGAGCGTGTTTTACGGCTATCTGACTTTCTTTCTCTCCGCTCATCATCTTCGCAAGTTCCTTTATGCGGGAATCTTTATCGAGGAATTCAACCTTTGTGACCGTACGCGTATCCACGACTTCCTTCAGCACCTTAAAGTGATGGTCTCCAAAAGAAGCTATCTGCGGCAGATGCGTGATAAGTATGACTTGTCTGTTTTGCGCAAGTTCCTTGAGTTTTTTTCCGGTTATGCTTCCAAGCCGTCCGCCTATCTGGGCGTCTATCTCATCAAAAATAAGTACGGGTATGGGGTCCACTTTTGTCAGGGCTTTTTTTAATGCCAGCATGACTCTTGCGGCTTCTCCTGATGAGACTATCTCCGCCAGGGGTTTTAACGCCTCACCTACATTGGGGCTGATGAAAAATACGACCTTATCCTGACCCGTCGAGGAAAGTTCCTCTTTCTCTATGCGGCATTCAAACTGGACGTGCTTGATGCCGAGATCCTTAAGCTCCTGTTTGATGGTCTCTTCCAGGGCTTTTGCGGTTTTTTTGCGTTTTGCGGTTATTTTTTTAGCGGATTGGATAAGATCCTTCCGCGCCGCTTCCATTTTTTCCTTTAGTTCGCTACTATTATGTTCCAGGTTGATTAATAGGTCATGTTTTTCCTTGGCTTTTTCGTAAAAAGCGTTTGCATCCTCAAGAGTCGGGCCGTATTTCCTCTGGATCTCGTAATAGATATCGTAGAGACTGTTGATCCTGCCGGCTTCATCCGCCTCGAAAGAAAGCCCTTCCATGTAACTGGTAAGAGTGTTTACCAGCTCCGCGCTATCCTCCTGTATGCGCGAAAGTGTCTCGGAGAGGCTTACGGTCGACTCATCGATATCATTAAGACTTTTCATGGAGCCAAATGCCCGGCTTACGGCGGAGTTTACTCCGGTCTCTTCGTTTTCCAGTATGTTGATAAGATTTGCCACGCATTCGTAGAGTTTCTCGGAGTTATTTATGCGCGTACGTTCCTTAAGGAGTTCTTCATATTTGCCGGAGTCAAGCGGCACCTGTTCAAGTTCTTTTACCTGGGATGAGAGTATGTCTAATTGGCGTTCACGTTCCTGGGAGAGGAGGGCGAGCTTATTCAATTCTTTCTGGAGAAGCTCGTAAGTAGTATATCTCTTAGCATATTCGTCTTTTTCAATATTCATGTCCGAGAGTCTGTCAAGTATATGTATATGAGACTCTTCCGAAAAAAGAAGCTGGTGGTCATGGGGGCCGTGGAAATCCACAAGGTGGTTGCCGATCTCTGCAAGCTGAGAGGTTGTCACACTGAATCCGTTTATACTGCTTTTGCTGCGCCCCGTGGGAAGGTAAGTGCGTTTTATTATAAGCAAAGGTTCATCTATCGCATATTCTGAAAAGTGAGGGTAAGTTTTAAGCAAGTTGTCTGAGAGCTCAAAGACTATTTCTACAATACAGGGTTTATCGGCGTCGCGGAGCTGCTGCGCTTTTAGTTTTCCGCCGAGGCCGTAATATAGAGCATCGATGAGGATTGATTTACCCGCACCGGTTTCGCCGGTAAATATATTAAGCTCACTTCCGAATTCTATCGCAAGTTTATCGATTAATCCAAAATTCTGCACTACGAGACGAGATATCATACTTATAGTTCCTGATGGGGGATAAGTAATAACAACTGGATATATTTTAACATCTAGTTCATAATTTTCAAAGGAAAAGAATAAAAAGGTTCTTATTTGGTGCATGTTTAAAACAGTAAAAAGACCATAACAGATAAATATTTCACAGGGAGTTATTGTATACCCATATAACCTATTTTAAATAAATAACTTATAAAACAAAAAAAACAACAAAAAAATAACTAACTTTTTTATTGACTAAAATAACACTATATGTTATACTGCAACTAATTGTTGAGGGAGTAAGAGTATTATAAACAGTTTAAGCAGGATATTTAACTATAAGCTTGAATCCATGACAACCTAGAAAGCCAGCCTTGGCAGATTGCAAGAGAGAAGAGGACTGGTTTTCTTTTGAGCCAAAGTTGTTAGGATTTTAGAAAGGAGCAAGTTGTGTTAAAGGAAAAATCATTATTAAATAGGATTTTAATTCTCAGTGTAACGCTATTATTTTGCTTTAATAGCGCTACGTATGGATTAGATAGAGATGTATATAATTTAGCCCCGCCGAGTAACGCACTTTCCCCGCAGGAGGCCCCGACCGATGAAGCCGCCAGCTTCAGACAAACAGTTAGAGAAGACATGGTCATGACGACCGTCTCGACAGCTATTGCGGAGTATTTTCTTGGAGATGTTCCTCAGGAAGAGGGCAGCACTTTAAAAGATCAGCTTTTTCGATATTTGCAGAAACTTGATTCTATAGAGAACTGGAGCTGGACTCTTTGGAATAGTTTGCATATAACTGTCGATAATGTAGGGATAAGTAACGATATAGTCCACATACCTTTTAAAAGGCGGGATGACAGGGAGGGCTGGGTATACATAGCTGAAGCCAGCCGCATAGAAGAACTTAAAGAGGCGGATCCCGCGTGGGAGAAGCTGGACGAGAAGTATGCGATTCTGATAAAACGTAATGATATCTCCGACTCTTTCGAAGAAGAAAAGGACCTTAAAGCGGAAGAGGCCCTTGAAACCAACCCCATTATCCAGGATTTAATCAAAAGCGAAAGATTGGTCGAGATCTATTTTGATGCGGAGACGGACACCCTAAAAGCCAATAGAGTGGAATGGGTGGAAGCATACAGCCCCCTTTTGACCCTGCCGGCGGATTACCGCGGTGAAGAGATAGATATCTATCAGCTCTTTTCAAAGTCCGAGCGCAAAGAGCTCGAGGAGTGGATCAAGACGCATAAGATTAGAGGAGCGCCCATCAAGTTCAGGATAGCTCTTGGCAGTCCTCTCCTAGGCTGGAAAGACGAGATAGAACACGCCAATATCGCCCATGCCGGCTGCCGTGATAAAGTCATCTATATAGGCGGGCTTCTTCTAAAACACATACTCAAAAAAGAAAACAGGAATCTCAGGGATGAAATACTCGATAATGATGAGTTCAGGCACCTGCGCCGGCTGAGTCATGGTTCCAGGGACGCATGGGAGGCTCGCTGCAAGTTGGTGATAAACGAGATAAAGACGAGCGAGCTTGAATCTTTCAGCCGCGGTATGCTTGTGAACTCTGAAGATAACGTTTATTCCCTGAGGGACCATATCAGGGACCGCCTCGATGATCCGTCGAGATTACTTGACATGTTCTCGATGATAAATGATATAGCGATGAGTCAGCCTTTGTACCCGGTGGAAAGACTTTATCCGATTAAAAAAGCCGTGGCGCTATTGAAAAAGGAGGAGCAGGACAGGCTCGTAAATATATTTATAAGCGGAGAGTCACAAGAAGAAGGATACCGCCTGCAGGTAGTCATAGACGATATCCTGCTTATGCTTGAGGATGCTAAAATGGTTAAAACGAGGCTGAAGGATTGGATAAAAGTTAATGCGCCTGAACTTAAAGGAAGATCCCTCTGGCAGATCTCTCCCGAGATATGGCATGAAGCCGGGGGTCTTGCAAGGGTAATGCAGTACCACGGCGCTGGTATCATCGATCTTATTACCAACGAAGGCGGTGCTTCTCATGTGAAGCTGCGCCATGTCGAGCCGCACTATCAGTATCGTATTGACCCGGACGGCAAACCTCATCCGCTGGATTACAGAAACAGGTATCAGCTTACCCATCCCATAAAAGGCGAGCTCGAGGAAGTAGACCGCTTTACCGTTACCATGATGGTCCTGGATGAAACGAAGCCCGTCATAGAAGGCGATATAAACAGTTTTATGGATGCGATGGTCGAGAAGGAAGTCGAAGTCGTCGTGTCAAGAGGCGTAAATGATCTGGGTATCGAGGTTTTTCTGATAAGAGACCTCCAGGAAGACGGCAGGAGCTACTACACGCATTCACTCTACAATTATAGACCGAATTTCGCCAGTAAAGAGATCGATCGCGCTGACGGGAGGAAACGTCCCTCCTGGGAAGAGTTTTCGGTTTTTTATTCTAAAGCAGCGCTTGAATTTGTAAGACGTTTCGAGAACAAAGAGAAAAAGGGGAAGGAGAAACGTAAAGAAGAATGGAAAGCGCCGCTTTTGCATACTAATGATTCACAGGCGGCACTTATCTCGGTTTACAGCAAAATACTCTTGGAAAATCAAAAAGCGAAAAAAGAAAAGAACCCCGCCTACCAGATCGACCCGGTTTTGGAACAAGCGGCGATATTTTTTACAACACACACCTACAATAACCGCAGGGATTACGAACTGGGTGATGAAGAGAAAAGGAACTATGCCGAAAGAATAATGGATTTTATGTTTATCCCCAGACCCAATGATAAGAAGAACTACAGGTCACTCTTCGGCAACATAAAAGAGGGCAAAGGATATGTTTATGATATGGCTTCCGGCGGGTTACGACCGGCGGACGGCCGGGGCGGAGTCGCCCGGGCACACCGTGATGACACTGCCGGGTGGGACACATGGATAAACGATCCTTATAATGACGCTGCCAAGGTCATCAAACACGCCCTTGGTGATCAGGACTTAAGAGTCAGGATACTTGCTATTGCCAACGGGGACCACCGGGCGGCCACAGCTGAATTTTTTAATAAGGTACTGCGTTTTAGCAGCGGTAACCTGGATGTGGATGTAGAGCATCCGACTCCAGATCAGATCGTCAAAGCGAAGAAAAATGCGAAGTTGACACTCAAATTGCCAAGCGATGCTTTTTATTCAAGCGCGGACATTGCCAAAACGGGGGATGTTATCGAGGACGGGCTGGGCAGTCCCGTAAGATATGATGAAGAAGGTGATCCCGTGGAGTGGGTCTCACCCCTTAAGCCGGATCAGATGGTTATTTCATTTTCAGGCAGACTCGTGCCTGAGAAAGCCGGAAGGGGAGGTTTCCCGGGTGACAAAAACAGCCTTCGCTACTGCGGTGTGGACGGAAAAGGGGCGTTTGACAATTCCAACATCGAAGAGCTTGTCAGGCGCGGCGTCCAGGTTGTTATTTACGGCAATGTGCAGACTAAAAGCGAAGAAAGCATGAAACTCAAAAAAGATCTTATTGAACTTGCTAAAAGTCTTAAGAAGAAGAATTACCCCGGAAAGCTTGTTTTTCTGCCCAGGTTCAGTCTTGAGCAGCAAAGGATGCTCCTGGCGGCGTCGGACGTGGGCGTACATGATTCTTACCCGAGAACGGAAGCGGCGGGTTTTACGGAGGCCGATGATGCCGTCTGCGGCGGGATAGTGATCGCTCCGCTACGTCATGACAATAGCGGCCTCGGTGAGGGGCTCTTTACAGCGCAGGGTATACTTATGAATTCCGAAGCGCCGGAGAAAAGCGAAGCTTCAAGGCGCGGTAATACTTTGGTGCCGAAACAATTGACCGCTAAAGCATATTTAGATATCATGTTATATGCGCTTAAATTGTACAAGAGCGATGAACTTAAGTATAATATGGCAGAGTCAAAATCTTTAAGCCGCGTGTTGGAAACGCGTCTTACCTCAGCGGCATATCTGAGAGAATTCAGTAAAGTCGTGGCGGAGAAGAAGAAAATAGCGGAAAGAAAGAAAAGAAAGGCAAGGAAAGAAGCTGTGAGGGAAGAAGAGGGAAGACTTCTCGGAGAAGTGAAACCGGATCCCAAAGAGTCGCCCGTCCAGTTTACCTTGTGGGAAGTGCCCAAACTTGCGCTTTACGGCAGGATAGACGAAGCTCTGGAACTCTTTTTCACGACAGGCGCGTTTCAGGGGCGCAAGGAAGACCTGTATATCCCGGTGGAGATATTTAATACGCTTATCGAAGTGCGCCTCAAAGATGAAAGTAAAGCCGAGACGGTCAGAGCTTTCGCAAAAGCTCTTGTAAGGTACATAGCGGAACTTTCGGAGGAAAACTCCGCGCATAACCCGGAGTCCGAAGAAGTGGCTAAATCCGTCCAGCTTATAGCATACCAGGCGCTTACTATTCTTTCCTGGGTGGATAGAGGGGTCCCCGGAGCGGAAGAGATATCGCTTACTGCCGATGAAGAAAAGATGGTCACAAGCAGTAAAGGCAAAAGCTTTTTACTGGTGCCCGAGACCCTGGAAAGAGCTGAGGAGGAAGGAGCAACCGGATTTTACTGGAGGGGCACTGAAGGCATAACAAAACTTGGCAGTAACATACTGGGAGATCTTATATATGACAAAGAAAGTTTTGAGGAATGCAGGGACAAAGCCCTTATGTATCTTATGGACCACGGGTTTACCAACCCGCCCCGTGCGCTCAGAAAAGCCACAAGAGAGAACAGGATAAGCACCATACACGAGACGGTCTTTATAAACGATTTCGTGCCGGGTTCTTTCCAGACAACAAGCACCGGCGCGGGACATTTCCAGGGCACTAAAGTCGATGTAAAACATGTGACAGCGGGTAGGGGCGTCCAGGTAAACGTCAAGTATGACAGGGGAGGCAGGGTCGTAGAGGTCATAGCCCAGATGCTCGAAGAAGGTGACTGGACGTTTGCGCTTCCCGGTTACGTCGATTATATGATAAACCTTGGCGGTCTTAAGTTCAATGATGTCTCCATTAGCCTGACAGAGACCGAAGCGAAGATATTCAGCCCCCTGTTCGATTTCTCAAAAGAAAACCTGGCGGCAGTCGCAAAAGCTGTAAGCGAAAAAGTTAAAACAGCTCCCATGCTGGCCGCCAGGCTGGAAGACGAAGAGTATTTTATAAAGAACGATGCTTCCGCTCTGGAAGAAAAATGGGTTTTACCCCCGACAGGTTTTATGGATAAAGGCAATATGATAGATTTTTACAGGAGCTTAGCCGGCAAAACCATGGATGAGGTTATAAAGGACCTCCAGGAAAGCGCTCACGCTTCCATAACGAGCGATATAGCCGGACCTTCCCTTAAAGCTCTGCCGGAGAATATAGCTGATATCAAGGGCCCCGCAAAAGCCTCGCTTAATAAGACCGGGAGGATGCATAATTTAATCGAAGACAATGTCGACTTCTTAAGCTCGGTTTTGAACGCGGAAGAGAAGAAAGAGAAGATAATCAGAATAGCGATTGAATCGATCGATGACGAAGCGAAGAGTCTCTTAAAGACCATCCAGGAAAAACGCATCGGGTATATAGAACTATTCTCGACGATGGACCCCATGGCGCCTATAGATTATGAAAAATACGGCATTAAAGAAGATGTTCCGAAAGAATTTGAAAGGACGAGAGCCAATACCATAACTATTCTGCCTGTTTTTAAGGGAGAGGAACTTCCGCCTCACTTGAGCAACAAGTACTGGCAGGAAAAGATGGGGGGCCTTTCTCCGGAGAAAACGCTGATACTGCCTATTGGTTTTAACTATGATAAAGCCGGTATAATAAGGAACATAATACTGGCCTTTATGCTTTCCGAGATCGCCGGGGATGAAAGCTACGATACGGCCAGTCCCTTCGTCTCCGGAGTTCTTGAGGAGCTGATGTACCTGTGCGTATACGATTCGGAAGATATGCGGTACTTTGATCTCACGAAAGAGGATATCATAAACATCGCCAGGGGAGCTGATTTCGGCTCGACAGTCACTTCTTTGAATAAACTTATAAAACTTCTTCCGATCAAACCGCTTAACCCTGAGGAGCTTAGGGCGATATATGAGCATGCCAGGGAAGCTCTCATACGCGCATAATGAGATTCAGGTAGGGGGATAAAATAAGGCCCGGTCTTTTGACCGGGCCTTATTTTATATCGGCTATAACTAGCGATTATATCTTTACTACGTTGGCGGCTTCTTCACCTTTAGGGCCTTGCTTGATCTCAAACTCGACCTGCTGGCCTTCCTCTAAAGTTTTGTAGCCTTCTCCCTGAATAGCGCTGTAATGAACGAATACGTCATTACCCGACTCAGGGGTAATAAATCCATAACCTTTTGAGTTATTGAACCACTTTACTACGCCTTTTGCCATTTTCGAACTAGCCTCCTTTCGTGCGCGCTTTGAAGTAAATAATCCGGAAATAAAAAAACCGCGAAGGATATCAGTTCTCTTCCTCGCGGCTTAAGATCTTTATTTCCTTATTTATCTTCAAAATCACACCTTCGAACAAATCACTTCCAAAGTTCACTTCAAAGCTATTATACCCCAAGCGCACCGATTGTCAAGTGAATATGGTATTTATTTTAAAGTGCAAAAAAATGCTGCTTATTATACAATATAAAAACGGAGGACTTACCCATGCACCAGAAGGCCACGCCCGTAAGGGCGTGGATGAATGGCCTTCGGTGCAGTCTTTCCGCTTGACGGAAAGACTGAAAATGTGGATGCCATGGGCGTTAGCCCATGGAGCTTCACTCGACTTTAACAGAAAGGACGCTTACAGGATGAAAAGATTTTATTATCTACTGGTTATATTAGTATTGGCTGTTATTATAACGATAGGGGGATGTCTCTTCCGTGACAGGGAAGTCCTCTTCCAGGTCTCGACGATAGATACCCTTTTAGAGGGAGTCTACGACGGAGAGGTGACTTTCGGTGAGCTTGCTACGCATGGGGATTTCGGGATAGGCACTTTCGATCATCTTGACGGGGAGATGATCGGTCTGGACGGGAGGTTCTATCAAGTAAAGTATGACGGTAAAGTTTATCCCGCCAAAGGCGATATGACAACGCCCTTTGCGGTAGTTACATTCTTTGATGCGGATAAACAAGTTTTCTTAGACAAGGAGCTTGATTTTGAGGCTTTGGAGGGATACCTGGACTCGCTCATCCCTACAGAAAACATATTCTATGCCGTGAGGATAGACGGCACTTTTAAGTATATCAAGGCAAGGAGCGTCCCCCGGCAGGAGAAACCGTATCCGCCGCTTCTGGAAGTGACAAAAAAGCAGTCCATATTCGAGTTTAATGATGTTGAAGGCACGATAGTGGGGTTTCGTTCTCCCAGTTATGTCAAAGGCATAAACGTTCCGGGTTACCACCTTCATTTTATCACCAAAGACAGGTCAGGAGGGGGGCATCTTCTTGCGTGCCGGACCGCTCAAAGCGAGATAAGGATAGACAATACTTCCAAGTTTTTCATGGTGCTTTCCGAGCGGGAGGAATTCCTCAGAGCGGATCTGGCCAAAGATAAACAGGCTGAACTTGAAAAAATCGAGAAATAAGCACAAATGTTAGTATTTAAAAAAGTAAGCTATTTTGGTTTGTTTATCTCCTCTATAAGATGTAAACTATAATTGTGAAAGTTTAAGTATACATACAAATATGTCCAGCATATATAGTGGAAGTCTATTTGTATGTATTATGGTTCGGCGCGCTTCGCTTGCTCACCATGAATCTTTAATTTGATGAAGAGGTTTTTGGGGCAAGGAACACCACGGGTGTGAAGGTGTGGATGCAGAAGTTGTTGCGCCAACAGGCGAAAAAGATGAAACCACGGACGCAAGTCCGTGGAGATTCATTTTAGGGGACTAATTAAAGAATTTTAAAAAGTCCCAAAAGGTGGAAACTATGATAAGAAGGTGGTTTGACAGTCACATGATCGCAAAGAGGGTAATGAGCTGTATAGCCTTATTTACCTTTGTCTTTTCATTTGTCTGCCAAGACGCCTGGAGTGCGATTGATAAGGGCCCTTTCCCTTATCAATCGCAGCAGAATGAAAGGCGGCAATTTGCCACTCTCGATGTCGATACCTTTTCAATTCCCCCTCACCTCGGAGAGGTAAAAGATGCTTTTAAAAGCACTTCTAAAAAAGTCATTATTCACCTGCAGGACGCCCACTGCAATTATTTCGCCCAGGAGAAGATCTCCGGACTTATTGAATACCTGAATAAGGAATACGGCGTTGAAATGATAAATCTCGAAGGTGGATGCGGAAATTATGATCTTACGCTTTTTACCTCCATCTTGAATAAAGACATCCGCAGGGAAGTATCAAACCATTTTGTCAGGACGGGAGACATAAATGGCGCTGAGTTTTATGCTATTAATTATCCGCAAGACGTTATGCTTTGGGGTATAGAAGACAAGGATCTGTATGTAGCGAACCTTAAAATATACCGCGACTCCCTGCAAAATAGGGAAGAAGTCGATGCGTATCTCAGGGCTCTTACCTTTACGCTTAATAATATTAAACGCCATGTCTACCCGCCGGAACTTCTTAAAATCGACATCTCTTACAGTGCATACAAGGCCGGGAACATGGAGTTCCGCGCGTATCTGGAATTCCTGATAGGTGAGAGCAAGAAAGAAGGCCCGGGAATAGAAAGTTTTAAAAACCTGCATCTTTTAGCAGAAGCGATGGCTCTTGAAGAGAATATAGATTTTGAGAAAGCCAACGTCGAAAGAAACGCCCTCGTAGATGAGCTTAAAAAGGGCCTGTCAAAGTCCGAGGTTAAGGAGCTTGTTTCTTATAGCGTGGATTTTAAAACTAAGAGGATATCGCACAGGGATTTTTATAGTTATCTACTGGAAAAGGCGAAAGAAATAGAGCTTGATGAGAAACGTTTTTCCAACCTTTCAAACTATCTTAAATATGTGTCGCTTTATGAAGCAGTCGACCGGAGCAAAGTGATGGAAGAGGTGGATACTTTTGAAGCCGGGATAAAGGAAAGATTGTACCGGAACGATGAGGAGAGAGAGCTAAATAGGCTCTCACGTAATCTTGCCATAATGAAGAATATCTTCGACGTGCAGCTTACAAGGGATGATTACCGATATTATCTCAATAATAAAGACGCGTTTAAGGTAAGCGAATATATGCAGTTTATAGATAAGGAGTCCGACAAATATAATATTGCCACAAGACCTTCCGGTGACATTTCTAAACTTGATGAGTATCGTGAAAATATGGACCGCTTTTATGAATACTCATTTAAGAGGGATGAAGCATTTTTGGAAAACCTGCGTTTTTCGTCTCAAAATTCCCCTAAAGAAAGCGCCATAGTGATGACAGGGGGCTTTCACTCGGAAAACCTGTGTGAGCTGTTTAGACGAGAGGGAATTTCTTATGTATCGATTATTCCGAAGTTTACCAGCAGTGAGGACTATAAGTGTCCTTATTTCGATCTTCTTGCAGGTAAGCCCACTAATATGCAGAGGATATTTTCGTCTCTGGTTATGAGGGGCGCAATGATAGCTGTAACCAGTAAGTTGTCTCCGGAACTGGCCAGAGAAGTATACGACAAAGGCCTGATGGGTGGGTTTTTGGCAGAGGTACGGGAGGAAATCGCAAGAGCGGAAGGCAAAAGACTTATCCTGACAGAGGGTAGTACGGTAGTTTTTGAAGCTGGAGAAGGCCCGGAAGAAAGAGTTGATGTAGGAACTATCCTGGCAAGGCTGCCCGGGTACAGGGATGTGCCGGAAGCTCTTGTAAGCGGTGTAGGTGTAGGCATCGAGGTAATTGAGGATACAACTGTAATACCTTCCATAGTTTCTACGGAACCGACAGTCACTGTCAGGGCGGATGAAATAATCCCTTCCTATGAGGAGCTTAAAACCACCCTTATGGCGGCGATGGAAAAGATCGCAGATGCCGCCAGGGCGATTGAACACGATATTCCCAGCGAGAAATATACTGTCATGAATAAAGTAAATGATATTGCCGATGAGCAAATTGAAAGTCTGCTCAGAGTAAATTATTCCAGAAGTAATTTGGAAAAATTCAATGAGCTGGAGGATATTGTAATAACGCTCAGGAATCCCGAAAATATTAGCGAGAGCGCCGGTGTTGACCTGGAATGGACGGCGGAATCAAAAAGGTTACTCGCTGAAGCGGTCATATTGATCGAAAACGCGCAAGTTTTAAGGGATGCGATCTTAGCTGTCGCCCAGGAATCCCGCAGAGCCCCCCTTCCGGGGATCGGAGAGGCAGTGTTAGCGAGAGGGATAGTTTTTCTTTCGGTTGTTCTTACCGCGGCGACGGCAGATGCCGCAGAGAAAGGCGGCAGTTTTCTGCAGTCTTTGAGCCCATGGATGCTTGCCGCAGGGGCCGCTCTTCTGGGATTGTTTATATTCGCGCGAATGATTTTTAACAGAGACGGAGATTTTTTGAGGAGTATGGCGGCAAATATGTATAGCTCGGGAATGAACGGAATCCGCCGGTGGTGGGGATCAACCAGGCCGTATGTGCCGGAAGAAAATCCTTATTTGGCGCCCAGTCTAGTGGCAACGATCACCTCTGAAGCGGAGATTATTAATCCTAAGCTCATAGATGCAACACATAATATTGAGATAGCCATGAAACGGGGCGATCTCGGTGAAAATGATCAAATAATATTAGCACAGGTTAGGTATAATCTTGCGGAAACGCTTAAAGCAAGAGCCGAGCGCCCCGGGCAGAAGTATCTTGTAGATAGTCCCAGACATCTGGGGATGTTCGCTGTTCAGATTGATAATATCATTCAAGGCATGGGAGATACCGCGTCTGAGAATCTGGGAGAAGTAAACATATTCCTGATAAGAGCAAGGGATTCGATAGTCAGGATCGCGGAGGCATCAAAATATTTAAAATCACAAAGGATGTTACCGGAGATGGCGGAGCTGGATCTAACCGTATATAAGTATGGGATAGTCTCACGCATCTGGGAAAGAACCCCTCCGGCTTGGAAAGCCGCAGCGGTCTTGTTTCTTACTTTTACAACGGGGTTTCTATATAGTCTTATTATTTCGGGGGCTATACCGGCACTACCTTTCATGGAGGAAGTCGTAAAGGGAGAATTCTTTGAGGTCAGAAACGTATATGACTTAGCGGTTTATGCCGGGTACGTTTTTCTCGGGATTGTAGCGTTTGTCAGTTTTCTGGTGGTACGTGCGCGGGCACAAAGAAGAGCATTCCTTGAAAGTGCTCTCGAACCTGTAGAAATCGGGATAGTTGTAAGACCGGCGGAAGAGGTTGCTGTAGGACTTGAGACGGCTGAGCCCGCGCCGGAGGAAGAAACCGCGCCTGCCGCTAAAGAAGAGCCTCTTAGAAAAATTTCCGAAAGACCCGGAATAAACAGATTATTGGTCGGAGGGCTTACGCTTACCGGGGCCCTTTTTGCCAATGAGGCGCTTGCAGCCGATGCTTCTCTTGGCGGCGTTTTACAGGAAACCTTTTCCGCATCCCCGCTTCTTTCCGTAACAGCAGTTATTCTTTTGATCGTTCTTTTATATAGACCTTTTAATTTTTTGATGGGGAAATGGGTATCTTTCCAAATGCGTTTAGAGATGGCGGCAATAAACATGTTTAATTCCCTGATGGATAAAGCAGGCGAATGGTGGGGGTCTCTCTTTCCGTCTGAAGAGTGGCTTGAAGCCTATGCACCACCTACCAGAGAATATGAAGCCGAAATCCTTCGCGGGCAAATCGGCCTCAATCTTAAATATGCGGTGATGCACATTGATTTAGCCATCCCCGAGGTCACAGATAGTAGCGCTAAAATAGCGTTAAGAAAGATCAGGGCCAGGTTGAGAGAGCTGGCCGGACAGAAGTTTATAGGCAGAGTACGATATTACTGGTTGGACTTTAAAGAGGTCGATGCTTTGCAAGCCGAACTTGATCGCATCGTTCATGAGATTGAGGAAAATTTTCCCGCAGCTTTAAAACCTTTGGAATGGGCAAGAAATTCACTGCTTCGAATTTTAGATATATTAAACGAATTAGGAGAAGATGCTAAGGACGTTACAATTATGATATCGTCTAAGGATCTGGAAAAGATGCTAGGCGTTTACCCCGGATATTTATATAGTACGATCACAATGAACATAAAAGAGGATCTCATAGCTATGCTTACGATACCTATAAAGGTTTGGAAAAAGCCCCTTTCATATTTAAAAGGCGGAGTGATTGGCTTAGTCATGTCACTGCCATTTCTTCTCTTTATTCAGGTTCTTACGGGGAACATTCCTCTGGGGATGCCCTATTCAAAATCTTTTATAATCGCAGAAAACCTGGGCATTAAAGGTATGAGCGACCTCATGGTTGTCTCGCTGGTTAGCATGGCACTTTATCTTATATCTGTAGGCTTTTACACTATAATCCGTATGCAGCGGACAGCTGCAGAAAAAGCCATCGAAAATATTTTTGAGGAAAAGACTGCTGAAAAACTACCTCCTGCTCCCGGTGCGTGGTGGGTTCCGGGGAATTTCATGGCTAGATTGCTTTATATAGGCGCTATGGCGGCCCCGTTTGAAGGCGGAGTTTCTGTAGGGGCAGGCGGCATCTTGATGTATCTGGGGGCACAGTTTTTCCTTTCCGGCGGCCTTGGAACGATTGTGCTGGCGATTGTCTCGGCAACCGTGGCAGCGGGTATCTTTTATTTTCCACACAGTAAGAAGCTTAAAGAAAGTACCACCGTCAAGGTCCTGACCGCGGGCACTTTCATCGCAGCGTTTATAGCTTTTAACTTCCCTCTTGCCAGTTACGGGTGGATCGCTTTGGCTGGCCTGACGGCGTTACATTATGCGATGAACTGGTATTATTTGTATGTTACGCCCATTTCCGAAGAAGGGGCTGCCGTCAAAGAAGTATCAGTTGAGGAAGAACCGATCAGGATATTGCCATTAGCCGGCATGCCTCTCGCCGAACCCGCACGGCCGATGACAGAGGGCGAAATAGATGAGGCGATGCGAAGGGAATTTGAGTCTAAATTAGATCGACTCAAACAGAAGTTTATAGGCCAGAAGGGAAAGGGCGTGAATTTCGGAGCTGAATATTGCGCCCTTATGGATGAAGAAATCACACTCCTGGCAGAACGTTTAGGGGTTAAGGATAAGTTTACATTTATAGCAAACGGCAGTTATGCCAGAAGAACGGCGCCGTATGGCACTGATCTTGATCTATTTATAATAATGAATGATGTCGAAGATAAAGAAGAAAGAAGAAATTTAGAGGTGAAAGCAGCAGACTTTGTGATTAAACTGGAAAAAATCACAGGAGCGGATCTTGATTTTATAGCTTTCCCAGCCGGAGTAGAGGGCAGGGAAGACATATATTGTATGACGATGTCAGGATTTGAAGAGGCATATAAGAACTATGGGCGTGCGAAAGACCAATCGGGGCTCAGGGCGATGTTGGACTGGCGGTATATTACTGGTGCTAAACCGGAATCGGAGGTAAGAGCTGATTTTGAAAGAATTAAGAGCGAGAGGAACCAAATGGGCAATAATGTATTAGAACAGCTTCAAACTGAAGAAATGCTGGAGAAGGATTTAAAATTAATGCTGCCGGGACAAGTTGCTTTCGATTTCAACGGCGAATATAAATACAATATCAAAGAGGGTAGCGGAGGTTTGAGGACGATTGACATATTAACGTGGACATTGCGTTGCAGGACTGGCGTTCAGTACTTGGATTGGACAAGGGATGGCATATTTAAAGAATTTTTATATGAACTGGTCAAAAGAGAACTATTGTCTGCTGAGGAAGCCGACACACTGGTAGAAGCATATACTTTTTTGACAAACTTAAGGACTGCTGTGAATATTGTATGGGAAGACAGGGAAGCAGTAGAGAATGGTAAGACATTGAGGGAGCTTGTAACGGACAAAGATAAAAGGCGGGATGAAATCGATAATGTATTCAGGAATGAGATATCAGAGAAGGTTGCGATTCTGCTTGGCACAACGGAAAGGGATCTTGTGAGACTGCTCGAGGATTATAACAGCGATGTGACCAGGATTATTGGCCGCTTCTTTACCCCGGAGGAATACTTAGATCTTAGGGCTAAAGAGATATATGAAGAGGTCACAAAGGTGGAAGATGCTATTAAGAACGGAGAGATATCAGATGCCGAGCTTAATAGACACCCTGAAAAATACAACTTGGATTTTCTGGAAAACAAGAAGGAAGCTTTGGTCGCCGAGGCTGTTAAGACTGCTTTTAAGGCAAAATCGGACCAGTTTAAAAAAAGAGGTGAAAACGCAGATATTGGAAAAGAGTACTCGGACTTTCTGGATCAAGCGCTCAAATTTGTAGTCAATGCTTTAGGCATAGACTATTTACTTATTGTCACGGCATCAGGCGATTATGGTCAGAGGAACGTACAGGATGGTTCCCAGATAGCCCTTTTTATTATATATGACGATGCGTTTGGAGAAAAACTCCTCCTGCCACTTTTTTATGTTATAGAAAATATAGGTATGAATGTTGCCGTTGAAGCGGTTTCTTATTCTGACTTCACGGTCGGTCGTTTAAGCCCTGATTCGAGGATTATTATGGATGGAGGAGAAGACCTTGTGCCGGGAATGCAAGAGGCGAAGACGGCTATTGTAAGCGAAATGGGCGAAGCAGCTTTGGCATCTGCTCGTATGAGTCCAGCGCTGGAAGGCATGACTTTCAGGGAACTGGTCGCTACGGAGGGAGAGCCCCGGCAAGAAGCTTTAGAGAGGCTTACGGAAGTCGCAGACGGTATGGGTACCGAAGAGATCATGGCTGAACTGGTCCTTTTAAGTAATGAAAACTTAAGAGATTTGATGGAGGGGATTAGAGATAAGAATAGTCTTCTTTTCAGATGCGCTGAAGCCATGGTGGAAGAGCAATTAGGTAACGGTTTCTTTGCCAGGACCAAACCCGGTAAATATCCCACAGTGGTACTAGTGCCTGTTTCTGTAGATGCGTGGCCGCTTAATAAAAGAGAACTAACAAAACAAAGTCAGGACCTGAGGAATACTTTAGAAAGGACTTACGGTATTAATGTACAGGTGCGTTTTTACAAGGTAGATGCAAAGGGTAATCCTACAGATGAGATGGGTAATCGCATAAATCCAGGGGAAGTTACAAAAGATATCGGGGATATAAACGGATTTAATCTGGAAGAAAAATCCCGAGCGGTAGTTGTAGTATGTAATGAGACATTGCACAAAAGTATGACAGAAGCGCTTGACAAAAGTGTCACAGAGAAAAAGAATGCCGGGGTAATACGCGCTGATAAGGATTTTATATCCGAGGGGGAAGGAGAGAAAGCTTTTGTCAGACGGTTTGCAAGGTTAGGTTTTGCCTTTGCGGAACGGCACAGAAACCTCCAGGAAGAGGAAAAAGCGCTTGAAATAGAAAGAGGGATACTGGAACTACTCAGGCATATATGTAGTAATAGTGAGGTTTTTGCGGCTACCACCTTCAGAGAGATCAAAAATGCTATTAATAGACTTCTGCAAGGCATTGAATCTATGAAGCTTAAACCGCTTACAGGAGAGCTTGGTGACTTGATTACAGCAGACGAGGAAGTAAGGAGGTCGTTATAATCTAATATAGGCTTTTGTTAGTATTTAAAAAAGTAAGATTTTTTAATTTGTATATACATAAAAAACCAAGTATACTAATTACTGGGTAAGTTAAATTATAAAAAGGAGGCCTATATAGAGATTATTTAATGAGGCGAGGGATTAATTTATATTTTTTTCCATACTAATTAAATAATTTTAAAAAGTTACAAAGGGTGTGGTTTATGTTTAATCGATGGATGGACGGACATAATTTTATAAGAAAATTCATAAGCGGAATAGTCGTTTCTGTGTTTATGGCTTTTTTTGTGTTTGCTGACGCTTATGGTGCGATAGATTTTGGTTTAATTCCCGCTGCCATGCCGGCAGCTGAATTCGCGCGTCTTGACGTAGAGACTTTTACCGTTCCGGCGCACCTGGGTGAGGTCAAGTTTTCTTTTAAGGGAGATACAGATAAACTTATTGTTCACATACAGGACGCGCACTGTAACAGTTTCGCTCAGCATAAGATTTCCGGTCTCATCGATTACCTTACCACCGAGTACGGCATACGTGTACTTAATCTTGAAGGCGGGGTGGGCTCTTATGATCTTAATATCTTTACTTCCATATCGGGCGAGGCTATTAGAAGAGAAGTAGCGGATCATTTTGTCAAGACCGGCGAGATAAGCGGAGCGGAATTTTATGCCGTTAACAATCCCGGGAAAGTGGAACTATGGGGCGTGGAAGACAAGGAACTTTATCTGGCGAATCTCAAAGTATATCGCGACTCCCTCGCATATAAAGAAGAAGTCGATGGTTACCTAAAAGAACTTACTTATCTACTTAACAACCTTAAAAGGCATATTTATACTCCGGAACTCCTAAAGATAGACATTGAATACAGCGCTTATAAAGCCGGCAATAAAGATTTCCGGGATTATCTGGAGTTTCTTATCAGAAAGGCACGCGAAGAGGGGATAGAGGTAAGAAGCTATCCTAATCTGTACCTTCTCATGCAGGCGATGGATATGGAGAACGATATTGATTTCGACAAGGCGAATACCGAAAGAAGCGTGCTCGTAGATGAACTTAAGAAAGTCCTTTCCCAGAACGAAATGAAAGAGCTGATTGCAAAAAGCGTCGGTTTCAAGACAAAAAGAATATCAAGGAAAATTTTTTATGACTATCTTTTAAAAAAAGCTGGCGATATCAATCTTGATATAGCTAATTTCCCCGCTTTATCGAATTATATAGTCTATGTTTCTCTTTATGAGGCCGTTGACCGTACCAAGGTGATGGATGAGCTTGACAGGTTCGAAGCCGAGATCAAGGAACCTTTATTTAAAAACGATACTCAGCGTAAGCTTGATAAACTTTCCAAGAACTTGGCTATCATGAAGAACATATTCGCCATAACGCTTACGAAGACGGATTACCAGTATTATCTTGATAACAAGGACTCGTTTAGCGTTAAAAATTATCTAGATTTCATAAAAAACGAAGGCCCCAAATACCGCATAACGGCAAAAACCTCAGAAAGCATAGAAAGACTGGACTATTACCGAGAGGAGATATCAAGGTTCTACGAATATTCCTTCCAGAGGGACAAAGCCTTTTTGAAGAACCTGCGTTTCAGCCAGGTTCCCAACAACGGCGAAAGTGCCGTGCTCATGACCGGGGGTTTTCATACGGAGAACTTATGTGATCTTTTAAAGGAAAACGGGATATCGTATGTATCGATACTGCCAAAGTTTACCAGTGAAGAAGATTATGAAAGCCCGTATTTTAAACTGCTTGCAGGCGAGACCGCCAATGTCCAGCAGATGCTGCGTTCGGCGATCGCACAGTCCATGAAGCTGGCGATAGCGAGTGTGCTTAATCCGGTACTTGCTGAAAGCGTCTGGGGCCAGGCTAATATCACCGCGTTTGACGCAAGAGTAGTCATGCAGGATATGGCTAATAGGGGCGCTAAGGTAGAACTTGTAAATAATGAAGGTGAAGTTGTATATACTGCACGGCCTGATAGAGCTGAGGTAGAAGCCAGGACTACGCTTAGATTAACCCCCAATGTACTCGTTGATTTAACGGTGGACAGGCTCCTCATCGCCCAGGAAATAGAAGAAGCTAGAAGGGCGGGAAACAGATTAATAAACGTAGACCAGGAATATATAGATAATGCAATTGCAAGACTGCAAGATGTAAGGGATAAGTTGGAAGCCGCAGGTGCCACGGCTGCCCAGCTAGAGATGATGGACAAAATTATTGAAAAACTTAAAACAGGAGAGATGGAAATTCAGTTTATTAGGGATATAAGCCGACCTATTTTACGCGAAATGATGAGAGGTCATGCATATGAAGGAGGTATAATTATCTCTGATAAATATATCAATGAAAACGGAAAGGCTAGAGACAGTATAGATCAAAGAGAGATAGAATATATTATCGTACACGAGGCTGTAGCACAGTTTGCTAGAGTAGATAGTGTTAGTGTACATATTGAAAATATGGGTAGACCCATAGCTACAACACATCCGCTTACGCCCGAGGGAAGGAGGGCATACCAAGAAGAAAAAGCGCGAGTAGTGGAGAAACCCATTATAGACTGGTTATTAGGGAATTTATCTCCCGAGACGATGAGGGATGTAGCTTTAGTGGATTTACCAGAGGATTTGGTAATGCAGTGGAAGGGCGGCAAGGATATAACCGCCTTGTTTGGAAAAGCCGGACCTAATACAGCCCAGAAAGCACTTATGCGGATACTGGGTATCAAAGAAGGCGAATATAATAGTCTTGTGGCGGGCAGACTCCAGAGTGAGGTCGCGCAATCTACACCCCGGAAGTTGGAACAGCTAGCCGAAGTTCAGAAGCTGAAAGACAAGTTTGTAGAAATAGTGAAAGAAACAGTAGGCGAAGAGAACGCCCAGACACAGGCCGAGAAAATCCTGAGGAAAAACACAAGCTTCAGCAACTTGAATAGTTTTTTAAAAGCCGCAGTTAAAAGCGGTGAAAAAGAAGCGCAGCTTACGCCTGAAACAAGAGCCACGCTTTTCGAAGCTTTGGGAAGGGATGATAATATACCCCCGCATATCGTTATGGCAAACTTTTTGAGTTTAAGTACGAGTGAGGAGGTTAATGAATCGGCTAAGGTATTAGCGTCTTCCCTTAGAAGGGAACTTAATCAAAAGATAGCCAGTATCAGAGATGAGGGACGCACTGAGTTAACAAGAGAGGAAAGGGTGGAATTGGGCGAGCTTCGAGAGGAAGCTACGAGAGCTCAAAACGAACGAAAGGACCTTTTAAATGAAATTGCCGGCCAGCCGGAACTGCTTTATTACCTTAAAAGAGGTGAAGGCGGCAGGGATTATCTTCAAATATTTTATGATATGAACGGTGTAACGCAGGTCTTGCGGGCGCTAGTGGTAAATTATAGTGATTATACGAAGCTTCCTCTCGTTGCAAAGGCTAGAGGTGAAGAGAGAAGACAAAGAATTGATAACCTGATCGAAAAGTATGCTGAAAGCATTGAAAGAGGCATACCCATGGCGGGGCCCGCTGCTAGCGTCGCTAGAGAGCCTTCTTCTGCAGGACACAGAACCTATAATGTAGAACCTTTGATTATAGCGAATTACAGTCTGCTGGGAGTAGCAAGAGGTGAAGTCAAGGAGAGGGACCTGGTGGAACCCGTGCTGGATGTCGCCAATTTTGAAGTGGATCCTATTTTAGCTTCAGCGCTGGGAGAGATAATAGTAGAAGACACGGTTTATGATGGAAGAGGCGTAGCAAGTACTGTACAGACTCCCTGCAGGGTTAATACCCAGGGCTATCTGGAAAGAATCTCTGACGGACAGTTATACGAAAAGGTTAATTATATTGTGACTGAGGAGAGGAATCCTAGAACGGGAAAAATCGAGAAAGTGCGCAGGGAAGAAAAACGTCCGGTAAGGATATTAAGCGCAGATAAAATCGTAAACATCGCAGGTGAAGAGATCAGAACCGTTAAAAGAAGAACCCTGGGCGAGGGGGGCCAACAGTCAGGACCGATTTCAAGCGCGGTAGTTATAAATCGGACCAATGTGGGCAGCGATATAGTAAGAAGAGACGTTATAAATATCGTGATCAATACCAGCAGGATGAGCGGCAAGGAAGAAGAGGCGACAAGGACCCTCGTCAAACAACAGCTTAATCTTGTTCCGAGTAGGAGCATGTTTGAAGAACAACTTCCCGGTGTTGCCGTGGGACTAGTGGTGCGGGAAGCGGAGCTGCCAGGCTATATGGGGGCAAAGGGCGGGGCAGGAGTAGAAGTAGCAGAGAAAGCACGTGGGATTCTTGCCGGACGCGGTGCCGCTGCACTTACCGGCATATATGACGAAGCTGCGAAAGCTTACCGGAATATCGGCAGGGGAGTGGTAAAAGAGGACGGGACATTGGCTAAAGTGGTAGAGACAAGAGAAGAGGCCGGCAATTTAGTGGTTGTGCATGATACCGGGGAAGAGATCAGGATCGGTATCACCGGAGAACGGGCGATTACTCGAGAGCAGTTAGTGAATAGTATAAACTCGTTCCTTTCTGACGTTCAAAGAGACCATAATCTGACGGAAGATGAAGAGAGGATAATCTATGCAATACCGGCGATGCTGATGGGCGCCGGTTTTGATAGTATAAAATTCATAGAGTACGATGAAAGGATCCAGGGGCATTTCGGCACTAACGGTGTCCTTTACCTGGACAAGGCGCTGTATGATACTGAAAGGCCCCAGGCGCTTATTCATGAGCTTATGCATGGATATTTTATGGATATCGCAGAAGCCGAAGGTGTTGATATGACGGCTATAGCAGGGGTCAACATGCATACAGTGGCTAGAGGTGTCGGAGAAGACGTGCGGATAGCGTATGAGCTTTATATAGAAGAGTTTGACTCAATGCCGACAAATATGGAAGATTATATCGACAGGCTGGATGAAAAAGTAAAGATTGTTAGAGGCTCATCCATGACTCCGGATGAGAAGAAATGGATTGAATACAGGTATAACACGCGTTCGGGGAGGAACAAAAGACTCCCGGTCAACAATATCGGAAAAGTGCTGCTTATGGGACTGCAGGAAGACTTAGACCCGGAAAGCTTCCAGGCGCTTACGGAGCTCATAGCTCATACGCGTGATAATGCCAGACGCGGAACGCAGAACATGGTCTATGACGAGCATTATAATGTCGCAAAATCCGGCGTATTGGATAAATGGGGCAAGAAGGCGAGCAGACAGATAAGCCGGAAATGGGGAGTGGACAACACCTATCAGTCTTTCGACGCCACAAAAGATAAACAGTCAATCAAAGACATCCTGGATAAAATAAAGGAAAATACCGCAAAGGGCGAAGATGAGAATAAAGCTCCGATGACGCTGATAAAGTGTGTTAAAAAGAGCACGTTGAGGGAACTACAGCTGCGTCTTGGCCTTATCGGTCTTGCGGATGTAGAGGAAGAGTACAGGGACTCTCTTAGGGATATCGAACCGGAATATATAGACCTGGCAAAGAATATAGTGATTGTAGACAATACCGAAAAGCGGGAGGACTATACGGATAACGTCCTGCGCCTCCTTACTTATGCGAACCTCCTGCTCAATGAAAGAAGGTTGGGAAGATATTTCAACATGTCGGAGGTAGATCCGATGCGGGTTGAAGTCAGAAAAGATACGCTGGATTTATTGGGCAGTGCCGGGTATCTTACTAGAGATGCGGTAGATGCATATGTAGCTGGGGTGAAAAGCACAGAAGAATTGAATAATTATTTTAATGCGCTATACGCGGGTAACATTGTGGTAATGATAACTCCGATAGACTGGCAGGATGTACGGGATTATAATGATGCTATGGAGGCAGTGTACAGGTCACTCTAATATTTTATGGTTCGGCGCGCTTCGCTTGCTCACCATGAACCTCTAATGCAATGAAGAGGTACTTGGGGCAAGGAAAACCACGGACGTGAGTCCGTGGAGATTCATCTCTGGCTGTATAAAAACAGGACACTTTTATTTCAGTGTCCTGTTTTTATGGCTATTTTGTTAAGATTTAAAATAGCTTGATATTATGATTGATATTCCTTTTAAAATATGTTAAATTGACTACGTTAACAATATAAAAAGGGAGCATTAATTTTATTTATTAATGAAGGGAGCTATCATTGAGTAAAGTTTATCATAAGACGCATATATCCTTAATATCAATGGTGCTTTTTGCATCATTGATAAATCTTACACTGGCATCTTCATATCCAGTGGGAGTGTATCCATCCGTGAAATTAAATCATCTTAGCCCTCAAACAGGCGTCTTTAAATCTTTAGTCAGCGATGTTATTAATGAAAAGACTATGTTCGAGGCTGTTATACTTGATAGATATGCGAGAGACTCTGAGATGAACTTTACTAGAGGTGAAGCTGTAAGCTGCACCGGTAACCTCTTCGCGAATTTGCGTCTGGAAGAATCGAGAGAAGCACGTAAAACAATCGAGGTATTTTTTAAAGGTGCAGTAAAATTAGGAGATATAGTCTCGCATCTGGGAGAGAATAACTTTATTGTTCCCGGGCAGATTGACGGCAAATCTTATTTTGCCGTTGTAGTCTGCTCAAGTGATGGCGCTGTCGTAAGCAGCACGGTCTATTCGGAAAAAGAATTTGATAACTATTGTGATCGACTGGTCATCCATAATGACGTTACCACTAAAGAGGTCACCGCGCTGAGAGAGAGATTGGCTGAAGCTTTTGCAAACGATGATAAGAAGATAAGTTTTGTGGAGATATCAGACGAAGCGGTACGGGCTAGTGTTTCGTTCCTTGAGAAGCTGGGTGCGGTGAATATGAGCAAGACCCTCAGAAAGAAAGCCGAGGAGAAAAAAATAGTTCTTATGGCCCAGCCGTCTCTCATTGAGGGGAGCATCGTGGTCGCAGAGGTCCGGGATGAAAAACTCAGGGCGGAGTCGATACTCAGGGTCGTATTAAACGAAAATGACGTCAGTGCCGAAATGGTCTCGGCAGCATTTGAAGCTTTCTGGGGCTTGTGGCAGGCAGGCAAAGAAGATGATTTTAACGCGGCAGATTTTATAACCGAAGACTTTAAACTCTTGGTAAGCGCCTTAGACGCAGAAGCTTCAAATGAAGGGGGGATAAACCTCAGCAAAGAAGCGTATGAGCTGGTTATAGGCGATAGGGGGATAAAACCCGAGGAATGGGAGGAGACGGTTCGAGACATAAGGGATATATTTAAGAAAATTGCGGAACATGACATGCCGGCAAACTTCAAACCGGTATATGAGCTGTATTGCCAGATGGAAGAAGCCGTAAAGGGAGAAGACTTTGAGCGGGCTGCTCAGCTTCGGAATGAAATAAACAAAAGAGCCAATGAAGATCATATTGATTATCTAGCACGTATTAAATCCATGCCCGGGATAGACCCCGGCAAAATAATAATAGAAGAAATTTCCGAATGCCATGTGCCTACGGACGTTGTAACAGGTGACGGGACCGTAAGGATAAACGATAAATTCGTCAAACTGATGTATTGGCTTAAGAGAAAGAAACTGGATGAGGTATCCCTTACCGATTATTTTACCAATGTCGAATCGACACTATATACTTCGATTCTGTATTCCCTTGCGATACATACTTTAAGGGGGCACCTTCCGGTAGATTCTTTGGGCGAAATAAAATTTAATAAAAACGAAGAAAAAGCTCAGGGCGAGAGAGGCCGAAGACATCTTTACCTTAACGTTCTGGCCATGATGTTTTACTGGATAATGTTTCTGGAGCGTGAGAGCGATCCGGCATATAGGGCGAGGTTCTACATGACCGCGTATCCAGGACTTTTTTCAGGACTCACCGCTAAAGAAAAAGAAATCTTACCCGATCATATTTATACGATAGCCAAGAACCTGAACGATCATGGAGTATGGCAGCAAAGACTACCCGCACGCAAGTCAGGGGCAACCAAAGAAAAAGTCGATGAGATTATTGCCAGCAAGTATCCGGGAGCGGTGTATAATGAAGGCGGTATTTCCCATTCAGCCAAGACTTCCGCGATATTTAATACCTCAGCCGATATTTTCAGGATGCTTTCCGAAAAAGACAGGACCATGACGATATTCAGTATCGCCAGTAAACTGAAAACAGATGATCTTGTAACGGTCGGGCGCTGTCTTGATATTCTTAAAGAAATAGGAGTGGTCTCAGAGTTAAGCGTTGCGTTTGATACCATTGAAACAGCCGCATATAAAGCAGAAACCATATCCAGCAAGCAGAAAGACGAGATTTTTAATCTTATCAGATATGCGGGCGATGAAGCTGACCTGATGGATCTAAAGGGTGAGATACTCGAACTTACCGAAGGGAAATGGGCGCACGCGCTTCGTCATGATCTTCGCGGACCGGGCCGCGCCGAATTGGCGAAAGCCGAGGAAGGGGAAATAATAGTCGCGGTCGAGACGGATTCCTGGGTCCCCGGAACCCAGAAAGGATATATCCAGGCGCTTGTCCAGGATCTTGAAAAACTCAACAAGGAAAAATCAGTCAGGGTGATAAGAGGCACCAAAGATGAGCTCGCCGTTAAACTCCAGAAAGCCATAGATGAGGGTAAAGTTCCCCTGAAGAACGTTGTAGTCCTCGCTAATGAGGAGACGCTTGCTTCCGATGACTATTTTAAAGCGATGATGGAGATGGATGCGAGCGAAGAGAAACCCTTTCTTGCCGGGGTCAATGCCAAGGATCTGGGAGAGGACTCTTACATAAGGCTTCTTGAGATGATATCAATGGCCATGCGCATGGCATTCGGCCAGAGGACTATATCCGATCACTCCGCCGTAGAAGTCCGGCACTTAAATGATAGGTATGTCATATTCACCCCGAAAGCAGACCCCGTCAACTTCGAACGCCTTAAAGAGATATACGATATTCAAAGAGATATTCTTACCAAAGCTTAATTCGTGGTTCGACGCGCTTCGCTTGCTCACCATGAATCTGCGAGGTAGAGATTCGTGGTTCGACTCACTTCGCTTGCTCACCATGAATCTGCGAGGAAAGATATCTTGCACTTAGAACGGAGGAACACCACGGATGTTAATCCGTGGAGATTCATAGGCTTATCTCATAAACTGAAGAAGATGTATCGTAAAGATACACGCGCCTATAGTCACTCTCAGGATCCTGGTAAACTGATCGGTGAAGGCAGCTTCTCTCCGGGTAAATATTCTCCACGATCCTTCGATCATGAGGAAAAGTCCAAACAGAAAAGCAGACCAGTCCAGGAAAGCCTGCTTGAAAGGCGAGGCAAGGATTTCACAGTCGACTCCCAGGGTATGCTGCAAAAGATGCACGATGAAAATATCCAGGCCTATTATTATCCTGAAGAGGCGGAAAAGCCCTTGCGGGAAGAAAGGGCTCTTAAACTTGAGCATTTTATAGATGGCTTCAAAGGCCAGGAAAATCCCGGCAAAAAAGGCGAACCAGTCCACAGTAGTATCCGCAAAGGGCGTCTCAAAGAGATTGCATACAGCGACAAACGCCGCTATTACGAGTATTATTACGATAATGAGGTTTCTTATAGGGCTCGTCATACGGTAAAAAGTAGCATATTAATATGCGTAATGCAAATTTTCCTCATAATTTATATATAGACCGCATTTTATTTAATCGGTATAATGCTTAAGAAAAAAGAAGGGCAAGATGGAGAAAAGAAAAATCGGCAACTCAAACCTAAACGTTTCCAGCATATGCCTTGGTTCCTGGGTCTTCGGCGGCGACTGCTGGGGTGAGGTGGATGATGCTGAGTCGATACGCGTCGTCGAAGAGGCCGTAAGTGGCGGCATCAACTTTATCGATACGGCGCCAATATACGGAAGCGGACGTGCCGAGGAAGTAATAGGCAAGACCTTAAAAGGCATCTCTGGCGAAGTTCTCGTCGCCACCAAGTTCGGGCTTGAGAAAAAAGGCTCCTCCATAAGGCCCAATTCAAGCGCTTCCTTTATCAGGAAAGAGATAGAGGGCTCCTTAAAGCGTCTCGGAGTGGCGACAATAGATCTATATCAGTGCCACTGGCCCGATCCGAATGTGCCCTTGGAAGAGACGTTCGGTGAACTTAAGAAACTCATCCTCGAGGGTAAGATAAGATATATAGGTGTGTCCAACTTTGACAAAGACCTTTTAGAAAAAGCCTCTAAAATAGCCCCCATCGTAAGCAATCAGGTCCAGTATTCTCTCCTCGACAGGAGAATAGAAGAGGACCTCGTTCCCTTCTCCCGGAAGAATAATATATCGATCCTTTCGTACGGGGCTTTGGGCGGGGGGATCCTGACCGGGAAATACAAGACGCCTCCACAGCTCAAAAAGGGAGACGTAAAATCCTTCTTCTACCAGTTTTACAAGGAGCCCTTCTGGGGCAAGGCGAAGGAACTGGTAAAGGTTCTTGAGGAGATAGCCGGAAAACACAGAGTTCCCACTTCGGATGTCGCCATCAACTGGGTCTTGAGTCTTAAGATAGTAGCAAGCTGCATCGTCGGATGCCGCACTACCCGGCAGCTTAAGGAAAACCTTCGCGCAGGACTATGGAGCTTAAAAGAAGAAGAGAAGAAAAAAATAGAGGATGAATATGCGAGGATATTTTCTTCTTAGGGTTTTCCGGATTCGATGACTTGCGCGTAATACCTGGCGGCGTCTGTTATGGTGCGCTTTTGAGTCGGGTAATCGACTCTTACCAGCCCGAAACGTTTGGAATAGCCGTCAGACCACTCGAAATTATCCAAAAGCGACCAGTGGAGGTACCCGATTACGGGGAGTCCCTCGTTTATCGCACGGAGTAACTCGAGCAGATGCCTTTTAATATAATCTTTTCTTAAGGCGTCGGAAGTTGTCGCAAGACCATTTTCGGTTATCATTATGGGAAGGCGCCAGCGCGCGAAACTTTTAACGACCTCATAGATCCCCTCGGGATATATTTCCCAGTTCATATCGGTCATCTTCCCGGCATGGGCATGATGATCAAGCGAGCAGATCACCCCCAGCGGATTTTTTGAAAGAGGCTTTTCATAATGGATAAACTGCCTGGAATAATAGTTAAGGCCGAGGAAGTCTATGGTCTTTTTTGCCGAAAGCTTCTCTCTGGCGAGGCCCGGAAGGCGCACCTCGCCTTTTATGCTGGAAGCGATAAACGCATGATTGTGGAAGCAGCTCCTCCAGTATGTGACAAGACGGTCAAGCGGCGAGTAGCGCGAACACGGATGAAAGGCGGTCACGGCTTTTGCTATTGTTATTTTCGGCTTTTTAACCCCGGGTGTGCTTTCGGCTTCTTTCTTCATGAGGGAATACGCCATAGCGTGCGCTTTCAGCATGTTTTTTAATACTATGAGGGCTTCGGCGAAGTTTTTTCTGCAGGGCGTCCACCGGCCGTAAAAATATTCAAGTATCGCCAGAATATTAGGTTCGTTAAAGGTTATCCAGTATTCGGTAAAGTTTCCCAGCTCCTTGACGGCTTTTGCCGCGAAACGCGTGAAGTGTCCGGGCGACTCGTCGCTAAGCCATCCGCCTTTATGTGACAGCCAGAGGGGTATTGTGAAGTGGTTGAGCGTCACTATCGGCGTGATCTTGAGTCTGGTAAGCTCATCCAGGACGCTTTTATAATGTCCCCATTCACTCTCGTCCCAGATGCCTTCTTCTTTTTCAAGTCGGCTCCATTCTATCCCAAGACGGTGAGCGTTATGCCCCAGCTCTTTTGCTATTTTAAAGTCTTCCTTGAAGCTCCTGTAATGATCGCAGGCTTCCCCGCATGGAGAGGTGCCGCCGGAAGCCTCCCACTCGTACCAGTCGTTATTGTAATTACCGCCTTCGACCTGGTAGGCGGAAGTCGATGAACCCCATAAAAAACCCTCAGGAAATCTATCTTTCATGAGAACTATTATACCTTGTGGGGCACTGCTAGAGCAAGCTATTTATATAGCAGACAGGCATCATTTATTGCAAAAAATCAATAAATTCTTGACAAAAAATCAAATAAGGAATATAATAAAAGGCGGGTGAGGGTAGGGGATATTCACCCGCCTTATCACGCGAAACCCTGAATCGGGTTTGCGTTTTTATTGACGGGTACTATTTTATCAAATCTTGGCATCTTGTCAAGAATAATGTGTTTTTTGAAAGGAGCGGGTAAAGATGAAGTGGATCATTAAAATAACCTGTATTTTTATGTTTTGTATGGGTTTTGTTCCGATTCTAGAGGCTAATAACGCTTTTGGGTATGACGTCTATAGAGGTCTTGATGGTAAGGTCCTATGCATCAAGGGTATAGACGGCCGGGATCTTGTTTACGCAGGTACGGAAAACGGTCTTTATGTGATGGATGGCGAAGTCTGGCAGAGGGCCGTTTTTCCTCAAGGGACTTTTCGCGTGAAAAGTATTGATCTCCGGGAAGGCGGGATAATTGTTTCAGCTAGTGGGAGCGTTTACGAAGGCCGTTTTCCCGCCTCAGGATTTAATGAGCGTGACATTTCATGGAAGCGCATCCTGGGACGGACGGATATTGAAAAAGTCATAGCTCTTCCTCTAGAGGGCTTCTTGGCCTGGTCGCCCGGAGAACTTTTTTGTGTCAGGGAGGGGGGTTGGAAGAGGATAGGACCGAGTCTTGCCGCTGGAGAAATAGATGGGGTCGCGCTTTCGGGGAAGAATATCTTTTTGGTCTCGGGGAAACAAGTGTATTTTTCACAAGATGAGGGAGCGAGGTGGCTTAAGCTGCCTCTTTCAATGGACTCTCACTTATCCGAAGAGGATGACATTGTCTATTCGGAAGAAGAGGAGGATTTCTTTGGTTCGGGTAAAGAGGTCATCTCCTCTGATAGCGCCGGATGCGCGGTTCTAAGCAAGCGTGGGGTTTTCATTATAAGCGGGGAGGGTGAGCTCTTGAGGAAAATAGACACGAGCGGACTTCCTTCAAGGGAAGTAAGGTGCCTGCAATATGACAGCGGAAAGCTTTTCGCGTCTACGGATAAAAAAGTTTTTATTTATAACGACCAGAAGAAAGTGTGGGAAAACCTTTTTGAAAAACCTTTCGCTTCTGACATATCTTTTCTGGAAGTTGCCGCCGACAGTAAAGGGGTAAGATGGCTTTATTTCGGCGGTGGGAGGTCTTTATACAGGGTAAGGGTTGATTCTTATATTAAGGAAGTAAAGAGAAGCTTTTCCGCGGAAAAAGGTGTTTCAGTAAGGTGCGTCCAGGAGATGGCGATAGAATACGCCGAAGTGAGCCCGGAAAAGATTAAGAGGTGGAGGACCGGCGCCAGGTGGAAGGCGCTCCTCCCCCGGCTTTCAGTAAATTTTTCAGAGTCAAGGGATGAAAACATCGAGATCTATAAAAGTTCCAGTACTTCATATGTTATAGAAGGTCCTCCGGAATTCGGCAATGACTGGGGGGTGGATCTTACGTGGGACCTTTCGGATCTCGTCTGGAATGATGCCCAGACGAGTATCGATGTAAGAAGCAAGCTTATGGTGCAGCTCAGGGAAGACATACTGGAGGAGGTGACACGCCTCTACTTTGAAAGGAAAAGGCTCCTCTTTGAGATAGAAAACATGGAAGCGGGTAATATAGAGGAAGAAAAGTATGCGAGTAGACTTCTTGAAAAGCGTCTAAAGGTTGAAGAAATCACCGCTTATATTGACGCTTTAACGGGAGGGGAGTTTTCCAGGGCACTTACCTCAAATTGAAATTAATATAACTCATTATATTAAAACACTTTACGTAATCACATAGTTAAGAATGAAATAGTTATATCTTTCTATTGACCTAACAGTATATAATTGTTATAATAACCTAAATATTTATTACATTAACAACAATATGTCTACATAATTGCAAGGGAGTTATGAACAAAAGATTTAGAACAGTCAGCATAATCGTACTGGTGTCGTTTATTGTGAACACGCCCGTGTATAATACTTCTTTTTCGTTTCCTGCTGCGGGAAACGCCCCGGAGTATACGCTTTCGACCTCCTCGATATTTAACGACCTTGAAGGCGCCCAGCACAAGGATATCGGCAGGATCAAGCTTGGCGTCGAAGCAAACCTCATGAGACTCGCCGGAGTGGCGGAAAAGATAGACATAGAGACTTTAGCCAAGAACGCCTCCAAATACAATCCAAGCATATTCGATGACACGCATTTTTTCTTCAGTGAAGTAAAATCTTTATCAAAAGATACCGGCTATCTCGGGGTGATGTGCCGCGTCAAGGACACTAAAACAAGGGATAAGGATCGCCGCCCGATTGTAAGAACTTATTATGCGGTTTTTTCACCCAACTTAGACGCTTATGGCGGATTTCCCGTAGAGGTCTATACCGAAGAAGAATGGGAAGGGGCCAGGCGCGTTATTGACCGCACAAATACCTTACCGCTGCGGGAGCTGTGGAAACAAGAAGACGCTGAAGCCATTAAGCGCTATCAGGAACATGAAACTTCCGTCGACGAGTGGATCCGAAGGAAAATGGAAGAAGGCGGATACGCGGTGAACGATATTTATAACGTACCTTCTGAACATTCAAAACATGACAAATTATACGAAAACGCTGGATATAGATATAGCTGGACAGATCACATAGATATCTTCAGGTCGCCGATAAGAACCCGGTTAGAAAATTTAGGCATCAGCACCGATGATGTGGAAGCACTTTTGCATGTTTTAGTTAAAAAACCCTTGATTCTCTTAGCGAAAAAGAAGGATGAAAACTATCCACAAGTCACGATGGCTGATAAAGAAGGTAAATCCGTTTCTGTAGAAGTGCACGCCCATTCAAGCGATAATGCAGTTTACATAATACTTGATGAGGAGACATTTTCTGCTATCACTGCCAATTCCAGGGAGCCGTTGCATGAGAACGAACTGAGACGGAAAGGACAACCACGTATAATCCATGATCTATTGGCGGATCGGAAGGCGAGGAAAGAAGTTGTAGACACTTGTTTTTATGAGGCGGGGGTGCACTTGGGGTTAAACGGTTGGGTCAGCGACGAAGGCAGTCTGACCAATAGTTTGCTGGAAGCCGAGAAAGTGTACAACAAAGACCCTGAAGGCTACAAACCGACCGATGAAATCCTGGCACTGGAACCGGTTGCGTCGTTAAGCGAGATTTCCAAAGAGCGCGATTACGCGGCGGCAAAAAGAAAGAAAGCGGCGAAGAAAACGCCGCGGAAGAAAGCGGCGAAGAAAACGCCGCAAAAGGCGCCGGCGGCAATAAACGGCAGCGAGACCAAACGCCGGAAACTATTAGATCTTTATATCTTGTATTCCGAGGATGTATGGAAAACGATAAGGGATAGCGAGGAAGCCGTTACAGCCGGGTTTTTGATGAGGCTTGTGGATTCTGCTTTCCGGGACGAGATGGCAAAGGATTTTCAAGAATCAGACATCAAAGATACCGTAGAAGAGTTTATTGAAGAGATCGAGGATGTCGAAGCTGATGTGCTTGAAAACGCACTTCACGTTCTTCGGCTTATGGGGATGGACCGCGGCAACACGGAAAAATCCATCGTAAGCGGACTTATGGCGATACTGCAGGCAGCGTCTGAGGGGAAAGATTTTAGCGGTATCCGTGATCTAATGATAAAGAAGAAAAGGATGGACAAGGACCCGCCGCTTTCCGCTATCCCGGTTAAGATAGAGTGTATTGTACATAATAAGATAGGTCTATTCGATCAAAAACGCGGATACTGGGCTGCCCAAAAGATCGCGAAAGTGATTTACAGCGCCTACATCGATGAAATTAAAGAGGTGGTGAGCGGCTGGCAGGTAAAAGAACACATAGAAGAGCTTATCGGGAGTGAACCCGTGAAGGTCGAAGACATCGACAGAGCTGAAGAAATATTGAACGATGTTTGCATGACGGAGGGAGAAAAGACTTACGCTAAAAGAGTGTTAAGTCTGTCGCGCGTAAAGATGCGGCAGGGAAAGAATGTGGCTGAAGCGATTTTTTCTGCGGTTTCCGCCGAAAGTATTACCCAGGCGCACAAGTACGGCAGGTTCCAGAAGAAACCCGGCAGGAGCGATAAGGATGCGATAAAGGTGATAGCCCTCTATGACTTTATGCCCGAGCGTTTTACGGTCGGGGACTATAACAGGATATACAGCAAGATGAGGATCCTCTACCCGTATCCGGAATTAGAACTTTCAAGGCTTCCGGTTGCAAGCCCTGAATCACAAAGCCGCAGGGACCTTGATGAGCTGGTTGCAAGCGGTCTTTTAGAGAAGGATGTAAGCGGTACTCCTTATGTGTATGAGCTGACGGACAAGGGGCGCAATTATGTCTCAGACTTAAGGAGTTACGGAGCGTTCCGTCCTAAAGTGTCCGGAGAATACCTTGAAGGCAAAATCACGGAGGTAAGGGCTTCTATCGGCATAAACCCGGCTAACGGCGAGCATTTCATGCGAGACCCGCGTAGTGCTCTCACCCAGAGGGCGTATGAGGAAATCATTTTAATAGCAGAGATAATAGAGGATTATGATGTTGTAGTTTCACCGGAGACATATGCTCATATCTGTTTTGCCAGATTGTTTGGACCCGGTGACTGGCGGAAGGTTCTTGACTTTTTCGAAACGGTCAGACTGGCACCCCGGGAAAGCCCGATGCGGCGCGAACTGTTGTTTAACCACCAGCTTGTCATAGCATATTTTGCCGCCAGAGTAATGGATACTGAAGGTATAAAGCGTGTTAAAGAGTTAAGGCCGCCGGAATCCTTTCTTGATTATTACTGGAGAGAACTAAGTGGGATTTCACCGGCTCCTGTTGTAGGGGGGTTCCAAGAGGGTATGGTTCATAGAGCAATCGCGCCTTTAGTGGATATAGGTGAGACCCGCATGCCGGCTTTCAGAAATCCGCTCTGGTTGGATGCGGTTTCAGATGGCATATCGGTTATGGCAGGTATCTATAAGATAAAGGGAAGATCATATAAGAGAGAGGGAAAGACAGGCAAGGCCAGGGATGCTTATGAAAAAGCGATACAGTTGGTTGATAACATCACAGATATCTATGAAATCGAGAAACCGTTTTCCGTTGGAACATACGAATACCTGGACGCGTTTGCTAGATTCTCTTATGCAAAAGAAAAGCTGATTGATGAAATATTGCAGTTGGGTCAAGATGAAGGTCCTTCCGCAGCGGCCCAGCAGGACGGGCCCCTAACAGGTGAGGAAGCGAATAGCGCCGTCAGCGGCATGGAACCATCAGGTGAATTGTATACCGACAGCGAGGAAAATAAGAGTCTTCTTAAAGTTTATAATGACATAGAAGAGGCGATAAGTATGCTTTCATACGGCATGGCCAAGGGCAGGAAAGGCACTATCATTACGGATGAAGTTGGTATCATCCCTGTGGGAGAGGAAGACCTCCCCGCTAAAGCTACCTACACTTTGGCCGTAAGGATTTATCCTGATAATGCGTTAAGAAAGATCGGTGTTTACCAGACGTTTATAGAGGGCGTAAACAGATTCCGCGCTCTTATGAAAAGTTCCGACACCCAGCGTGTTTCCTCTCAGGGGGAAGTTGTGAGGGCCATGATCCAGGGAAGTATACTGCATGAGCTGGGACACGGTTTTGAGATCTATTCGGGACTTGATCTTTACAGTATGATCTACGGAGAAGACGCCGAAGAGCTTTGCCGGCAATTTGCGGATATAAGCGGCTATGATTTTAAAAATTTCGAAACTGTGAAGGAAAGAAGAAAGTTCGCGGAGTTTATCGCGGATCTCAACATGGCCGGGTACGGCGGCGAGGAATACGTAAAGAACAAAGCCGCCTGTCTTTTCTATAAGTTTGTGACCGCGAATCCCAGACTATATATAGAAGAGAGGGAGAAGCTTGCCAAAGCAGTAAAAGGTTATTATGAAGAAAGTCCGCATCTAAATGCTGCGCTCAGGCATGTCATCACCGATAAGGTCACCGATGAAGAGAGGATGGGAAAAATAGTCGATGAAGTCCTCTCCTGTCACGAACTCTTTTTCGCAGAGGGAACTTACGGCAGAGATAACTGGGGTGATGTCTTTCCTCCTGCAGAGGATGATACATCTGCGGTGGATACCTGGTCCGCATCTATTAGTGCCGGAGATTTACCAGCGGCAGAACAGCAGTTAATAGCCTCGCTTGCCGGTGGTACGCCGGGTTTGGAAGATGCAGACACTATTGTACATATCGCTTTGCATGGAGAAACAGTGTCAGAGGATGTAGCAAGTGAAGACAAAACCGATAAACTCGCAGATCCAGAAAGAATTAAAACCCCGGCTGAGATGAACAGTTATGCCCAAGAAGTCGGGATCGAGATCGCCCCGCCGGTAAAAAACTATACCATCTTTACGTACGGTGATATGTATATAGACGAGGAAGATTACAGGTCCGATGAGGCCGAGTATGCAAGCAGGTTTCACTTGGAGAGGATCAATCCCGCCAGGGCGGATACTGTCATAAGAAGGATACTGGAAACAATAAAAGAAAAGCAGCTTAATCCAAAAGAGGTGATTGTGCAGCTCCCGATAATGTTCAGCGAACCGGAGAACCGTTCTTTGGCGAAAGAGCTTGCAGATAAAGCCCCCAGGATAAAGCTTATGCTTATAGATACGACCGGTTTAAGGGGTCTAGACGAAAGAAAGATCCACCGCAGCAGCATATACTCCATGATGCTTCTTGCAAGAAAGATCGACAAGGACACTTCCGAGAGTTCGAAACTATACATGCTCCTGGAGTATTATTTACAAGGATGTATAAATGAAGCCATAGTCGTAGACACGTATATGAAAGCCCTTAAAAACCCGGACGGAAACTGGGGCACCGTGTTCAGTGTAATCCTCAGGCCTGTCCAAAAGTACTCGGTGCCGGAGTACGGTATCGTTTCAAAGACTCTTCTTTCGGCATAATCTCGTTAAATAACAATCTAATTAATAATCTTAGCGGACAATTCCCTTGACAAAATACGTATTACTGTTACAATCTAGTGCGGAAAACGGGAGGCTAGTTATGAAACTAAAAGACAAGGTTTCGATGATAACCGGGGCGGCCCGCGGGATAGGCAAGGAGATCGCCGTGCTTTTCGCCCGGGAGGGGTCGAACTTAGCGATTTGTGACGTGAATTCTGAAGCGCTCGAGCGGACAAAAGGCGAAATAGAAAGCTCGACCGGACGCGAAGTCCTTACCGCCAAAGTGGATGTAACTGACCCGGAAGAGGTGGAGGAGTTCATCAAGAAAATCCTTGACAATTTCGGGAGATTGGATATACTTGTCAACAATGCCGGCATCACCAGGGATAATCTTGTGCTCAGGATGTCGGAGACAGAATGGGATGCAGTGCTGGATGTGAACTTAAAAGGCGCTTTCAACTGCATCAAGGCCGTAACCCGTCCTATGGTGAAGAATAGAAGCGGCAAGATAATCAATATGGCTTCTGTGGTAGGAATCATGGGAAACGCCGGGCAAGCCAATTATTCCGCCAGCAAAGGCGGTCTTATTGCTCTTACAAAAACCGTGGCCAAGGAACTTAGTTCACGGAGTATAAACGTCAATGCCATCGCTCCCGGTTTTATCCAGACGGATATGACCGGCAGGATCGATGAAGTGTCGAAAGAGAAGCTCTTAAAGCTGATCCCCCTGGGCAAGATGGGCGAAGCCAAGGATGTAGCGCAGCTGGCACTCTTTCTAGCGAGTGAAGACGCCGCGTACATCACGGGACAGGTGGTCCAGGTGGACGGCGGAATGGTTATGTAAATGAAATAAGGTTAGCTGGAAGAAGAGAGCTAACTAAACCGTAAAAAGGAGGAAAAATGTCTGAGGTAGCGGAAAAGGTCAAATCGATTGTGGCTGAACAGCTTGGTGTAAAAGTGGAGGAAGTAAAGGAAGACGCCAAATTTATCGACGATCTTGGTGCTGACTCTCTGGATACGGTCGAACTGGTTATGGCTCTTGAAGAGGAATTCGGGGCTGAGATACCGGACGAAGATGCCGAGAAACTGACCACCGTCGGCGAAGCCATCGCTTATATCGAGGAAAAGGCTGCAAAACAATAAACAATAAAACCTTCCATTCTTTAAAATGTCCAAGAGAAGAGTAGTTCTTACGGGAGTAGGCGCTGTTACTCCCGTAGGAAACAACGTCAAAGATTTCTGGAATTCTGTCATCGAAGGCAAGACGGGCGTAGCGCGTCTGACCGCTTTCGATCCGTCACCGTTCAATTCACAGATCGCCGCCGAGGTAAAGGGTTACGATGCTTCTTTATATATGACCCCGAAACAGGAGAAGCGCCTGGACCCGTTCGTCAAGTTCGCTATAGGCGCGGCGAAAATGGCCGTGGAAGACAGCGGTCTTGACCTTAAGGAAATCACGATGGAAAAAGCCGGCGTCTATATAGGTTCAGGGATAGGGGGCCTGCACACGGTAGAAGGCGAGCACGCCAAATATATAGAGACCGCCGACGAACATAAAGCGGCATCTAAAATATCCCCGTTTTTAATACCGATGCTCATCGTTAACATGGCTTCAGGCCTTGTTTCGATAGAGCTGGGGTTCAAGGGGCCGAATTCCGCGGCGGTTACGGCATGCGCGACGGCAAGCCACTCCATAGGGGACGCTTTTAAGATCATCCAGAGGAACGAAGCCGATATCATGGTATCAGGAGGCTCGGAAGCCGCGATAACGAAGATGGGCCACGGCGGTTTTTGCGCTTTAAAAGCCCTCTCTACGCGCAACGATGATCCGGAGAGAGCGTCGCGTCCCTTTGATAAAGAGAGGGACGGTTTCGTGATGGGTGAGGGATCCGCTATCGTTGTTCTTGAGGAGCTTGAGCATGCCAAGAAGAGAGGCGCACATATATACTGCGAGATAGTCGGTTACGGCATGAGCGGAGACGCTTATCACATGACAGCGCCGGATCCTAAGGGCGACGGAGCGATAAGGTGCATGAGAGCCGCTCTTGAAGATGCCAAGCTCAACTCCGGGGATGTGGACTATATCAACGCACACGGCACTTCCACGCCTTTAAACGACAAGATGGAGACAAGTGCGATAAAAACGGTTTTTGGTGATTATGCGCACAAGCTTGCCGTCAGTTCTACCAAGGGAGTGACCGGTCATATGCTGGGAGCGACGGGAGCGGCGGAACTGATAGCTTGCGCCAAAGCTATTGAGAACAGTATTTTACCCCCTACCATAAATTATGAATACCCTGATCCTGAATGTGACCTGGACTATGTTCCCAATACGGCCAGAGAGATGCGGGTAGATGTCGCTTTAAGTAACTCTCTGGGTTTCGGGGGTCACAACGTGAGCCTTGTGGTCAAGAAGTTTACGGGATAGCAGTACACGGGTTTTTTAGACTTTTTAATAGCGTTATAATAAACGTCTGTTGACTCAACAGACGTTTGTTTTGATAAAACTTAAATCGGCAAAAAGATTAAGGAGAAAAAAGAGATGGATTATCTTTTAACTGAAGAACAGAAGATGATAAAGGACCTCTGCCGCCAGGTCGCGGAAGAAAAGATAAAACCTGTGGCGGCTGAGTATGACGAGAAAGAGGAGTTCCCCTGGGATATCGTCAAGGTCCTTGCGGAATCCGACATATGCGGGGTCTACATACCCGAAGAATACGGCGGGCTCGGCGGGGGAGTGCTGGAGATGGCTATAGCGACGGAAGAGCTTTCCTGGGGATGCGGCGGTATCGCTTTGGCTTTTGCCGCAACGGGGCTGGGGACTTACCCGATACTTCTTTACGCCAACGACGAGCAGAAAAAAAAGTATCTTCCGGATATAGCGGCTGGCAGGAAACTTGCCGCTTTCTGCATAACCGAAGCCGAAGCCGGCAGTGACGCCGGCAGCATAAAGACGACCGCCAAGAAAGACGGTGACCACTATGTCCTTAACGGCACGAAGCAGTGGATCACTAACGGCGGTGAAGCCGAGATATATACCGTTATAGCCATGACGGATAAAGCTAAGGGCGCCAGAGGCGCAAGCGCTTTCATCGTGGAGAAGAATACTCCGGGACTCACTTTCGGCAAGAAAGAAAACAAGCTCGGCATAAGGGGCTCGGCCACGCGCGAAGTTATTTTTACGGACTGCCGCATACCCAAAGAAAACCTCCTGGGCAGGGAAGGTCTTGGTTTTATAGTTGCGATGAAGACGTTTGACCATTCGCGGCCAGGGGTAGCGGCGCAGGCTGTCGGTATCGCCCAGCGGGCGCTGGATGAAGCCGTCAAGTATGCTCATGAGAGGAGGCAGTTCGGCTCCACCATCTCTTCCTTCCAGGGCATACAGTTCATGCTGGCTGATATGGCCATACAGACGGAGGCGGCAAGGGCTCTTATATATTCCGCGGCGCGTATGATAGACGCCGGATGCAAGGACATAGCAAAGATATCGGCGATGAGCAAGACCTTTGCTTCCGACACCGCCATGAGAGTGACTACCGATGCCGTACAGATCTTCGGCGGTTACGGTTACATGAAAGAATACCCGGTCGAAAAACTCATGAGGGACGCAAAAATAACCCAGATCTATGAAGGTACCAACCAGATACAGCGCGGCGTTATAGCGTCGGCGCTTATAAAAGAGGGTCTCGGAAAATCAAGATGAAGATAATAGTACTTATCAAGCAGGTTCCGGATACCACCGACGTAAAGATAGACCCGGAGACTAACACCTTAAAAAGAGAAGGGGTGGAATCTATAATAAACCCCTTTGACATGTACGCGATAGAAGAAGCCCTTCGCATAAGAGAGAGACTAGGCGAGGGCGAAGTGGTCGCTGTAAGCATGGGGCCTCCCCAGGCGGAAGAAGCTTTGCGCGAAGCGGTATCCATGGGGGTGGATAGCGCAATTCTCATAAGCGACAGGAAATTCGCGGGCAGCGATACCTGGGCGACAAGTTATACGCTTTCCCAGGCCGCCAGGAAAATAGGCGATTACGGGCTGATCCTCTGCGGCAAACAGGCTTCCGACGGCGATACAGCACAGGTGGGGCCGGGGGTCTCAATGCACCTCAATATCCCCCAGGTGACTTACGTGAAAAAAATCGAGAAACTCGGTAAAGTGAGCGCGCTAGTGGAGAGGATGACTGAGGAAGGGTACGACATTGTAGAGACGCCGCTACCGGCGGTGCTCACTGTCGTAAAAGAGATAAACGAGCCGCGCCTGCCGTCACTAAAAGGAAAGATGAAAGCCAAAAAATGCGAGATACCCGTGTGGACGGCGGAAGACCTTTCCTGCGAGGAAGAGAAGATAGGGCTTGACGGATCTCCCACCAGGGTAATAAAAGTCTTTACCCCGCCGCCCAGAGAAGGCGGACGTATTTTACAGGGGGATCCGGAAGAAGTGGCCAAAGAGCTCGGAGATCTCCTTAAAAAAGCTATCATAGGATAACATGAAAGAAACCGATGCAATAATAGTAATCGACGAAAAGTGCGTTGGCTGCACGCTCTGCGTCAAGGCATGTCCTTTCGGCGCGATAACCATGGAGGATAAAAAGGCCGTTATAGAGCTTGCCAAATGCACTTTATGCGGGGCATGCGTCGAGGCTTGCAAATTTGACGCGATAATCATACAGAAAAAGGAAGAGGCTAAAGCTGTAGACTTCTCCCTTTATAAAGACGTATGGGTGTTTGCCGAGCAGAAGAAGGGCGAGGTGCAGTCGGTCTCTTTCGAGCTTCTGGGTAAGGGCAGGGAACTTGCGGATAAACTCGGCTCGAAGCTTTGCGCGGTACTCCTCGGCGACGGTATGGAAAAAGCCTGCAGGAGTTTGATAGAAAGAGGCGCGGAGAAAGTCTACCTCGTCGATTCTCCGCACCTTAAAGCTTACCAGGACGATCCCTATACCAAAGTCTTAACCAGTCTTGTTGCTAAGTATAAACCGGAGATAGTCCTCTCGGGCGCTACGACCATAGGCAGGAGCCTTATCTCCCGCGTCGCTGTTACCCTTAGAGCGGGGCTTACGGCGGACTGTACCGGTCTTGACATAGACCCGGAAGAAAAACTGCTCCTTCAGACCCGGCCCGCTTTTGGCGGCAATATCATGGCGACGATCATATCTCCCAACACCCGTCCCCAGATGGCGACGGTGCGGCACAAGGTCATGAAAGAAGCCGAGTCCGATCCTTCCCGTAAGGGCGAGATAATCAAGGAAGAGTTCGGCGAGGATGCTCTCGCCTCACGCAGCAAGCTCATAGATATCGTAGAGGAGATGGAAGAGACGGTGAATCTTGCGGAAGCTGACATCATAGTCTCCGGAGGCAGGGGAGTGGCAAGCAAAGAGAACTTCAGCATTATAAGAGATCTTGCTCTTGTACTTAACGGCGCCGTCGGCGCTTCGCGTGCCGCTGTCGATGCGGACCTTATACCGTACTCGCATCAGGTAGGCCAGACGGGTAAGACTGTCTGCCCCAAAGTTTATATAGCCTGCGGTATCAGCGGCCAGATCCAGCATCTTATCGGTATGAGTTCTGCGGACGTAATAGTGGCGATAAACAAAGACCCGGAAGCTCCGATATTCAAAGTCGCCACCTACGGAATAGTAGGGGACCTTTTCAAGATCGTCCCGCTTCTTACGGAACATTTCAAGAAAACTTTGGCTAAATAAAGGCTGATCTCCTTCATTCTAAGCCATTTCACCCCTCTTCTTATTTAAACTAGTAATAAAAAATATATTAGCATTCTTGACAAGTAGTAGATACTTGGGTATACTTGGACAAGCTTATTTAAAGGGGTATAAACATAGATAAAGGTGTCTAAACTATAAGATAGAAATGATTGCCAGAGGAATCAAAAAATTTACAGTCCAGGAAGTCGCCGATATATTAGGTATATATAGAGGCACTGTCATCAATTACGAGAAGAAAGGCATATTTCCCGAACCGCGCAGAAATCCCATAAACGGATACCGGGAATATACCGAAGATGAGATCGAAGGTCTTAAGAGCATACTTGAAGGCGGAAAAACCGCATAGAATGAAGGGAGAAAGATGTACTTTAAAAGTCTAGAGGTTGTCGGTTTTAAATCTTTTTTAAATAAGACTAAACTTAAATTTGAACCCGGCGTAACCGCAATAGTCGGACCGAACGGTTGCGGGAAAAGCAATATCGTGGACGCCATAAAATGGGTTCTTGGGGAACAGTCCACTAAGAGCATGAGAAGCTCCTCCATGCAGGACGTCATTTTCTCCGGCACCGATAAATACGACCCGGTCAATGTCGCCCAGGTTTCACTGACGCTTTCCAACGAGGACAGAGCGCTTCCCGTTGATTACGATGAGGTCACGATAAGCCGCCGGCTTTACCGCAGCGGTGAAAGCGAATATCTTCTTAACAAGACGCCCGTCAGGCTCGCTGACGTGCGCAGTCTTATCATGGGCACCGGTATCGGCACAAGTTCCTACTCTATAGTAGAGCAGGGCAAGATGGATATGATCTTAAGTTCCAAGCCCGAAGAGAGGCGCTACATATTCGAAGAAGCCAGCGGCATCACCCGCTACAAGACCAAAAAACGCGAAGCCTTGCTTAAACTTGAACGGACCAAAGAGAACCTGTTGAGGATAAACGATATAATACGTGAAGTCGAGCGGCAGATAAAGTCCATAGAACGGCAGGCCCGTAAAGCTGAAAGATACAAGGCCTATTACGAGGAACTTAAAAGTCTCGATATTAAACTGGCCTATAAGCGCTTCAGGGGTCTCGGTACCGACGACGTCTCTTTGGACGCCGAGGGTGATGAAGTGAAGATGCGTTCGGAAAGGCTGGGTAGCGATCTTGAGAAAGCCTCGGAAAGCCTCATCCAGAAAAGAGAAGAGTTTAATGCCGTATTCACCCAGCTTCAGGAGGCGCAGTCCGAAGTGGTAAGGCTTTCGTCGGATATAGACAAAAACAAGCACGTCACAAGGGTCAACTCTGAAAGGATAACGGAACTTGAGCGTGGTATAGAGAGGCTGAACTTGGAGATAGACGAAGTTCTTAAGCATAAAGACGGCCTGCAGGTAAGGCTCGAGAGTCTGGAGGTAAGATTCCGCGATGCCAGTTCCCAGCGCAGTGACAAGGACGAAGCCTTGAGGTGCGGGGAAGAAAACGTGAAGGAGCTTACCGCTATCCTCGAGAGGCGCAGGGAAGAGCTCAGGATAAACAAGGAAAGGATAGTCGATGTCGCAGCCGGCCAGACGAAGGCGAGGAACTCGCTCATCAAGGTAAACGCCGACATCCAGAACGCTCAGGCCCGCCAGAAAAGGCTTAAACTTGAAAGGGAGAGCGTCCACCGGGAAAAAGAAAGTCTGGGGGAAGAACTTAAGAGCGTGGAGGAGAAAGCCTCGCTCATGGAGAAAGCCCTCAATGAGAAGAAAACCGAATACCGCATTTTCAATGACGAGTATGTAACAAAGCAGGAGAAGCTGGCCGCTTTAAGCGGCGAAAGACGCCAGGAGGAAAAAGCGCTGAACGAGATCAAACCACGCCGGCAGTTCCTCCAGAAGCTTATCGAGGAACGCGAAGGCGTGAACGAAAGCGCTAAAGAGATAATAAAACGCCTGGAGATGGGGGATGAGCGTTTTCAGGGAGTTAGGGGCGTGCTTTCAGAGATAGTAAACGTAAGAAGCGATTATGAGGAATCGCTGGGATTCGTCCTTGGCGAGGCGGCGCAGGCCCTGGTAGTTGAAAACCGCGAAGTCGCCGGGAGGGTCATCGCGCATCTTGAAGAAAACTCGATGGAAAGCGCAAGTTTTATCATCCTGGATGAGCTGGCGGGCCCTCCGGCTGGCGAGGCCGGCGGGGCGATGAAAGACGTCACGCATATCATTTCGAGCCAGGAGCCGTACCGTTCGGCGCTTAAGGCGCTGCTCGGCGGGACTTTTGTGGCTGATTCCCGGGAAGAAGCGGAAAGCGCGATTAGCAGAGGGGGACGCATAATCCGGGAAAAAGGCGAGGTCTATCAGAGGGGCATGCACCGCAGCAGAAACTTCTCCAGCAAGGAAGCCATCCCGCTTTTCGGGCGCCAGGAGAAAGTGAAAGAGATGCTCGAAGAAGAAGAAAGAATAACCTCTCAGATAAAAGAGCTTGAAGAGCTGATAACCGGGCTTGAAATCTGGCTCAAGGAATCCGCGGTCAAAAAGGACAGGCTCGAGGGGGAACTCAGGCAGAAAGAGATGGAGTTCTCTGACATATCAAACAGAAAGACCTCGGTTAAGGACAAGTTTAATTCGCTTGCCGAGGAACTCCTCTTGTTAAACACGGAGATAGAGGAAGAAGCCCTTGCTATTAACGAGCTTCACGAAGAAAAGGAAACGCTTGAACGCGGCCTGGAAGAGTTTGAGGGTGAGAACAGCCGTCTTGAGGCGCTTATCGAAGAACTCCAAAACGGCATCCAGGACGCAAGGCGCAAGAGGGAAGAGACGCTTTTCTGCATGTCGGATATCAAGGCCGAGCTTTACGCGCTGCGCAAGGAAGAAGAGAACCTTGCCGAGAACCTTGAAAGAGAGAAAACCTCCTACTCCGGTATAAACCAGAGCATAGAAGAGAGGCATCTGCGCATAAACGAAAACAGGATGCGCATGAATAGTCTGGAAGAGGAGATGGTTTCGGTAAAGGAACGCGATCTTGAATATATAGCGCTTGTGGAGATCAGACGCGATTCCATCAAGCAGGACGCCCAGCGCAAAGACGCGCTTACTTCCGACATACGGCGCATAGAGGAAGAGGTGAAGCGAAAAGAAGGCGAGCTGGAGGCTTTCAGGAACAAAACGCGGGACATCGATATCAGAACGAAAGAGATCGAGTATAAACGGGGCGCACTCAGGGAGAAGATACTGCATGCCTATAAGGTCGATATCGCGGCAGTCAATATCGAGATGGACGAGGGCGAGGATTGGCAGGCGATTGCGCGAAAGATCGAGGAACTAAAAGCCCAGATCGAAAAGATGGGCGAGGTGAGCCTCGGCGCTGTGGAGGAACACAAGCAGCTCGAGGAACGTTTCTATTTTCTTACGAAGCAGAGGGACGATCTTGAAAGGGGAAGGGAGTCTCTCCTGGCCGCTATTACCAAGATCAACCGCACCACGCGCAAGATGTTCATGGAGACGTTTGAAGCTATCCGAAAAGAGTTCAATGAGTACTTCCGCATGCTCTTTAACGGAGGCAAGGCGGAACTCGTCCTGGAAGATGAATCGAATATCCTGGAATGCGGGATAGATATAATAGTGAGGCCTCCCGGGAAAAAACTTCATAACATTATGCAGCTTTCAGGCGGCGAGAAGGCGATGACGGCGATCGCTCTTATATTCGCGATCTTCAAGGTCAACCCGAGTCCCTTCTGTATACTGGACGAAATAGACGCGCCGCTTGACGAGTCCAATATCGTGAGGTTCTGCAGCGTCCTCCAGGAGTTTTTGAGGCTATCACAGTTCGTGATCGTCACCCATAACAGGATGACGATACAGCTTGCGGACGTTCTTTACGGTATAACCATGGAAGAGAAGGGCGTGACGAAGATAGTTTCGGTGAAGTTCAGCGAAGAGAAGGAAAACCCCGCCGATAAAAGTATTCCGGTTACGGCGTAGAAAGAGAAGCTGAAAGGCTTATTTCAAAAGCGGCGAGTAGGAATAAACCCTGTTCTTGCCGCTTTTTTTTGCATGGTAGAGGGCAATGTCGGCCTTGCGTATGAGATCGTTCTTATCGCGGCTGTCAAAAGGGTATACCGCAAGTCCCGTGCTAATGGTCAGTTTAAGGTTCTTAGGTACCGTCTCGTCGTGTTTAAAGACGTTTTCCACTTCCCCCCGCAGTCTTTCGGCGATGATCTCGGCGTTTTTCTTATTTATCCTTGACATGATGATACAGAACTCTTCGCCGCCGTAACGGCAGGCGAAATCGCTTTTTCTTGAGAAACGGTCGAGTATGTTGGCGACCCTTTTTATGGCTTCATCGCCTCTTGGATGTCCCAGGGTATCGTTGAATTTCTTAAAATTGTCTATATCTATCATCAAAAGACTCAAGGGGCTATCCTCTTCCGAAGCCGCTTTGACCTTGCTTTTTAGGACGGTGTTGAAATAACGCGCGTTCCACAGGCCCGTCAGCCAGTCCGTCCGCATCAGGTGCACCGTCTTTTCGTAAAGGCGCGAGTTTTCGATCGCCAGAGCCGCGTGATCGGCAAACATGTTCAGTATGCGCGTACTGTCTTTCGATATGGGGGTTTTGGAAAATATATTATCCGCGAGTATCGCGCCGAGAGTCTCGTTCCTGGTCTTTAAGGGTACCGTCACGAAGTGGTCCATGTGAAGGAGCTTCTTTATGTCTTCGTTGACCAGAGAGGTCGCCTCCTCCGTTATGACCTCGAACGGCATTCCCTCAAGTATGGTAAGGGCTAGTATACCCATGTCTTCGCGCAGGGGTATTGTGATACCCTTCACGATGGAGTTCAGTTTAGATTCCGGGTCCTTTTTGAACTTGTCATACGCCTCTATCAGGTTTTTAAGAGTCGCTTTCTCGTCTTCAATTTGATGCCATGCCTTGTCGGCTTCTTCGGCAGAGTGCGGTCCTATAGCCATCTTGCCTTCAAGGGTCTGGTTTTCCTTGTTTACGAGGAAGAACATGGCCCTGTCGAACCCGAGGCCCTCGTCGGAAGTGAGCGCCGTCAGGATCGTGTAGAGCACCTGATCCAGGTCCAGCGACTGCATTATGGCGCCGGTGATATCGGAGAGCATCAACATCTCGTTCTTCGTCTTCAGAAAAAGCTTCTCAAGCTCGCTCCTTGAGAGTTTCTCCTGAGGCGCCTCCTTTTCGCTTTTAACAAGCTCTTTGAGCGGGACTGACCGCTTTTGTGAAACGTCTGTTTTACTTTGCTTCATACTAAAAAGTGTATAATATCCGCCGGGTAAAGTCAACATATCCCGGGAGGGCGCTAACTTGTTCACAAATTTTCCAGATTACGATATAATACAGCTAGATGTTTTAAGCTTATGGTTCGACTCACTTCGTTCGCTCACCATTAATCTGCGAGGAAAGACATTTTGCACTTAGAACGAGGGAACACCACGGATGTTAAGGCCGTGGAGATTCATAGGAGGTTTTTAGGCATGGACTTATTGGAACTTGAGATCGCCAGGCGTCTTAAAAATAAGAAGAAAAGCCTGGTGATAGCCGAATCCTGTACCGGAGGCCTTGTATCGCACCGGATAACGAACACGCCCGGAAGTTCCGTCTATTTTAAAGGGGCGGTAGTCGCTTATTCCAACAAGGTCAAAGAAACCCTCCTGGCTGTGCCTAAAAGTACCGTAAAAAAACACGGCGCGGTCAGCCGCCAGGTGGCTTTAGCCATGGCTGACGGCGTGCGGGAAGCTCTCTCTGGCGATATAGCCGTCTCGATTACCGGTATAGCCGGTCCGGGCGGAGGAAGTTTCGCAAAACCCGCGGGTCTTGCCTATATTGCGTTCAGTTCACAGAAGAAGAAGCGGAGCAAAAAAGTTTTTTTTACCGGGGATAGGCTTTCTGTAAAAGAGAAGTTTTCCGGTGCAGCGCTAAAGTTTTTGCTTGAAAATATATAACCATGAATCAAGAGGTTTAAAGCCTTGGCAGAAAAAGACAAGAAAACAAGATGTTTCATCGCGCTTGAGCTTTCTAAAGAGGCAAAGGAAGAGCTGGCGAGGATAATAGACTTTCTGAAGGACTCCGGAAGTGACGTTAAATGGGTCTCACCCGCAGGGGTGCACCTTACCCTTAAGTTCCTGGGGTATACGGATGAGGAGAAAATCGGCAGGATCGCGCTTTCCTTGAAAGAAATCGCCGCCGGGCAAAAACCGTTTGATGTTCTTTTAAATGCCATCGGGGTTTTCCCCGGATGGTCCGCTGCCAGAGTCCTGTGGGTAGGCGTGGGAGAAGGCGCCGACAAAGTAAAAACTTTAGCCGGAGAAGTCGCCTCCCGCATGCAAAAAGAGGGATTCGAGGAAGAGACGAGACCTTTCAGCGCGCATCTTACGCTCGGAAGAATACGAAGCGGCAAGAACAAAGATAGACTGAAAGCTTTGGCGGAAAAAGTGGACGTAAGACCCGCCTCAAGCCATATTGAAAGAATAATACTTTTTAAGTCCGATCTTACCCCTCAGGGGGCTGTATACACGCCTTTGGAGATAGTTCGTTTTAACGTATGATCCTGTTCGGAAGCAGAAGAAACCTCCCTTCGCGTTATTTTTTTTGAAAGAATTTCGATAAAAACATTGTCTATATGTAGCAAAGGCGGATAGTTTGACCGAACAGGGGCCCATCGGGAAAATTCCTTTGCAAAACAATACCGCTATAAGTATAATAGGCTGATTAATAGTAATTATTAAAATACCGGAGGTTAAGTCATGACTAAAAAAGCGAACAAAGACGTAATGAGTAAAAGCGCTGCGGCTGAAAAGACTATAGAGGGGACGGGCGCCAAAGGCAAAGCGTTGGAGCTTGCGCTCAGCAAGATCCAGAAAGATTTCGGGGAAGGCGCAATAATGAAAATGGGTAAGGGCTATAATACCAAGATAGACGCTATACCCACGGGCTCTATCGGGCTGGATATGGCGCTTGGGGTGGGCGGCGTTCCCCGCGGCAGGGTTGTCGAGATCTTCGGTCCCGAGTCCAGCGGAAAGACCACGCTCAGCCTGAACATACTTGCCAGCGCCCAGAAAACCGGCGGTGAGGTCGCCTTTATAGACGCGGAGCACGCTTTCGACCCCATTTATGCAAAAAAGATAGGCGTCGATCTCGACAAGCTTCTCATCTCTCAGCCTGATAACGGCGAACAGGCGCTTGAGATAGCTGAGGCGCTGGTCAGGAGTAACGCCATAGACGTTATTATAATAGACTCGGTTGCGGCGCTTACTCCCCGCAAAGAGATCGAGGGTGAGATGGGTGATTCGCACGTGGGTCTCCAGGCGCGCTTGATGAGCCAGGCCCTCCGGAAACTGACGGCTGTCATAAGCAAGTCAAAGACCTGCGTTATCTTTATTAACCAGATCAGGATGAAGATAGGCATTATGTTCGGCAACCCCGAGACGACTACGGGTGGTAAGGCTTTAAAATTCTATTCGTCGGTGCGTATCGATCTGAGGAGGCTCGCATCTTTGAAGAAGGGCGAGAAAGTCATAGGCAGCCGCGTCAAGGCGAAGGTCGTCAAGAACAAGATCGCCCCGCCCTTCAAGCAGGCTGAATTTGATATCATGTTTGATGAAGGTATTTCCCGTTCCTCAAGCATAATAGACTTGGCCGAAGAAGTGGGAGTGATCAAAAAAAGCGGGACATGGCTTTCCTACAACGACGAAAAGATAGGCCAGGGCAAAGAGAACGCGCGGCTTTATCTTAAAGAAAACGTCCGCATGCTGAACAAGATAGAAAGCGACGTAAAAAAAGCCTTAAGCGCCTCTAATGAGATCTAAAAATCAGACTTTATGGATAAGAAAGAAGAGAGGTCTTTCAATAAGGGGAAGCGTTATTGCCTGAGACTGCTTTCCCTAAGAGCAAGGACAGAGCGCGAGATAGAGGAGAGGCTTAAAAAAGCGGGCTACGGCGATCATCTTACGAAAAAGATCCTTGATTCACTTAAAAAAGAAGATCTGGTAGACGACCTCGACTTCGCCAGAGAGTGGATTGATTGGCGCATGAGGGAAAACCCCAAGGGACGCAGGCTCCTTGTGGAAGAGCTCAGAAAAAAAGGGATAGATGACCGGGTGATCGAGACCGCCTTGGAAGAGAAGCGCGTTATCCTTGATGACGTTAAAATAGCCCAAAGTATCATAGAAAACAGATTGAGCGCGGAAGATGCCGGCAAGCTGGAAAAAGTAAAAGCGAAAGTGTTCCGGCTTCTTATAAGTAAAGGGTTTGATCCGGAGACTGCCGAAAGCGTCATACGCGCGACACTGGACTAGTGCGCTTTATATAGAGAAAAAAATATGCGTTCAAGCGAGATAAGAAAAAAGTTTCTGGAATTTTTCAAGGCAAAGGGCCATACTGTTGTCGCAAGCGACCTCTTGGTGCCCGTGGGTGACCCGACGGTGCTTTTTACGGGTGCCGGCATGAACCAGTTCAAGGAACAGTTCATGGCAAGGAACATCACCTACAGACGCGCGGCCAGCTGCCAGAAATGCCTGCGTACGGGCGACCTTGAGAATGTGGGCAGGACCCCGAGGCATCACACTTTTTTCGAGATGCTCGGGAATTTTTCGTTCGGGGATTATTTCAAGAAAGAAGCTATCTTTTATGCCTGGCAGTTTATGACGGAGGAGATGGCCCTTCCCGAAAAGAAGTTATGGGTGTCAATATACGAAGAGGATGAAGAGTCTTACGGGATATGGCTTAATGATATCGGCGTGCCCAGAGAGAAGATAATCAGGCTGGGCGCGCATGATAATTTCTGGCCGGCGGATGCGCCTACGAAAGGGCCTAACGGTCCGTGCGGTCCGTGTTCAGAGATTTTTTATGACTGGGGGGAAGATGCAGGCTGCGGGAAGAAAACTTGCGGTCCCGCTTGCGATTGCGGGAGGTTCGTCGAGGTATGGAATCTCGTCTTTACCGAATTCGAAAGAAAACCCGACGCGAGTCTCACGAGCCTGCCCAACAAGAACATAGATACCGGTATGGGGCTTGAACGTATAGCTTCGGTTATGCAGGGTGTTAGGACCAATTTCCAGACGGATCTGTTTACGGGCATTATCGCAAAGATCAGAAGAGAGCTGGGTGACGCGGGGAAAAAACCCGAAGAAGAAGACCTGAACCTTATAGCCGATCATATCAGGGCTGCCGCGTTCGCGATAGCTGACGGGGTCTCCCCGTCGAACGAGAAACGGGGCTACGTCGTAAGGAAACTCATAAGACGCGCTTACTTGAGGGCTAGCCGCGAGGGTGCATTCCTGCATAAGATCGTGCCGGCTGTTACGGATGCGATGAAAGACGCATATCCCGAGCTGGAAGAGAAAAGAGAGCACATATCGGCTATCGTGGAAGAGGAGGAGAAAAGGTTTGCCGGTACCCTGGAGTCTAGCATGCCGGTACTTGAAGATATGCTGAAGAAAAGGCCCGGCAGGCTTACGGGCGAAGAGATCTTTAAACTTGTCGATACGTACGGTCTGCCGCTTGACGTCATCGAGGAGGAGACGGACGCGGTTCTGGACATAAAGGGGTTTGAGAAGCTTATGGAAGAACGTAAAGAAGAGTCCCGAAGGGGCAGCGACATAACCGAGGACTTTATCTTTGAGCCGGATAAGTTCGCGGGGCTGGTCAAACCGGAAAATTCCGACACTCTGCCTCTCGAGACAAAAGTTGAGTTCATACTTCTGGGTTCAGATGTCTCTAGCAAGGTCGAAAAGGGAGAAAGAGCCGAGATAGTAACGAGTCCCCAGAGCAGCAGGTTTTATGCCGAAGGCGGGGGACAGGCGGGGGACAAGGGTACCATTGAGAAAGAAGGATGCGATATAAAGGTGCTTGATACTTTCGAGACGGGAGGGAGGAAAGTCCTGGTCGTTTTCGTGAAGAAGGGCAGTCTCGCTAAGGGTGACAAGATAAAGCTTCATCTTGATACCGAGACGAAGAAGAAAACCGCGCTCAACCATACGGCGACGCATCTGGTGCAGGCGGCACTCCGCAGCGTCCTGGGAGACGAGGTGAAACAGTCCGGCTCTTTGGTGGACGATAAACGTCTCAGGTTTGATTTTACGCATATGAAGAAGCTTTCGGAGCGGGAGCTTGCGAAAGTCGAAAACGCGGTGAACGCCTGGATAGCCGAAGGTATCGAGGTGTGCAAGGAAGTGAAACGCATAGACGAGGCCAGAGCCGAAGGGGCGCTTTCTTTTTTCGGCGAGAAATACGGCAGCACCGTCCGTGTAGTATCGGTGGGAGATAAATCCAAGGAACTTTGCGGCGGTACTCACGTTGATAATACGCGCGAGATCGGTGTTCTGAAAGTGACCGCTGAAAGTTCCGTGGCCAGCGGTATAAGACGTATAGAAGCCCTTACCGGAGACAATGCGCGCGAATGGATCAGAGATAAGGTAAGGGGTTTCCTTGCTGAGCATAAGGAGCTTACCCGCGGCGCTGAATCACTTGTTGATAAGGCGGTTATAAAACGGGCGGAGGATATAGCAGGAGGCGCGGCCGTAGTGGACGCGGATGCGGTACGCGATTTCAGGGAGAAGCTGCAGCCTGCTTTTACGGAAGAACGCATGCGTCTTGAGAGAGAAAAAAAGAAGCGCAAAAAGCAGGAAGAAGCCTCATCCTTTAACGAAGCGAAAGAGAAGCTGGATAAGGCATATGCCTCTTCCCTTAAGATCGGGGAGGTGAGTTTCATCCCGTGCCTGATCGAGGGGATGGACATCCCGCTTCTAAGAAAGGCCCTTGCGTACCTTGAGAGGAAGACTGATTCGGCGGTAATACTTCTTGGAAGCAGTAAAGATGAAAAAGCGTATCTGGTCTGTTCCGTGACGGAAGACCTTCTGGATAAGGGGATGAACGCACAGAAAATTATCAGCGGTATAGCCAGGGAGATTAAAGGCTCAGGCGGAGGGAAAGCGACATTCGCTCAGGCCGGGGGCGCTCACCCTGCGGGCCTTGGGAAAGCGATCAGGGAAGCAAAGAGTATAATCGAGAAGAGGGGTTGATGATATGCGAAGCGTCAAAGCAGGAAGTAAGGTATTCGAAGCGCTTGCTAGTAGAAGCGACCAGGGAAAAAGGCGCCTTGAGAAGAAAGTCTCAAGTATCATAGAAAAGGTGCGCGCCGAAGGCGACAACGCTCTTGTGCGATATACAAGCATGTACGACAGGGTAAATATTAAACGCAAGGATCTGCGTGTCACCGAAGCTGAGATCAGCGGTGCGTATCAGGACATAAAACCTGAGATCGTCAATACGCTTAAAGAGATCATCAGCAACATAAACAAGTTCTATACCAACCAGCTGCCCAAATCGTGGACCATATGCCAGGATTCAGGTATTGAGCTTGGAGAGAAATTCGAACCGATCGAGAAGGTCGGTGTATATGTACCCAGCGGTACGGTGCCACTGGTCTCAAGTGTTTATATGACGGTACTGCCCGCGAAGATGGCGGGGGTGAAGAGAATAATAATGGTCTCTCCCCCGAACAAATATAAAAGCATAGATCCGCATATACTGGTGGTCGCGAACCTTCTTAAAGTGGACGAGATATACAAGATCGGAGGCGCCCAGGCTATCGCGGCGCTTGCTTTCGGGACGAAGACGGTACCCAAGGTGGATAAGATCGTCGGTCCCGGCAACGAGTACGTCACGGAGGCCAAACGCCAGGTATTCGGCTACTGCGATATAGACATGCTTGCGGGGCCGAGCGAGGTCTTGATAATCGCGAACAATCATGCGAACATCGATTATCTCAAGAAAGATCTTTTAGCGCAGGCGGAACACCATAAAGGTCTTTCTATACTTGTTACGCCGTCAAAGAAAGTCTTTGACACCTTTTACAAGGATCAGGACGTAAAAGGGTATCTTATCAAAGTCAAGAACCTTGATGAGGCGGCGGCTATCTCCAACAGGATCGCGCCGGAACATCTCGAGCTTATGGTAAAGAGCCCGAAGAGGCTTCTTAAAAAGATAACCAATGCCGGGGCTATTTTTCTGGGACAGTATACGCCCGTCGCTATAGGAGATTATATCGCCGGTCCCAGCCACGTGCTGCCTACAGGGGGTACGGCCAGGTACTCTTCGGGGCTCAACTTGAGGAGCTTCATCAAAAGCAGCCATGTGATTTCGTATTCCCGCAAGGCTCTTCAGGGCTCTATGGGCTGGGTCAGGGAGCTTACGGAACTTGAGAAACTCGAGAAGCACTGGCAGTCGGTTAGCGCCAGGGGCGACTAGATTTTTATGGTTCGACTTACTTCGTTCACTCACCATGAATCTGCGAGGAAAGATATTTTGCACTTAGAACGGAGGAACACCACGGGTGTGAGGGCGCATCTCGAGAAGTTGTGACGCCAACAGGCGAAAAAGATGAAACCACGTACATAAGTCCGTGGAGGTCCATTGAAAGGTGAGGAGGGGACATGGGTATTTTTTGCAAAAGAGAACCATCCGAGAGGAAGATCAGCTACGAAAGAAAATCAAAGGAGACGGAGATCATAGTTGAGGTCCTCAATATCGACGGGACCGGTAAAAGCGATATATCCACGTCTATAGGTTTTTTAGATCATATGCTCACGCTTTTTGCGTATCACGGTTATTTTGATCTTACGCTTAAAGCTGCGGGCGATACCCAGGTGGACAACCATCACCTTAACGAGGATATAGGTATAGCTCTAGGCGAAGCTTTTAAAAAAGCTCTGGGGTCCTGTAAGGGTATAAGGCGGATAGCCTCGGCCATAGTGCCTATGGACATGGCGGGCGCCGTAGTGTCGGTGGATCTCGCAAACAGGGCCGCTCTGAGGATAAACGCGAAGCTTGCGGCCTCTTCCGCCATAAAAGATGAAGAGGGCTATTCGATGGAGCTTGCCAAAGACATGCTTGAGAGTTTCGCGAAGAAGCTTTCGATGAATCTCCATATCGAGATAACTGGTGAAGGCGACATGCATCACTATCTGGAAGCCGTGTTTAAAGCGCTGGGGATAGCAATGGATAAGGCGACTCGTATAGATCCGAGGAGGAAGGACGAGGTCCCTTCCAGTAAAGGGATCTTGTGATAAAAAAAATGATAGCTATCGTTGATTACGGTGCAGGGAACCTAAGGAGCGTCTATAACGCTTTTCGTTATCTGGGCTATGACGTAAAGGTTTGCGAAAAAGCGAGCCAACTTGAGGGTATGGCGAAAATAGTCTTACCCGGAGTAGGTTCATCGAAGGATGCGATGGGCCAGCTTGACAGGCGAGGGCTTATAGAGCCGCTTCTTAATCATATAGATGCTGGGCGTCCCTTTCTGGGGATATGTCTGGGGCTGCAGCTACTTTTTACCGGGAGCGAGGAAGCGGGGGGATGCGACTGCCTTGGCGTGATAAAAGGCGAGGTGAAACTTTTCCCCGGGGGGAAGGGGCTCAAAGTCCCGCAGATAGGCTGGAACACGGTTCGCCTGCGCCAGAAGGGCTGCCCTATTTTTAAAGGAGTGGGGGATGAGACGTATTTCTATTTCGTTCACTCGTATTATTGCGAGTCGCATGACGAGGCCTATTCGGCGGGTGTGACGGAGTACGGTATTCCGTATACTTCCTTTTTGTGGAAGGGTAACATTTTTGCCGTACAGTTTCATCCGGAAAGATCCCAGGAAAACGGTTTAAAAATATTAACCAATTTTGGAGAATTATGAAGATAATACCGGCAATAGACCTGATAGCGGGCCAGACCGTAAGACTTGAAAGAGGCGAATATGACAAGAAGCTTACATACGAGATCAGCCCCGTTGACGCCGCCCGTAAATGGCAGTCCATGGGTGCTGAGCTTCTGCATGTGGTGGACCTTGACGGCGCGAAACAGGCTCATCCCGTTAACCTGCCGATAATCCACGCTATTACGCGGGCTGTGGGTATACCGGTTGAGGTCGGCGGCGGGTTCCGGACGACAGACGATATATGGTTTGCGCTTGATTACGGGGTAAAGAGAGTCGTACTCGGTTCCAAGGCTTTTGAGGATAAGAATTTCATACGCGAATGTTTCAAAAACTTCGGGGATCGGATCATCCTCAGTGTCGACGCCAAAAATCTTCAGCCCAGGATATCCGGATGGGAGAAGGGCGTGGATGTGGATCTCTTTGACGTCTTAAGAGAGTTCGTCTCTTTCGGCGCGAAAGAGATAATCTACACCGATATACAGAAAGACGGCACCCTTACCGGACCGTCACTGGACCATCTTGAAAGGATCCTTAAAGAGATCAAGGTGAACGTCATCTCCGCGGGAGGCGTTAAGGACGTCGATCATATAAGAGAGCTTAAGAAGCTTGAAGGGCTGGGCTTAAGCGGTGTTATTATAGGACGGGCACTTTACGAGGGAACGATAAACCTCAAGGAGGCTATAGATGCTGGCAAAGAGGATAGTCCCGTGTCTTGACGTAAAAGACGGGCGTGTCGTCAAGGGCGTGAACTTTATAAACCTGCGTGATGCGGGCGACCCGGTTGAAAACGCGAAAATATACAACGACGAAGGCGCTGACGAGCTTGTATTCTTGGATATAACGGCAAGCCACGAGAAGCGCAAGACCATGGTGGATGTCGTCCGGCGCGTTGCCGAACAGGTGTTTATGCCTTTCACGGTCGGTGGCGGCATATCCACAAACGAAGATATAAGGGATTTACTGAACGCCGGCTGCGATAAAGTCTCCATAAACACTTCCGCGGTCAAGAGGCCGGATTTTGTAAGGGAGGCCAGCCGGAAATTCGGCAGCCAGTGCATCGTCGTTGCCGTTGACGCCAAGAAGAGGGGTAACGGTTCCTGGGAAGTCTATATAAGAGGGGGACGCGAAGCTACCGGGATCGACGCCCTCCAGTGGATACGCAAGGCCGAAAGCCTGGGTGCCGGTGAAGTGCTCCTTACCAGCATGGACCGTGACGGGACGAAAGACGGCTACGATGTGGAGCTTACGCGCAAGGTTTCTTGTGCGGTGAATATACCGGTAATAGCTTCAGGGGGGTGCGGCAGCCTGGAGCATTTCCGCCAGATACTTGATGAGGGCGGAGCGGACGCGGCTTTAGCTGCTTCTGTTTTTCATTTTAAGGAGTTTTCGATTCAAGAGGTAAAAAAGTATCTTAAAGAAAAAGGAATAGAAGTCAGGCCTTAACGGCCAGGCGCAAAAAGGAGAGATTATATCATGAGTCTTATTGATAAACTGAATTTTGACGATAAAGGTCTTATACCGGCGATCGTGCAGGATGAGAAGTCTTCCCGCGTTCTTACGCTTTGTTATATGAATAGAGATGCCCTCGAGAAGACCCTCAGCCAGAAGAAGATCTATGTGTTCCGCCGTTCAAAGGGACGCGTTATGCTTAAAGGCGAGACTTCCGGGTGTGTGCAGCATCTCAAGGAAGTCTTTGTTGACTGTGCGGAGAATTCACTTCTCTTTAAAGTGGAGCAGGAGCGTGCAGCCTGCCACGAGGGGTATTTCAGTTGTTATTTCAGAAAAGTGGACGGTGCGGGGAGAGTCACGGTCGAAGAGGAGCGTGTATTCAGGCCCGAAGATGTATATAAAGAGGGTGATGAGTAGCATGTATTATCCGGATAAAAAAGAGTTTATTGCGCTTTCCAAGAAGGGAAACGTTATTCCCGTCTACCGGGAGATACTGGCTGATTTTGATACGCCGCTATCGGCGTTCCTCAAGATAGACGAGGGCAGTTTCTCGTATCTTTTGGAAAGCGTGGAAGGCGGGGAACATATGGGCAGGTACTCCTTTCTGGGGAGCAGGCCCTCTCTGGTTATAGAGAGTAAAGATAAGACCATCAGTATAAGGCGCGGTGATGAGGTCGAGACTTTCCAGACGGAAGACGACCCCATAAAAGAGATCAAACGCATAATGGATAAGTTCAGATTCGTGAAAGTCAAGGGCCTGCCCAGGTTTTCCGGAGGGCTGGTGGGTTATATGGGTTATGATATGGTCCGCTTCATCGAGAATATACCCGATGAAAATGCGGAGGATTTCGATATCCCCGACATGCAGTTTGTCCTCACTGACACCATACTTATCTTTGATCATGTGGACCATAAGATAAAGGTCGTCTCTAACGCCATGGTTGAAGAGAGCGCGGAAGAAGCTTACCAGACCGCCTGCGGCAAGATCGACAGGATAATGGAGAAGCTCAAGGCGCCCGTGAAAGCGCCGGAAGAAAAAAACAAGCAGCTGAATAAATCCGAGGTGGAATCCAATTTTTCAAAGAACGGATTTTGCGCCATAGTCGAAAAAGCAAAAGAATACATACGCTCCGGTGAAGTGATACAGCTTGTTCTTTCCCAGAGGCTTAAAAGGCGTACCGAAGCTGATGCCTTTTCCTTGTACAGGTCTTTAAGGTCGATCAATCCTTCGCCTTACATGTATTATCTTAAGTTCGGGGACTACCGGATAGTGGGCTCGTCTCCCGAAATCCTTGTGAGGTGCGAAGACGATGTTGTCGAGGTAAGGCCCATAGCGGGAACGCGTAAACGGGGAGCCACCGAAGAGGAGGATGCGGCGCTGGAGAAGGAACTTCTTGCCGATCCCAAAGAAGAAGCCGAGCATATCATGCTGGTGGACCTGGGACGCAACGATATCGGCAGGGTATGCGAGTATTCCAGCGTAAAGACGCGGGAACTGATGCATATAGAAAGGTACTCGCACGTCATGCATATAGTAAGCGATGTCGCGGGCCGCTTAAGAAAAGACAAAGACATATACGATCTCATAAAAGCGACCTTCCCGGCAGGCACCGTCACCGGCGCCCCTAAGGTGAGAGCCATGGAACTCATCGATGGATTAGAGAACGTAAGGCGCGGGCCTTATGCGGGCTGTGTGGGGTATATAAGCTTTTCAGGGAACATCGACATGTGTATCACCATAAGGACGATAGTCATGGACGGGGACACCGCCTATATACAAGCCGGAGCGGGGATTGTACTTGATTCCAACGCTGAAAGAGAGTATCAGGAGACGCTGGATAAGGCCATGGCCATGATGAAGGCTATTGAAGACGCCGAAAGGAAAGAGGGATGATACTCGTTATAGATAATTACGATTCGTTCACGTATAATCTCGTCCAGTATCTGGGCGAGCTTGGCGGGAGAGTCGCCGTCTACCGTAACGATAAGATAACGCTTGAAGCGATAAAGGAGATGTCACCGGAAAGGATAATCATCTCACCCGGGCCGGGTGCGCCCTCAAGCGCCGGTATCTCGAAAAGCGTGATAGAAAAGTTTGGAGGAAAGGTCCCCATACTCGGGGTATGTCTCGGGCATCAATGCATAGGCGAGGTTTACGGCGGGAAGATCGTAAGGGGAGACCGTATCATGCACGGCAAGGTGAGCGCCATTTACCATTCGGGTAAAGATATTTTCAGGGGCGTTCCCTCGCCATTTACGGCGACGCGTTATCATTCGCTGGTGATCGAGCCGGGCAGCCTCAAAGACCCGCTTGAGCTTATCGCGTGGACCGAAGAGGAAGAGATCATGGCTGTCCGTCACAAGGATAAACCGATATGGGGGGTGCAGTTTCATCCGGAATCTATTTTGACCGAGGAGGGGAAGAAGATACTGGAAAACTTCCTTATGATAGAGAAAAATCTAAGCGGTGAAAAATAAAGGTTGATTGTATGAACATAAAAAAAGCTATTGAGAAAGTGGCATGTTCCTCTTCACTTACCGAGAAGGAGGCATACCTGGTTTTTAAAGATATCATGAGCGGTAAAGCCTGTGCCTCCCAGATAGGCGCGTTTATAACGGCACTGCGGATGAAAGGCGAGACGGTGGATGAGATAACAGGCGCCGCCAGGGTGATGAGAGAGAAGGCGCGGAAGATAAAGACCGGCGGAAGAAGCATTGATATCGACAGAGACGAGGCAGGAGGCGCGGCGGTGCTTGATACCTGCGGCACCGGCGGCACGGGCGCCGGCACTTTCAATATCTCGACTACCGTGGCTTTTGTCCTGGCGGGCTGCGGCGTTAAAGTGGCCAAGCACGGCAATAGAGCCGCTTCCAGCAGATGCGGAAGCGCCGATGTTCTGGAAGCCCTTGGCGTTAATGTGGAAGTGCCTGTTAAAGTGACTGAGAAGTGCATAAGCAGGATCAATATCGGTTTTATGTACGCGCCGCTATTTCACGGGGCGATGAAGTATGCCGCCCCCGTCAGAAGAGAGCTCGGCATAAGGACCATATTCAATATACTCGGCCCTTTATCCAACCCCGCGGCGGCCAGCTGTCAGGTGCTCGGAGTGTATGATGAAAAGCTCACCGTGCCGATCGCGAAAGTTCTTAAAAAGCTCGGCATAAGACGTGCCTATGTGGTCCACGGTAAAGACGGTTTGGATGAGGTGACTATAACGGATAGAACTCTGGTTGCGGAACTTGCCGCGGGCAGGATAATGACGTATACTGTAAGTCCCGCTGATTTTGGGGTTAAAAAAGCGCCGGCCAGAAGCATCAAAGGCGGTTCAGTCAGGAAGAACGCCAGGATAGTACGGGAGATCCTTCGCGGGAGTAAAGGGCCCAGGCGTGATATAGTGCTGGTGAACTCTTCCCTGGCGCTTATGGCGGCAGGGAAAGCCAAGAGTTTCAAGGAAGGCATGAAACTTGCTTCTAGAAGCATAGATTCCGGCAAGGCTTTGGAGAAACTAAAAGACCTTGCGCGCATGACAAGTCCCGCGCGAAAGAGGAGAAATTGATGATGCTGGCTAAGATAATAGAAGAGAAAAAACGCGAAGTCGACAGAGCCCAGAAGAGGCTTTCATTAAGCTCTCTCAAGAAGAAAGCCGAGTCGCTTTATATACGCAGCGCCTTCAAGAAGAACATATCGAGGAAGGGGCACATCAACCTTATAGCCGAGATAAAGAAAAGCTCGCCTTCCAAGGGCGTGATCCGTGCGGATTTCGATCCCCTGAAGATAGCGCTTACTTATCAGGCTGCCGGGGCCAGCGCGTTAAGCGTTCTTACAGATGAACGTTTTTTTGACGGCAAACTCGAGTATCTGGCGATGGTGAAACAGAGGGTGACTATCCCGATCCTCAGGAAAGATTTTGTTATTGATGAATACCAGGTGTATGAATCCGCCGCCAGCGGCGCGGATGCGATACTTCTTATCGCGCAGATACTGACTCAGGAGGAGCTTAACCGGTATTTCGGTATAGCCAAGGATATCGGTATGGACGTCCTTGTGGAGGTGCATAACGAAGAGGAGCTCGGCAAAGCGCTGGCTTCGCCGGCTTCCATAATCGGGATAAATAACAGGGACCTGGTTACTTTTAACGTGGATATATCCACTACCCAGCGGCTTATAAGACTTATCCCGGAGAACAAGGTGATCGTCGCCGAAAGCGGCATAAGCAGCTATGAGCAGGTGATGTTCCTTAAGAGTCTCGGGGTGAACGCTGTTCTGATCGGAGAGATATTCATGCGCACGAAAAATATAGGCGAGAAGGTCAGACAGCTCATGAGGGAATAGCTTTTATGGTGAAAGTCAAGATATGCGGGCTTACAAACAGAGAAGATGCCGTAAAGGCGTATGAGCTGGGGGCGGATTACCTGGGGTTTATCTTCGTCGAGGGCACAATTCGTTACAGAGAGGATCTTAAGGATGTCATACTTTCGCTTCCCGATGAGCTTAAGAAGAGGGCGCAGCCGGTCGGGCTTTTTAAGGACGAAGATCTTGAGAAAGTCACGGAGACGGCACTAGCGTGCGATATTGGTTACCTGCAGTTACACGGCGATGAAAGCCCCTCGTACTGCAGGGATCTTAAGGAAGCTCTTAAGGGAAGCGTCAAGATAATGAAAGTGTTTAAAGTGAAAGAAGAGGTACTCCCGGTGAAGTACCACATACTTGATGATTACGTGGATGCCGATTTTTTTGTTTTTGATGCATTCCACGTCGAACTTGCCGGTGGCGCGGGTGTAAAGTTCGGTGAAGAGGTTTTGATGAAGGAGAGAGAGAAGATAAAAAAACCGTTTTTTGTAGCCGGCGGGCTAACACCCGGGAACGTCTCTTCTCTTATTAAAAAGCTGAGGCCTTACGGTGTCGACGTCTCCAGTGGTGTGGAGAAGTCCCCCGGCAGGAAAGACGAGAAACTATTAAAGGAGTTTATAGAAAATGCAAAAAAATCCTAAAGTGCCAGACAAAAAAGGATATTTCGGTATATTCGGAGGGGAATACGTGCCCGAGACGCTCATGCCGGCTTTAAAGGAGCTCATCTCTTCCTACGAGAGGATAGGCAGATCTACTTCGTTCAGGAAAAAGCTGGACTATTATTTAAGGGAATATGCCGGACGGCCGACTCCGCTCTATTTCGCCGAACAGCTCACGAAGAAGCTGGGCGGCGGGAAAATATACCTGAAGCGTGAAGACCTGCTGCATACAGGCGCGCATAAGATAAATAACACTTTGGGCCAGGCGCTGCTTGCGGTCAAAATGGGCAAGAAAAGGATCATTGCCGAGACCGGTGCCGGGCAGCACGGTGTAGCCACTGCGACTGTCGCATCTCTATTCGGTCTTGAATGCGACGTGTACATGGGCACCGAGGACATAGAAAGGCAGAGCCTGAACGTCTTTCGCATGAAACTCCTGGGCGCGCGCGTTATCCCTGTCTCCAGCGGTTCATGTACTCTTAAGGACGCGACTAACGAGGCTATAAGAGACTGGGTCACCAATGTGCGCAGCACTCATTATATAATAGGTTCGGTCGTCGGGCCTCATCCGTATCCCATGATGGTAAGAGATTTCCAGTCCGTCATCGGAGTGGAGGCGCGCAGAGAGATCCTTAAAAAAGAGAAGAGGCTCCCCACTCATCTCGTCGCCTGTGTCGGCGGAGGGAGTAACTCCATCGGGCTTTTTCATCCGTTTTTCAGCGACCGGAAAGTCAAATTCATCGGCGTGGAAGCGGCGGGTCTGGGCATAAAGACCGGCCATCACGGGGCAGCGCTTATGAAGGGAAGGGTCGGTGTACTCCATGGGAGCAAGAGTTACCTTCTTGAGGACAAGGACGGCCAGGTGCTTCTGGCGCACTCCATATCGGCGGGGCTGGATTATCCCGGGGTAGGTCCGGAACACGCTTACTATAAGAAGATCGGCAGGGCTAGATATGTGGCAGTGGACGATAAAAAAGCTCTTGAAGGGCTCAAACTTCTTTCCGAGACGGAAGGCATAATACCCGCGCTTGAGACGGCGCATGCGATATACTATCTTGAAGAGCTCACCAGGCGTACAAGCAAAAAAGATATTATAATCGTGTGCCTTTCAGGCCGGGGCGATAAGGATATAGATATAATCAAAGGGGAGAAAGACTTTTTATTGCCCTAAGTTATTATAATCAAATATGTTACAAATAATATATGTTTTTATAACAGGAACATGAACCGGAAAGAAGCAAAAGAGATGAATAGAATAAACGAAACATTCGCCAGGCTTAAAAGAGAGAAGAAAGCCGCTTTTATCCCTTACATTACCGCAGGGGATCCCGATATGGCTGCGACTGAAAAAATAGTCCTGAACCTGGCCAAGGCGGGAGCTGACATCATTGAACTGGGGATACCTTTTTCGGATCCCCTGGCAGACGGCCCCACTATACAGATGGCGGTAGAGCGTTCGCTTAAAGCGGGCTGCACGGCGGGAAAAGTCCTCTCCATGGTAAGGAACTTAAGAAAGACCGTAAGCGTGCCCCTTGTTTTTATGACTTATTACAATATCGTGCTGAATTACGGTCTTAAACGTTTTATAAAAGACGCTAAATCATCCGGTGCGGACGGTATAATCGTCCCGGATCTTCCCATGGAGGAATCGGGCGGGCTTACAGCACTTGCGGATAAGGAAGACTTTGCCGTTATCATGCTTACAGCGCCTACTACGCCTCATGCGAGGTTTAAAAGAATCGCGGAAGTGTCGCGCGGGTTCATCTATTATGTGTCTTTGACAGGGGTCACCGGCGCGAGGAAGAAGCTATCGGTGAAACTCAAGAGTGAGGTCAAAGCGCTTAAGAAGCTTACGACAAAGCCGGTATGCGTGGGCTTTGGCGTGTCAAATACTCTCCAGGCCAGGGATATCGCCGGAGCCGCTGACGGGGTGATCGTTGGAAGCGCGATAATCAAAACGATCGAGAAAAATCTAGCCGACAAAAGTGCTCTTGATAAAAGAGTCACTTCATTCGCTGAGTCTTTAGCAAAAGCTATTCATAGCGTGCGAAGCAGGTAAACAATGCGGATAATGGCCTTAGATATCGGTACTAAAAATATCGGCGTTGCTTTAAGCGATGAAAGCGCCACGGTCGCGCAGGGAAAAGAGGTTATTAAAAGGGTAAGTAACGCGAAGGCCCTTTTGCGTATCAAAGAGATCGCCGGGGAGAATAGAGTCGCAAAGATCGTTGTAGGGCTTCCGATAAACATGGATGGGACGGAAGGCGAACGCGCCAGAGACAGCGTCAGGTTCGCCGAGATGCTGAGAGAAGAGACGTCCCTTACGGTAGTTCTGTGGGATGAACGGTTAAGCACCAGGGAAGCGGAAAGTGTCATGATAATGGCGTCTATGAGCCGAAAGAAGAGGAAAAAAGTGGTGGATAAACTTGCGGCGCAGCTCATCCTGCAGAGTTATCTTGACAGTCAGGGCAGAAAGGAAGAATAGGAAGGAATATGTATAAAAAATTTCACAGTAAAAACGGTCTTACAGTTATAGTCTCGCCCATGGATCAGAGGACTTCGGTGTCCCTGGGCGTATGGATAGGCGTCGGGGGCCGTTATGAAAGCAGCCGCAAGAGCGGCATAAGCCACATTGTCGAACACATGCTTTTCAAGGGGACGTACTCCCGAAGCGCCAAGGACCTTAAAGAGGCTATCGAGGGGGTGGGCGGCGCCTTTAACGGGTTCACCTCGGATGAGGTGACTTGTTACATGGTTAAGGTCCCGGTAAAGTACCTTGAGCTGGGTATGGATGTACTTTCGGATATGGTGCTTAACGCGAAGTTCGATGAAGATGATCTTGAGCGTGAGAAGTTCGTTGTTTGTGAAGAGATAAAGATGTACCGCGACCAGCCCGCCGAACACGTGCTGGATCTTCTTGGCGGGATAATGTGGCCGGCTAATGCCCTGGGCAGGCCCTTAACCGGCAGCATAACGACCGTTAAGAATTTTAGCAGGAGCGAACTTGTAAAGTTTAAAGAGGACAATTACCATCCGGCGAATATCGCCGTGGTTGCGGCGGGTACGGTCGATCCCGAGAAGGTTTTCGCGTGTGCGGAAGAGAAATTCCGCGAGCGGGAGAAGGGCGCTATTCCTTCCTTTGAGCCGCCCAAGGTCGACCAGAAGCATTCCCGCATGAAGGTCTCTAGAGCGACCGGTAAACAGGCGCATATCGCCATGGGTTTTCATGCCATGGACAGCGGGCTGCGCGAAAGATTCGCCATGAAACTGATGAACGTGATCCTGGGCGGGAACATGTCGTCGCGACTTTTTGAGGAGCTGCGCGAGAAGTACGGGCTTTGTTACGACATATCTTCATCATACAAAAGGCACAGCGATGCGGGAGAGGTGCAGATACATGCCGGGGTCGACAACAAGAAGACTCTGAGAAGCGTTGTAGCCGTTCTGGATGAACTTAAAAAGATCAAGGACCTTGGCGTAACCGACGGCGAGCTTTCGCGCGCCAAGGAATATACCAAGGGGCAGTTTCTGCTGGCGATAGAAGGCACTTCTACGCGGATGATGTGGCTGGGGGACAGGCTAATGGTGCATAAATATATACCCGAGGTGGAGGAAGTGCTTAAACAGATAGACAATGTGACTTCAGGTGACGTGCACAAAATTTGCCAGAGGATCTTTCAGGCATCGTCGCTTAACCTGGCCATAGTCGGCAAGATGCCGGACGGCGAGAAAAACGAACTAAAAAGAGAGTTGGGCAGGCTATGAGGGGTACTTTCCGTCTTACGCGAGTTATGGGGATAGATATAGATATCCATATAACGTTTTTTCTGCTTTTAGGATTTTTCTTTCTCCTGCTCGGGTTTAACGGCCTCGTGCTTATCCTGGGTGTGTTTTTCTTCGTAACGCTTCATGAACTTTGTCACAGCGCTGTTGCGGCGCATTTCGGGATAAAGGTAAAACACATAACGCTTCTTCCCATAGGAGGCGTTGCGTCGATGGAGGAAGTGCCGACTAAACCTTATCAGGAGCTGCTTATCTCTTTGGCGGGACCCTTATCGAACGTGCTTATCCTGATAATTTTTTATTATCCGCTTATCGCGATACTCGGCAAAGAGACTTTGATGTATCCTTTTCTCGTAATAACGGGACAAATCAAGTATACAGGGCAGTTCAACGTGCTGGCGCATATTTACTGGATCAATCTCGTCCTGGCTGTCTTTAACATGCTGCCGGCATTTCCCATGGACGGGGGCAGGGTCTTAAGGGCTCTTCTATCATACAGGATGGGTCGGAAAGAGGCAACGGATGCGGCCGTCAGGCTCGGACACATATTCGCGCTTTTATTTGCCTACCTGGGTATTGTATACGGCCATATTTTTCTCCTGATCATCGCGGTGTTCATTTATATGGCTGCTTCCAGCGAAGGTTTTCAGGTGCAGGTCGTCGAGACGATAAAGAAATATTCCGTCAAGGATGTCCTGGCCAAGGATTTTGTATATACTAATCCCCGCGCTACCCTGTCGGAAATTCTGGCCATGGTATTCCATACACATCAGGAGGATTTTCCTGTTTTGGAGGACGACCGCCTCGTCGGGTTCATAACACGCCGTGAGATCATTCACGGAGTGCATGAAAGGGGTAAAGGCGCAAGCGTCTCCGAGGTCATGAGGCGGGATATCCCCGCGGTCAAAGTGACTACGCATCTGAACGACGTTCAGAAACTCATGCAGGAATATAACACAAGTGCCCTGCCGGTCGCGCGTTCCGGCAAGGTAATAGGCGTGATTACGCTGGATGACATAAACAGGGTCTACATTATGGCGAGTAATATCGCTTAGAACGAAGGAGGGAAAAGCTCATGGCGGGGAAGAAAACGCTTATTGCTCCCAGCATATTGTCGGCGGATTTTGGGCGACTTGCGGAAGAGATAAAGGCTGTCGAAAAGAGCGGGGCGGACTGGGTCCATGTTGATGTCATGGACGGCCTTTTCGTCCCCAATATCACGATAGGGCCTCTCGTAGTGGGATCCGTGCGCGAGGCGACAAGTTTATTCTTTGATGTGCATCTTATGATAAACGACCCGGGAAGGTATATAGGCGATTTTTCCGATGCCGGAGCCGATCTTATCACGTTTCATATAGAAGCCTGTAAGTCGCCGGAAGTGACCATCGAAAAAATAAGGGAAAGAGGCAAAAAGGTGGGGGTGTCCTTAAAACCGGCGACTGACGTGAAATCACTCGATAGGATTCTGGATAAAGTCGATCTTGTACTCGTTATGACGGTCGAGCCGGGTTTCGGGGGACAGTCTTTTATGGAGGATATGCTGGGGAAAGTGAAAAGTATAAGGCCCAGGTTCGGCGGTTACATCCAGGTGGATGGAGGCATAAACGCCCAGACGGCTAAGCGCGCCGTGGCGGCCGGGGCGGATGTTCTTGTAGCGGGTACCGCGGTCTTCGGCCGGAAGGATTACGCAAAGGCGATAAGCGGTTTGCGCGGAGAGTGATAATTTATGGTTCGGCTCACTTCGTTCGCTCACCATGAATCTGCGAGGAAAGATATGTTGCACTTAGAACGAAGGAACACCACGGATGTAAGTCCGTGGAGATTCACTGGTATATTTTTTCAACTTGTTAACGAGGAGGGATAAATGTCTAAGATCAAATTCGGTACGGACGGGTGGAGAGCGGTCATAAGCGATGATTTTACGTTTGAAAACGTTGCTATCGTCGCCCAGGCGATCGCTGATTTTGTCAAATCCCGAAAGGAGAAGATATACAAGAAGAGAAAACTCGTTGTGGGGTATGACACGCGTTTCCTGTCGGATGAATACGCCAAGATAACAGCCAGGGTTTTGGCCGGAAACGGAATAAAGGTAGTTCTTTCCGACAGGCCTTCTCCAACGCCCGCGGTCTGCGTTTACATCAAGGATAAAAAGCTTACAGGCGGCGTCATGATAACCGCCAGCCATAACCCTCCCAGGTATAACGGCATCAAGTACAAGGGTTTCTTCGCGGGCAGCGCCGGAAGCGACATAATCGACAAGATCGAGAAGAGACTTTACAAAAGTCCGGTCAAGTCCACTTCTTTCCGGGAGGCGGTAAAGAGGAAAGTGATAATCATCGAGAATATAGTGGGCGTGCAGCTGGCATACGTTAAAAAATACGCCGACATGAAAAAGCTGAAAAAAGCCAGGCTTAAGGTGCTGGTAGATTCCATGAACGGCACGGGCGGCACGTATTTTGCGGAGATACTTAAGGAGAGCAGCATAAAACTCGATTTTATGAACACCGAGGAAAACCCCGGGTTTAAGGGAAGGGCCCCGGAACCTAACGAGAAGCATCTTGCGGAACTGATCAAAAGAACCAGAAAAGGCGGCTACGATCTCGGCGTGGCTACGGACGGTGATTCCGACCGCGTGGCTATAGTGGATGAAAAAGGCAATATACTTTCAGGCCACAAGGTCATGGCGCTACTACTTCTGCATTTTCTTAAGGACAGAAACATGCGGGGCGGAGTCGTGCAGACGATCTGCGGTACGGGTTTAATAGACAAGATATGCCGCGAGTATTCTCTCAAGATGCACGAGACTCCCGTTGGGTTTAAGTATATCTGCGAGATAATGACGAAAAAGAACATTCTTATAGGGGGAGAGGAGACAGGAGGCATAGCGTTTAAGGGATACATACCGGAGAGGGACGGTTTTCTTTCGGCGCTTCTTGTTATGGAGCTCATGCTTGCGGAGAAGAAGCCCCTGTCAAAGATAATTTCCGATATCAACAGGAAATACGGCAGTTACGTTTACGAGCGGGAGGATGTTGCATTTTCGGAGTCCAAGCGCAAAAAACTTACCAGCGGACTGAAGAAAAAACCGCTTAAGAAGGTGCTGGGTAAAGACGTTACCCAGATCAAAGATTATGACGGGGTGAAGTTTATCTGCAAGGACGGTACGTGGCTTTTGGTGAGGCTCTCCGGCACGGAACCCAAACTCAGGATATATGCGGAGACCCCGTCAAAAAAAGAATCACTTGCATATCTTGAGTTTGGCAAGAAATACGCATTTTCACTCATGTAAAAGGAGCTTGTGTTCCATGACGGGACTTCCGGGAGCGGGAAAAACAGTGTCGCTGGCGGTGCTTCTTTTTACGGCAGCGGTTTTCGCTGCGGAAGGACAGATGACGCATCCTGAAAATACCGAAGCGTCCTCTACACCCGATGATAAAGATCTGGAGAGTGAGGCCTCCCAGGAAGGGGTAAGCCGGGCACCAGAAGCTTTTTTTACGACCCGGATGAAGGAATTTGATAAGGAGTACCAAGAGGGTTCATTAACGAAGACAGAATACATTCAGAGGAAAAGGGAACTGATAAATCTCGGGCGAACAAGGAAAAGAATTCAAAGATGTGGGATCTGAATAAAATACGAAACTTTTGCATTATAGCGCACATAGACCACGGTAAATCCACTCTGGCTGACAGGATTATCCAGGACACCAATACCGTAAGCGGCAGAGAATTCAGGGACCAGCTTCTTGACAACATGGACCTGGAAAGGGAAAGAGGCATAACCATCAAATGCAGCGCCGTCAGGATAATCTACAAGGCCAGAGACGGCCAGGAGTATCTTTTGAACCTTATCGACACTCCCGGGCATGTGGACTTCTCGTACGAAGTCTCCAAGACTATTGCCGCGTGCGAGGGGGCTCTGCTACTGGTGGATGCCGTCCAGGGCGTGGAAGCCCAGACGATCGCTAATCTGTATCTGGCGATGGAAGAGAACCTGAAGATAATACCCATCATAAACAAGATAGACCTTAAAAGCGCCAGGATCGAAGAAGTGATGCGCCAGATGCGGGATATACTGGCAGTTGAAGAGAAAGATGTTCTTCTGATAAGCGCTAAAGAGGATCTTGGCACTGAAAGCGTTCTGGAGGCGATCGTGAAAGAAGTGCCGCCGCCGGCGGGTGACAGCAGTAAACCGCTACAGGCCCTCATCTTTGATTCCGCTTACGACACATACAGGGGCGTTATTGTCTATGTAAGGATCGTCAACGGATGCATAAAGGCCGGCATGGAGATAGAGATGATGAATAAAGGCACCATATACGATGTGAAAGAAGCAGGCGTTTTTACCCCGCGCGAACAAGCCGTCAAAGAACTCGACTGCGGGCAGGTAGGGTATATAGTCTGTAATATAAAGGAAGCGAAGGAAGTCGTCGTCGGCGACACCATAACAGATGCGGCTAACCGCGCGAGGGAGCCTCTGCCCGGATATGAGCAGGTAAAACCTATGGTCTACAGCGGCATTTATCCGGTAAGCAACGAAGACTATGAGGACCTGAAAAGCGCCATGGAGAAACTGCGGCTTTCGGATTCTTCCTTTATATATGAGCCGGAGACCTCCGCGGCGCTCGGGTTTGGTTTCAGGTGCGGCTTTTTGGGGCTTCTTCATATGGAGATCATACAGGAGCGGCTGGAAAGGGAATTCAACCTGGATTTAATAGCTTCTTCACCCAGCGTGAATTATAAGATAAGACTGGCCAACGGCGATTTAATAGAAGTCGACAATCCCACGAAGTATCCGGACAAAGAGAGGATAGAATATGTGGAAGAACCCTTTGTCAGATGTAATATTATCGCGCCGTCTGAGTCTATCGGCACCATCATGAAACTATGCGAAAACAAAAGAGGCGAGTTTGTAAGCACCAAATACCTGGATCCCAGAAAGGCCCAGCTTACCTATAACCTGCCGCTTTCGGAGATAATAATAGATTTTTATGATAAGATAAAGTCTTCCACCCAGGGGTACGGTTCTTTGGATTACGAGCTTATCGGATACAGAAAATCCAATATAGTCAAACTCGATATACTGATCAATGGCATACCTTGCGACGCGCTTTCGGCTATTGTTCACCGGGATCATGCAAGGCGGAGAGGAAACGACCTTGCCCTGAAACTTAAAGAGACTATCCCCAAACACATGTTCGCTATAGCCGTGCAGGCTGCCATCGGCGGGGATATAATAGCCCGGGAGAACATCTCGGCGCTAAAAAAACACGTTACCGGAAAATGTTACGGCGGCGACATAACCAGAAAACGGAAACTCTGGGAAAAACAGAAAGAGGGTAAGAAGAAGATGCGCAGGATCGGCAAAGTGGATGTTCCTAAAGAAGCGTTTTTAAAAGCAATGAGGATATCATGAAGCATGTTTATAAAGATGCGTGGGATTACTGGTGGCATGAGTGGGTGAAACCCATACTTATCGCGGCGGTTCTGGCTTTATTCATAAGGATGTTTATCGTCCAGCCGTTTAAGATACCCTCCAGCTCCATGTTTCCGACTTTAAAGCCCGGTGACCGGATATTCGTTAACAGGTTCATCTACGGCGCCCAGATTCCTTTCACGGATATAAGGCTGCCCGAAGTAAGGGGGCCGGAGACAGGCGACATTGTCGTTTTCAAATCTCCGGTCGAGAAGAAAAAGTATCTCGTAAAAAGGTTCATCGCCGGGGGAGGCCAGTCTGTCGAGATAGAAGACGGCAAACTCCTGGTAGACGGCCGTAAGGTCGATAGCCCGCCTTTCCAGCATTTATTTTATTATAATAGAAGCGATTACGGCGGGGAGAATCAAATCATACGGGTGCCTCAAGGTTATTTTTACGTGCTTGGCGACAACAGCGATAACTCCATGGATTCAAGGTACTGGGGTTTTGTGCCGGACAAAAACCTCATCGGCCGCGCTTTTCTCATCCACTGGCCGATAAAAAGAATAAGGATTATTAGAGAAGGAGACTAGCTCAACCCGTAAGGAAGAGCGCAAATAAAGGAAAAACCATGAACTGGGCAAACCGACTGACTATAACCCGTATACTGCTTGTTCCCGTTTTTATTACAACGGTCCTCTACCACAGGCTCGACATCGCGCTTGTGGTGTTCGCTCTTGCCACCGTGACCGATGCGTTGGACGGTTATGTCGCCAGGACGTTTAAGGAGAAGACAAGGTTGGGTGCGGTGATGGACCCCATAGCCGATAAGATGCTTATAGACAGCGCTTTTATCAGTTTCAGTATGGTAAGCGGGCTCCCGGCGCATCTAAAGATGCCTATTTATGTCCCGATGGTAATCGTCTCAAGAGACGTGATAATCCTTTTAGGGGTTGCGATCATATACCTGCTTACGGGCGGAGTCGAGATAAAACCGACTCTGGTCTCGAAGGTGACGACAGTTTTCCAGATGCTGACGATCATACTGGTGCTTTTGAATTTTGTTTATTCAAGCTGGATGTGGAATATCACGGTGGCGCTGACCGTCATTTCAGGTCTGGACTATATCAGAATAGGTTCGAGATATGTCAACGGCAAGCTATAGCAGCATACCTACTGTTTCTATCGCGGGACGGCCCAATGTCGGAAAATCATCCCTGTTTAACTGTCTTTTGAAAGAGAGGCGTGCCGTGGTCGTGGAGCAGTCCGGCACTACCCGTGACAGGGTTGAGTCCTTCATCCATATAGAAGGAAGAGCCGTAAAGATAGTTGATACCGGAGGATATCTCGCCGGCGAAAAAGACGAGATCGCTCTCGCAGTCAAAGACCAGATACGCCGGGCGATGGAGGAAGCCTCCGTCATACTTTTAGTGACCGATGCTACGGAAGGCATATCCGGGGCCGATGAAGAGGTGGCAAAACTCCTAAGGAAGTTCAGCAAATCCGTTATAGTGGTGGTCAACAAGGCCGATAACGATAAACTTGCTCTAGAGGCGGTTGAGTTTTACAAGCTGGGTTTCGGGGATCCTGAGGCGGTTTCCTGCCTGCACAGAAGAGGCATAAGCGCGCTTAAAAAACGCATAAAAGAGTCTCTCGAAAGTATAAGAGAAGTTTCCGCCGCAGAAAGCGTCCGGCGCCTCAAGATAGCCGTTGTAGGCCGGCCCAACGTGGGTAAGTCCTCTTTTGTGAATAACCTGCTGACATATAATCGTGTCATAGTGAGCGAGATTCCCGGTACTACCAGAGACTCGATTGACACTCATTTCAGTTATGAAGGAGACGAATATATACTCATCGATACCGCGGGTATCCGTCACAAACGTAAGATCAAAAAAGCGGTCGACTCTTACAGCGTGATACGTTCCGAAGAGTCTATTAAAAGAGCCGATGTCGTGGTCCTTTTAATAGATGCGCCTGGCGGCCTGACGAGGGACGATCTAGGTATACTTAATTTTATCCAGGAAAGCGGAAAAGCATGCCTCGTGGCTATTAATAAATGGGACCTGGCGGAGGAAGTAAGCGACGTCTCAATGGACGAATACAAGAAACACCTTTTGTACGCATCAAATGAACTCAATAAATTCCCGATACTGTTCGTATCCGCGAAAACAGGTATGAATGTCCTGGACAGTCTCCCTGTGATCAAGGTGCTGGATGCGAATCTTGACGTAAGGTGCTCCACGCCGTTTTTAAACAAGATCTTCGAGGTGAATGACCCCGCGCTTATTTCCATACCCAAGAACAAGAAGAGGCCGAACTTTCTTTATATTATCCAGAGCAGAGTCCGTCCTGTCGAGTTCAAGTTCTTCGTGAATGACCCCGAGAGCGTGCTGGCGGTGCACTTGAAATTTATTGAGAATCAGTTGAGGGAAAACCTTTCGCTCGTGGGGATCCCGATAAAAATAGAGATCAGAAAATCAAGAAAGAGGGGGAAATGATATACATAATTCTTGCTATTGGCGCGGCGTATCTTATCGGCTCCATACCGACCGCTTATATTTTCGGCAAGGTTTTAAAAGGGATAGATATACGCGATTACGGCAGCGGCAACGTCGGCGCGACCAATGTCTTTAGAACTGTCGGGAAAATCCCCGGCGTTATCGTGCTGGTCATAGATTGCCTGAAAGGGCTCGTTGCGGTTACGCTGCTTCCGGCGGCTCTTGAAAAGATTTTTCCGCAGGCGGTAGAGGCCGAAAGCATCATTTATATTTTTCTGGGGGCATCGGTCATATCCGGGCATATGTGGACATGGTTTTTAAGGTTTAAAGGGGGCAAAGGAGTCGCCACAACAGCGGGTGTAATGGCCGGTCTTTCCCCGGGGATTTTACTGGCGTGTCTCGGGGTGTGGATAGCCGTTTTCATCCTTTGGAAATATGTCTCGCTTGCGTCGATGTCCGCGGCAGTGGCTCTTCCCGTATTTGCGGTTATTTCCGGAAGAAGCGTGGAGTACACCGTCTTCTGTGCGGTTCTGTGCATGGTAGGGATATATGCTCACAGGGGCAATATTAAGCGTCTTATAAACGGGAAAGAGAAGAAACTTGTTAAATAAAAAAAAGGTAGAATTTTGGGCTTGAATTTGCTATGGAAAGTAGTATACTAGTGATAGGTTAGTATTATAAAAAGGATAATTTTTTTCCTTACTTTTTAAACTAATTTAAAAAGATTTAAAAAAGGTGAGCGATGAAAGAACTTTATTACAAAGACATATTAGGAAACAATCCCCGGAAACGTGAAGTCTCCATGGAAGAGACCTATAACAGGACTAATCTTGCGGGGGGCCTCCGGAAGAAGACAAAGTTCACCAAAAGATGGGTCGCAAAATATTTTATCAAGGAAGAATTCAGATCTTTGAATATCGATGAGCTCCGGGCCTGGGTAGACAAGAAAAAAGAGGAAGGCTGCCGCAGGGATTGCCATATACTCAGACGGGTGGATTCGCGTAGCGGCGAAAACCGGATAATTTGCAAGACGCTTGGCGAGTTCTTTGTGATTTGGGCCGGATCCGCCTATAAGATCGTATATGTCAATGAGATAAGGATCCAGGATGAAACGAAAAACGACAAAAAGGCGAGGTGGTAAATGAAGTTTGCATTGGCAAAAATTTTACATTTAGCCGCATTACTAATAGTTTCCTGGAAGCTGACCGTAATCAAGTGTCAGATGCTTCTATTGGAACTTTCTTTGAAGAGATAACTCCCGCGACTGCACATTAGTGTAGTCTACCTCCAGAAGAGAGGGGTGGGGTGGTCCCATCCCTCTCTTCTTACATAAAACCAATAATATTTATCATCGTCTCTATCCCCTTATATATATTGACTATGAAAATCATATATGTTAAACTTTGTGAGTTATTATGCATAAAGTAAGCGTCATAGGAGATGGCGGGTGGGGAACTGCGCTTGCCCTTTTGCTGCATTCGAAAGGGGTGGACACGCTTCTTTGGAGCGTGTCCAGCGAATACGCAGGGTACCTTGACAAAAAGAGGGAAAATACAAAGTTTCTCAAGGGGATCACTTTACCCCCAAGTTTAAAGATAACTTCCGATGTTTCCTTGGCTAAAGAAGCCGATTATGCTGTTTTGGCTGTCCCCTGCAAATATTTACGCTCTGTCCTTGATAAGTTCAAAGGAGCGGAATTTACTTATGTCACGAGTACTACTAAGGGTATAGAGATAGAGAGTTTAAAAAGGCCCTCGGAGATATTAGCCGGGTATTTTCCGCCAGAGAGAATCAGCGTTCTTTCCGGACCTACTATATCGTGGGAAGTCGCGAAAGGTCTGCCGACGGCCGTTGTTGTCGCTTCAAAGGCAGACGGGAAAGAGGCGATCCAGAGGACTCTTATGACCGAGCGTTTTCGCGTCTATACTTCCGGCGATGTTACGGGGGTCGAGCTGGGCGGTGCATTGAAAAACATAATTGCCATTGCCGCCGGTGTCTCCGACGGACTGGGTTTCGGGACCAACACCAAAGCCGCGATTCTTACAAGGGGGCTTGCCGAGATAACAAGGCTCGGGGTCGCAATGGGAGCTGACAAATCCACTTTTAGCGGGTTAAGCGGCATGGGGGATCTGGCCACCACCTGCATCAGCGCGCATAGCAGGAACCGCTGGTTTGGCGAAGAGCTCGGCAAAGGCGGAAGCTCAAGTGACATATTAAGCGGCACCGAGGTTGTGGTAGAGGGCTTTACCACGTGCAAGTCGGCGTATGCGCTTTCGAAAAAGTACGGCGTGGATATGCCCATTACACAGAAGGTATATGAGGTTCTTTATGAGGGGAAAACGCCCGGTGATGCTGTGAGAGAGCTTATGACCCGTAATCCGAAAGAAGAGGATTACGGATAAGAAGAAGGAGCGGGACGTAGCGCAGTCTGGTTAGCGTACTAGTCTGGGGGACTAGGGGTCGCCGGTTCGAATCCGGCCGTCCCGACCACTCTTTGAATAAAAGGAGCTGGAATGAAAACGGTAAAAATAGGACTCGTAGGACTGGGGACCGTCGGAAGAGGCGTCTATGATGCGATCATGAATAACGGGAGACTGATCGCCGAGCGGACGGGTATATCTCTTAGAATAAAAAGCGTATGCGATAAAGACAAGAAAGCCTTAAAAGGCATAAAGGCGAAAGTAGCGGTTGCATCTTACGACAAGATTATAGCCGACGAAGATATCGATATCATCGTTGAGCTTATCGGCGGAGTAGAGCCGGCAAAAAGTATAATACTCAAAGCCTTCAAAAACGGCAAGCATGTAGTCACCGCGAATAAGGCGCTGCTTTCCGAGCACTGGAAAGAGATATTTAAGGCTGCTTCCGATGCGGGCGCGTTTATAAAGTTCGAAGCTAGCGTAGGCGGCGCGATACCCATAATCAGAGTCTTGCGGGAAAGTCTTGTGGCGAACAATATAAGCACCATTTACGGAATACTTAACGGCACCACGAACTTTATACTCACCGAGATGTCGGATAAAGGCTGTTCTTTTAAGGAAGCTCTCAAAACAGCGCAGGAGCGGGGCATCGCTGAAAGTAACCCCGCTCTTGACATAAGCGGCGCGGATAGCGCGCATAAGCTGGCGATACTTTCGCTTATCGCTTTCGGAGAGGACGTATCAGCAAGCGACATTTATACCGAAGGCATTGATAGAATAGACCCCCAGGATATCCGCAACGCGGAAAAGTGGGGATACGGCCTGAAGCTTCTTGGGATTGCCAAGGTGGCTAAGTCGGGACTTGAGCTCAGGGTCCATCCGACGCTGATACCTTCGGCGCATCTTCTTTCGGATGTTAAAGGATCGGATAACGCCATCTTTGTCAGAGGTGACTTGGCGCAGGAAGCGCTTCTTTTCGGTAAAGGCGCGGGCAGAAAACCCACTTCAAGTTCCGTTGTATCTGACATCGTCGATATCGCCAGAAAGATTATTTTGTCATCGGGCAGGAACAGTATGCCGCATAAACTGAATTACGCTTCGACCAGGAAAAGCGTCAGGTGCATGGATGATTTATCAGTATCGTGTTATCTGCGGTTTTCCGTTATCGATCGGCCCGGTGTTCTCGCAGGCATCGCTTCGATCCTGGCGAAGAACAATATCAGTATAGCGAGCGTTTCGCAGGAAGAGCGCAGAGCCGGCGAGATGGTACCGGTTATCATAATCACACACAAAGCCCGCGAAGGTAATATGCGCAAGGCTATCGGCGTCATTGATAAATTGGATTACGTGAAGAAGAGGACCGTTGTTATACGTATCGAAGAATATAAGGAGTAAGGATGGCAGTCATAGAGCGCTACAGAAAGTATCTCCCCATAACGGAGAAGACCCCGGTTATCAGCCTGGAAGAGGGTTCCACCCCGCTTATTAAAGCCGATCCTATAGCCCGCAGGATTGGAAGTGATTACAGCGTGTGGCTGAAGTACGAGGGGCTTAACCCCACGGGAAGTTTCAAGGACCGGGGCATGACCGTAGCCGTCTCAAAAGCTTTAGAAGAAGGGTCGAAAGCGGTCGCCTGCGCCTCTACCGGGAACACTTCCGCTTCGGCTGCGGCTTATGCCGCAAGAGCCCGGATGAAATGTGTCGTGGTTATACCGGAAGGGGCTATAGCTCTCGGGAAACTCGCTCAGGCACTCATACACGGAGCTGCGGTTATAGCCATTAAAGGCAATTTTGACGATGCGCTTGAGATAGTAAGGGAGCTTACGGACAAGTATCCCATAACTTTGGTCAACTCAGTTAACCCTTACAGGATAGAAGGGCAGAAGACCGGATCTTTCGAAGTATGCGACTCATTTGGCGGGGCGCCGGACTATCATGCTCTTCCCGTGGGTAATGCCGGCAACATAACCGCCTACTGGAAAGGATACAAAGAGTACAAGCTTGACGGTAAGATAGAGAAGCTTCCGAAGATGCTGGGCTTCCAGGCTGCCGGAGCCGCGCCGATCGTGGAAGGGCACGTGGTAAAAGAACCCAAGACTATCGCAACAGCCATAAAAATCGGTAACCCCGCCAGCTGGAAGCAGGCGGAGGCGGCCAGGGATGAGTCGGGGGGGCTGATAGATAAGGTTACCGACGATGAGATACTCGAGGCATACAAACTTTTGGCGAGCGAGGTCGGTGTGTTTGTCGAACCGGCATCGGCGGCAAGCGTCGCCGGTATTCTTAAAAAAGCAGAAGAAGGATATTTCGATAAAAATAAGGGTAAAGAAATCGTCTGCGTTTTAACTGGACACGGTTTAAAAGATCCCGATAGAGCCATAAAATGTCTTGAGCATCCGCCGGTAGTGGATGCGACACTGGAAGCAGTGGTCAAGGCGGCAGGGATTTAACAGGCAAAGGACAAAAAAATGAAATACGTAATACTTGTACCGGACGGCATGGCGGATTTGCCACTTTCGGAACTTAACGATCGCACCTGTATGGAGGCGGCGAATACTCCCAACATGGATATGATCGCGCGAAAGGGCGTGGTGGGCATGGTGAAAAACATCCCCCGCGGGATGACGCCCGCAAGCGACGTGGCTAACCTCTCGATACTGGGATACGATCCCAAGAAATATTATTGCGGGAGAGGCCCTTTGGAGGCTGCGAATCTTAATGTCGAGCTTAGCCCCAGTGATGTCGCTTTTCGTTTTAATACGGTGACTGTTGCCGAAGACAAGATGCTCGATTACAGCGCCGGGCACATAACGACGAAAGAGACGGCTATTCTGGTGGAAGAGCTGAACAGGAATCTGAGGAGCGCGAAATTCAGTTTTTATACGGGCACCAGTTATCGCAATCTGCTTCTGGTGCACTGCGCTTCCAAGGAAGAAGCCGATAGATTAGCTAAGGTGCGCTGTTGGCCGCCTCATGATATCCTGGATAAATCCGCTCCCAAACATATGCCGAAAGAACCGGAGCTTGTCGAGTTGATGGAAAAATCCAAGAAAGTGCTCGCGGACCACGATGTGAACAAAGTGCGCATCGATTTAGGGCAGAATCCCGCCAATATGATCTGGGTGTGGGGGCAGGGAAAAAAACCCGATATCCCGAAATTCGAAGACGCCTTTGGAGTTACAGGCGGGATAATCTCGGCGGTTGATCTCTTAAAGGGGCTTGGGCGTATACTTGGGTTGGAGGTGGCGGAGGTTCCTGGGGCTACGGGCTATTACGACACTAATTATGAAGGCAAAGCCGAAGCGGCTTTGGATATACTGAAAAGAAGGGATCTTGTGTTTGTTCATGTGGAGGCGCCTGACGAAGCGGGGCACAACGGGGACGTTATGGCGAAATTAAAGGCCATAGAGAATTTTGACAGCAAGATAACGGGCAGGATTCTCAAAGAGCTTTCCACGCAGGGGATTGATTATAGGGTGGTGATCCTTCCGGATCACCCTACGCCGATAGCGAAGAGGACCCATACCGCCGATCCGGTGCCTTTTGCGATGGCGGGTAAGGGTATAAATGCCGATAATGTCACGGTGTTTACTGAAAGAGCCGCTAAAGCGGGCAGTCTCTCACTGAACCAGGGCTCTGAAATAATGAAAATGCTTTTGAAAGAGTAGGAAGATGAAGAGAAAAGGAATTATAGTACAAAAGTATGGCGGCAGCAGTGTCGCCAGTCCCGAAAAGATTATTGGTGTAGCTAAAAGAGTCGTTTCTTCAAGGAAGAGAGGCTATGACATAGTGGTCGTAGTCTCGGCTCTGGGAGACACGACGGATGAGCTCTTATCTCTGGCAGAAGAAATCACCAAAAGCCCTTCGGAGAGAGAGCTTGACATGCTCATGTCGACGGGTGAACAGGTCTCGGTTGCGCTTTTAGCCATGGCTTTACATAAGCTCGGTGAAGAAGCTATTTCATTTACGGGCGCACAGATAGGCATCATCACCGATTCCTCGCACACGAAAGCGAAGATCCTGGATATCTCCACCGACAGGATCAGGAAAGAGCTTTCGAGAGGCAAGATAGTCATTGTCGCCGGTTTCCAGGGGATGAACCTGAACCAGGAGATCACCACCCTGGGAAGGGGCGGATCGGATATGACAGCCGTTGCCCTGGCCAAGGTGCTTAGGGCTAAGATGTGCGAGATATATACCGATGTCAAGGGCGTCTATACGGCGGATCCCAGGATAGTGAAAGAAGCGCGAAAACTTGAAAATATAAGCTATGAGGAAATGTTAGAGATGGCATCACTTGGCGCGCAGGTCATGCAGGCCAGGAGCATGGAAGTCGCCGGCAAGTATAACGTCCCGATGCATGTTAGATCGAGTTTTTCCAGGGAGAACGGGACTATGATTACTAAGGAGGTCAAAGCCATGGAAGAGGTTTTGGTACGCGGAGTTACTGTGACTAAAAATGAAGCGAAGGTTACTGTGTGCGACGTCCCCGATAAGCCCGGTGAGGCCAGCAAACTGTTCGAAAAGCTGGCCGCTTCAGGCATTAATGTGGACATGATCATACAGAACGTATCGCGTACGGGAGCTACCGATATTTCTTTTACTGTGGATAACAAGGATCTGGCCAAGAGCCAGGATGTGATAGGAAAACTAGTCGGTAAGATGGGAGCTAAAGGTTTTGAATTCAACAGAGACATCGCAAAGGTGTCGGTTGTCGGCATAGGCATGCGCAGTCATTCCGGTGTGGCAGCGCTGATGTTTAAAGCACTTGCTTCAAGGAAGATCAACATAGAGATGATATCGACAAGTGAGATCAAGATTTCCTGTGTTGTGAAGAAGAAGGTAGCCGACACAGCCGTAAAGGCCATACATAAAGTATTTAATCTCGGAAACAAACCGAAAAAGGGCAAGAAAAAATGATACGTTAACTGGTTTTCCTTTTAAGAAATAGGGAAGCTACAACCTACCAGAGGTTAACATGAAGAATAGAAAAGTTTTTGTATACGATACCACTTTGAGGGACGGGGCACAGTCGGAAGGCATCTCTTTCTCGGTGAAGGATAAGATCCGGATCGCCCGGAAACTTGACGAGCTTGGTGTGGATTTTATAGAGGGCGGCTGGCCCGGATCGAACCCCAAGGATGACGAGTTCTTTGCCGAAGCCGCGAAGGATCTCAAGCTTAAGCGATCCGAACTTGTCGCTTTCGGCAGTACCAGGCGCGCCAACACAAAGGTCGCTCAGGATCCCGTCATGAAGGGACTACTTAAGGCGGGGACGAAATATCTTACTATTTTCGGCAAGAGCTGGGACCTGCACGTAAAAGAGGTCTTGAAGACTTCTCTTAAAGAGAACTTAAGCATGATCGAGGAGTCTGTCAGGTACCTTAAGAAAAAAAGCAGGCATGTCTTTTTCGACGCGGAGCACTTTTTTGACGGGTATAGAGACAATCCCGAATATGCGCTTCAGACTCTTGAAGCGGCAAAAGCCGGCGGCGCGGAAATCCTGGTGCTTTGCGATACGAACGGTGGCACAATTACCAGCCAGGTATTCGAGATCGTCGAGGAAGTGATGGAGAAGATGGTCTTTCCCCTGGGGATCCATGTGCACAACGATGGCGATATGGCTGTAGCCAATTCCGTCGCTGCGGTACAGGCGGGGTGCAGTCACGTGCAGGGGACATTTAACGGATACGGGGAGAGATGCGGTAACGCCAATCTGGTTTCGATCCTTCCTACCTTGAGGTTCAAACTGGGGATGGATTGCCTGTCCGCCTTTGAGTTCAAGGAACTGACAGAGGCGTCGATGTATATAGCTGAGATCTCCAACATGAAACAGCAGGACGCCCAGCCCTACGTCGGTAAAAGCGCTTTTGCCCATAAGGCAGGCGTGCATGTTAACGCGATACTGAAAAACAGCAGGACCTATGAACACATCGACCCTACGAAGATCGGCAATAAAAGGCGTATGCTGATCTCGGAACTATCCGGTAAATCCAGCATTATCAGTAAAGCCGAGGAGCTTGGAATCAGTATCGATCAGTCTTCTGATAAGGCGAAGGATATCCTCACATATGTCCAGGACCTTGAAAAAGAGGGTTTTCAGTTCGAACTGGCGGAGGCGTCTTTGATGCTTCTGATGCAGAGGGCTTCCAAGACTTATATGGAACATTTCGTGATGGAGGATTTCAGGGTTGTTGTCGGCACTTACGGCTGGTCCGGTCCGGTTGTTTCAGAAGCTACGGTAAGGGTAAGGATAAACGACCAGAGGCGTCATACCGTTGCTATCGGTGACGGGCCCGTTCATGCGCTGGACAGGGCCTTGCGCAAATCCCTGGTGGAGTTTTACCCGTCACTTAAAGAGATGCACCTGTCGGACTTCAGGGTCAGGGTGCTTGACGAGAAGGAAGGCACTGCTTCCAAAGTGCGCGTTCTTATCCAGTCTCAGGACCCGACTGATTCATGGTGGACTGTAGGGGTGTCGGAGAACATCATCGAAGCCAGCTGGTTCGCCCTAAGGGATTCTATTGAATACAAATTTTTTAAGGATGAGGCAAGAGCTAAGAAGAAAAAACGAAAATGAAAGATATTCCCACCAAGTATGATCCCCGGAAAGTCGAAGAAGAGATCTATGCTTCATGGAGTAAGGAAAACCTTTTTCATGCGGATGAGAATAGCAAGAAATCTCCGTATTGTATAGTTATCCCGCCGCCTAACATCACGGGTATTCTCCACATGGGGCATGCGCTTAACAACACCATACAGGACATACTCATCCGATGGAAGCGTATGCAGGGCTATTCCACTTTATGGATGCCCGGTACCGATCATGCCGGGATAGCCACCCAGAACGTCGTCGAACGGGAGCTTGCCAAAGAGGGCATAAGACGGGCGGATTTGGGCAGAGAGAAATTTCTTGAGAAGGTCTGGCAGTGGAAGGACGAATACGGTTCCACGATCATACGCCAGCTTAAGAGGATGGGCGCCTCCTGCGACTGGCAGAGGACGCGTTTTACCATGGATGAGGGGCTTTCCAACGCGGTCAGGGAAGTCTTTGTCCGCCTGTATGAAGAAGGTCTCATCTATAAAGGCGATTATATAATAAACTGGTGCCCGCGCTGCGGCACCGCTCTTAGTGACGAGGAAGCGGAGCACCGCGATGTCGAGGGTATGCTTTATTACATCAAGTATCCCGTCAAGGGAAGAGTGAAACTCGATAAAGAGAACGAAGATTACGTTGTGGTGGCGACTACCCGTCCTGAGACCATGCTCGGGGACGTTGCCGTTGCGGTAAACCCAAAAGACCCCAGGTATAAGCACTTGAAGGGCGAGACCCTGGTTCTGCCAATACTCAAGAGGGAACTGAAGATAGTGTTCGACGATGACGTCGATCCGGCATTCGGCACAGGCGCCTTAAAAGTCACCCCCGCTCATGACCCCGTGGACTTTGAACTCGGAAACAAGCACGGCCTTGCGCGCATAAACGCGATGCATCCTGACGGCAGGATCAACGCCGTGGGCGAAGACTATGAGGGCATGGACAGGTTCGAGTGCCGTGAAGCGATAATCGAGGACCTCAGAGAGAGAAAACTTTTCGTGAAGGCAGAAGAGCACGGTCACGCTGTCGGACACTGTTACAGGTGCCATACCGTGGTTGAACCGCGTCTTTCCAAACAATGGTTCGTTAAGATGAAACCTCTGGCCAAAGAAGCCATAAAGGTCGTCAAAAACGGAAAGGTAAAGTTTCATCCGGCCAGGTGGACGAAAGTATACCTTAACTGGATGGAGAATATCAGAGACTGGTGTATCTCGCGTCAGATATGGTGGGGGCACCGCATACCCGTATGGTATTGTAAGGATTGCCTCGAAGTGGAAGAAGTCCGGGACGTCGACATCAAGAAAAAAGGCGAGAAAGGCATTTATGTCTCTCTGGATGCTCCGGATAAGTGTCCCGCATGCGGAGGAAAGCGCCTGGAGCAGGATCCGGACGTGCTTGATACATGGTTCAGTTCCTGGCTGTGGCCTTTCTCGACTTTGGGCTGGCCTTCCCTTACCAAGGAGCTTGAGGTGTTTTATCCTACGGATGTTTTGGTCACTGCGCCCGAGATAATATTTTTCTGGGTCGCCCGTATGATAATGTCGGGTCTAAAGTTCCAAAAGGATATACCGTTCAGGGACGTCTATATACACGGGACGGTGCGTGATGCAACCGGCACCAAGATGTCTAAATCCCTCGGTAACGTCATAGACCCGCTTGAAATAATAGAAGAGGTGGGCAGTGACGCCCTGCGTTTCAGTATTATATCCATTACTTCACAGGGCCAGGATGTTTTTCTTTCTAAGGATAAGTTTGAGCTGGGACGGAATTTTGCAAACAAACTGTGGAACGCTTCGCGATATGTCCTGATGAACCTGGCTGGGGATGAGATGGAGGGCGACATCGATGAAAACAAGCTTACCCTTGCGGATAAGTGGATACTTTCCAGTTTCAACAGTACCGTAAGAAAGGTCACCAAAGCGCTTGAAGTGTACAGGTTCAACGACGCTACGAGTGAGCTTTATGATTTTATATGGCACAAATACTGCGACTGGTATCTGGAGATGTCTAAACTTTCCAGCGACAAAGACGCGGCGCACAAGGTCCTGGTCAAAGTCCTTAAGGGATGCCTCACTCTTCTGCACCCGTTCATGCCTTTTATAACCGAGGAGATTTGGAATAAGATGCCGGGTGAAAGAAATGAGTGGGTGATTACCACGCCGTGGCCGAAACCCGACAGAAAACATGATAACGAGGAAGCTTCCGAAAAGATGGAAAAACTTATCAGTGTAATTACGGCTGTGCGCAATACGAGGGCGTTCTGGAATATAGAGCATGGCGCCCGGATCGATGTGATCCTAAGCGCCAAAGAAAAAAGCGGTAGAATAGTCTTAGAAGAGAACATCCATTATATCGAGCAGATGGCGCGGGGCAAAGTGCGTGCTGTCGAGGAAGAGGCTGCCAGGCCCGCGCAATCCGTTGCTTCTTTAGTCGGCGGCGTGCGGATTTTTGTCCCCTTAGGCGGCGCCGTTGACGTTGAGAAGGAAAAATCCCGCATAGGTAAAAAAATAGAGGAACTCAGGCGTTACTTGGGAGGTATTGAGAAGAAGCTTGCTAATAAAGCTTTTCTGGACAAGGCGCCGGAAGACGTCGTCCGGAAAGAAAACGAGAAAAAAGAGAAGTTCGCCGAACAGATAGCAACGCTTGAAGATAACCTTGCCGCTCTTCAATGAAGAAACGACTCCAGACAATTCTCGCGCATGCCGGTGTAGCCTCCAGGAGGTACGCGGGGGAACTTATAGTAGAGGGTAAGGTCAGCGTAGACGGGCGCATCATCACAGAAAAAGGGTTTAGAGCCGATCCCGGGGAATGCAAGATAGAAGTCTCTGGCAGACCCATTCCAAAAAAAGAGAAGAAATACTATTTTTTGTTCAATAAACCCAAAGACGTTGTCTCTACGGCAAGTGATACTCACGGCAGGAAGAAAGTAATCGATTTTTTTAAAGAAATAGACGCCAGACTCTATCCTGTGGGCCGGCTGGATAAGGATACGACGGGACTATTAATAATCACGAATGACGGAAACTTATCTCACAGGCTCAGTCACCCTAGTTTCGGGGTGGAGAAAGAATACAGGGCGCATGTTACTCCCGCTGTTTCGGATAGACAAATAAAAAAACTCGAGAAAGGCGTTAAGATAAAGGATAAGGTCACATCTCCGTGCCGCATTCGGATTGAGGAGAGTAGTGGATCCGGAGGGGTATATAATATAAAGCTTCATGAGGGTCGAAAACGGCAGATAAGGCTGATGTTCAGGGGAATCGGTGCCAAAGTCACGGAACTTGAACGCATAAAGTATGCCGGATTATCACTCGAAGGCCTGGAGCAAGGTAAGTTCAGGGCTCTTACCGAGAGAGAGCTGGCGAAGTTAAGGAGACTCAGAGATTAATGGATCTAGAAAGAAGAAGAGTTGACAGGATCATAAGGGCCGCACTGAAGGAAGATATCGGCAAGGGGGATATCACCTCTGGCTCCATCCTCAACAGGTTCTTAAAAGTGGATGCGGTGATACTTGCGCGCACCGGCGGGGTAATCTCTGGTATCGATATCGTTGAAAGGGTTTTCGCCAGTGTTGATTATAGTTTAAAATTCCGCCCGCTTATCAAAGACGGGGACCATATCGAGCCGGATCAGGAGATAGCTTTCGTGGAGGGAGATGCGCAGTCTATACTGAAAGGTGAGAGGACTGCTCTCAATTTTCTGGGGATGATGAGTGGTATCTCCACTAAGACATACGAGATGGTCCAGCTTGTTACCGGTAGCGGCGTTAAAATATATGACACGCGTAAGACTATCCCCCTGAGCAGGTATCTGGAGAAGTATGCGGTTAGGGTAGGCGGGGGATACAACCACAGGAACGGTTTATGGGACATGGTCTTGATAAAGGACAACCATATACGGGCGCTGGGGATGCAGATGAAGCCTTCCACGAGCGAATCCGTCATAAAGGAAATCATAAGACGCGCAAGAAGCGCCGTCCAGAAAAACATCCGCATCGAAATAGAAGTGGAATCACTCAAGGAATGCGCTTACGCTTTGGAGGAGAAACCGGACGTTATCATGCTGGATAATATGCAGCCGGATATGATAAAGGAAGCCGTTGCCTTAAGGAAGAGTAAGGCCCTTGAAGGCAAAGTGCTTTTTGAGGTATCCGGGGGGATCAACCGGGAAAACATCCTCGCTTACGCCCGGACGGGGGTCGAGATCATTTCCATAGGGGCGCTTACTTCTTCGGTAAAGCCTATTGATTTCAGCCTAGAAATCATTCTGAAAGATGAATAAATTTGAGCTAGTCACTGACTTAAAACCCGCAGGCGACCAACCGGAAGCGATTGAGAAAATCACGCAGTCTATACTTAAGGACAATCCTTATCAGACGCTTCTGGGTATAACCGGTAGCGGTAAGACTTTCACGATGGCCAACATTATTGAGAGGGTCAACAAGCCCACGCTTGTCATATCCCATAATAAGACGTTGGCGGCGCAGCTTTTTTCAGAGTTTAAGGCGTTTTTCCCGAATAATGCCATTGAATATTTTGTAAGTTATTATGATTATTATCAGCCGGAAGCGTACGTGCCCCAGACGGACGTGTATATCGAAAAAGATGCCTCCATCAACGAGGACATAGACCGCCTGAGGCTTTCCGCGACGAGCTCGCTCTTCTCCCGGAAGGACTGTTTGATCATAGCAAGCGTATCCTGCATTTATGGATTGGGCTCTCCGGAAGATTATTCGACCATGCTTGTGAACCTGGAAGTCGGCAGGGGTCTTACACGTGAAGAGCTGCTGAAAAGGCTTGTTGATATCCAGTACGAACGGAACAATATGGGGTTGGAGCGCGGTAAGTTCAGGGCACGGGGGGATATAGTCGAGATACTGCCTGCGTATAAAGAGACCGCTTATCGTGTGGAGTTTTTTAACGATAAAGTGACGCGTATATCGGAGGTGCATCCCGTCTCGGGGGACGTGATATCCCGCCTCGATAAGATAGCGATTTATCCTGCAAAGCATTTTGTCACCACTAGCGATAAGATAAATAAAGCGTTAGAGTCCATAAGCGGGGAACTCGAGGAAAGGCTCAAGGAACTTAAAAAAGAGGATAAACTTCTCGAGGCGCAGCGTCTTGAGTCCCGCACCAGATATGATATGGAGATGCTTAAAGAGCTGGGGTACTGCAGCGGCATAGAGAACTACTCCAGGCATATATCCGCGAGGGCCCCCGGCAGCCGACCCTGGTGCCTTTTGGATTATTTCGGTGACGACTATCTTGTTATTATAGATGAATCGCATGTGACGCTTCCGCAGCTTCATGCTATGTATAACGGTGACCAGGCGCGTAAACAGACGCTTGTTGATTATGGTTTCCGCCTGCCTTCGGCGCTTGATAACAGGCCCCTTAAATTCGATGAGTTCATGGAACTGGTGAAAAAGATTTTGTTCGTTTCGGCGACTCCCTCTAGTTACGAGGTTTCAAAAAGCGGTGTAGTGGCCGAGCAGATCATCCGGCCGACGGGGCTGGTGGATCCGCCCGTTACTGTGCGGCCGACGAAGAACCAGATATATGATCTCGTTGAAGAAATCAAAGAACGCGCCGGGAAAAACGAAAGAACGCTTGTCACGACGCTTACCAAACGCATGGCTGAAGAGCTTACGCGTTTCTTAAGCGAGATGAAATTGCGTGTGCGGTACCTTCATTCCGAGATAAACACGCTGGACCGCATAGAGATAATACGCGACCTTCGTCTGGGAAAGTTCGACTGCCTGGTGGGGATCAATCTTCTGCGCGAAGGCCTGGATCTGCCGGAAGTCTCTCTTGTCGCGGTCCTGGACGCCGACAAGGAAGGGTTCTTGCGAAGCGGGACGTCGCTTATCCAGGTAGCAGGAAGAGCCGCACGGAATATAAACGGTGAGGTTTTGCTGTACGCGGACAGCATCACCGAATCCATGAGAAAGACCATTGATATTACGGATAAAAGAAGGGGAAAACAGCTTAAGTTTAATGAAGAGAACGGCATCAAACCTCAGACTATCAAAAAAGCAATAAAGGAAGGGATCGAGGCGTATAAACGCGCCAAAGAGATAGTGCAGGATGTGACCGGTGAGGCCGAAGAAGAATATGATATTCGCGAAGTTATTGCGCAGCTGGAGCATGATATGGCCGATGCGGCAAGAAACCTCCAGTTCGAGAAGGCGATCGTTTACCGCGATCAGATCGAAAGGCTTAAAAAGATGCTGAAGGAAGAAGATAAGTAACCCGGGGGAAAAGGGATATGCAGGATTTACACATTGATATTATCGGAGTAATAGCCGGTACTTGTACGACGGTATCGTTCGTTCCGCAGCTTGTCAAGATCCTCAGGACAAAAAAGGTGAGGGATATATCGCTGTACATGTATATAATACTGACTACCGGTATTTTTTTATGGCTTGTTTACGGGATCTGTTTGAAGAGAGTGCCCATCATACTGGCAAACGGCATTTCGTTTTTGGTGTGCCTTTTTATTATTATAGCTAAGATCGTATACGGGAAAGAGAGCAATAGGTGAAGATCCTTGTTACCGGTGCTACCGGGTTTATAGGCAGAAGGCTTGTAGAGCATCTTTTAGTGAAAGGGCATAGTGTGGCGTGCCTTGTCCGCATGACCAGTGATGTCGGTTTTCTGAAGGAGCGGGGAGCTCGTTTGATAATCGGAGATGTAGGTGATGAGGTTGATGTGAGTAGAGCTTTCCG
>Ga0180432_10000165_pt1 | contig 105121 bp, 97 predicted proteins | sample SS_ome_10_FD_132414 | JGI IMG/M metagenome (GOLD analysis project Ga0180432, IMG submission 132414) | Hypersaline lake sediment archaeal communities from the Salton Sea, California, USA - SS_1_MS_2 metaG | ecosystem: Environmental > Aquatic > Non-marine Saline and Alkaline > Hypersaline >... | reverse complement strand
GCCCTCTCACTGCCTCTTTGTACTCTTCTATACTGCCTCTCGTCATGCTCCCCCTTCTGGGTAACATTCTTTCTGAGGCAACTATACCACCTTCGGTAACATTTATTATCAGTCAATTCGGCCGATTGACAATCCCCGGCCTGAAGGCTATCATGGAGACCCCCGCCACTCTTCCGCCGCTCAGGTTCCCGTACCCGCCTGCATCAGGTCGTCAAACGGCGTGTTCTGATGCTAGCCTATGCTCTCCATCGGAGGTGGTCAATGATCAAGCTTAACGTGGCACGTGCGCTCAGCCTCCTTGGTCTTGCGCTGCTAATTGCCATGTCCTCGCTATTGGTCGGCGTGGGCGCGGGCGTTGCCGGTGCCGCCTCGCTCGACGCCCTACAGGCCGGCGCCGATCGTCTCGCCGCCCTCCAGAACGACGACGGCGGTTGGGACTGGCCCCTTGATGACGGCCTCGCAAACACGACCAGCCCGCTGAACACAATCGGGCCTATCGGAAAGGGCCTCGCGCAGGCCTACCTGCAGACGGATGGCAACAGCCACCGTACGGCTCTGCAGGGAGCCGGGTCACTGCTTCTCAGCAAGACCAACTACTTCTCGCCTCCCGATGGCTATCTGGCTTTGCAGCTCGATGAGGTCTTCGGAGGCAGCACATACACATCTTTCGTCAACGCCAACTACTACGGACCACTGTCGTCGGGTGCCTATGACTACAAGGGCCTCGGAACGCTATACGACACGGCGGGGTATGTACAGATGATTCGCGATTCCCGGGCCGGGCAGGGCATTCCGAACCTCGCGGCCTGGGACCTCGGAATGGGTATCGTGGGAGCGGCCTCCGCCGGGGCGAGCACGAGCGAATGGATCGCCGGGGTCAAAGCGGAGATAAACGAGCTGGACGGCACGCAGGATGACTACGCCGAGCTCGGGCTCGCCGGTGCTGTCCATGGTTTGGCTTTCGTGGATGAGAGCTTTGACCCGACGGGAGGTGACTACGCGTCAGCAGACAGCCTGAGTGATCTGGCGGACATTCTCGCCGGCCTGCCGCTCACCAGCGGGGCGCACGATGGAGAGCTCCTGCAGAGGAACGCATATGCGATCCTGGCGCTGAACGAGTTCAACCGGTCTGTGCATTTGGGCGTGATCCAGAGTGCGGCGGACTATCTGGAGAGCGTGCAGAAGGGCACCGGCGGTTGGGGTGGCACCAATCCTCCCGACAATGGCGAGAACAACGAAATAACCGGTGAGGTCATGTGGGCCATTGCGGCGGCCTATCCCTCGTATCCCATTGCTGACGGTGCACCTGCGGCTCCCACCGATCTCGTCGCTACGGGCGTTTCAGAGAACCAGATAGACCTGACCTGGCAGAGCAATTCCGACAACGAGCTGGGATTCAGAATCTGGCGCAAGAATAGGCCACTGGGTTTCTTCTACGAGATTGACGCGGTTGGCGCCGGTGTCACCACGTACTCTGACACCGATGTGGTGGCAGGTAAGGAGTGCTGGTACATGGTGAAGGCGTGGAACTACACGCAGGGGCCGCTAGGGCCGCAGGAGACGTTCTCCGAATACTCCAACGTGGCCGTGGCGGTCGCCCCGTCCGGAGGTGGCTGCTTCATCGCCACGGCAGCATACGGCTCGTATCTTGACGGGAGCGTTGATACACTGAGGAGCTTCCGCGATGCGTATCTGGAGAATGGATTCGTCTCGGCCTACTACTCGATGAGCCCGCCGATTGCGGAGTTCATCGATGCCCATCCGGCATTGAAGCCTGCTGTGCGGGCTGCTCTGTTGCCCGCGGTTGCCACAAGCGGCACGGCTGTTGGGATGACCCTGGGGGCGAAGGTGGCCGTGCTGGGGCTGCTATTGCTCCTCACTTCGACTGTAGTCGCGTGGCTGGCGAGAAGGGCACGGGCCAAGACCTAGTCTGACTTGAACCACAACTGAGGGGGAAGGCGGCCAAGCTTGCCTTCCCCCTTTTTCTGTTGGTGGCTCTGCCGGCGCGATCGCGTCGGGTGCACTTGCTTTGCACGTACGATTGCGGTACTATCAGCCGAGGCGTGCTCTCCCTGCGCCTGTGACCAACCAGAGTATGTTCCAGCTCAAGTATACCGGAGGTGAAGTACCGTGAGTGACTTCAAGGATGACATCCTGAAAAGCCGTGTGGCCCTGATAACAGGCGGAGCGACGGGTATAGGGAAGCAGATTGCCAGGACGCTGGGTGGGCACGGCGCGAAGATCGTCATCACCAGCCGCAAGCAGGAGAACCTCGATGCCGCCCGCCAGGAGTTCGAGAAAGAGGGCATAGAGTGCCTCGCGTTGCCATCGGATGTGCGCAATCCTGAAGCGGTAGAACAGGTCATCGCGGCTACCATAGAGAAGTTCGGCGGCCTCAACATCGTCGTCAACTGCGCGGCTGGGATGTTCATCGCGCCCATTGAGAAGATGTCATACAACGGGTTCAAGACCGTCATCGATATCGATCTGCTGGGTACCTACAACGTCACCAAGGCCGCATACACCGCCTACTTGAAGGAGCATGGCGGGTGCATCGTCAATATCTCCGCACCGTTTGACCACTGGGGGGTCAGCACCATGGCCCACGTTGCCGCGGCTAAGACAGGCGTCGAGTCACTCACGAGGACCTGTGCGGTCGAGTGGGCGCCGCTGGGGATACGGGTCAACAGCGTCGCGCCCGGCTTCATCTCCGAGACCGAGGGCGTCAAGCGGGCCAGCGAGTCCTGGGAGATACCCGATAAGTCGCTGAAGGGCACGAGACAGGACATGGCGAACGCCGTGCTGTTCCTGGTCAGCGACTCGGCCAGCTTCATCAGCGGCGTGTCCCTTCGTGTCGACGGCGGCGCTACCGTCGACCTGCTGAGGATGCCGGTGCTGTGAGGCGGGCGGTTCGCGCAACCCGCTGAAGCTTTGCGTGTCTCCTGGCTGCAGCCTCACCGGATCCGCAGCTTCACCAGCGCTATGCTCGGTCAGAGGGCAGTTGCGGATGCGGTTGCAAGAGGGGGTTGGTGTTGAGACCGTCTCAGGCAGTCGGAAGCCCTAGGGAGTCCACAGGTAGTCAGCTGCATAAGCTTTGAGCACCCATGCGGGAGGGCTCGGTTCAACCCCATATCGAAGCCACAGTATCAATCCGAGAGTGTCCCATAGTATAGCTTGAGCAGCGATAGCGTCCCCTGCCCATCTCCTTACGTTGCCACTGCTGACTACGAGGGATGCTCCCCTCAGCCTAGTGCGCTTCGCATCACTGTCATGAGCCACTTCGATCGGCATCCAGACCTCGTCCTTGTCCGCTGTGCGAGTCCGGAGAGCCAGCATTTGGTGCTTCAGTTTGTTGAAAGCACGCACCAAACCACGGTCTTGGTCAGCCCTTCTGCTCGCAATACGACGCCAGCCTTCTAGCTTGGGAGTCAGGGCAGTCGCTATCTGCCCACACAGATCTGCAGGGGCCCCAGATGTCCTCAGATCCTCATCACTCGGGATGTGTATGAGCCGCCTGAATCCCTGTTCATCCAAGCCATGTAGCAGGGCCACCGCCCGCTCCTCTCGGTAGTCGGGGACTTTCTTTAAGGCGTGACGGCCCACCTGGATTCTGTACAGAAGGTGGAATAGGGAGAACTCGAACGTACCTGGCTGCCATTCCTGTAGGGCGAAAAGCCACCCAAGCATGTCTTCGGTGGATTGCATGAACTCGGCGAAAGCAGCAACTGCCAAGTAGGCCAACTCCGTTTGACTGACACCTATTGACTGACGCAGCACCAACTCGCTCGAAAGAGCTCGTGCACCTGTACCGAAATCGACAGCGTTTCTCAGGATTGCCTTATCCTCAAGCGGTTGGCCCGAATCTGGATAGTGTAGCGTAGTCATGTCATTCTGCCTCTGCTAGCTTTCTGCACACCCGCTCGACAAGCTTCAGCTTCAGCTAGCATCCGCCTCTCGATAGTAGTGGCTCAGGAACAGTTCGAGCAACCTCTTGCGCGTGACTACACCCAACTTCTCCATCTCATCGCGGAGGCCCCAGAGCTTGTCTTCCTTCGTTCTATCAGATTCGGTCATGGAGGCTCGGGTAGATTCGTACTTGTCATAGATCTCGTGAAGTGCATCTGGCACATCAAGTTGGGCAACTCGGTGGATGAATCTGTGTCGACTCCTTCGAGGTTCTCTGAACCAATCGCCGTACTCGTCCAGGAAGGACCGTTCCATCGATTCGATCCTGTGCGTCACCTCTTCCCCGCATGTGGCACATCTGGCCCTTCCGCTGCAATGCTTCGGTGCATGCATTACTGACTCTAGGGCCGCGACGTAGAGCGCGGCGGTCATAAGGTCGTTTCTGTAGACCTGCACGAGGTCCCAGAGACTCCCAGCGAAGACACACAGGTCTATGGCAGCTCGCAGATTTGGATCCGTGCGCCGTAGACTTCGATAGAGGCGCAAGGCTGCAGCGTAGTCAATATGGGCATATGCGGTCTGATCGTCCTGTCGATACTGCATCCCGCGAAACCAGGGACTCCAGCGTTCTGGGACTGCTGGAGCCTTCTCGTTTCCGCCGGTCCGTGTCGCCACATCCTGGGGATCTCTGAAAATGACCGTAGGGTAGTGATCGAAGTCCGTGGCAGCGCACCTAACTGGTCCGCCATAGGGATGTGCTGCTTCAGATGTGGCTAGGTCATCTATGTAGTCCAAGCCCGCCTCTAGGAACGGGCTTGAGCATTGATGCTCTAGATGCTCAGCGTAGCGGTACGTCTCAGGATCATCACCAACGAAGGAATGGAACATCACCAAGTCTCGATACACGTTGTACGATGAGACATCAATGAAGGGCAAAGCCATGCGTTGCGTATGCACGTTGCATAGCCCATCGTCTACCATCTCCCGCGTAGGGCGAATCGGCCGAAGTGAGTAGCCGTCACCGATTTCGTAGTCGCGTGTTGGCAGTTGGCGTGTCAAGATGATGTATGCGTAGCGTTCATCACTGCTGGGAGGCATGATCGATCGACCTTGGTTCTGCATTCGCGTAGATTGCCCATGGTTCCACATGCTCTGGATTGCGGCTTTCACACCTATCCCCTGCCTAGGCAGACAGCACTTGGTCTTCTGTGGGGTCAATTTCAGCGAGTGCGAGGTCTGTTGCCCACAGGAGGAACGCGAAGTCGTTGTCACTGGTCCTGGCAACTTGCTTCCATCTGTCAAGGCCGGGGGCCACATAGCTTTCATAGAGCTCCGAGAGTTCCTTCTTCTTCATTGCCCACACTCCTCGTACTGGCTACTCGCGTCGATTATACCCGTAGGGCTTGACGGTCACAAGTTGACGCGTGGCGTCTCTCGTGTCGACTTCACTGTGTCGTTTGGTATCTCAGGCGTCGGACGGTATCGCTGCGTAGGTTGGCAAATGCTTAGGGAATTCTGACCAACCCTGGAACCCCGCAATACTAGCCCTAAGTTACCCCCAAAACTAATCCAAAGTTAGCGCAAAACGCTTGCATGCTGCGGGGTCTTGTAGTACCTTATTGCGCACAGACTCCGTCCACGCCCTGTCTCCATACCTGTACCCCGTACCGCTGGTAGCACTCGCAGCGCTGTTTGGAGTGCTGCATCCAAAGGAGAGCGTAGCATGTCGGAACAGGCCTTATCAGGACTCCGAGTACTGGACCTGACCCACCACGTTGCCGGCCCCTTCTGCACCAAGATACTCGCCGACTACGGGGCCGACGTGGTCAAGGTCGAGCGACCCGGCGAAGGAGACCCGACCCGGGCCGTGGGGCCCTTCATCAATGACAAACCCGCGCTCGAAGGCGGCGGGCTGTTCCTGTACCTGAACACCAACAAGAAGGGCATCACCCTTGATCTCAAGTCGAAGACCGGAGCATCCGTCCTCACGGAGCTGGTCAAGCAGTCCGACGTTCTGATCGAGAACTTCAGCCCGCGAGTGATGCCCGGCCTGGGCCTGGACTACAAGGCCCTCAAGAAGGTCAATCCCAATCTCATCATGACCTCCATCTCCAACTTCGGCCAGACGGGCCCGTACCGGGACTACAAGGCCACTGACCTCACGATATGGGGCCTCAGCGGTATCCTCTACGAGTGCGGCGAGCCGGACCGCGAGCCCCTGAAGATGGGATACAACGTCTCGGAATACGTGGCCGGCCTGTACGGTGCGCTCGTGACACTGGCGGGAGACTACTACCGGCATGATTCCAAGGGCGGCCAGCACATCGACGTCTCCATATGGGAGACGTTTCACACGATGCAGCCCACGATGACGCTGGTCTTTGCCTACGCCGGGTTCTTCAGGAGAAGGGCGGGCATTCATTTCCCCTGGGGCATACTGCCGTGCGAGGATGGCTATGTGGGCTTCTACCTGCCGACGCAGGCCCACTGGGAGCTACTGTGCACGCTCCTTGGCCAGAACGAGCTGCGCGACAGGCCCGAATACGAGACGCCGATGCTGCGCGAGGAGCGCCGCGACGAGATCTCCGGGATCATAGTCGAGTGGCTTCGGGACAGGAAGATGAACGACGTGTTCCATGCCGCCCAGGAGCTGCGACTGCCGCTCACGATGGTGCCCAACGCGCGACAGATATTCGACAATGAGCAGCACAAGTATAGGGAGTACTTCGTCGAGGTGGATCACCCGGCGACAGGCAAACTGCTCTACCCGGGCGCGCCCTTCAGACTCAGCGAGACGCCGTGGCAGGCGGGGCGAGCGCCGCTGCTTGGCGAGCACAACGAGGAGGTCCTCTGCGGACGCCTCGGCCACAGCAAGCAAGACCTGGACAAGTTCAAGAAAGAGGGCGTCATTTGACATAAAGTCAGCCCTTTGAGTGAGGAAGAATCATGTCTGAGCTACCACTACAAGGCGTAAGGGTCATAGACAGCTGCATCTACTGGGCCGGGCCGATGGCCACGGTGCTCCTGGCAGACCTCGGTGCGGAGATCATAAAGGTGGAGTCCATCCAGCGTATCGACTTCCTGCGCCTGCTCGGCGGCTGGCCGACGCCCGATGGCTACGAGTGGTCCGCCGTGTTCAATGGAGCGAACCGCAACAAATACGGGATAACGCTCAATCTGAACCAGGAGAAAGGGCGCGACATATTCAAGAGGCTTGTCGCGGTTGGCGATGTGGTTACCGAGAACTTCAGCCCGCGTGTGATGGAGAACTGGGGCCTGGCCTACAAGGACCTCATCAAGATCAGGCCGGACGTTGTGATGCTGTCCATGCCCGGGTTCGGCACTACGGGCCCGCTGCGCAACTACGTCACCTTCGGCCCGAACGTGGAGATGATCTCGGGCATGCCTATCATCAGCGGCTATCCCGGCGGCCCGCCGATGATGACGGGATACATCGCTGATCCGGCCGCCGGGTTGATGGGTGCGGTTGCGGTGATGACGGCCTTGCAGCACAGGAAGCGCACCGGCAAGGGACAGCACATCGACCTCTCCCAGATGGAGGCGATGACTACGTTTATGGGAGAGGCCCTTATGGACTTCGTCATGAACAACAGGGTGAGGTCCAGGCGGGGCAACCGGCATCACTGCGAGGCTCCGTATGGTGTGTACCCGTGCAAGGGCGATGATCAGTGGATTACGATCACTATCTCCTCCGAGGAGGAGTGGAAGAGCTTCTGCGATGCGATCGGCAACCCACACTGGACAACCGATCCGAGGTTTTCTGATGGCCCGTCGCGCTGCGAGAATCACGACGCGCTGGACAAGCTCATCGGCGAGTGGACGGTGGAGCGGGAGAAGAAGGATGTGATGCAGCAGTTGCAGAAGGCCGGCGTGGCGGCTGCCTCTGTGCTCTCCTTTGCGGAGATGTTCGACGAGCCACACTTCGTGGATAGAGGGTTCTTCGAGATGGTGACGAGGGCGGCGAACAACGGCACCCATCCCCTCGCTGGTTTCCCGGCCAAGTTCTCGGAGACGCCTCTGTCGATCCGCAGGCCGGCGCCGACTGTGGGGCAGGACAACGAACACGTTCTGAAGACCGTGTTGAACATGTCGGATGATGAGATCAACCAGTTGGCTGAAGAGGAGATTATCGGGACCAATCCCCAGGGGTGGCCGTATGCCATGGATGAAGAAGAGGCCATATCCCGACTCAAGGGTATCCACGGTAAGGACTAGTGACGCTTCAAACGACTCCAGCAATACGCTCGCTCTTATGCTCCAGGTTTGCCATCTTCGTCCATTCCTGCCGGAGGTGTGTCTAAAATGAAGAGAGGATTTGACGTCATCATCGTTGGTGGAGGTCCTGGTGGGCTGGCTGCTGGCGCACTGCTTGCCCGCGAGGGCGTGTCCGTCGCCATTGTCGAGAAAGCACCCGCCGTCGGTGGACGGTATCGTTCCATCGAGTTCCACGGCTGCCGCGTCGACAGCGGTATTCACTTCATTGTGTCCCTGTATGGCACGCCGGAGAAGTGCTACGCGTTCAGGCTGTTCAAGGACCTCGGGCTTCCTCTCGACTACAAGGCTGTTCCCTGGGCCATGTGCTTGGTCAGCAAGGAGAGGCCGGGTGAGGTAGAGTACTTCGCGATGGACTCGAAGCTCGGGCCGGCCAATTTCTTCGAGTTCTTCGCCTTTGCCACCGGCGTGAGAATGGAGGAGTCGGCCAAGGACGAGTTGTTGCGGGTCGCCAGCATTACCGCCGACATGTCCGAGGAAGAGTGCCGCAAGATCGTCGATGTCACGTTTGCCGACTGGATAGACAACAACATCAAGGACCCGGTCGCGGCTGCCGTGCTCTACGGGATGGAGCCGATAGTGGGTGCTCCCGTCAAGCAGATGAACTTCGGCATGGTGGCCAGCGCTTTCGGTACCTTCAACACCTCTGGCGCTCCCATGCCATGGTATCCCAAGACCGGCACTTTGGAAGACGCTATCATCACACCGCTGGCGCAGTGCTTCACGAAGCATGGCGGCGAGATCATCACGCACAGGACTGTCCGCAGCATTACGATCGAGAATGGCGAGATCAAGGGCGTCGTTGCTCAGAACAGCCAGAACAACTACATGCTGGAGGAGTTCAGCGCCCCCGTTGTCATCAGCGCCATTCCCATATTTGAGGCCGTTACCAGGAACATCCTCAGACGTGAGTTCCTTACCGAAGAGTGGCTGGAGTCGATCAAGCGGTGCGAGGCGATCTCGGAGCACGACCTCTCGGGCTTCTATCTGCTCCGCAAAAAGTTCCTCACAGACCAGCCCTACGATTGGGTGCACGTCTTCGATGTCGACTATGGCCTTCCTACCTATGTCGGGGACTGGGGGTTGGCTTCGCATACCAACGCCACCGAGCCGAAGGACAAGCAGCTCGTCTGCTCATATATCTCGGGCTCCGGTGAGGCTGCGTACTTCGGGCTCACCGCACCGATGGAGATGGTCTGGAAGGCGAACCGTATGTTCCTGGAGGGCATGGAGAAGGGGTATCCAGGCTTCATCGAGGCCATCGAGCACGAAGGCCTCAACGTGCAGTTGAGCCATGGTAGGTACGCTTACGCCACCGTGCCTGCCGAGATCGACATACAGTCACCAAACATACAGGGCCTTTACTTCACGGGTGACTCCGTCAGATCGGTTGGCAGCGCTGCATCGGACAAGGTGTTCCAGCTAGCGTATCCCGTTTGCGAACGCGTACTGGAGTACGTCAGGGGGTAGGCAGCCGGAAGGCGAGTAACGGGTGCGGGAAAGGAGAGGAAGCCATGCGCAAGCTCCTGAGAGTGGACCTGTCGACCGGTAGTGCTGGCGAGGAGGAAATCCCGCAGGCGATCGCTCAGGGATTCGTAGGAGGGCGTGGTTTCGGGGCCAAGTATGTGTACGACGAGATTGCGCCCGGCACTGACCCTCTTGGGCCCGAGAACAAGCTCTACTTCGTGGTCGGTGCCCTGGCCGGAACCGGTGCACAGTCCATGTCCAAGTGGATGGTATTCACCAAGAGCCCTCTTACGGGCACCTATACTCGTGCCTCCGGAGGCGGCGACTTCGGGGCACATCTGAAGTGGTCGGGCTACGAAGTCCTGGCTGTCGAAGGCAGGGCGTCGAAGCCGGTCTATCTCTACATCAAAGACGGCAAGTGCGAAGTGCTCGATGCGAAAGACGTGTGGGGCAAGGCCACGGGCGAGTGCGAAGAAGCCCTGCGAAGCAAGCACGGGCGAAGGGCACAGGTCTTGTGCGTAGGGCCGGCGGCGGAACAAGGCGTGCGCTACGCAGGCATATTCTCGGTGCGTCGCGCTGCCGGGAGGGGTGGCACTGGTACCGTCATGGCCTCGAAGAACCTCAAGGCCATTGTGATAGAGGCCCAGCGAGTCGAGAACCCGGCGAACCCAGAGGAGTTCAAGCGCCTGGTCCAGCAGCAGGTAAGGTCCTATCACGAGGGGCTCGGATTCGAGCCGTTCCGTGACTTCGGGACGCCGATGGGGGTAGCCGTCAACAACAGCATGGGCGTGTTTCCCGTGCGCAATTTCCGTGAGGGCTTCCTGGAGGGGAACGAGAGCATAGGGTTCGATAAGTACGCGGCGATTACCACGAAGCACGAGGGATGCTACAGCTGCATGTTGAGATGCGGCAAGCTGCGAACGCTGGCCAGCGGCCCGCATGCCGGCCTGACGAGCCTGGGCCCCCACTACGAGACCATCTGGGCATTCTCCGGCCCGACTGTATGTACGGATTTCGACGCCACGATCGTCGCCGACAAGCTGTGCTATGACTACGGCCTCGATTCCATAAGCACAGGCAACGCTATCGGCTTTGCCTATGAGCTGTTCGAGAAGGGCATCCTGACCAAGAAGGAGACCGGCGGCCTCGTCCTGCAGTGGGGCGACCCCGAGCCCATGCTGAAGCTGGTCGAGATGATAGGTAACAGAGAGGGTCTGGGCGACGTACTCGGTGAAGGGGTCAAGCGTGCTGCGGAGAAGATCGGAAAGGGTGCCGACCAGTACGCCATGCATGTGAAGGGCCAGGAGATCCCTGGTTACGAGCCGAGGGCGATGAAGGCACTCGGGATGAACTTCGCCACGAGCAACGTGGGGGCGAACCACTGCATAGGATACGCCGGACAGGAGTTGGGCAACCCCCGACCCCGCCTGGTCGACGCCGCAGCCGATGAGGACAAGGGTGACATCGTCAAGTACAACCAGGATTATACCGCGACGCTGGAACTGGCGGGCGCCTGTACCTTTCCCGGCAACAACCTCGATTTCTTCGGGCCGGAGCTTCTGGCTGAGATGCTGGTGGCAGCGCTCGGCGAGCCGAAGTTCGGTAGTGTCGACTACCTCTCACTGGTTGCGGAGAAGACCTACAACCTCGAACGGTGCTTCAACATCAGGGAAGGCTTCAGCAGGAAGGACGACACGTTGCCCAAGCGGATGTATACGGAGCCGCTCAAGGGCGGAATGCGGGACGGAGAGTATTACAGGACGCCCGACAAGATCATCGATGAGTACTACGAGCAGAGGGGGTGGGACTCGAGCGGCATACCTACGAAGGCTACTTTGGACAGGCTGGGCCTGGCGGATGCCGACAAGGACGTCGCCCGGTTCAGGGCGTGAAGCTCCCGGTATGACCGGCATACCAGGCCTTTTTGATAATACGGCGTTCAGTGACATGAGGAGGGACAATTGGCTGATGCAAGTTTCGATGTGGTGGTGATAGGGGGAGGACACCAGGGTCTCATCGCCGCCAACTACATGGTCAGGAATGGCTACAGCGTGGGCCTCTTCGAGCAGAGGCGCGAGCTGGGTGGCGGCGGTTGCACGGAGGCACGCCCGATACCGGGGTTCATTGGCAACCCCTGTGCACACGTGGCCGGGCTGTGGGCGAGTCCTGTGAACCAGGACTTCAAGCTTCACGAGAGGGGGCTCAACTACATCTTCCCGCCGGTCCACAGCGCAATGGTGTTCCCGGACGAGCGGTGCATAGTCTCCTATCGATCGATTCAATGGGACAAGGAGACGGGGGTCGTCATCCCGCAGGAAGACATAGTAGAGAAGAACATCAAAGAGGTCGAGAGGATATCGCCCAGGGACGCTGATGCCCTGGCCGGATGGCAGGCGGAGGGGAAGATATGGCAGTGGGGTTTCGCGGCCATGCAGGTTCTGTGGAACCCGCCGGCTGTGCCGGGCGAGATCGATCCGGTTGAGGCGCTTATCCAGGACCCCAATTCGGGTATCGACCGCCGCCACCAGTTCATGACGGCTACCGAGTTCGTCTCTGACTTCTTCGATAGCGATGAGCTGCGGGCTCACTCGCTCAGGATGCTGGGGTCGGCGGGCATCTACCCTGACGACGCGGCCCCGTTGCCCGTAATGTTGTCCAATGTGCCCATGCAGGTGATCGGATTCGGTGGCGGGGTGTACGAAGGCGGCACCCACAACGCTATACACGCCTTCCAGAGGGCGCTTAGCGAGGAGGGCGGCAAGTTCCACGTCGGTGCGGATGTCGACGAGATACTGGTGGAGAACGGCCGGGCCACGGGCGTCAAGCTGGCGGACGGGACCGTCGTCGAAGCGAAGAAGATGGTCATCACCTCAATCGTGATCACGCAGACGCTGGCCAGGCACCTGCGCAACGTGGACCTGGGACCAAAAGGCGCTGAGTACCGCAGGAAGATCGCCAAGCTGCGTATCGACAGAGGGCAGATCTTCTGGGGGCACATCGCGTTCCATGAGTTGCCCAAGTACAAGGCTGAGGCCTGGAATCCCGACTGCGGTCAGGCCCGCTGGATATTCATGGGCGATGCGGACATCGAGTACCTCGACCGCGAGTACCGCTTCCGTAACCAGCACATAAGGCCGGGACAATGGCCGGAGCGGCTGTATCTTTGGGAGGGTACGGACACCAAGTTCGACCCGCGCTACGGTCCCCCCGGCAAACACGTAGCCCTGCTGGAGGAGATGGCGTTTCCCGCGAGCTGGAGGACCGAGGAAGAGTGGATGCAGATCAAGAAGGAGGCTCCCGACCATTTCCTGAAGCAGTGGGAGCGGTTTGCGCCGAACATGACCTGGGACAACGTCATAGCTACCAACATAGACACGCCGTTGGACATCATGCGCAGGAGCGACAACTTCCTCGAAGGGAACTGGGGTTTGATCGCGGGGACTCCCAGCCAGTGGGGTGAGATGAGGCCCATACCGGAGTTCGCCCAATACCAGATACCGGGCATCGAGGACCTCTGGATGGCTGCCGGCTCCTGCCACTACTCATTGGGACTGACCGGTTGGGCCGGCTACAACTGCTACAGGCGCATAGCGCAGAAGCACGACCTCTGGAAACCGTGGGAAGGACGCCTGTATTAGGGCGCTGATATATCGTTATCGGCATGAATAACTAGCGGAGCGACAGCATATGCAGACCAAGTACGACTTTATTGTGATCGGCGGCGGCCCCAACGGACTCTGTGTCGCTGCCTATTTGAGCAAGGCGGGGCAGAAGGTTCTGGTGTTGGAACGGTACTTCGAGGTGGGAGGTGGGCTTGCCACGGAGGAAGTAACACTGGGTGGCTTCTACCACAACACACACGCTATCTACCACATGATGGCGGACTATGCGCCGCCATATCGAGACCTGGAGCTGGACAAGTACCGGTGCAGCTACATCTTCCCAGACCTGCAGGTGGCCATGCCTTTCGCGGACGGGAAGTCCCTCTGCCTGTACAAGGACGTTGACAGGAGCTGTGAGTCCATAGCCAGATTCTCGCCCAAGGACGCCGAGTCCTACAGGGAGGCCTACCACAAGTTCAGACTGTACATGGACGAGTTTCTCGCCCCAGGGACGTACGTCAAGCCGCTCCCCACGCTGGAAGCCGTCCTCGGGCTTCACAAGACCGAGATAGGTGAGGAGATATCCGGGTACCAACCCAAGAGCCCGCAGGAGACCGTCTTCGGGCTGTTCGAGAACGAGCGGGTAAGGACGCTGATGCTCTATCTCGCCTGCCACTGGGGCCTGGACTACGACGACGGCGGGCTCGGCTTCCTCGTTCCTCTGATGCTGGACAGGGCGGTGAACTCCCGGCTTTGCCTCGGCGGGTCACACAGGCTGAGCAATGCCGTGGCCAGGGCGGTGCAGGAGGCCGGGGGTGGGCACCTGAGGGGCAGCCAGATCATTAAGAGGATCATCGTCGAAGGTGGTGTCGCCAAAGGGGTAGAGCTCGACAACGGCACTGTCTACGAAGCCGACAAGGCCGTGATCAGCAGCATAGACCCGCACCAGACATTCCTCCAGTACGTCGGCGAGGAGAACCTGTCCCGAGACTTCCTGGACAAGGTGAAGAACTGGCACTGGGAGAAGTGGAGCCTGTGCTCCTGCCATGCGGCCCTGAGGGAGTTGCCCGCGTTTGCCACGGACGAGGACATTGGCAACGGGCTCATGTACATTCTCGGGTACGAGACGCCGGACGATCTGGCTGGCCACTGGAGGGAGATCAGCGAGGGCGAGCTTTCGTCAACCGTGCGGTTCGACGCGGTCTTCCCCACCATGCACGATCCCTCGCAGGCCCCGGAGGGACGGCACACCGGCTCCATGTACGAGATGGCCCCGTACAAACTGAAGGGTGGGGCCGAGCGCTGGTGGGACCGCAAGGTACGCGAGGAGCACGAACAGGGCTTTCTGGCGACGCTGCGCAAGTACGCGCCCAACATGACCGAGGACAAGATACTGTGGACTTACCTCTCGACGCCGATGGACTTCTCGACGAAGTACCTGAACATGGTGCAGGGGTCGATCAAACAAGGTGCCTATGAGGTGTTCCAGATGGCGGCCAACAGGCCCAACGACGAGTGCTCCAGCAATCGTACGCCGATCAAAAACCTGTACGTGTGTGGGGCGAGCACCAACCCCGGCGGGCTGGTCACGTTCGGGCCGGGATATATAGCGGCGAACACCATAGCCGAGGACTACGGAATCGAGAAGTGGTGGCGGGAGCCGGAGTACATCACGGAGGCGCGCAAGAAGGGCTACTTCGGCGACTACGAAGGCTAGTCTGCGACCTGCCGCGAAAGAGGCTTGAGATGAGAACCAAGGCTGCGATACTGGAGAAGCTGAACAGCCCCCTCGTAATCGAAGAGGTGGAGTTGGACGATCCCAAGGACCACGAGTTGCTGGTGCGGATGGTGGCTACCGGCGTATGCCATACCGATCTGCACTGCATCAAGGGCGACCTCGCGACGCCCTTGCCCGTCGTCCTCGGGCACGAAGGCGCGGGAATCGTCCAGAAGGTGGGCAAGAACGTGACCACGGTGCAGCCCGGCGACAAGGTGATCGTCACGGTTGCGCCTTACTGCGGAAAGTGCCCTGCCTGCATGATGGGAGTCCCGACCAGCTGCGAGCGCGACCCCCAGACTGCCATGCTCATGGGCACGATGGCAGATGGCACCAAACGCCTCAAACGTCTGAACGGCGACGAGCTGAGTCACTTCATGGCCCAGTCGTCGTTTGCGGAGTACGCCGTGGTCGAGGAGTCGGCCACGGTGAAGGTCAGAGAGGACGCGCCGTTGGATATCGTCTGCCTCCTCGGGTGCGGGGCGTCCACAGGAATCGGTGCAGTGATCAACAAGGCGCGGGTGAAGGCGGGAAGCAGCGTCGCTGTGTTCGGGTGTGGGGGTGTGGGGTTGGCGGTCATCATGGCCGCGAAGCTGGTGGGCGCTCAACCGATCGTTGCGGTGGACCTGCTCGACAGCAAGCTCGAGAAGGCACGTGAGTTCGGCGCTACGCACCTGGTGAATGCTTCGAAAGACGACCCGGTGATCAAGATCGCTACTGAGTGCAACGGGGGGGTCGACTACAGCTTCGAGGTCATCGGCAATCCCGCGGTGATCACCCAGGCGTTCCACTCCGTCTACCCACGCCCGGGTGGGATGGCGGTCGTCCTCGGGCTTGCCCCCATCGGTAGCACGTTCTCTATCGAGGCGTGGCGCTTCATGAGGGAGGTCATTATCACCGGCTGTACTTTGGGCAGCATCAAGCCACAGATAGATATCCCGCGCTATGTGGACCTGTTCATGGCGGGCAAGCTGCCACTCGATAAGCTGGTGACGAAGTGCTACTCGCTGGACGACATCAACCAGGCTGTCCAGGACGCGCTCGACGGCACGGTCGTCCGGGGCGTGATTGCATTCTGAGCCGCTGAATCACACTGAGCTTGTACTGAGGAGGATGAGGAAGATGTTATTCAGATCGACTGGTCTGGGGAAGACGGAACTCAAGGGCAAGGTCGCGGGCATGGAACGCCATGGTGACTATCTCGTCATGCACGTGGACGTTATTGACCCCGTCAAATGGAGGATCCGGGCGGCGATGGACTTCAGGGACTTGGCTACCGTAGTGGCATCATGCGCCAGGTCGGCCATCGTTTCCTTTATCCTGTCCCCCGTGCAATGGCGGAACAAGGCCCCCAAGCACCCCGGCGAGTTCTAGACGCGCGCCCCGCTCACCACCTAGGACTACCTCCTGTCATCACTGCGTCTCGCTGTGCCCGCTTCTCCCCCGGCGCTCGCTGACGGCGGTACATGTACTCGCTTTGTCAAGACCGCTGCGCTGTTGTATCATAGGACAACCCCATCGCTGCCCGAGAGAGGTATACATATGAGGCCGGAGTACGAGTGGTACAACGAGAAGTTCGCGGAGCGCTGCATCAAGGTCCTCGAGAGGAACAACATCAAGTGCCATTACGCCAGGGACCGTGACGGGGCCCGGGCGAAGCTGCTGGAGCTTATACCCGATGGCGTCACTATTGGCGCAGGCGGCTCGCTGACCTTGGTGCAGGTCGGGATCATGGAGGAGTTGGAGAAGAGGGGCACTCACACGATCCACAATCCCTATCGTAAGGACGGCAAGGAGTACTACCCGCCGCTGGAGACGGTGCTTCAGGAGATCGCAGAGGTAGGCAAGCAGGCGCTGACGGCGGACGTGTTCCTCACCGGCATCAATGCGATCAGCATGGACGGCAAGCTCGTTGCCACGGACGGCTTCGGCAATCGCGTTGCGGCGCTCATCTGGGGCCCCGAGAAGGTATATGTGGTGAGCGGGGTCAACAAGATAGTCGCTAATGTCGATGAGGCGCTGCGGCGCGTGAAGGCGGTCGCCGCTCCCATGAACGCGAGCAGGCTGGAGAAGCAGCACGGCTATCCTCCCACCCCCTGCGGCACGACGGGCGTTTGCGTGGAGTGCAAGGACATCCGCCACTGCACGTACACCGTGATCGTCGAGTGCCAGACGTTTCCGCAGAGGATAGAGGTCGTCCTGGTGGGCGAGAGCCTGGGCTACTAGGCACGGCGCGGCCTCCAGCGCCGGGAGGGCGAGACATGAAGTTGGACAACAAGATTGCCATAGTCACAGGGGCTGCGAGCGGCATCGGCCGGGCGATAGCCGTAGAGCTCGCGACCCACGGGTGCACGCCCGCCCTGGTTGACATAAATGAGGAGCGGCTGCAGAAGGTGCTTGAGGAGGTCAAGAAGACAGCGCCCGCCGCGACGGTGGAGGTATGTGACATCAGCGACCGCGAGCAGGTGAAGCGGGCGGTGCAATCGACGCGACAGCAGCATGGACGCATCGACATCCTGGTCAACAACGCCGGCATGATGATCGTCAAGCTGTTCTCCGAGATACCGGACGAGGAAGTGCGACGGCAGATGGATGTCAACTACTACGGGCCTGTCGCCTTCGTGCGGGAGGTCGTCCCCGTGATGGAGGGCCAGGGCAGGGGCGTGATTATCAACGTGGCCTCTGTAGGTGCGAGGCTGGTCGTGCCGGGGACGGGTGCCTACGCCGCCAGCAAGGCTGCGGTCCATGCCTTCTCCGAGGCCCTGTACTACGAGCTGAAGGACAAGGGAATACACGTCGGCATCGTGATACCCGGCGGCATCAAGACCGGCATCTTCGAGCGGGCCGACAATAAGCTGGGCGAGTACTATCGCGACCAGTGCACCACGCCGCCGTCGGCGGTGACAAAGAGCATCAGGCAGGCCATAGAGAAGGAGAGATTCAAGACCGTGGTGCCGTTCAGCGCCAACTTCCTGCTTCTGGCGCACGCGATGTTGGGCGGCGTCTTCAGAAACTCGCTGCTGGGCAGGATACGGCCTTACATGCAGTAGGGCCGCATAGCGCGAAGAAAGGGAGTCTCGGGCATGGATATGAAGCTGAAGGACAAAGTAGCCCTGGTGACGGGAGGGGCCTCCGGCATCGGCAGGGAGATATGCAAGCGTTTCGGCGAGGAGGGTGCCAAGGTATCCGTCGTCGACATGAACCTGGATGCGGCGAAGCAGGTCGCCGAAGAGATAGCGGCGGCGGGCCGCAAGGCCATCGCCGTGCAATGCGACGTCGGCGACGAGGAGCAGGCCAATGCCGCTGTGCAGCGGACCGAGAGCGAGTTGGGCAGGATCAATGTCCTGGTAAACTGCGCCGGTCATGCGGGGGCCAACTTCATCGCGGACATGCCTGCCGAGGAGTGGCGGCGCATCTTCGCCGTGCACTGCGATGGCATGTTCTTCTTCACCAGGGCGGTCCTGCAGTCGATGGGCGAGGGCGACCGCATAATCAACATCTCGTCCATCGATGCGGTAGGGGGCCAGGTGTTTGGCACCCACTATGCGGCGGCCAAGGGCGCGATCGTAGCCTTCACCAAGTCCCTGTCCCTGGAGGTCTCCTACAAGGGCATTACCGTGAACGCAATCGGGCCGGGCGTCATCCGCACACAGATGGGCAACCTGCTGGTCGAAGTCGCGCCGCCGGATTTCCCCGATGGCATACCCTCACGCCGGTACGGAGAGCCTGCCGACATAGCCGCGCTGGCTGCGTTCCTGGCCTCGCCCGAGGCCAGCTACATCACGGGCCAGATGATCCTCGTCGATGGCGGCATAACGCTTGCCAACCCGGTCAACCGCTTCACCGCCAAGCTCATGGGCATGCCGTAGGGACGCCCTTTGGCATGACTGCTCCTGGGCTAATCGGCAAATACAGATGGTTGGTAGCTGGTTAGTTCTCCTCGGAACTTCCATCTAGACATCGTCTGCGATATAATCAAGCGGCACTTGTGCAGACGGTGGAGGGCTCACGACATGCGACAACCGACCATCGAGCCACACAAAGTCACGACCCCGATACAGCTGTTGGCAGTTTGGTTTGCTGCACTGGTCTTGGTTGTAGGCTTGTTCCTTGGTCTTGCCGCAGTAATAGACACGCCGGTTTGGCTCCGCCCAACGTTGGCCATTGCCTCTGTGGTATTCGTACCGTTGTTCTTGGTTGCGGCTTTCGTGATGCAAACGGTCTTCAGAACGCATCTTCAGGAAGACCCGTATTACGCGGAGTGGCTCAAGCGAAAGGAGCAAGCATTCGCTGACTTCACACCTGAGAACTTGTCTCCGCGAAACTTGTTACTTGCTCCCCTTGGTGTGGCCAACGAGCCACCGGCAGATTTCGAGCGAAGGCGGATTGAAAGGTATGAGCAGAATCGAGGGCTCTTTCTTGTTCACGAATGGCGACCTTCTACTGTCAAGGGGCAAGTGGCGGACATAGTCATATGGCTTCACCAACATGGGGAAGGCCCACTATCTGAAGGCCAAGTCGAGAAGGTGCAATATCAACTTGGCCCGAAGTTCTTCGAGTCGCCGGTTGACAAGTGCAACGCTAGAGATAGCTTCAAGATCGAAGTATCAGCGTATGGCCCCATGCTCTGCCTAGCCAAGGTGTTCATCAAAGGCGAGCTAGCCCCAGTTGAACTGGAGCGGTACATCAATTTCGAAGACGCTCCGTGAAGCGGTATAGCACAGCCTGAGCCGGTCTTTGGCACGGACGCAATGTCCGCAGCACAGCCCGTTTGACACCCCAACGCGGCTGGCGCTATCCTACATACGTAGGAATCAGCGAAGGAGCACTCTCCATGACCGCCGAATCCCTGATCACCGACGAGATGCGGAGCTCGATCGGCACCCAGGTCTTCCCGGACTTCCCGCCGGAGGAGGTCTGCACGTGGGCCATCCGGAGGTACCTCGAGGCCATAAACGACGAGAACCCGCTGTGGACCGATGAGCGGTATGCTAGTCATACCAAGTGGGGCGGGATCATCGCGCCGCCCGGTATCCTGGAGGCGTTCAATCCGGCCAACCACGCCTTCCGGCACTACGACGACATGTCGCACATGGGCCTGCCCTTCAACCCGCCCTTCCCCAAGACCTTCATGGCGTTCAACGAGTACCAGTTCTTCCTGCCCGTGAGGCCGGGCGATGTGCTCACAAGCGTCTGCAAGATCGGCGACATCTACGAGCGGCAGAGCACATCCGGGTCGGGCCGGATGGTGTTCGTCCGGCTGGACAACGAGCACCGCAACCAGAGGGGCGAGCTGGTCGGGATAACCAGCGAGGCCATGGTGTCCATGGAGGGCTCATCGGGCAAGAAGGCGGCGGAGCCGCCTCCGCCCCCGTCGCAGGTCGAGGCGAAGCCGCCCGGCGGAGACCAGGTCTATTTCGAGGACGTCGAGGTCGGTACGGAGCTGCCGCCCCTGTCCAAGGAGTACACGCTGTTCACCATCCTCAAGTGGGGTGCGGCCACCAACGACTACGGCCCGCATCACTTCGACTACAAGTTCGCGACCGAGATGCTGGGCATGCCCAACGTGATCGCGCACGGCCCGCACAATACGGCGTTCCTGATCAGGCTGGTCACGAACTGGATCGGCGGGAACGGTATGCTCAAGAAGCACTACTGTGAGATGCGCGGGAACGTGCTACCCGGCGACACCATGACCTTCCAGGGGCGCGTTGCCAGCAAGTACACGCAGGATGGCGAGGGCTGCGTGGAGATCGAGAGCGCGGCGACGAACCAGAACGGCAAGAGGGTGACGCTGGGCAAGTCGCTGGTGACCCTGCCATCGAGGAAGTAGCGGCGCATGAAAGGCTACCGGACTCCATCCTGGTTCCGCATGAAGGGCTTCACGCACAAGAAGCAGGCCAAGCAGGGCAGGGGTAAGCCTGCGGGCGGGATGAGGTCGGCCGCGAAGAAGCAGCATGGCTCGTGAGTATACGCATCAGGCACTGGACAGCGACCACCAGTGTCCCTCGGGGTACTACAGGATTCAGAAGGAGATCGTTCTCAACCATGGCGGGAGGGAAATCCTGTGCGTGGTCGGGATAGGCATGCTGGAGTGCAGCTGCTGCGCCGGCGACTCTGTCATAGCCGGGCGGGGTGGCCCCTATGCCCTCGTGCCTGGATATGTCACCTGCTGGAAGTGCCGGGAGAACGAGGGCGGCCTGGCCCTCACTGAGGTGGAGCCTGTTGAGGATGCAGCCGCGAGACGCTACGTCGCTTCTGAGATAAGGGCCCGGGAGGGTGTCAACAACATCGAGTTCTGGTAGAGGGCGGGCCGAGGATGAGTAGCTTGAAGCACGAATACGTTCATCTGCCTCTCGGCGAGGACATTCACTTCCTCGCCGGCTACTACACGCCGATGAAGGAGGAGAGACTGCAGCACAACGGCAGGGAGGTGCTCTACGTCGTTGGTTCGGCCTGCGTGGAGGCGGGTTGCTGTGGCAACCGCAGCGGTCTCTACGCTATAGTGCCGGGCTACGTCGGCTCCTGGCAGTCGAGGACGAACGAGCGAGGCCTGCCCCTCTCCGAGGTGGAGCCGGTCGTTGACGACGCCGCGAAGCGCGAGATAGCAGCAGTTATCAAGGAGATCGAGTACATCTGGAGCGTCGACTTCTGGTAGGCATCCGCTGGGCCGGGCGGTCCGGCGGCTCTTCCTCCTTTGTTGACATCGCATCGGTTTCCCACTATATATCTGCTTGTGAAAGCTGAATCAGGACGAGAACACGGGCAATGAAGAAGGACTACTACAAGATACTGGAAGTGCCCAGAACGGCGAAGGCTGAGGATATCAAGAAGGCATACCGGAAGCTCGCCATGCAGTGCCACCCTGACCGCAATCCGGGCAACGAGGGGTGGGCCAACGCGAAGTTCAAGGAGGTCAACGAGGCCTTCGCGGTGCTGGGCGACCCCGACAAGAGGAAGAAATATGACCGGTTTGGCACGGCGGAGGGCATAGACCTCGGCAGCGTCTACTCGAACCCGTTCACCCGTGGCACTGTGGAAGACCTGATGAAGGACTTCGGCAAGGCCGGACTGCGCTTCGACTTCATTGGCAACCTCTTCGGTGGTGGTTTCACCAGGAACGCCAGATCGTGTGGCGGTGGGCGCAGGCGCGGGATGGGGTTCCAAGGCCGTCCGGGAGAGTGGCACGACCTCAGCGATATGTTCGGCGGGAGGAAGCGTTCGCAGCCGGTGCGTTATGAACTCACTATCAGCTCCGAGGAAGCCCGGATCGGCACCAGGAAGGTGCTGTCGCGCCGGGGCAAGCGGCTCGAGGTAGCCGTTCCGCCGTCGGTCAAGTCCGGGAGCGTGGTCCGGCTCGGCGGCGCGCTACAGGTTACAGATGGCTGCCCTGGCGACATTCTGATCACGATCAAGGTCGAGGAGCGGAGCGAGGCGAAGGCATAGGGCAATTCCTCTCGCGCCGGTGCCTTAACAAGGAGTGCAATGGCGGAAGAGCTGGGACAGATACCCAAGATGGAAGTGGAGTCCTTCGGAGAGGGCAGGAAGCTGCTCTTGGTGCCGCTCATGTTCGCCCCGATGGGTGCCCCCGATGACCTGGCGGAGAAAGTCGCGAGGTACTGGGATGAGGTCGAGTCGCACATATCCAATCTGGAGGCGAAGCTGGGCAGCGTGGTCAAGGTGTTCCATGAGCTCGTGCCGATCGGCGACGAAGCGGGCCGCACGGCTATGGAGGAGCTGAACAAGCGAAGCTACGAGATTGTGAAGCGGAGGCTTGATGAGGACGCCAGGCTGGAACTCGTGGAGGACATCGAGCTGCTCACCGAGTTCATGGACTGGAGCAGGTGCCTGGCTATCGGCCTGCAGAACCCGAAGGTGATGGCGAAGGTGCACGAGTCGTATTTGGAGGTACACAAGAAGAGGAACGAGGACATAGCCGGCAAGATCGACGCCGCTCTGGAGCAGGGTGAGGTCGGTATGTTGCTGATCAGAGAGGGGCACCAGGTACAGTTCCCGCAGGACATTCAGGTCTTCTACGTCGCGCCGCCGAGCCTGGAGGACGTCAAGCGCTGGCTCCGGGACAGGGAGCAAGAGCTCATGCGGCAGCAGGCGGGGCAAGCTGAGGGTGAGGAGCAGGGGAACTCGACATAACTCTTGGGCACATTCTACGCAGGGTATGAGAGATGGAAACGACTGTCAACAAGACGAAGTTAGCCCTGATTCAAGGTGACATAACGAAGCAGGATACCGACGCTATTGTCAATGCCGCGAACTCGGGGCTCATGGGCGGTGGGGGCGTGGACGGCGCGATCCACCGGGCGGGCGGCCCCGCGATCCTCGAGGACTGCAAGAGGATACGGGCCGAGATCGGCAGGCTGCCGACGGGCCAGGCGGTGATAACCACCGGCGGCAATCTGAAGGCGCGCCACGTGATCCATACGGTGGGGCCGGTGTGGCATGGCGGAGAGAAGGGCGAGCCGGAGTTGCTGGCCAGCGCCTACCGCGAGAGCCTCAGACTCGCGGTTGATATTGGTCTCAAGACCGTCTCATTCCCGTCCATCAGCACCGGTGTCTACGGCTACCCTGTGGACCTTGCCTCGAAGACAGCGCTGGAGACTGTCATTGGCTTCCTGAGGGAGGATGATGCGCTGTCGGAGGTCATCTTCGTACTGTTCGACTCCCGCACGTACGGTGCGTACGAAGCGGCATTGAGGGAGCTGACCCGGGAGTAGGGCAAAGGCCAATGAAGGTCGTCTATCACCCCCGCTACGAGGTGGTCTACGCGGGCGATCCCGCCGCTAAGGCCGGTCGCATGGAGGCCATAGTGCGGGAGGTCTCGCCCCACTACGAGTTCGTGCAGCCCGAACCGGCCCTGGTCGAGGATATCAAGCTGGTGCACACCGACTGGCACATCGCGAGTATCCAGCGGGACGAGTTGACCTATGAGCTGGCTCTGCTCGCTGCCGGGGGCGCGATCAAGGCCGCCGATCTGGCGATGGCTGGCGAGCCGGCGTTTGGCCTCATCAGGCCGCCCGGGCACCACGCCAACCCCGATCACTGCTGGGGTTTCTGCTTCTTCAACAACGTGGCAATCTCGATCGCCAGGCTCAGGCACGAGGGCAGGATCGACACCGCCGCCATACTGGACTTCGACCTGCATTTCGGAGATGGAACCGACAGCTTCTTCGCCACCACCGCTCAGGTCTCATACTTCCATCCCGAGGCCCGCAGCCGGACGGAGTTCGTCGAGAGCATCAGGCGTTTCCTCGAGGCGGGCAGGTACGACATAGTGGCTGTGTCCGCTGGGTTCGACCGCCACGAGAACGACTGGGGAGGGCAACTCACGACCGAGGACTACGGTGAGATCGGCAGACTGGTGAAGGAGTTCACCGAGAGCAAGTGCCAGGGGCGCAGGTACGGGGTCCTCGAGGGCGGGTACAATCACAGTGTCCTTGGCCGGAACGTGAAGGCCTTCGTGGATGGGATGGCTTGAGGCCTACTTCACGACCACCGTCTTAATGTTCATGAACTCCTTGATCCCGTAGTGCGAGAGCTCGCGCCCGTAGCCGCTCCCCTTGATTCCCCCGAAGGGCAGCCTCGGGTCAGACCTCACGAAATCGTTGATGGCACAGCATCCCGCCTCCAGCCGTTGGACGACCCGCTCGCCTCTCTCGATATCGCCGGTGAAGACCGCCGCCCCCAATCCGTACACAGAGTCGTTTGCCACCCGCACGGCCTCTTCCTCGTCCCTTACGGGGACTATCGCGGCCACAGGGCCGAAAACCTCCTCGTCGTAAGCAGGCATGCCCTTCGTCACGCCGGTCAAGACAGTCGGCGGGTAGTAGGCACCGGGGCCCTCGGGGACCTCGCCGCCCAGCAGGCGATTCGCTCCCCCGTCGATGCTCTGGACAACCTGGCGATGCAGCTCTTCCCTGAGATCGTGTCTGGCCATCGGGCCGAGCTCTGTCTCCTCCAGCAGAGGGTCTCCGGTCTGCGCGGCGCTCATGCGCTCAATCATGAGTGCCTCGAACGGTTCCCTGACCGATTCAACGACGATGAAGCGCTTCGGGGCGATACAGGTCTGGCCGCAGTTGAGCAGCTTGCCTGTAACACACGCGTCCACAGCGGCCCCCAGGTCGGCACCCTCCAATATGATGTACGGGTCACTTCCGCCCAGCTCCAGCACCGTCTTTTTGAGCGCCTGCCCGGCCTTTGCGGCCACAGCCATACCGGCGTCGGCGCTTCCCGTCAGCGTGATGCCTTTCACGAAGGAGCTTTCGATCACGGATGCAACCCTGTCGCTGCCGATCAGAAGTGACCTGAACACGCCTTCGGGGAGGCCGGCGTCCAGCAGTAGTTGCTCGATTGCCAGCGCGCATCCCGGCACGTTGGAGGCGTGCTTGAGCACAACAGCGTTACCGGACATGAGCGCCGGGGCGGCGAACCTGAACAGCTGCCAGAAAGGGTAGTTCCACGGCATGATCGCGAGGATCGGGCCGAGTGGCTCGAAGGTGACGTAGCTCCGGCTTGCCTCGGTCTTGATGATCTCCGAGCGCAGGAAATCCCCGGCGTTGTCCGCGTAGTACTCGCAGGCCCAGGCGCACTTCTCCGCTTCGGCCCTGCCCTGTCTCACGGGCTTGCCCATTTCCCTTGCCATCGTGGTAGCATGATCATTGGCCTTGCTTCGGAGGATCGATGCGGCCTGCCTCAAGATACGCGCACGGTCAGCGAAGCCGGTCTCCCGCCAGGCATAGAAGGCCTCGTGGGACTGCGCTAGCAGACTGCGAAGCTGGCCCTCTTCCATCTCAGGGTATTCGGCAATCACCTCTCCGGTTGCAGGGTTGATCGACTCCAGTTTCATCGTAGACCCCTTGCGACTGGCCTCGCCCCAACCTCAACTGACCGGCGTCTAGCCGCCCGTCAGGAACCGCAGCACTTCTCGATTGAACCGGCCTCGCTTCTCGGCCAGGAGGTTGTGCGAGCCGCCTTCTACTACCACCAGCGTTGAATTCGGTATCCGGCGCGCCATCTCTTCGGACAAGCGGGGTGAGATCAGCCTGTCGTCTCCACCGGCGATGATCAGCGTCGGGGATTGGATCAGATGCAGCCTGTCCAACGCCCGATGCCTGACGGCTGCGTCGAATTGCCCTTTGACCTTGTCTCCGCCGATATGTCGCATGTACACTCTGACCATTGGGCCCACCACCCAGCTCCAGAACCGGCTGTTGAACCCGAGCCGGCCCATCGAATCGCGGACCTTGGCGAAATCGAGCTTGTCGGATTCGACATCGCCACGGTCGTTATAAGGCAGACCCAGCTTCTGCGCGATCTCCGATGGCTCCGTGCTGTCACTGCTCCTGCCTGGAGACGTGCATGCCAGAATCAGCTTCATCACTCTGGCCGGGTAGTTGATTGTGATCTCCTGGGCGATCATGCCCCCCAGCGATACGCCGAGCACGTGAGCCTTCTCGATGCCGAGATGGTCCATCAGTCCTACGGTGTCATCGGCCATAGTCCTGGTGGTGAAAGGATCGGTGGGCCTGTCACTGCTCCCCACGCCCCTGCTGTCGAACATGACGATTCGGAAGTGCTTCCTGAAGGCACGTCTTTGGAGGAACCACGCGGTGCGACCACCGCCGAGGCCTGTAATCAAGACCAGTGGCTCGCCTCGGCCCTCGACCTCGTAGCGGATGTGAATGCCGTTGGAGTACGCTGTTGGCACGTGCGGAAGTCTATAGCGGTTCGCGGGCTGGTGTCAACAGCGGGTTCCTAAGGAGGGGATCGCGCCCCAACGTCAGGCGTCTTGCAATGAGACCAACGTGGGTGCTAAAATGGGGCGCTGTGAGCCGGAGTGGGGCGCTAGCTCAATTTGGCAGAGCAACTGACTCTTAATCAGTGGGTTACAGGTTCGAGTCCTGTGCGCCCTACCACCCTGGACAATATCAAGAACCTCTGCCGACTCCTGGACAACCCCATCCGGCGGCAGTGGTAGGCAGTACGTCAGCACCGCTTCGTTCCCTGTCACCCGTATCTCCTTCACAAAGCTCCGAATGAACGCCCGTTGCTCCAACAGAGGGCTGTTCGACAACACATCCCGCAGGTTCTCCGCGTAGGCCCTGACCGTCCCCCCGTCCGCCAGCTCCACCCGTCGCTGCGCCAGCTGCCCTTCGAGGTCCACCCTCGCAGCCTGCAACTGATCCTCGCGGTGCCGCAGCGCCTGAATCCGAGGCCCGAGGTCGGCCATCGTCAGAGACCCCGTCTCCAGCGCGTCGTACAGCCTATCAAGACGCCGGCGCACATCCGAGAGCTCCGCCGCCACCGCCCCCAGCCGCCCCCGCGTCTCGCTCGTCGTCGAATCCATCTCCTCGTTGACCATTCTCACCAGCTCGCGGAGATTCTCCTCCGTCAGGATATGCTCCTTGAGCTTCTCAATCACCAGCCCCTCGAACTTCTCCTTGTTGAGATACCGGGCCCCGCACGAGCCCGAGCCCTGCTTCATCAGCGTGCCGCACTGGTAGTAGCAGTACCTCCCGCTCTTGGCCTCCTGAGCCACCAGGGCCCTGCCGCAGCTCCCGCAGACCGCCAGGCCGCTCAGCAGGTACCGGCTCGACGCCCGTCGCGGTGCCATCCGGCTTGGTGCCTTGTCCCGCAGCGTTGCCTGCACCCCATCGAACGTCGCGCGGTCCACGATAGCCGCCCACGCGTTCTCGACCCGCACCGGAGGCACTTCCTTGCCCCCCTTCGAGTTCCTGCCCCATACCAGCGTACCCGCATACGCCTCGTTCGTCAGTAGCCAGTACACGCCCGACTTCCCCCACCGCTTGCCGTGCGGGTTGGGTATCCCGTCGTCGTTGAGGCCCTTCGCGATTGCCTTCATCCCCGCCCCCAGCCTCGCCTCGCGGAACATCCGTGCCACCACGGCCGCATGCTCTGGGTGGACCTCCAGCGTGGTGCGGTTCTTGCCCCCGTCCTTCACCTTCAGCCTGCGGTACCCGTACGGCGCTCCGCTGCTGACATAGAACCCCCGCGACGCGCTCTCCCGCATCCCCCTTACCACCTCCTGCCCCAGGTTCGCGGAATAGAACTCGTCCAGGCTCTCGATGATGGCCTCCAGCAGCCTGCCCGTGGGTGTATCCTCGAAAGGCTCAGTGATGGAAACGACCTGCACCCCGTGCTTGCGCAGCAGCTTCTTGAACACCACCGAGCTTTCCCGACTTCGCGCGAACCTCGACAGCTTCCAGACCGCGATCGCCTCGAAAGGCGACCTCTTCTGCCTGGCCGTGGCGACCATTTCTTGGAAACCCGGCCTCTCCATCGAGCGCCCGCTCTCCGCCTCGTCGACGTACTCCTTGACCACAACGTGCCCGTTGCGCGAGGCCCACTCTCTCAGCGCCTTGAGCTGCGCCGAGATCGACAGGTCCGTGTCCTGCCTGTCCGATGACACCCTTGCGTACAGTGCTACGTTCATCGTGTTCCATCTCCCTTGCTGGTTTCATCTATGGCAGACGTTGCGTCGCTTACCCTCCTGTAACGCATAGCTGGCTTGGTATCCTCGGGCGTGTAGTCGAATATCGACTCGTACTTCTGGCCGAAAATATCTTCGTACTGGACACAGAGGCTACACAAGTTCCGCTCCAGGTGGTAGCCGCGTATGCCTGTCGGTATCGTCTTCGGTGGTCCGGGATCGACCCTGATTCGCACCCCCAAGGCTGTCATCGTGAAGCCTCTGGTCTTCAACTCTGGGTAGTGTTCGTCCTCGATCCAGCATCTGAGGTTCAGCGCGGGACCCATACCCACGTTGACCAGATGCACTTCTATGTCGTTGGCGCCACTCGCACTCTGCAAGTCTACAACCGGGGCCACCGCGTTGTGCTGCTGATCCTTCAGGACTTGGATCTGCCTCTCCGAGTTCTCTGACTGCTTGGAAGTCTCATCTGCTATCCTGTCCGTCGACACGGCGTACACGAACGTAACGATGACGAGTGCAACGACGGAGAGGTTCTCGACGTCTAGGTCCGCAACTCCAGACCATTGGACTCCCCACAGCGCAGCCAATAGCACGATCGCGCTCAGCAGCAGGCCATGCCTCCACTTGAGGTGTCGCCAGCTTGAGCCGACAATAATCAGGACCACGAGCCCCACTATGCCTATGACAGCATATTGCCAAATCTCCATCTCAACCCCCTCGTAGATTCCGAGGCATTTTAGCACATTTGTTCCATAAGTGCAAGTATTTAGCACATGATTTTCACTGACGAGCTTCAAGATTGCTCCGCCGCGTGACAATCTCCGGTTGACCGTGTCCAACACCTGTTGATACCCTGCGCCACAGGAGCAAGAAATGGTCAAGGCACGCACCCCCGTACAGCTCAAGGTCAACAGCATGGCCGTCTGGAACTACCTCACCAGGCGCAACCTCGCCCAGAACGAGCTTGCCGGGCAGCTCGGCATCAGCACCGGCTACATGGCCCAGCTCATCAGCGGCAAGAGAAGCCCGTCGCCCGCACTTCGACGCCGCATGCTCGAAACACTCGCCCCCCTCTCCTTCGACGACCTCTTCCTGGTATCCGAGAGGGACGCCCTGTGACGACGCTGCGCGAAGAGACCGCCCCGGCCCCCGCCCCCGGCGAGCCCCACGAGGGACTTCGCATCCTCGCCCGCATGATTGCCCGCCTCCACATGGCCCGCGCCGCGATCACCGCCGACACCGACGCCAGCGGAGACCGCTGATGCCCCGCCGCTGGTCCAGCCCGCAGACCCGAGCCTGGGCATATCGCTACCTCGTACTTCGAGACGGCGAGAAATGCGCTCTCTGCGGCAAAATCCCGAAGAACACCTATTCCCTCGACATCGACCACATTGATCGTGACCCGACTAACACCTATCCCCACAATCTGCGCCTTCTGTGCCGCTCGTGCAACGTAGCTGAGGAGAACCGCCACCGCCCAAGTGACGCTGTGTGTGTGGGTGTGAAAGGCAGGGAGAGGCCGGGGACGAGGATAGCCAGGGACGTGGTGCCGTACTATGAGGGAAGCCCGGAGATGCAGGCGAACGCGCTTTTCGAGGTGCGCTATCGCCACTGGCTGCAGGGCTTCATAGACGCCCGAGGCTTCATACCCAGGAAAGAGGCCGTGAACGCCGGGGCCGAGGCTGTCGGGTGCAGCCCCGCGACCGCGGCAAGGTACCTGGCCAAGCTCACGTCCTATCTAGGCCCGCTGAAGGAGACCAAGGACATGCTGGGAGAGCCGGTGGTTACATCGAGGGCGGACGACGGAGACCGCCCCTCAGGCTGTCCATCGCAGGAGGAAGGACCGGCCCGCCGCCGTGGTGGGCGTCTAGCAGAGCCATCAAGCGACGGTGGTGAGGCTGACGAATAGCCGCCCCCGTCAGAACGAGGAGGAACACCCCATGAAGGTACTCAAGACCGCGATCGAGACACAGCGCTGGGACCTCGCGGCGCACACCCTGGTGCTGGGGGCCGCCCGCGTCCTGCAGGAGCGAAAGAACGGAGCGGGGAAGAATGGCAAGACCGAAGCGAAAACGCGGCGCGCAGCCCGGAAACACCAACGCCCTTAAGCACGGCTTCTACTCCAAGGCCCTGAAAGAGGCCGAGAAGATCGAGCTGGAGGCCGCCCGCGACCTCGACGGCCTGGACGACGAGATCGCGCTGCTGCGCGTCAAGATCAAGTCACTGGTGGAGCGCGACGAAGACAACCTCAAGCTGCTGATCGACGCCACCAGCACCCTCGCGCGCCTGCTGCGGACCCGCTACAACCTCCAGCAGCACCAGCACGACGGCATCCGCGACGCCATCACCCGCGTCCTCACCGACCTTGCCATTCCCCTCGGCGTCAGTCTTACAACGAAGTTGGTGGACTAGCTTCGCCATTTCCGTGCCGCCACCACAATCACTTGGCCCGCCATTGTCGAGTACCGCCACGTGCCCACGTCATGTTCGGAGTCGCGCCCGCCTCGGAGCCCACGGTTGAGTTGGGCAACGCCAATTGCTATAATCGCACAGAATCGTACCGGCGTTGGGGTTCACCGTACAATGGCCTTGATCGGCGAGTTCTTCGTAGTCCAACCTGAAAACTGGCTACTCCAGAATCATCCAGACGTCATGGCTGCCCGAGCCAGACTGGCTGAATATGAGACTGGCTCCGGTACGCGAGAGGGTGCCGAGTACCACATTGAGGAGTTCGTTCGACAATGGGCCTTACGCCAACTGCTCGATGCCTACCGCTACCCTCAAGAGTGGCTTGGGGAGAGGGTGGTCATTGAGGAACCCGTCAAAATGGGGACTACGGTCAAACAAGCCGATATTTCGCTGAAGAATGAGAACCGCCGCACCTTTCTCTATGTGGAGGCCAAGAAGCGCGGCATCGGAGAATCAGACTTCAGAGAGGCCGAACGACAGTTGGAAAGCTATCTCTCATCCACGCATACAGCGACTATCGGTATGCTCACCGATGGGGACCGTGTTAGATGTATTAGGAAGAAGACTGATCCGAACGACTTTGAGTATATTCCTGACATTCCCCCTTTTGGAGCGAAGACTGCCTATCGCCCCCGACTGGTTCGGGAGATGCCACCGGAGACCGCGGGAGTGCAGCGCGGCACGGGATTACAGCCCCTAACCGATCAATACGAACGTCGACTCTTTGAGTGTCATAGTGCCATTAGAGACATAGATGGTCTTCACGATGATGAGGCTCTGGATGAACTTGCGAAGGTTCTGTATACGAAGATATATGACGAACGCACAACCTGCGATCAGGCAGTTGGCACTCCATTCAGGTTTCAGGTCTTCGGCGCTAGCAACCCTTCGGAGGCGGCATCGTCAATTCGGGAACTGTACGATGAGGCCAAGTCCAAGGAGATAGAGGTGTACTCCAAGCGAGTACCAGGGTATGAACGCTCCCGAGGCGTCTTCAAGGCCCCGATCCGTCTGAGTGACAATGCTCTCTATAGGGTGGTCGAGCTCATTCAGGAGTTCTCCCTCATTGACTCCGCTGTTGACATAAAGGGCAGGGCGTTTCAACAAGTCCTTGGACCGGCCATTCGTGCAGGAATGGGCCAGTACTTCACTCCCTCACCCGTTGTAGACCTAGTTGTTCGCATAGCTCAGCCAAGTCCGTCTAACTTAATCCTGGACCCATTCTGCGGGTCAGGCCATTTCCTGACATGCTGTCTGGATTACGTTGTGCAGATGTATTCCGAACAGATCTCTGACTACAACCTACACCAGTTCAAGTTCTTTCACCTTCATGGCATCGAAAAGTCCGACCGTATGGTTCGAATCGCTATGACCGACATGCTGCTTCATGGCGATGGGCACACGAACATCCGGAATCTAGATGCCCTTCTCAGCTTCGACAACTACCCTGACATAATAGCACTCCGGGATGATGGCGAAGCTGACCCTGCAGTCTTCGACTTGATTCTCACGAATCCTCCCTTCGGCAGCATCATGCGTGCCGAAGTCATGGAAATACTTGGCCGTTTCCAACTCGGCCATAAGCGCAAGAGTCTTCCACTTGAGGTCCTGGGCCTTGAGCGTTCCTTCCAATTCCTGAAGCCTGGCGGTAGGCTAGGCATTATCCTGCCAGATGGCCTCTTGAAGAACAAGAGCGCAGCATTCGTGAGGCGTTGGGTGGAGCAGGTCGCGGAGGTGAAATGCGTAGTCAGCCTGCCCATAGAAACGTTTGCCCCATTTGGGGCGGCCGTGAAGACCTCGCTGTGCTTCTTCAGAAAGCTTCCCAGGGATCAGAAGGCGAGGCCTAGCTCCTCGGTGTTCTTGGCTGAAGCCGAGAACCTTGGTTACGACGCGACCGGCCGATCAAGGAGTGGATCGGAAGTGGACCGCATAGTCGAACAATTCCATGCTAAGGTTGGATGGGACAGATGAAGTCGCTCGTGAAGACCAACCAGGAGGTTCGAGACGAGGGCCGCTGGGACTTGGACTACCATCTTCCGCCGGAGGGCATTCTCATCTATCCGCAGAACCGGTTGATTCCCGTGTCAACCCTGGCGGACGTCTCGACGATGACTTACGACCCCAGCCAGCGCCCTGATGATTCCTTTCTCTATGTCGACATCTCCAGTGTGGATGTGTCCTCTGGGACGATAGCGAATCCACAGGAACTCACGGGAGCAGAGGCACCTAGCAGGGCTAGGATGCTCATACGTGCCTTCGATGTCATTGTGTCTACTTGCAGGCCGACGCGAGGCGCAATCGCGGTCGTGCCAGCCGAGCTCGACAGTCAGGTTTGCTCGACTGGCTTCTGTGTGCTCCGCTGCAAGCGAGGTGTTAATCCATTTTACCTTCAGTTCGTGTTGCGTGCACCTTCGACACTGGAGCAATTCAGGAAGTTCTCAACGGGCTCCAGCTATCCGGCGATACTCGCTGCCGACGTACTGGCTACTCGCGTTCCCAACGCATCTCCTGACGAACAGAACGCGATTGCCAAGTGTATCGTTGCAGCTCTCAAAGAGCGAGAGTTGCTATTGCTACAGGCCAAACAGAAGATCGACTCCGCTAGCGAAGCTGCACTAGGGCTCCTATGTCAACAGATGGGCTCACCCATCAGCCTGTCGTGCCCCACCGACCTTACTGATGTTGCCACTCTGGCAGAGATAGATGCCGTCAGACCCCAGCGCTCACCCAGCACGCTCCGTCTCCTCTAGCGTCTGTCATCTTCCAGCGTGGCTCTTGCAGTTGACAGCCAGCGACTATCGGCTTACTAAGGCCGCTTCTGGAGGGTGACATCATGAGGCACTGCTACGCGCTACTGTCAGGGGGATTGGATTCCACGTTGGCAATACTGGCAATAGTGTCCAAGAACGAACCAGTTGAAATGTCCCCGGTGTTCTTCGACTACGGCCAAAAGGCACGGGAGGAGGAGTCCAGAGCCGTGAGGCAGCTGGTCCCGATCTTCCGCAAACGTACCAAACATCCAGAGTCACGCGTTCACGACTGCCGATTCTTCAATATCGCAGGCTCGGACCAAGGCCTGTTCTCTTGGAGTCAGTCGGCCATCCTTACCTCAAGGCCGCATGACGGCGATGTTGATCTCGAGAACCGCAACATGGTTCTTCTCTCATGTGTCGCTTCCATCTTCATGGCTGACCGGAAAGCTTCTCAAGTCGGACAATCGGCGGAGCTCGTCACGGGTTTCCTCAACGAGCACTATGATACGAGACTCCCCTTCGTCTCGGCCTTCGAAGACCTCTTCGAGGCAATGGGACAGCAGATCAAGGTAACTGCACCCCTCATTCCGCAGGATCGGGGAGCTAGGCGTGTTAGCCGCGACCATCTTGTCCACCTGGCCCATTCACTTGACGCCTACTCCTTGCTGAAGGACAATACTTGGAGTTGCTACTATCCTCAGCTCGGCAAGCCCTGTGAGTGCTGCCCCGCGTGCGGCAAACGCGCCGATTTCTTCCAGGAGCTCGGCATGAAGAAGGTCAAGAACAAGCCGCGACGTCCGTTATCCTAGGTTTCTGCCTTCGGTGCCCGCGGACATGGTGGTCCGCTAACTGAGAGCTATCAACCCATCCAGGTATCGGCCCGTGTCCTATTTTCGCCACTTATCGTTATGACTCACGCTCGGCCGCCGTAGAATGGTACATTTGGGCTATTTCCATTCCCGTGCCGCTCGTGTAAACTGGTATACAAAGCTGCCTCGGTAGCTTGGCCCGGTAGCTCAGCCGGATAGAGCGGCGGTTTTCCAAACCGCAGGTCGTGGGTTCGAGTCCCACTCGGGAATATAATCGGGCCAGGCCCCTTTTTGGTGCCTGGCCTGTTCTATGTCGATCACAGCTTCGTGCCTAATCACGCCTTCACAGGCGTAGAGGTGCCTCCGGCCTCGACAGGCTCGCCTCCGGCACCCCCTGTTGGGTCGCCTCGTTCTCCGTAGGCCCTGGTGGTGCCTGCCGCCGGGGTTCCCCCCACCCCACGGCATCGTCCGCCTCGGGCGGACCATGCCGCCCCTGTGCAGGGCACCGTGGCTTCGGCTCCGCTGGCTCGCTCCGCTCCGGCTTCTCGGCGGGCGCGCAGGCTGCCCCCCCCGCGCCCCGCTAACCGCGCGCCCAACACGCTCCGCCTCCGCTACGCGGCAGCCGCGACTCCTCGCCACCGTGCCACCACCAGCCATTCGTCACTCCCCCAACAGCGTCATCCAGGAACGATTCGTTTCCCGCAAAACGACACCTCCCCCTATCCCCACCCCCCGAATAGTGGTAGAGACTGAATTGTATCCGCTGGGGCACGCCCATTGTAGCGGCGCGCTCGCTTCGCGCCCTTCCACAAGGGGCAAGGGCTACGCCGCTCGCTACGCTCGCCCCCGTTGCGTCGGGTCGCCGCGCCGCCGTGGGGGGCTTTGCCCCCAGCGGATGGGGTCTGGGGGTAGAAGGGGGTGTCTCATGGTCGCCTGCCTGTGGTGTGGCTCGCCTCGCGTTCCCGCCCGTTCCTCGTCCTCGCCGTTCCGGGGCCTCTGCCGGTCCTGCGCCGAGAAGAAGAAGGCCCGGCTTGCGTCGCGCGGTGCCTTCCGCTGCGGCCATCTGCCGCCTTCTAACGACGAAAGGAGGTGCTAGACATGGAGAACCGGTGCCCTGTGTGCGGCCATCCCTTGACGCTCGACGTGCGTCACGTTGGTGGGCGTGGTGACGTTCTGATGTGGTGCTGCTATCGTCCCGCGCCTTCGCCCTGCCACTACGCGGAGCATCTCTCGTGGCGAGAGTGGCCGCGTCTTCGGATGACCCGATCCGGCGAGGAACTAGCCGAGCATCTGCAGTCAGCATATCGTTAGAGGAGGAGTATGATGCAGGAAGCCAGATACAGCATCAACGTCAAGTTCAGCCTGAACGGCTACGAGACCCAGATCACGCTTCGAGATGACGAGAACTGCGCCACGCTCATCGAGAAGTACACCATGGTCATATCGAAGCTGGAGAAGATGGGCGCTGTCCCTCGCGCCTCGAACGGCAACGGAAAGAGCGTGCCCAAAGCTGAGAGGCCCGTGTGTAAGCATTGCGATAGTGCCGAGCACATGGAGCTCGTGAAGTTCGAGAAGGATGGCCAGAGCCGGAAGGCCTGGAAATGCCAGGAGTGCGACAAGTGGCACTATGAGAAGAAGTCCAAGTGACCGGTGCGCCGGTGGTGCAAAACGGCCCTGGTGAGATCACCAGGGCCGTTCTCGTCTCTGCCTCAGAAGTCCAGTTCGAAGACTAGCTCAAATGTTCTGATTCTCGCCCAGCCGAGCCTACCACATAGATTCGATACTAGCTTCGGTGCTTGTCTTCGACCAATAACACACTCTCCTTGCACATAGACCAACTGACTCCTATACTGACCGACTGGCTCGTCAGGCAAGAGAAATCCCTCTGAGGTCACGTACACGTCACGTTCAGGTCACGCTTTACTGACCGTCCTGAAAAAGGGCGCCTAGATGCCGTTTACCGTCACCGAGAGATAAAGGCTTTGCCGACCCGGATGATCTGCGGTCAACCGGAGGTATGCCTTCCTGAGGCGTGATCTAGAGTTGGCCCTGCCGTGGGATTGGATGATTGCTGCGGAGCTAGCTGAGGCCCGCCTGCTCTACGATCTCGGGCACGAGTTCATCCCATCCCAGGGGCATGATGTGCACCCCCTGGCAAAGCGGTCTCACCTGTCGAATAGTGCGTGCCGCGATCTCCACTGCCTTCTTCTTCCGATCCTCCTTGGCGGTCTCCTGCATCTCTGTGATGATACTATCCGGCACGCTTATCCCGGCCACGTTCTCATTCATGAATTTGGCCATCGCGGCGCTCTTGAGCACCACAATGCCCACCAGTATGGGCACCTTGAATCTCTGGGCCTGGTTTATGAAGCCTTCGAACTTGTCCGGCTCGTATACGGCCTGGGTTTGGAAGAACTTGGCCCCGGCTTCCACCTTCTTCTCCATCTTGATTAGCTGTGGCTCAAGGGGATCCGCTGTTGGAGTAACCACAGCACCCAAGAACAGGTCAGGCTTGCCATCCAGGTCGTGGCCGGTCATGTCCTGTCCAAGGTTGAGGCTGCTGGCGGCCTTCAGCAGCTGTACAGAGTCCAGATCGTACACCGGCTTGGCATCGCTGTCGTCGCCTAGAACCGGGTGATCACCAGTCAGACAAAGGACATTCCTGATGCCCAACACCCACGCGCTGAGCAAGTCGGACTGAAGCGCAAGCCGATTCCGATCGCGACAGGTAAGCTGGTAGACCGGTTCTAGTCCTCGATCGACCAGCTTGGCACAGACCGCCATAGAACCCACCCGCATCACTGCACTCTGCAGATCGGTTACGTTGATGGCGACCACCTTGCCGCGCAACCTATCGGCATCTTTCAGACACTCCTCCAAGTCCACGCCCTTTGGCGGGCCAATCTCGCCCGTGACCGTAAAACCTCCATCACGCAGGGCTTCCTGCAGACTACTCATGCCTAGCTCCTTTCACAAGACCAGATAGTATCAATCGTGGTTGACAACCGTATGCTCGCCAGCCAGCGAAGAGAATGTGGCTTCACCCGTCCCGAGGTGGAGGCTGCGCGGCCTGCTCCATTTGCTGTGTGCCTTTGGAGGCATATACTCTCTCATCTGGTCAAGGCGCTGCAGTGCCCTGAGCCTGTCGTAGATCAGCTGCCAGCCGCAGTCCCTGTTCCTGTCGACTTCGCACTTGCCGTTCTTGGCTCCACCACAGGGGCCGTTCAGTAGGCTCTTCGCACAGAGTGTCACCGGACACAGCCCACCCGTATACTCCACGACACACTCACCGCAGAGAGAGCAATACTCGTTGATGAGGTCATCGGACACGGTCTCGCCGCCGAAGATAGTGTCGCATCCGGGATGGACCATACCTCCGTCCGTGGCGTCCAGTACTGTGTGGAAACCCTGGCCACAGGCAAGCACTAGAAAGGAGTCGGCATCGTTGACCTGGTCGCCATACTGCTCCTGTAGCACCTTCTTCGTGTTCGCAAGCTTGCACAGAGAGACGCCTGGCGGCTGGGGCACACACCAGCCTACTACGTTAACCCCCCTTGCCTTCAATCGGTCGGCCATGGCTTCGGTCTCCGGTATGCCACCCGAGTGGCACTTGGCAGCACAGTTGTCGCATCCCACGACGAAGACTTTCTCACCGGGCTTGAAGTAGCCCGCTATCTCGTCTAAGGGCTTCTGGATTGTTGCGTGCATCGCTTACCTCCGGTGGTTCATTTGATCGAACGGTCAGGTTCCGTGGAAGGAATGGCAGGCAGGCGGAGAGCGCCCGTCCATTCTTACCTGCACAAAGGCCATGTGTATGACCAAGACGACCGATGTGTATCGGGGTGCCAGCCTACACAGAGCTGGCCTAACGACAGTACTCAGCGTGCTCCCTGGCATCTGCAGCTCGGGACGACGTGCTGCTAGAATCCATGCACAAAGATGGAGGTGGCAGGATATCTCTACTACCTATCACCTCCATCCGTCTGTCCCCGGATAGCGAATCTGATCGTGTACAGTGGTCTAGCTTCACGTGACTTCAAATACAAAGAGGTTCTGGTCAGTCATATACCAGAACCTCTTCTGCTAGGTCGGACCTGGCGCCGGGAACTGTCCAATGGAAGAAAGATACCGACATAATCGTGGTCTGTCATGTTCATTATACCGTACCTGGGTATACCACTCAACACCTATCGTGATTTGGTATTAGCGTGGCGACATAGCTCAGGGACTAGCGCCAACGGGCATTCTCGCGCTTCTTCCCCTACACTCGGAGAGTCATGCCAACGAGATTCATAGTGGGTACAATAGACTCGGTTCCGAGGTGCCGTGTCGTAGGCTGGGAATGCGGTCAGGGATGAGGCCCGGAAAACCTAAGGCTCGCCCCCGAGGGCGAGCCTTAGGAAGAGGAACAATGGTTCGCCTACGCTGCCCAAGCGCAAGTGACCATGGACAATGTACCATAAGGGGGTATAGTATATCAACACCCACCACTCCGTTGTTGACATGTTGACTATATCGTGACTATAATTAGCATGCTAACGAGAATCATTAGCATATGTCCTCCATTGCCTACCACAGGCTGGCATGAGTACTCTGGCCAAGGCAGGGGTGTCACAGGTGCTGCAGGGTTTTCAGGACCGGGCCTATGGAACGGGGGCTCGGCGGTTGTGACTTACCGGAGAGGGGAGTCCATCGGAAATGGTGACTGAGGCTTTCGCTTCTGGGATCGGACTGGCCCTTGTAGTGTGCTTGCCTCTGGGTTGGAAGTGGCGAATGCCGGTCACGGTCGTCCTGCCAGCGTCGCTGGTAATCGGTGCCGTCGCTGGCGCAATTGGAACCCTCATCTCCTGGCAGTCCACGAACCTCGGTCTTGTCCCTCTTATCTTCATCGAGCTGGTGCTGATCGGCGTATTCGGTTGCATGTCAATCGGGCTGAGATTCTTCAGGGACCCCGAGAGGGTACCTGTGGAGACAGAGAACGTTATCCTCGCTCCAGCCGATGGCACGGTGACGTATGTGCATAGGGTCGAGAAGGGGTCGTCGCTCGTGTCCACGAAGAAAGGCCAGCATTTCGAGCTGAGGGAGATCATGGCTACGGATATGCTGGAGAACGCGGCGTTTCTCGTGGGCATCGACATGAGCCTGCTCAATGTGCACGTGAACAGGGCACCAATGGCCGGAAAGATAGAGCTGGTGAAGCATATCGGGGGCAGGTTCATATCCTTGCGGAGGCCCGAGTCGGAGATCACCAACGAGAGAGTAACCACCATAATCAACAACGGGTACTTCAGGATCGGAGTGGTACAGATAGCCTCCCGACTCGTTAGAAGGGTCGTGACATACCTTGCAGAAGGTGATACAGTTAGCATCGGCCAAAGGATCGGTTCGATCACCTTGGGGTCACAGGTCGATGTGGCAATACCTGACGTCGAGGGCCTGAGCATAAACGTCGAGCCGGGAGACACGGTCAGTGCGGGGGTCTCCATCGTTGCCAGATACGGTTCTTGATCGGTGGACCAGGGCAGATGTAGACTCGAGAAGAGGTGTTCCGCCGTGCCTATCTACGAGTTCCAGTGCAACGAATGTGGTGTGTGCTTCGAGTTGCGGCGAAGTATGTCTGACAGCGATGCAGAGGTGACCTGCCCGGAGTGCGGCACTGCCAATCCGCGCAGGCGCATCTCTATGTTCTCCTCGACGGGCACGAGTGCCTCCTGCCCGAGCACAGCATCCACCTGAAGCGTGAGTCTGTGAGGCAGTCTGCCCCACACGGAGGCGCGTTCAAGGACGGCTCGCGTCAGCTTCCAGACCCTCCTGAATTCGAGACCTATGACCATGTCAAGCTATGAGGACATCGACAGGGCCAGGGAACTGCTGGGCCTGGGAGAAGCCGCCAGCCTTCGAGAAATCACGGAGTCATACCGGCGGATGGCGCATCGGTCTCATCCCGATACCGCTGGAGACGACCGTGAGAACGATGAGCGGATGAAGGAACTCAACTGGGCGTACGAGGTACTCTCGGAGTTCTGTGCTGTATACAGGTACACATTTAGTCGGAATGATTTCGAGAGAACCTACCCGGAGGAGAGACTCAAGCGGAGATACGTTGATGGCTGGTTCGATGGGACGTGAGTCACTGACATCTTTCGGCCCTACTACCACCTTCCTGGGCAACGCCGGGACGAGAGTAAGCCTCCGTTAGCTCCTCGATGATCCGGTAGTACCCCCAACGTGGAGTTCCAACTCATACCCCCGGTCGATCCTATTCTCTTCATGGTGACACTCCGCCTGGGGAATCCTGCAATCAGAGGGCCGGCCTCCGACGCAGAGTCTCTTTCAGGTGCATGGGAACAACAGCCTTCTTCTCTGCCTCGTACACAGTAGCCGTACGCGCCACACTGGCGAACTCCTGCCCTATTGAGGCCAGCTCCTCGGGTGGAAGGGGCCTGACGGGACAAGGCCTCAGGGGTGTATTCACCTGCACCTCATCCGGTAGAACCTCTCGGGCGACCGCTGCCATTTCCGCTGCCCTGCTTGCGTTTGCCCGCATGAACATGATCTGGAGGGCCAGTTTCCCCTCATATTGCCTTCTGAACGACTTCAGGGCTTGCAGAATGTCGTCCAGGGTGTGGTCAACGAACGGTTTGTTGATCTGGCGGAACAGTTCCTCATCCGGCGCGTCGACTTTGGCCACAACGACGTCTGCCTGGGCAAGCTCCTTGCACACGTCCTCCCTGACCATCAGAGAGGAGTTTGTCAACACGGCCACGGGCAAGCGGAGGATCGATCTGGCCAATTCAATGGCCTCCCCTAGATTGCTCGCCAGTGTTGGCTCGCCCATGCCGGAGAAAGTGGCGTAATCAGCGGCCAGGCCCCGCACACTGTGTAGACTCGATTCGATCTCGTCGATGGATACGAACTCCCGTCGCTGAACCAGCGGGTTTGCTGTTTCACCAAGCTGGCAGTAGATGCAACCGAATGAGCACGTCTTGCGTTCGGTAGATACTATATCGACGCCGAGCGATTTGCCCAAGCGCCAGGAGGACACTGGCCCGTAAATGGGGCTTTTCATCTTATATCTCCGCGTCTTCGCAACCCAATCGCTTCTGGGGACCCCGGCCTAGCGCACCTCACAAGCGACGGAGCTGGCCCGACTAGACTCCACCGCGCTTCCCACCTGCTATTATCGTGAACCCGGCATCGGGGAAGAACCCCTCGTGTGGTTGCTCTATCGCTTGGACTTCGCCTGGCCCTTGCAGAAGTGTGGATATGATCCTCTCAACACGAAATCCAGCTTGCGACAGGAGCCTTATTACCTCGTCGTAGCTGTAGAATGTAGCGTGCGCATAGAAGCGGTGCCCTTCCTGCTTCTTCTGACTGTAGAACTGCCCCCAAGGGCTGTCGCGCAAGACCAAACCGAGAACGATTTTCCCTTCAGGGCGCAAGACCCAGCGGGTTTCCCGAAGTACTGCCAGAGGCGATTCGAGGAAGCACAGAGTCACGATCAAGAACGCAGCACCGAAACTACCCTTGCTGAAAATCTCCTCCTCGCCCCTGCCCAGGAAACCGCATATGCCTCGGCTTCTTGCCATCTTAAGGAGCTTGATGGACGGGTCAACACCGGTCTCTATTCCCAATTCTTTGGCAAAGCGACCGCTTCCCACACCAACCTCGAGCCATGGTCTGGGCAACGAGGGCAGCAGTTGTTGAAACGCTTTGGTCTCTATCGCGAAGATGAGCTTGCCTTCATCCTCGAACCAGGCATCGTAAGGCAAAGCTACCGTGTCGAAATTCAGGGGATTGATCTGCATTAAGCTCCCATCCGTCACGGGCAGATGCTCCGTGCACAGATTCACTTCCTTTTCCGAGTCTGAGTAAGGCTTCTGTGTCCTCAATTCCGAAGCTCTTGGAGTCGCTTCCTGATGTCCTCGAGGTCCCTCTGCAGCCATCTCTCCTCGTCCTCGAGCGCTGCGATTTCCTGTTCCTTGGACGAGGGAATCTGAGGCGACACGTAGGACCCGTAGCCAGACAGGGGCTCGAAGAACAGAACATGAGGCCCATACCACCACGCCATCGCTACTCATCTCCCTTCCTCACCCCGCCTGCCTCCGTGTTTCTGTCGCCGGGCGGGGTGCTCAGCAGCTCATACATGGTTGTGAAAGGATACTGTGCTGGCCTCTCAGTTCCATGCGAATACGTACCCGGCACTGTCAAGAACGTCGGTGGCCTGCATGCCACCGGACGACAGAGCCTGAACCTCAAAACCTAGTTGATCCAGGTACTCTATGACGTCGCCGATGGACTGGCCTAAGCTGCTGAGGAAGCCGTGGTGTATCTCACAGAATACCTTGATGTGATTGGACCGCAGGGTGTTCTCGGCTCCTCTGAGCACCAGCAGTTCGCTGCCCTCACAGTCCATGGCGATCAGGTCCAAGCCCTGCTTCCATCGCTCATCCACAAAATCATCAATGGTTGTGCTCGCAACTTCAATCCTGGGCACGCCTTCCTCCCAGACGATGCCGCTGGAGCGATTCTTATCGTAGAAGTCGACCGCGCCGACATGGTCTGTCAAAGCCAGTTGAAACGCTTTGGCGTTATGCAGATCATTCGCAAGCAGGTTGCCTTCCAGAATGCGGAAGTACCTGGGCAGTGGTTCGAAGGCACATACCTTGCCCCGCCGACCTATCCCCCGCGACAGTGCCATCGTTATGACACCCATGTTCGCTCCCACATCTATTGCCTTCATTCCCGGCTCCACAACAGATTCCACGAACGTAACCTCCGCAGCTTCGTGCGGGTGATTCGACAGGTAGTCCTCGAAGGCATTCCAGTTGGGTAGGACCAGTTCTGTCTGCTCAGACTCGCTCATGCATCTGCCCACAGTATAGACACCAGTGACAGTGACTGTCGGGGTTGCCCCGCTAGAGGGTGTCTCATTTCAGCCTCCCACATTCGGATGCAGAATATCTTCGATTTCCTCGCGGCGGAACCGCCGGTCCCCACGCATGCCTATCCGGTATGCGTTGAGAAGCCCTTTGTCTGACCATCTCCTCAAGGTGTTCCCGTGCACATGCAAAAGGCGACAGGCCTCTCTCACTGTGACAAGGTCACCTACAGTGCTCTCGCGCATCATGGTCTCTCTCCTTTCCATCTCAGACTGCCCCCACAATATGAGAGAAACCTCATTTGAACACTGGCCCGGCGTATTACCAAGGATTGGGCTCACTGTTCAGTAGCTTCGATTGATCAAGCTCGTCGTCGATGCCCGCAAGATACTTGGCGATATCCTTCTTCGCGCTATAATCATATTCGGCGTTCAATGTGATCGTCTCCATGATTGGGGAGCCGCCACCATGTACTCCCGCAATGGCATACCAATGGGCCATTGGAGAGGCAGCCATGTTCTCAACGAACCGCCAGATGCGATGAGAGTCCTCCGGAGATACGCTCTGGTTCCTGACTATATACTTCTGCAAGTCCTCTGCAGTGTCTGCACCGTAGAAGTCATCCTCGAAAGGCAGGGTCACTGACAGACCGCCAGCCACCTCGGTCAGCATATTGAACTCATGGTATATGGTCTCACCCATCAGCCTTCTGCCGACATTTGCGTATACTGCCTCGGGGAAATAGGTGCCCGACGATGTCTTCTCTCCGTGCAGGGCGCTGGCTATGCCGGCGGCGTATGCCAACTCTGCGCCACCTGCGAATTCGGACAGCTTCTCTCTGACGTGAGGGACTCTCTCGATGTTGTTGGCTTCGGCCACCAGGGCCGTGGCCCCACAAAGGATGTCCGACACTGCGGGCTTGCACCCCGTGTAGCTGTGGCGGTGTGAATCTGCAAACAGGAGTGCAATTCTCCTTCCGAACTCCCACTCGCCGCACATGAACACGCGCTCCTTCGGAATGAACGTGTCATCGAAAACCACGATCGAGTCTGAGACCCCATACTCACAGAAGGGGCATTGGATTGACTTTCTCTGCCGCAACCACACGGGTCTGGTGATCAGCCGGACCCGATCCCAATCAGCCGGGATGGCGAAGGCAACCGCATAGTCTCTGTCGTCCTGCTTCAAGGCACGGGTTGGGAGAACAATCAGTTCATCGGCATAAGCTGCCATTGTTATCGAGATCTTGGCACCCCTGACCACTATCCCGTTCTCCGATTCCTCGACTAAGTGAACATAAGCATCAGGGTCCGGCTGCTCAGATGGTCGTTTCGTCCTATCGCCCTTCATGTCGGTCTGGGCACAGGCCGCAGCGAAATCGTTAGCCTGATAGTGTCTCAGGTAGTCCAGGAACCTCGAATGGTAGTCCGTTCCCCTGTCCTCGTCGATTTCCTTCGTACAAATCGAGAGTGCGGTCAGTGCATCATGCCCCATGCATCTCTGTATGCAACCACCGACTCGCTGGGCTAACAGGCGGATCATCTTCTGTTTCTGCATCAGGTCGTGGGGGCTTTGCGGAAGGTGTGCGAATCGATTAATCTCGCTGCCGTCCAGATGGGAAGTGGCAGTTATGACCTTCTTCCAATCCGCTTGCTGCGCCAAGTCAAAGGTAACCGACATCACGTTCATCCCTGGGGTGATTCTTGGATCATCCCTGCCAACCTGCTGGCCCCCTACGTAGATGTTCGGTTTCATCTTGTGCAGGTCTTCCCGATAGCGCTCCGCAGTTCTCAACATCGTTGTCCTCCGTCGATCCCTATTCAGGCTCGGCTTTCATACATGCCCATCGTCCCTTGGCCAGCAAGCTCTCCATGTACTGTCGATCTCTCCCCGTTTCGCTTGGCCCGGCAGCCATTCCACCTTATCCCAACCGATTGCCTCGCAGCAACCGTCAGCGCCGAAGCGAGGCCGCGTACTCATCCGCGTACTTACCGTTCTTGGCTCCCTCGAACAACTCTCCCTTCCTGACCTTCTCCAGTGCCAGGTATTCGCTCGCAGCCATGCCGGCCGCTGCACCATGAGCAGCCGATGACACAATGTGGCGATCGCAGCCGGCGACCTCCCCGCACGCGAGAACCCCTTCCTTGCTGGTCATCATGCGCCCATCAACTCGTATGAAGTCGCCGGCCATCTCGATCCCGGCTTCACGTGCCAGACTCGGGTCGGGCTCGGTCCCCACGCAGATCACTACCCAGTCGATCCCCAACTCGTTTCTCTCCCCCGTTTGGTTGTCCTCGATCATCACTGCCTGGACACTGTCAGTCCCCGATATCTCCTTCACCTCGGTGTTGTATCGGATCTGCACGCCTGCTTTCTGCAGCCTCGCGACCATGGCCGGATAGGCCCTCAGCCATTGTCGACGATGGACCAGGGTAACCTCGCCACCAGCGCCCTTGGCGAGTAGAGCACTCTTTGCGGTGGTGTTCCCGCCGCCTACCACCAGAACCTTCTTGCCGGCGAACTTGTCTACATCGCGCTTGGCGTAGTAGCTCACACCGTTACCCCGGAACTTCTGTTCACCGGGTACTCCTAGTTCCTGCATCCTGCTGCCCGTGGCCAGAATGATGGCATTGGCTTGATACTCCTGCACTTCTGTGGTCACAACCAAGCTCTCCGCATCGAGCCCCACCGCCTTCTCGTACCTCAACTCCGCACCTACGCCGTCCGGGGGTGGGGAAGTAAGCTGTATCCGCATGTTCTCTATCAGCATTGCGCCGTCCCCGGGTGGAAATCCTGGGTAGTTGGTCACCGTGTAAGCGATATTGCCCTGGCCTCCAACCCAGTTGCCCTCGAGAAGCAAGGTACTCCATCCGTCCAGCTTGGTGAAGATCCCTGCTGACAGACCTGCCGGGCCGGCTCCAACGATGACAATGTCACGCTCGTCCATGTCATGCCTCCTTGTGAATCAGTCGCTTACCCGTACGGCCGGCTGCCACGAGATGAGCAGCTTGCCTGTCGAACCCTGCTTTGTGTGTTGGGGCGCACTCTGGCTCAAGAAGGTGAGTACATCCGGTAGCAGCCGGGCTTCGTCAGTGAATACCGTAGCCCCTGTTTCCCAACCGCATAGCTGACAAGACACCTCACAGGTTACCGCTATCTCCGCCATCTCTACTTCCGCCTCCTCCGTTTGTTTGTCCACTGTCGCCAGTTGACCTTCCTGTATCGGCCTGTCCTTCGCTGTCTCTGATCAGCCAGGAAGCTCAGCCAACGGATGACTGGCGGAACAAGCTAGAGCAACGCCTCCACCTTGGGCCGGATCATGCTCTCGGGCAGGGCGCCAAGGCTCTCATCGACCTTCTGCCCGCCTTTGAAGAACAACAGCAGAGGTATGCTCATGACCTGATACCTCATAGCTGTCTGTGGGTTGTCATCGACGTTCAGTTTGCAGAACTTGAGTTTGCCCTCGAATTCCCCCGCCAGTTTCTCGGTAACGGGCGCTATCATGCGGCACGGACCGCACCACGGTGCCCAGAAATCCACGACTACAGGCAAGTCGGATTTCAGGACCTCGTCTTCAAAATCACCGTCCGTCACATCCAGAACCATTCATATCTCCTTTCCTGTCAATTTAGGCGCACGTGTGTTACTCCTCCGTCAGGAGCGCATCGAGCTGGCTCATGAGATGCCCCTTGGAGTGGAACCCGACCAGCTTCTTCTCCGGCTTACCATGCTGGAAAAGAAGCACAGCGGGCAAGGGAGATATGCCAAGCCTCTCAGCTACTTCCGGCTCCTTCTCGGTATCGATCATGACAAACCTGATCCTGTCATGGTACTCGCTGGCAAGTATCTCCACCACGATGCAAAGGGCGAAGCACGAGCCGCAGCTGGTAGTAGTGAAACAAACAAACACCGGAATGTCCGACTCCAGCACCTCCCTGTCGAAGTCCTTACCTGTGATCTGCGTTACCATTTGCCTTCAGCTTCCTCTCCACGCAGATTTGATCCAATCGCTACCGCATCCGCAGCTGGGCTTCGCAGTCACCCGTTAGCGAAAGCCTGAATGAAGGCCTCAGGAATCCGTACCCTGTCTTCCGCCAACCCGAGCTTCGCTCTGGCCTCATGGTAGTCGGTGCCCCCGAACGACTCGTCCGGTCCAAACGTTCGGCACAACTCCTGTCGCAAAGTCTCCAGCCCTTGATTCAGATCAGGGGCATTCAACATCGGCATGACCATAGAGTAGAACGTGTACTTCGAGGCAACCTCGTGACCGCAATTGTCACGCAGCCAGTCGATACAGATTCTGTCGGCTTCATTGGCTGTCATGGTGTTACCCTTAGAATCCGCTCGCTTGAAGCATGGATTGCAAGCGTCGGACCTCTAGCAACCTGTCGGCCATACGGCTGGCGGCTCATAAGGCCTCCGAATCGGAGGGGCGCCACGAAATCAGCAGTTCGCCGGCTGTGCCAATGCATCGGTGCTCCGGCCAGCGCTGTTCGACGAAGGTCATGATTGCCTTGAAGTTACTTGCCTGATCTCCGGGTATGGTGCCCGCTGTGTTCCAGCCGCACATTCGACAAGCCACCTCGCAGTTGACGGTTGTCTCCCCCATGACCTTGCTTCCTCTCCCGCGTCGGTCCACTGCATGTAGTTTCGCATGGACCGCCTTCGGCAGGTCGTGTGAGCCCGGAGACTCACCGTTGGCTTACATGCATTGCAGAATACCCCTGGCCCAAGGACAGTCTCCGCACGGCAACGTGTATTCGTAACAGTCCTTGCGGAAAACAGGGGCCATTAGCGCGAAACACGCCTCCGCGTGAGGACAATCGCCACAGGGCGCGAAGTCGAATCTGTCCACTTGTCTGCGGAAGCTGCGGTACTCTCTAGACTTCCATATATCCCAGAGGTCCTGCTCCCTGACATTTCCGAATGTCACGGCCGTGATGCTTTTCTCGCGCCCGTTCACGTAGCATGTGTAGCTGTGGTACAGGTTGTTGCATGGCCTCACGTAACCATCCCAACTAACGAAGGCGATCCTGTCCCTGATGAATCCGCACTCGCGCTGTGCCCTTGGAATGATGGGAGGGAGATCGAGATTGATGTTGAGCTCTCCCGCCTTCCTGCTTGCCTCTTCGAACACCTGCGCCGTCCGCGCAAGGCCGTCGCCGTTCCGTGGGATCAAGTTCTTGAAGCTCATACAGACGTTTCTCGCCCGTGCCTTCGCCACAGTCTCGTCCAGGAGCTCGAATTTGCGGCCTATGTCATGATCATAGCCGCGCACCTGACTCCACTCCGGCTTCTTCGACCTGAGCTTGTCCTTCAAGGGCGGCACCCCGAAGAGCGCATTGGCGTAGTTCTCCACATCCAAGGAGTCAAAACCGAACTCCAGACCACGCCGTCCGGCTTCTGTTTTTGCCTCCCTGAACAACTCGATAGCCTCATCGGAGTTGAAATCGTAGAGGACCTCTTCCTTCATCTCCTCGGTATGGGGTAGCAGGTTGGAGACGATGATGAAACCAACGCCGTGTTCGGCTGCGAGTTCCAAGATATCGGGTAGCTCCTTGATGTTCCTCTTCATCGCCACGAATTCGATGCCGATCTCCGGACTACTGCTGTGCAGCTCTGCCTTAGCCGAGTTGAGGAGTTGGATTCCATGGAGAACATCGTCGAGTCGTGCACCTCTTCTGATCTGTGCGTACGTATCGGGGGTCGCCCCGTCGATCGAGACTACGACGTGATCCAGCCCAGAGGATACCAGCTGCCTGGCGACGTAGGAATCGATCAACGTGCCGTTGGTCGTGAGGCTGAAGATTCCGTGATCGGGCATGTGTTGCCTGCCCAACCGGATCATGTCGAAGACGTTCTCATTGAGCAGAGGCTCACCAATGCCAATGATGTTGACGGATTCGATATGGGGCAACACCGGCAACAGGGCCTCGTAGGTCTCCATGGTCATGTTGCCTATGTCTTCGGTGAATGCCTTCCTCATGCACATGATGCAGTTGAGATTGCATTCCGTTGTTACCTCAACATTGAGCTTCCTGAGTCTGTCTTCCATTCGTCTTGGCCTACTCTTTCCCGCCGGTCGATTCCGGTGCCGTCTCTCCCCCGCACTTGCGGCAGTATCCTTCCAGGTACAGCACCGCCTTGGTTACGGTGAATTCGCTCTGCGCTTCCACCTCTCTCACCAACTTGTCTATGGATGGACTCTCGAATGCTATGACACGCCCACACGAAGTACAGACTACGTCGCAATGCTCACCCGACCGCTTCAGTTCGTACCAGCAGCGTGTCTTGTCCAGCCGCTTGCCGTCCACTATACCCAACTCTTCGAAGAGCTGGAGGTTCCGGTAGACAGTGGCCAGGCTGATGCTGGCATCTCTCTCCATTGCCTTTCTGAATATGTCCTTCGCACCAAGATGCCCATCCGCTTCTCTCAAGACATCCAGGATCAACTGCCTATGCTTCGTTGTGCGTCTATCTACCATGATATCCTCTCCGCTAATGAGAATCATTCTCATTTTACCCCCTCGGTTGCTCCACTGTCAAGACTTTTGGGAGGCACTTATCTCGTTTGAGGTCTACCAAGACGCATGATGGCGATGGCCTTTCTGTGCCAAACGCGGTGGCCCAGGAGGTGTCCAAAAAGGGTGCTTGATTGGCTCTGTGCCCTATTGGAGACGAATGGGACGAGGAAGACCGCGCTCTTGACAGGACCGAATGCGAGGGGTATGGTGCGTTGCGGGCCTGAGCCTGTAGCCAATAACCGCATTCCGGCTGAGCACCGGCAGGCAGGTATAGAGTCCCCAGGTTTCCCGGAGTAGCGTGCGAACCAGCATGTGTCAGTACCGAAGACAACAGCTTGATGACCAGCGTCTTGTTCGCAGATCGGAGTGACAGCTAGCGATGAGTATCCATGTCTGCATAGTGGGTGGAGGCGGGGGAGCCAGCAACGCTGCCAATATGGTCCGTCGCCTTGACCAGGAAGCACGTATAGACATATTCACCGACAGGAGTGAGATAGGCAACCAGCCATGCGAGATACCCTTCGTGCTGAAGGGCGACCTCTCCAGTTGGAATGATACGTTCGTGTTCAAGTCCAAGTTCTACAAGGAGCGGGACATCAACGTCCATTTCGAGTCGGAGGTCACCGAGATACTGAGGTCCCAGAGAAGATTGACAGCGGCTGGCTCGGTCTACGACTATGACAAACTCATCCTTGACTTGGGCGCGGTGCCGATCATTCCTCCTCTTCCTGGACTCGACGGCTCCAGTGAGTATGTATTGGCCACGGGCCTGGAGACCGCCAGGAGGCTGGAAGAGGTCATTGCGAGAGACTCGGAGGCAGCTGTGGTGGGCGTCGGGCAGATAGGACTCGAAATGGCTGCAGCCCTAAGGGCCAGGGGTTACCAAAGCGTACACCTTCTGGGGAGGTCCGACAGAGTCCTACGAGCGTACCTTGATGAGGAGTTCGCGCGGAGGATCGAAGCGAGAATTACCGACAGCGGCATTGACCTCGTTCTCTCGACAACCATCAACGAAGTTGCCAGCCGCAATGGCAGGAAGGTGCTCTCCCTTCCCGATAGAGAGCTTGTTGTGGGCTTCGTCCTCTTCGCGGCCGGATCACGACCGAATGTGGAACTGGCGCGGCAAGCCGGGTTGAAGCTGGGAGAAACCGGCGCAATCGCGGTAAACGAGTATCTCCAGACAAGCGACCCGGATATCTATGCAATCGGCGATTGCGCTCAGAACTGGGACACAGTCCTAGGCGAGAGAAGGCTCTATCAGACTGCCACCAGCGCTGCGCGCGGCGGAAGGATAGCTGCCACGAATGCAGTGCTCGGCAACACGCTGCCATATCACGGTACGGCGATGCCCTTCATCATGGAGGCATTCGGCCTGCAGGTGGGCACGGTGGGCTTCACAGAGAGCGAGGCCCGCGAGAAGGGAATCGACGTGGCGTCTGCTGTGACGACCACGGCCACACGCCGTCGGATGTTCGGTGGAAGGACTGTGAACCTTAAGCTTATCGCCGATCTTCGAACTCGCACCCTGGTTGGAGCACAGGTTATCGCCGAGGAGTTGGTGGCCGGCAAGATCGATCGCCTGGCACTTGCCATTGCCGAGAGGGTCCCCATCGACAGGCTCGCATTGACCGACACTTGCTACTACCCAACCGTGGGCACGGCCTACGAGCCCGTAGTCATGGCTCTGGACAACCTGCGCCTGCAGCTGGACGGCTACGAAGCGGACCGGCGGTAGTCCTCGGGCAGGGCGGAATGAGAATAACCATCGTCTATGACAACAGATCCATCGCCGAGCACCTGCATTCCGGGTGGGGGTTTGCCTGCATCGTCGACGGAGAGGATATGCCTCGCATTCTGTTCGACACCAGCGGCGACGGACGCGCGCTTCTCGACAACATGGAGCAGCTCGGTTTTGATCCCGGCGGTATCGATGTCGTCTTCATCTCACACGGGCATCTGGACCATACCGGGGGGCTGAAGGATTTCGTCAGCAGGAACACGGAAGCGGCTATCTTCGTACCGGCGTCAATGCAGCAGCATATCAGGGGGCCCCGAGTTACCCCAGTCAAGCAGGGCATTCGTGTATGTGATCGTGTATACTCCACGGGCGAACTCGCCGGTATCGAGCAATCGCTGGTGTTGGACAGCGGGCAGGGGTTGGCCGTAGTCACCGGATGCTCGCATCCAGGGCTGGGTGCCATTCTCGATGAGGCCTCAAGGCTTGGAGAAGTGCGCGCCGTGCTCGGGGGGTTCCATGGGTTTCGCGATCTGGACCTGCTGCGAGACCTTGATCTGATATGCCCTTGTCACTGCACTCAACACCTTTCTCAGATTGAACGCCTCTATCCCACCAAGAGCGTGCAATGCGGAGTCGGTGCCGTGGTCGAATTCTGATGCCGTGGTGTAGTACGTTGAATGCACGAGTATATTCCCAACACCGATCGCTATCGAATCAGGAGATTGTGAATGGATAGAGCTTTGGCAGGCATCAGGGTCTTGGAGTTGTGCAGCATGGTAGCCGGGCCCTTCTGCACCAAGGTCATGGCGGACATGGGCGCTGAGGTCATCAAAGTGGAACCGCCGGGAAAAGGCGATGAATCCAGAAGAAGAGGGCCATTTCCAGGCAATGTGCCTCACCCAGAGCGCAGTGGTCTCTTCCTCTACTTGAACACCAACAAGTTGGGGATCACCCTGGATCACGCTTCAAGTAAAGGCAGCGATATTCTCAAGGGACTTGTCGAGCAGTGCGATGTCTTGGTCGAGGACTGCCCACCTGGAGCCATGTCGGAGGCGGGCCTTGGCTACGAGACCCTATCGAGTGTGAACCCCAGGCTGATCATGACTTCGATAACCGCTTTCGGCCAGACGGGGCCATACAAGGACTACAAGGCATATCCTCTGAACTCAATTCACAGCTGTGGAGAAGGCTACGTTACTCCCAGTGGTTCACCTTCTGCCGACCGACCTCCGGTGAAGCTGGGCGGGTTTGCCGGAGAGTACGAGGTCGGCATCTACACCGCACTGGGGACGCTTGTGGCCCTGTACTGCAGGGACAGCACAGGAAGAGGCCAACACATAGACATTTCGAAGCAAGAAGCCTTGACCGTGTCCTGCCTTTTCGATCATTTGCCCTACACGATGGCGGGGATGACCCCCACCAGGTTGATGCCTCGGGTTCCTGAGACAGGCGTGGTTCCCTGCAAGGACGGGCACGTGATGTGCGTGTCTCTGGAGCAGACGTTCTGGTTGCGCATCAGAAAGCAGATGGGCAATCCCGACTGGGCGAAGGCCGATTGGTATGAAGATCAAAACGGCAGACGTGAGCACGCAGCGGAGGTGAGAAAGAGGTTGGAGGATTGGGCTGGAGGCCACACGAAGCGGGAACTCCATGAAGGGGCTCTTGAGAATGGTGTTGCTTTAAGCCCTTTCCTCACCCCGGCTGAGATCATGAGCTCCGACCTCTTGAAATCACGTGGCTTCTTCGCGGACATAGACCATCCCTGTGCCGGAAGGCTTACTTACATAACAGCCCCGTACCGCTTCTCGAAGACGCCCTGGCGATGCGAGCGTGCAGCTCCCATGCTGGGCGAACACAACGAGATGGTCTACAGCCAGCGATTGGGCTACACCAAGCGGGAGGTTGCCAGACTCGCTGGATTAGGGATCATCTAGGGGGAGTACGAGCATGGATGCGCTGTCCGGTATCAGATACCTGGAGTTCGGCGAGATGATCGTGGGCCCGTGGGCAGGCTTGATGCTGGCGCAGTTTGGAGCTGAGGTCATCAAGATAGAGAGTGGCTACAGGCTTGACATGACAAGGCGCGCCGGGGTATCGGCTGATGGCGGGCGTGTCGCGACGTACATACCGGGACAACGAATCCCTGAGGGCATGCTGACAGACACACCTGTGTTCAACTGGGTGAACCTGAACAAGAAGGGTATAACTCTGAACTTGGGGGAGGACCGCGGCGTTGAACTGGCGAAGCGGTTGATCAGTATCTCCGACGTTGTCGTGGAGACGTATCGACCGGGAGTGATGGACAAACTAGGTCTGGGCTATGCCGAAGCCAGCAAGCTAAGGCCGGATATCGTTTACGTCTCATCTTCGGCCGCAGGGTACGACAGCACAGGAATCGAGTCCAAGCAGTTGGGATACGGCCCCCTTTTCCGCGCGTTGGGCGGTCTGGGCTACCTGACTGGGTACCCGGATGGTCCTCCGGGCGAGGGATTGGGGCGAGACGACGTACTTGTAGGGACCATGATCGGCGTAGCGGTTATGATGGCACTGATTCACAGGCAGAGGACTGGCCAGGGGCAGTTCATCGACATGTCTGCGCGAGAGGGGATATCCTTCCTTATTGGTGATTCCTTCATGGAGACTGCTATGAATGGCAGGGTGCCCGGTCGGGAGGCGAATCGTGACGATGTGATGGCTCCGCACAACTGCTATCGTTGCCGCGACGAAGGTATGGATAGATGGGTCAGCATCGCAATCGGCAATGACGATGAGTGGGATGCATTCTGCCACGCTATCGGCGACCCCGGTTGGGTCAACGATGATAGGTTCAGCAACAGCGTTGGTCGTTGGGAGAACCAGGAGGAGTTGGACAAGCTGATTGAGGCCTGGACCATCAATCACACGGACTATGAGGTAATGGAGGTCTTGCAGCAAGCCGGTGTGGCAGCAGCCCCTTCTTTCAGCATTGACCAGCTCTGGGGGAATCCTCATTTGGCTGAGAGGAACGCTTTCGAGGTCGTGGACCATCCTGTGCTCGGGTCACAGCCGCTGATCACGTCTCCATGTAGACTATCTGCGACTCCACCAGCTATCAAGACTCACGGTACCATGCTGGGTGAGTACAACGATTACGTCTATGGAGATCTCCTGGGCCTGTCGGAGCGTGAGATCCGCGATCTCGCCAGGCAGGACATAATATACTGACTGACGTTGTTAGTCCAAGCTGCATCAGCGGAGGACGCTATCTGGTATGCAGGTCATACCCGCGTCACGCATACTAGGTAATCCGCGCCTTACAGTGCTCTATGGTGACGTGCGCAATCCTTTGAATTAACCCTGAGGAGTGGCCGAGGGAGACCTGCTGCCTGGTTCCGTCCGGCTTCGGGCTCTTGGGGGAATTCGTAGCTGAGAGGCGGAGAAACCCCGTTCCAATCTCTATAATCAGCGGGTTACAAGCTTCGCGTTGGCCTTCTCCTTGTTGCTCGACTCTGCTCTCAACATCCTTCGGCTTTCTCTTTCGGCCTGCATGCCACCTCGCCGGGGGCAACCGCACGGCCTCACCGCAGCGTGGACAGCCTAGTCAACAGGTGATACTATTCTCGAAAACGATGCCGCTTTCAGGAGGATCACTATGCAGATACGCGGTCGGTTGCTGAATGCATTCCTGGTGTGCTGCTTGCTGGTAGCGACAGTCGGAGTGTGGGCATGTGGTGGGGCGAGCGAGATCGAAGTCACAATCGTCGCGCCTTCTGACGGGGAGTCGTTCGATGAGTTCGCCCCGGTGACCTTCACCGGAACGGCGGTAGACGGGGAGGATGGCACTCTTAGCGATGGCTCCCTCGTGTGGACATCTGACGTGGATGGCGAAATCGGGACCAGCATGTCGATCACCGTCGACGATCTCTCTGCTGGCACACACATAATCGAGCTGACCGCTATCGATTCCGACGGCAACACCGCAACCGCCAGCGTTTCCATAGTGATCAATCTGGCCACTGGGCTCATCCCCCGAGGTCAAGACTTCATGGACAACTACTACAGCGGCGGCTGCGACTTCCAGCAGAGTGAGTTCTTCTGGGCTTCAGCCACTGTTAGAGACGACGGCGGCCTGCCGATTACCGGACTTCAGCTTGACGATTTCACTCTTACGGAAGCAATCACCACGCTCGACGGTGAGGCAGTCAGCGAACCCCGCGAGATCAGCATAGCTCTGGAGAAGGAGCATGACTGGGAACCTCAGTGGTTCTGGGAGCGGACCGTCAGCGACGAGAAGCTGGATATCGTCTTCCTGGTCGACCGAAGAGGCACCATGAGTGATGCCATGCCCGATATTCGTTCCGAGGTCTGGGCATTCGTTGACCGCTTGACAGCAAGCTACGTCGATTTCCGCGTCGCCGGGATCGGATTCTGGGAGAGTCCGACGTGGGATTATTTCGACTTCCACGGTCCGGGAGAGATCGACAGACTCGAGCAGGGTCTCGACCAGCTCTTCAGCACCGGTGGTACGGCATGGAATCCGGCGACCTCCTATGATCCATTGGTGTGGACTCCCTGGCTGGGCTTCCGGGAAGACGCCCGGAAGCTGTGCGTTATCATCGACGATATCCCACCTCAGACGGTGTATGACGCCTTTTGGCATGCCGTGAGTTGCACCGCCATGACGCGTTCTACTGTGGAGCTGTTCCTCAATGAGCATCCAGACATGGAGCTCTACTACTGTCTGAATCCTGACGAGGATGTCGACTACGATCTGTACGTGGACCCCGAAATAAACCCCATGGCGGGCAATGCCCTGGACGAGGATGGTCTCGGCAGCGGTTTCGCAGCGCTGGAGAGTGCAGGCTTCGCCACCAGCATTCCCTGGCCATTCGACCAGAGCGATCTTACGGTCGCCAATGCGCCAATAGCTGACTCGCGCTACTACTTCGTCTGGGAGACCTCGCTCACCTGGGATGACGTACCTGACGGCAAGGAGACCCCAGGGAACTACGAAGTGCAGGTGACAGCGGAGGTGACGCTGCCGGGTAGCGGCGAGACCGTCTCGACCACCTGTTCGTATCCGCTCACGAAGGAAGAGACAACTCTCGCCATCAGCTTTGCCGACGAGCGCGGGAACGCACTATACGACTCGGTGTGGGCTGACATGTACTACCCCGTTGGGGGGCGCATGTACCGCTACACCACACAGCTCTATTCCAGGGACGGCCCCGTGGTCGTCGATGTCGCAGAAGGGACTTATCATCTCCTCACGGTGGACAATGGGAGTTCGGAATATGACTACCAGTCCTTGAGGGCCATCGACCGCCGCCTCATCGAAGTCCCACCCGAGGGCGCTACCATTGCCGTTCAGGTTGACACCGCCGATCGTGAGATGGAGCTGCTCAAGGCTCGTGGCCTTCTGAAGGACTTGAAGTACAACTGGCGGCAGCCGGGCGACCCGTTCCGCGAGTTCGTTGCCGATGCCGAGGCCTGGTTGGATGAGATCGATCGTGATGGTATCGATTTCGTCGATATGGTTCGGGTCAAGCGTTTCTATGTAGCCCTCTCGGGATATGCCAATCTCGTCGAATACGCACAGCTGGAGACCGACAAGTCCGTGCAGAACGTCGAGGACATCATCGACGATATGTACAACATCATCGCCGAAGTGGAGGCGCTTCACGAGACCACCGAGTTTGACTGGGACGAAGCCCTGGGCATTCTGCTGGAAATCGTCTATGACGTGCTCACTGGTGCCGAGTTCACTGTCTACAAAGAGGCGGTGGAAACCGGCCTTGAAGAGCTGCTCGAATACGCCGGCGACGAGTTGCTGGAAGACCTCAAAGACCTCGTCTGTGATGAGCTGGCCGACGAGGACTACAAGGACCTGATTTGCACGCTGGTTGCCGTTGCAGCCGATCTGCCGAAGGCAGCAGAGGAAGACTGGTCGATCATCGTCGAGCCGTTGCAGGAGCTTGCCCTCGACGTAGCCCTGGATCAGGCGCGCTCTCTCGTCGCAGGCAGTTTCGTCGACGCCGTCTTCAGTGAACTAGAACTCAGCGATCCACTGGAGAGGAGCATGGAGGGTCTCGTCAAAGACATACTAGAGGCCATGATGAGTGAGGAAGGCTTTGACAACTTCGACGAGGCGCTGGGGGAGTTCGGCGCAGGTGTCGTCCAGCAGGTGGGAGAGCAGTCCTACGCCGAGAATCGTGAACAGGTGGTAGCTGCAGTCGATTCCGTTTTCGAACAGCTCAAAGACGAAGCCGACAAGCTGCTCGCCGGACAGCCGGGGTCGGGATTTGTCCGGGACTTCCTGCTCGGCATGGGCCAGGACATGGCGTTGGTCGCACTACCGGGAGTGAACGACAACGGGAGCATCGATTACAAGCCGGATGTGGATGCCCTGGCCACGGTGTTAATCAGGCACACACTGTACCACGTTTTCCTCAAGGGCTACTTCGTCGATGAGGTGACTGACGGCCTCTACGAGACGCTCGACCTCGCCAGAGACTACGTGCCTGAAGAGGGTGACTTCCGCGACTGGGAACAGTCGATGTTCCAGGATATGTTCGACTATCGTAGTATCGTCGAGGATCTTCAGGATACGGCGTGGGACGCGCTGGAGACCCAGGAGGACATCCAGGACTGGGCAAGTGCACTGGAGGCGCTGGTGGCTATCCTCGAGCCAATCGCTGCTGCGCTCGACTTCCTGGGGGCGATATACCCGCCTCTACAGGATACGGCTGAGGCAGTGGATGGGTTCATCTCGGTGCTCGATGGGATTCAGATCGTGTCTACAGCAGTGGAGTTGGCGCTTCGGGTTGATTCTCTTGACACCTTCGGCAATGTCGCGGAGGAGCTTACACTGACCGCTTTCGGAGAGCATGAGGAGTAGTGCCCACAGAGCCGGACTACTCCTTGTGCTCGACTTCGCAACTGTGATCCAATCGGCGTAGAGTGTGGTCTTATACATCACCGGCTTCAACGAGGACGGTGCGGGAAGTACTGGGGCTTGGAAAGCTAGTCAGTCGGTGGACCTCAGTTATACCTCAATCGGGCGAGCTACAGACTACCGGCTGGTATGGCCTGCCACTCGACTACTTAACGCCGTGACCTCGCGCTAGCCTTCTCTTTCCTGCACCCTTCTTATCTCCCGATCCACTATGAACTCGACCACGCCGGGAAAAAGGCGCTTCATCATGAAAGTGAACTTCCCTTCGAAGCCGGGGATGATGAGGAATCGGTCCCTCTTCATACCGTTGATGAGGGCCTGAGCTACGTCGTCCGGCTGCATCAGTTTCGTCTTGGCCGTGAGCGCCTTCGTCTCGTCTGGTTTCGTCTTGTTTTCCTCCCGTAGGAGGGGGGTATCGGTATCCGGTGGACAGAGCACGGACACTGTAATCCGGTGCCGCTTGAGTTCGCATCTGAGAGCCTCTGAGAATCCTATCAGTGCGAACTTCGAAGCGCTGTAGTCAGTGTAGCCGAATACGCCAATCAGTCCTGACATCGACGATACGTTGACGATGTATCCACCTTGCCTCTTCATATGGGGCACAAGCTCGGAGACGGTGTTCCATGCTCCATAGAGGTTCACTTTCATAGTCGCGTCGAACTGATCATGAGTGATGTCCTCGAAGTGGAACGGGCGTGTTGTTCCCGCGCAATTGACGAGGACGTGCGGGACACCGAACTGTGATACGGCACTAGACATAACTTCTTCGACCTGTTCTCTCCGAGACACATCAACTTGCATGAAGGAGAACCGTTGAGACGCCGAGACGCCGCAACCGGCCACCTGCTTCAGGGCGTCTTCGAGGCGATCCCTTTGGCGCGCGAAGATCGTGACATGGGAGCCCTTGCCGGAGAGCAGCCGCGCTATGGAGAGCCCGATACCGCTGGACCCGCCGATGACGTAGGCTGTCTTTCCGTCGAAGTCCTTCATTGCCGGAACGCTACCTCTCCTGCGTCTTCACTATCGCGTGGACGATTGCCACGAAAGGGAACAGCCTTCTGTTCCTGCTTCTGCCCTGGAAGTATGCGTCCTTCAGTGCCTCGACCGTCGTTTTCGTCACCTTTCCGAATCCTCTGTCCAGAAGGAACCGTTCGCAGCTCCCCTCCTCTATCCCGAAAGTGAAAGGTTCCCCCAGTCTCTGCAGCGTTCTCCTCCATTTCCTGGCAACTTCGGACTCATTATCACCGTCTACAACCGAGCTGTAGATGTAGTCGAATATGATGGAGCTGCCTTCGCCCGAGTTCTTCGCCGCGAAGGCCAAGGTGTCGTCAACACCCTCCGCCGTGATGTATGGAATCACACCCTCCCAGATGAATAGCGTCTTCAAGTTGTTGTCATAACCGCTCTCTGACATCCGTTCGCTGAGTTTCTCATTGTCGAAATCGACTCCCACATACACGACGTTGTCTGGCGGCGAACCTAGTAGCCGTCTGACCTTGGCTATCTTCAGTTGCTGAGTGGCCGGATGGTCTACCTCGAATACCTTGACCCTGCCTTTGAGTGCGTCGATTCTGTAGGGTCTCGTGTCATACCCGGCTCCCAAGATCACCAGCTGCCTGATTCCATCTTCAATGCTATCGGTCAGGCAATCGTCGATATATCTGGTGCGGGCCACTACGTAGCCGGGGTTGCCGGGGGTCAGCCGCTCGGCATACCAGAGCGCCGGTCGTGCAAGCATCCTTCGGAGGAACGTGGGAGTCATCCCGATGAAGTTGAATGGAAAGCCGAGGAAACGACCGGAGATCGGATCGTAGCAGACCCTCTCGCTCTCAGGCCGGTCCGATTCGGCGGCTCTGTATGAAGCACTGACTTCTGCGGTCCAGCTCGGCTTGCCCTGCTTCAGCTTGGCATCTCTCATCGACCTGCCCCTGAACTGTTGTGTCAGCCGAGTCCAGCCACCTCCGTCGCTCAGGCGGATCTCTACGAGCTCCTCGCTATCAGAACCTGCATGTAGTAGACGTCATTTGCGGATTGCGCATCTCCAGATTGGATGCCCCAAGGCAAGTAGGAATCGCTTATGCTGCCCGTGGCGCATTCGTAGACTATGAAGTGGTTCCCGCTATCCAGCCGCATCTGCAGCACCACACAACCATCGTCGGCATCCGCTGCAGCCAGCTCTCCTTCGAGGATGGGGAGGGCCTCGATGTATTGAAAACCCTTGTCTTCTTCGAAGTCGGCGGAGGTGAGTCTCCATAGGGCGATTAGGTAGATAGGCTGTCCGGAAGCGTCCTCGATCGGGTCCTTCATCTGGGATGCACGATACAGTGCATTCTGATCCGAGAAGTAAAGTGTGGTGCTGAAATTATCGACACCCGACTCCTCGCTTCCGAGTGAGAATTGAAGCTGCTTCTCGATCTCACCGGTGGAGAGATCAATCCGATTGACAACCAGCGTGCTCATGTCCTCGAAGGTGTCGACCCGAAAGAGTTGCTCCCCCACCGCATACAGGGCCCCATAGTTTTGGGAATGCGAGTGGCCGAGGAGGAGCTCGGCGCTCTTATCTGAATCGAGCTCCTTCATCTTGAAGCTGCCGCCGCTATAGCCGTACATGTAATCCCACTCGCGGGCCTCTTTGTAGTAGACACGGTTGCCAACAATGGCGAAACTGGACCAGCCTGTATACTCCGAGCGAGTCTTGACTGAGACCGCCTGGCCGATGGATGCTTTGCTCACCGGGTTCAGCTCGCGGAACGAAGCCGAGCCAGACTCCGATACGTTAACTACGAAGAGACGGCCGCCGACCGTATACGGACGCTGCGAACTCCGGTAGCCGAGCGAGCTGTAGAAGAACGAACTCATCTCGCTCAGGTCGCCGAGTGCCGGCACGAAGCGAAAGATGCCACCTTCATGTTCGCTGACCTCTCCGTGCTGCCCGAGAGATGTGGTCTTTGCCGCAGTCCAATCCATGAAGTACAGGCACAGCATACCCGGTTCGACGCTCGGTGGTTCTGGAGAAGCGTCATGCGAATCAGCCTCCAGCGTACTCTCCGGCGTCGCTGTTGCCTCCGTCTCCGTCCCGCCGCAGCCGATTGCGGGGCCAGCCACACCAAGGCATAGCGCCAGGCACAGGACGAAGACCACGAGCATAGGTCGTCTTCTCATGACTCTCCTCCTTAGCCTTTCTCGGTCGACGCTCGATAGACAGTCACTCTAGTCTTCTCGGTAGACGCCATTGTAGCGTCAAGACGCAGACGCCGCAATGCATGATACGAGTGTCACGTGGGCTCAAGGAAGCTATCGTGTGCGGGCGCTAGTTTGACTGCCCCGTGACATACCTCCGACGCGCGGATGCCAACGCCTGATATGCCTCGACCTGCGCCCGCTGCTCGTCGGTGCTCCACCCCAGGAGTCGCCCCATCTCGGATGCTACGGCGCCGACGGCGTCCAGGCCCTGGCAGGCCATGAGGCCGACGGCACTGCGGCGCAGCAGGAAGTCAGCCACCGTGAGAGCACCCTCCTCTTCCACGGCATGTCGTACCTGGGCAAATATGTCCTCGCAGTGGTCACAGATGATCTTCTCCGCCCCCGGATCATGGGACGCCAGCTCCAAGACCTGTGAGTAGCGGGAACCGTACAGGGCGGCCAGATGTGTGACCGTGCCCACAGGCAGCCCCCCCGCTTCCGCTGCTTTCTGGAGTTCCTGCTCGGGGACCGCCGGCGCGCCGGGCAGAGGCGCTTCCGCCGTAACGCATCCCTCCCTGCAACGGAGCTTCCGGCACACCAGATCAACCGCCTGCTCGGCCACGGCGCGATAGGCGGTTATCTTCCCCCCGAGCACGGAGATGAGGCCGGCTATGCCGTCAGTGGTGTCGTGGTCAACGATCTTGTGGTTCCGTGAGACATTGCTGGCTTTCGCCCCTCCTGAACCGGCCAGCGAACGCAAGCCGGCGGTGGCGTAGTGGACGTCCGCCGATTGAATGGCGGGGAAGACGCGCTGGACTCCTGTTAGCATGTATTCCACATCTTCCGCATCGGCTTCAACCGTCTCCAGATTGCCCTGGTAGTCTGTGTCCGTGGTGCCTATGAGGGAGCAGCCCTCCCAGGGTATCACGAAGAAGATCCGGTGGTCAGAGAGTGAGAACAGCACTACGGCGTTCTGCGATACCGAAGGGGTCAGCAAATGGATACCTTTCGTCCTGCGCAACATGGGCTTGCGTTTTCCGCCCAGCATCTCGCTCACCGAGTCCACCCAGTGGCCGGAAGCATTGACGACCATCCGGGCGCGGACCTCGTACGTCTCACCGGACACCATGTCCTGGACCTGCACGCCGGACACGGCGCTCCCTGACCTCACGAACCCGGTGACCTTCGCATGGTTCAGGACGACGGACGAATTGTCAGCCGCGTCCAGGACGTTCTCCAGGCAGAGGCGTTCCACAAACGGAGCCTGGCAGTCGTAGTACAGATACGAGCCCACCAGCCCATCCACTTGAAGATTGGGCTCGAGGTCCAGGGTCTCGCGCCGGGAAAGGCGTCTGTGGGAAGGCAGACTCTTCTTCGGATAGAGCAGATCGTAAGCCAGCAGGCCGAGAGGCAGCGCGAGACGTTGCGCGTAGCCACTCCGGCTGACGGGGATCACGAAAGGCATGTTATGGACCAGATGGGGGGCGATCCTGAGCAGGACATCCCGTTCCCTGAGGTCCTGTCGCACCAGGCCTAGCTCCAATCGCCTGAGATAGCGCAGACCCCCGTGGATCAGTCGGGAGGAGCGGGAGGTTGTGCCGCAGCCGAAATCGTCTTTCTCGAGCAGCAGCGTCCTGATGCCGCGCAAGGCGGCGTCACGAGCGATACCTGCTCCGATGATGCCCCCTCCCACGACAATGATATCGAATGTCTCAGCTGCGACCTTATCGAAGTCTCTCCTCATGCCGGCTCCGTTTCCCTTGCCCATCGCCTCGACCTGGTCAGAGCCCTTCGCCAGCCCCGATAGAGCTTCCGCTGTTTGTCCCGCTCAGCGGAAGGTGTAAAGGACCGGTCTTCCCGCCAAAGCGAAGCTATCTCGGCCCGGTCTGCCCACAGACCCACCGCGAGGCCGGCGAGGTATGCTGCTCCCAGGGCGGTCGTCTCCACCGACCTCGGGCGAGACAGTCTCACACCCAGCATGTCCGCCTGGAACTGGGCAAGGAAGTTGTTCGAGGCGGCCCCACCGTCCACGCGTATCTCTGTCGGCCGCAGGCCGGAATCGGCGGTCATGGCCCTCACCACGTCACAGACCTGATAGGCTATGGACTCCAGAGCCGACCTGACAAGGTGGGCCCTGGTAGTGCCGCGTGTCAGGCCCACAATGGTCCCACGCGCATTCGCATCCCAGTGGGGGGCTCCCAGACCCACGAAAGCGGGCACGAAGTATACGCCTCCGTTGTCCTCCACCTTGGTTGCCAGTTGCTCCGATTCCGCGGCACTGGCTATGATCCCCAGTTCATCCCTCAACCACTGGACGACGGCTCCCGCAACGAAGATGCTGCCCTCCAGCGCGTACTCCGCACCGTCGCCTGTATCCCAAGCCACGGTGGTCACCAGACCGTGCTTGGAAGCTACCATGTCTCTCCCTGTGTTCATCAGCAGGAATGCACCGGTGCCCAGAGTGACCTTGATCGCGCCGGGCTCGAAGCAGCCCTGCCCGAACAGCGCTGCTTGCTGGTCCCCGGCGACGCCGGCTATGGGAGTGCCTTCGGCGGTGTGGCCGACGATTTCACTCGAAGGGACAACCCGAGGGAGCATGGCCCTCGGGACTCCGAAGAGCCGCAACAGCTCGTCATCCCAGTCGAGGGTATGGATGTTGAATAGCATTGTGCGTGATGCGTTGGAGACGTCAGTGGCGTGGGCCGCGCCGCCCGTGAGCTTCCATATAAGCCACGTATCGACGTTTGCGAAAAGCGCCTCGCCCCGATCAGCGAGGGTACGGACACCCTCTACGTGGTCTAACATCCACTCCAGCTTCGTGGCTGAGAAGTATGGATCGACCATTAGGCCCGTCTTGGTGCGGATCGTCTCCCCCAAACCCTGACGTACGAGCTCTTCGCACCTGGCCGCCGTCCGGCGGCATTGCCACACGATGGCAGGTCCCACGGCATCGCCGGTCTCCTTGTTGATCACCATCGTGGTCTCGCGCTGGTTCGCGATCCCGATTGCCGCAATCTGTGATTGATCTACGCCAGCCTGGTCTTTCGCCTGCTCCATTGCCTGTAGAGTCTTGCGCCATATGTCCGACGGGTCCTGCTCCACCCAACCGGGATGGGGATAGTGCTGCTGGATTTCGGCGTAGCCCCGCCCGCAGACATTGCCGAGATGGTCGATCACTATCGCTGTGGTACCGGTAGTGCCTTGATCCAGAGCGAGGATGAACTGCTTCATCAGGTACTTTCCGCCGTTCAGGACCTGGCCCGGCGCTTCCTCGTTCGCCGGGACCTCTTCTGTGCAGACAGTGGCCCGCCGAGGGACCCGAACGCGCGTACGGCGGTGCGGTCAGACGCGCGCCGCAAGCCAGGCCTCCATGTCGGCCATTACCTGCCCATGCTCCGGCTCGTTGAAGATCTCGTGGTAGAAACCCTCATACAGCTTCAGCGTCTTGTCCTGGGACCCCACTTTCTCGTACAGCTTCCTGCTGCCTTTGGGGTCACACAGCCGGTCATCAGTTCCGTGCATGATCAGGATGGGTATCTTGATGGCTGGCAACTGAGACGGCAGTCTCTCAACAGTCTTGATCAACTCCACACCCAGGCGGGCGGTTATCTTGCCCCGGTACACGAGAGGGTCATTCACATAGGCGTTCACCACGGCTTCGTCCCGGCTTATGGCGCTCGCGTCGAGGAGGGCGACTCCCATTCTCGGCCGGAACAGAGAGATCAGCCTGGCCGCGAGCTTGATCGAGAGCGGGAGGCTGGCCCCTGCCTCCAGACCGGCTCCTGAAACGAGCAGGCCCGCCAGACCATCCTGGTGTTGGACTACGTAGGCAAGGGCGATGGTCGCCCCCATGCTATGACCGACCATGAAGACCTTGTGCTTACCTTGCTCTCGACGCACTATCTCGAAGAAAGCCCGGAGATCGTCCACGTAAGTCGACGATGTTTGAGTACCGGCCGCTGTGCTCCGCAAGACCGGGGACGATGAGCAGTACTGCCTTCTGTTCGGAATCAGGCCCCCAGCACTGGTAGAAGAGCTGCAAGCTTCCGCCGCCGGTGAACGTGCCCTCCACGTGCTTCATGTTGTTATCCCTCAGAAGTCGCCTCTTGGTTCCCGTGATAGAATAGTTGGCACCGGAGAGGCAACCCGCTTTCCCCGCCGATCCATCGCTGTAGCGCAGAGTATAGCAGCATGCAGGAGGAGAATCCATGTCGGCGCAGAGATTCAAGTACCTGAGTCCCGAGTGGGCGGAGGAGGTCGTCAAGAGGGTTAACGAGAAGCTCACTCCTGAGAGAATGAAACACGTCACCTCGTCGATGCTGACCATCAATACCAATTGCCCTGACGGTAAGGACAGAGCCGTGTACTACAGCATAGCCGATGGCGTGGTGACCGAGGTGTCCATCAGGGAGGGCCGATTGCCTGAAGCCGAGTTCTCGATCACCGCCGACTACGAGCTGTTCGCCAGAATCTCGCGAGCCGAGGTCAAGGCCAGACGTGCGTTGATGTCCGGCAAGATGAAGCTGAAGGGGCCTTTGGTGAAAGCCCTCAAGCTGTCACCGCTCGTTGACCGGCTCAACGAAGTGATCGCTACCATACCCACCGATTTCTAGAACAGCGAGGAGTGCGGAGGAAGCCATGCCAAGGAAGACCGCGGCGAAGAAGGACCCATACTTCATCGACTTCCCCAAGAGGGTCAAGGACATACAGGCCGAGATGGCGAACCAGGGGATCGACGTGTACCTGGGATCAAGGCTGAGAACGCTGTCCTGGACTTTGGATGCATTCTGCCCGTGGCGGTCGTACATCGTGATTCCTCCCCGGGGTCTCCCAACCGCGATGACCTTCGTTATCGATGCAGCCAGGGTGGCCGACGATTCCTGGCTGGACGAGGAGCACATCCTGGGCTACGGGCCCATGGGCGGCCAGGACCAGATCAGCCTGCTGACTGGGCTTATCGAGCCGCATCTCAGGCGCGGTGCTGGAGCGGTGGGAATTGAGAGCGGCATGGGCACGTACCTGCCCGAGGGGCACATAACGCAATATGAGTACGAACGCCTCAAGGACGCTCTGCCGAAGGCCCGGTTCGTGAACGCCCACGATATAGTGGACCGGCTGTCGATGATCAAGGACGAGGGCACGATCAATCGCTTCAGGGAGGCGTCGCGGATTGTCGATATCGGGCATCGTGAGGTTCGCAGCGTGATCGAGAATGGGGGATACCGGGGCATGACCGAGACGGAGATCGCCGGCCTGGCTGCCTACGCCATGAGGAAAGCGGGCAGTGAATGGGAGTGGTCTTTCACCGGCGGAAACGAGATTGCCTCGGGATACCGTACCGGCTTCGCAGCAGGTGCCTGCACCCCGGCTTCGAGACGGCAGTTGCAGCCGGGCGAACCGCTCCTTGTGGACCTGCACGCCATGTTCAAGCTCGCCCTCGGCGACCACGCGCACAACTACCTGCTGGGACCGGCCACCAAACGTCAGAAATGGCATGCCAAGAACTTCGTGGACCTGCTGCGCCTGTGTCTCAAGACGTACCGGCCGGGAATCAGTCCCTCGAGTCTGGCTGACGAGATGCTGGATTTCTGCGAGGACAAGGGTTTTGCCGAGTACATGGTGCCTGGTTTCGAGCACGGGATAGGCATGACGGGCGATGAGTGGCGCATTGGGCTTAACGAGGGCCCGTTCCCTTACTGGACCGACCCTGACCATGAATATCAGGCCGGAGAGATGATCATCTGTGCCGTCCAGTATTCCTGCCCCGAGGAAAGCATCGGATTCCGCTATGAGAACCCGATTCTCATAACCCCTCGTGGGTGCGAAGTGATGTCCAAGTACCCGCTTGCCATCGAGGAGATATAGCCCGGCAGCAACCATCTGGTCTATGATCGCGGCCGGGGCCAAGCACCGATCTTAACCTCTGCCATCATCGAGCTTCGGTCGTAGGTTATGTATGGCCGGATTGACGCCACCCTGAGTATATCGACCCGCCCTCGTGAGGACAGCGGCGAACGCAGGCATGCACAGTCGCTGGTTTGACTGCCCATAGGCCCGATGCTATAGTGACCGAACGTGCGTCAGAGGAAGTCGAGTGAATGGTTCCCGACGTACCCTTTGATCTCAAGACCGGGCGCGGAGGTGCCAGGCTGGAAGTGTGCTTATGGTACTGAGGACGGATCCTGGGGAGAAAAGGAGCAAGCTGACTGAGTGGGTCAGAACCAAGTTGCCGGCGGCGGCAGAGCTCTGGATCGGCCCTCTGGAGAAGGCCGCAAGCGGCTATGCCAGTGAGATTCACTTCTTCGATCTCAGATGGAAAGACGGCGCTTCGGAACGAATGGAGAGACTCGTACTCAGAGAGGCCCCCACCGTGCTACAGGTCCATCCGGACTATGACGTGGCGGCGCAGTTCCACATATGCAGGTGTCTTGAAGATAGCCCCGTTCCTGTCCCCAAGGTATATTGGCTGGAGGAAGGCCCCGCCGTTCTGGGCGCACCGTTCTTCGTTATGGAGCGAGTGGAAGGCGAGATTCTTGATCCGCGACAACCGGGGGAGGAGCCCAGGGGTCCGCTCTGCGAGGCCACTGCCCAGCAAAGGGCTCGAATGTGGCGTCAGGGCATAGAGATCATCGCTGGTATCAATACCGTCGACTGGGAGCGCCTGGGGCTGTCGTTTCTGGGGGTTCCAGAGGAGGGTACTGACGCTCTGGATCGGCAGGTCACCCGGTATGAGAGAATGTGGAAATGGGGAGCCGTCGAGCCACAATCACTTTTTGACGATGCATTCGCGTGGTTCAGGGCAAACCGGTTCGAGCCTGAGCAAGTATCGCTGTGTTGGGGAGACGCCCGGCTGGGCAACATGGTGTACCGTGAGGACAGGGTTGTGGGTGTCCTGGACTGGGATATGGCACACATCGGGGCACCTGAGGCGGACATCGCTTGGCTCTTGGCCATTGAATGGATGAGCAGCGAGGCGGACGCCACGCACCGGGAAGGCGTGCCGGACAGAGACGAGATCATTCGATGCTACGAGGCGGCAGCGGGAAGAAGGCTGCAGAACCTCGATTATCATGAGGCATTCGCTATGCTGCGACTGGCCATCCTGTTCTGCAGGGTGATCAGTACCATGCCGGGAATACCCCCCGACTTCAAGGCCTCGAGTGACCTGCCGCCCATACGCAGGCTGGCCGAAATGCTGACCTAGGAGGAGAGAATGATAAGCAAGTTCGATGAGTTCCTGTGTCATCAGATCGTGGCAAGTTTTGACGAGGTGTACACCACGGACCAGCAGTGGTATGACCGTATGTGGCTCACGGCCCACGACAGCTCTGGCAGGATACTTGTCGACGTCGGGTTTGGCAAGTACATCAACAGGAATGTGATGGATGCGCACGGTGGCGTCACCGTTGAAGACGCCACACAGTACACGGTGCGAGCTTCGCGCGAACTCTGGCCGGACATAGACACTGTCAGAGTGGGGCCCCTTTCCTACGACGTAATAGAGCCGCTCAAGCGGGTTCACGCTCAGCTTGAGGACAACGATTATGGAATCAGCTTCGATATCGAGTTCGACGGGAGCATGGTGCCCTGGGATGAAGAGCCGAGCCATCAACGCCTGCCCGGTGTCATGACAGTTCATAGCCGTCGATACTACCAGTTCGGTCGCGTCAGCGGGAGGGTCACCGTCGAAGGCAAGACCTATGATGTGAAGAAGGAAAGCTGGTGGAGCCAGAGGGACCGGTCGTGGGGCATAAGGCCTATTGGGGTACCACGGCCCGGTGGATTCTGGTCACGCAAAGACGCGGGGGAGGCGGAATCGGGACTGCAGCCGTGGCCACACATACCAGGTCTGTTCTTCCACTACCTGTTCGTGCAGTTCAAGGATCACGGGCTTGTCTTCACGTTCTCGGAAGGCCCGGATGGGACTCCCGCCGGTGCGCGTGGAGGGCTTGTCTACCGCTTCGGAGACACGAGGTTTCCGGTACCGGTCACCGACGTCCAACACCAGTTTGAGTTCTTTCCCGAATCACGAAGGGTGAAATCGATTCAACTTGTCGTGAGCACGGCGGATGGTGCCAAGAGGGATATCTCGGTGAGACCCATGAATACCTACTATGCTAGGGCAGGTGGCTATCTTGATGGCTTCAAGGGCTGGGTACACGGCAAGTGGAGGGGCCCGTACGCAGTCGACGGTGAGAAACTGGACCTCACAGACGACAAGGTGCGGGCGGACCTGAGCGGTGCTGTTGACGACACCATGTGCGAGTTCAGATGCGGCGACGAAGTCGGCTATGGTATCCTGGAGCCTTTCGTTCTCGGAGAGCTACCCAAGTATGGCTTCAAGGCATGATGGCCACTGTGGTCTGCTTCACAGAGGTCAGAGAGAGCCCTCCAAACGCAGCAGGGTCGCCAGATTGGATAGGGCCGGGTTTTCAGGAATGTACTCGGGAGGAATCCCCGGCATGCTCTTGACGACTCTCCAGAAGATGATCCCCAGTTTCAGGAAGGCGAACGCCTCGTGATAGGAGAAGTCCTGAAGCTTCCTGCCCAGAGCGCTTTCATAGATTTGGACAATATCCTCCTTCGCCGGCATCCCCTCCCAGCGGGAGCCCCGCAAGCCGCTTTCGGATACGAGCCAGTCGACCGCGAGGAACCAGGCCAAGTCTGTCTCAGCAACTCCGATATGTGACATATCCCAGTCGAGGACAGCCACGATCTCGCCGTCGCGATACATCAAGTTCCCCAGCCTAGCATCTCCCCAACAGAGAGCGACCTGATCGGGCTCAAACCTGTTGTTCCTGAACCAGTCGAAGGCACTATCGATGAGTGAGTGCGGTTCGACCCCCGCCCACTCTGCCATCTCACTGTAGAACTCGATCTGCTTTTCGAGCGCGTCCGCACCGCTCTTCGGAGCACCAGTGTAGGATATGCCGAGGCCTCCGCAGTCGACGCGGTTGATCTTCGCCATGACCTCGATCGCCTGTGTGCATATCCCGCGCCTTCCCGCAGGGCTCGCTTCGTACAGAGGGCCGCGTGACTCATCGCCGAACTGCTGGGGATCGAGTATCTCACCTTCGACCCTCTCCATGATGTAGAAGGGGGTGCCCAACACCTTTTCATCGGTCTCCAGCCAGTGCATCTTGGGCACTGGGACGTCGGAAGCCCCCAGTGCCTTCATTGTGACGAACTCCCTGGCCATGTGATACTCAGGGAAGACCCGGAACACCTTTGGCTCTTCTCTTATGACGAGCCTCTCTGCCTTCTCCTGCTCATCCTGCAGCCAACTGACGTCGAGAAAGTGAATCTCGCTGCCGTATCCTCCCGGGGCTTTCTCCATGGAAGTCACCGCGATGCGCTCCGCTGAAGGAAGCCTGTCCTTCAGCCAGAGTTCCAAATTGACTCTCTTCTCTTCCGGGTCGGTCCTCTGTACCATGGGCTGTCTCCTGTGGCACCAGCTACCGTGCCCGCTGTGCACTCTGATGGGCGCGCGACGCCTCGACGAACTCGTGATAGCTGGCTACCCGGCTCAGGGCGCGACAGGCCCCTCTCAGGGAAGTGTAGGCGGGAATCCCGGCGCGCACAAGCTCCTCAGCGTATTTGTCTGGAGGCGCGATCCTGCTTTCGTTTGTCACAGCGATGACTATCGGCTTCCCGCGCTGGTTGTTGCGACTGATATCCAGGATACACTGCGTGAGCTGCGACATTCTCTGACCCCAAAGATGTGCGAAGAACTCACCTCCTACATGGAGGATGACGATGTCGATCAGCGGGTCGGCTACTAGCAACTCCAAGGTTCGCCGCAACTTCGACAGATCTCCGAATACGCTCGGTACGTCCAGCGGATTGGACACGCCCTGGTTGACCAGGGAGACGAATTCGAGGAGTCCTGCCTTTGTCTGAGCGGAGATCGGAGGCATCTCGAGCCCCTCCTCGGCGCAGATATCACCTGTGGCAACGCTGTCACCACCACCCGCGCCCAGGACCGCCACCCGCCTGCCTGCCGATGCGCTCACATGAAGTAAAGCTATCGATACTTCAGACATCTCGTCGATGGAGCCCACGCTTATCGCCCCCGTCTGCTTGAAGAAAGCGTCCCAAACCTGCCTGTCTCCTGCCAAGGACCCTGTGTGAGACGAAGCTGCTCTCGCTCCCGAGTAGGTGAGGCCGCCCTTCCATACAACGATTGGCTTCTCAGCGTTGACGCTCCGTACGAGCTGCATCAGCTCGCCGCCGTCCTTTCTTATCCCCTCGAGATACGTGCAGATGATCCTGGTCTCGCTATCGGTGGCAAGGTACTCCAGGAAGTCGATGGCATCCATGACCAGCGCGTTTCCGTAGCTTATCACCTTGCTGAAGCCGATGCCAACGCGTGGCCCTTGCAGCAGGAATATGCGCGCGTGGCCTCCGCTCTGGGAGACGAATGCGACCGGTCCTTCTGCAAGCTCGACTTCCTCGAACATCTTCATCTTGATGGCTGGTATCTGGAAACCCATGCAGTTCGGACCTATGACGCGGAGGCCGGTTCTCTCGGCGATTTCCAGAATCGCATCCTCCAGCCTCTTGCCTTCTGCTTCCCCTGTCTCCGCAAAGCCGGATGTGAGTATCTGCACATCCAGCGCGCCCGCTCTTGCACAATCCTCCAGGACCTGTGGTACGGTCGCAGAGGGGGTGCCTACTATGACGAGATCGGGTCGCTCCGGAATGGCGGTCACGGTGGGATATGCTTTGACGCCGTCGATCATGTCTGCCTTGGGATTCACCGGATAGATGCGGCCGTGGAAGCCCGCTTCGCGCAGGATGCCAAACAGACGTGAGCCAGTGTAGCCGGGATGGCTCATATGATCGCTTCTCGAAACCCCCACGATGGCGAGCGTCTTGGGAGGGAAATGGTCGCCGAATCTGCCGTCTCGTTTCACATTGGCCTCCTGGATTGCAGCCTGTAGCGCTTGTCGGATCGCGTCGCAGCCAATCAGTCCGTCGAAGGACCACCGCCCATGCCCAGCTTCGAAGCCATGGGAGCTGGAAAGGGGGAGTAGAGTGCCCCCTTGGTCACGGCCTTCTCGCGCAGCTTGTGTAGACATGCGATCAGGTAATCCCGTTCGTCGGAGGAGAGGCAGGACATGATCTCGTCGACCACCTCGTTCCGCTCGAGCGAGCGCTGCAAGGCTTCTTCACCCTTGGGAGTGATTACGAGCGCGACCGGGCTGCGCTTCCTGCCACCACCGTGGCGGCCTATGAGGCCTTCCCTCTCCATACGCTTGAGCAGCTGAGAGGTTGTCTGATAGTCCCGCCCCATGATCTGAGCTATCTCCGCGACCGTCGTCGCGCGCCCCATACCTTTCAGTCCCCACAACACCTGGCTGCGCGTCATCGACACGCCCGAGGGCTCCATCTCTTTCTTACGGGCGTTCATTACTGCATTGAAGGTGGTCCCCAGAAGGGTGAACAGGTACTGTCCGTTAGACATCTCAATGTCGGGTTCCATGTGTCCCTCGCTTTCGGGCAGTAGGGAGACACTGGTCGCGCTTCATACCAGTCCTAGCTGCCGTCATGGTGTTGGCACCATTGTGTTGGGAAAAACCTGCTCCTACACTGTGGTCGGCCATACTCTGCGATTGGTCGCTGCTCGATCTCGTTTGCCCGTTCTCTTGCATATTCGATTCAGCGACCGGCTCTCGTCCAGCCCGTCGTGTCACCGTCTTGCCCCAGCATATCGCGGAGCAGGCAGGTTGACAAGGAATGTCATTTGTGCTACTAATCTTGTTACGGTTTAAGTATGCTCATAGCATACTCATATCATGATTATAGCACAAACCCACCACTTCCCCCCCTGTCGGCGTTTCGAGAGTTGAGCAGCGGAGAACGGAATGGAATTCGCGCTAACGCCGGAAGAAGAGCGATTCTGCCAGCAGTGTACGGAATACCTCAAGAAACAGAAGACCCCTGAGCTGGTTGCCGAACTCGAGGCCAGATCCGGCTATGGTGGCGGTCCGGCGTATACGAACCTTATTCGACAAATGGCTCGCGATGGTTGGCTGGGTGTTGGGTGGCCCAAGGAATACGGCGGCCAGGGACGTACCCCGCTGGAACAACACCTGTTCTATGAGATCTGCTTCTATGAGGAGATACCGCTGCCCGTGCTGGGCTTGAACACGGTGGGTCCGGCCTTAATGCGGATCGGGACCGATGAGCAGAAGGACAAATACCTGCCCCCGATTCTGAGAGGCGAACTAGAGGTCTGCATCGGCTATACCGAGCCCGATGCAGGCACCGACCTGGCCTCAATCAAGACCAGTGCTGTCAAGGATGGAGACCACTACGTCATCAATGGTCAGAAAATCTTCACCACCAATGCCGACTTCGCCGACTACATCTGGCTTGCCGCCAGGACTGATCCCGAGGCACCGAAGCACAAGGGCATCTCGGTGTTCATGATACCCATGAATACTCCCGGCATCTCGGTCGAGCCTATCATGACCATGGGCGGCGAGAGAACCAACTACACCTTCCTTGACGGTGTTCGCGTTTCCAGGGAATGCCTTGTCGGCGAGGAGAACCAAGGCTGGAAGTATATGACGACCCAGCTGAGCTTCGAACGTATCGCGCTGGTCCCCTCGGCCCCAATGAGGCGCAATCTCGATCAGACCATTCAATGGGCGAAGGAGACTCTCTACGATGGCAGGGCAATTATTGAGCGCCCGTGGGTCAGGCAGGAGTTCACCAAGCTGACGATGGAGTTGGAAGTCCTCAAGATGCTGAATTACTACGTTGTCTGGCTGATAACCAATGATGCTCTCGTCTACGCAGAGTCGTCTATGGTCAAGGTCTACGGCGTGGAGTTGAACCAGCGTCTCAACAGCTCACTGCTCCAGATAATGGGGCAGTTCGGCCAATTGCAGATGGGGTCCAAGTGGGCCCCGGTCAAGGGCAAAGTGGAGCATGCGCTGAGAATGGATATCGTGCTCATCTTTGGTGGGGGTGCCCTGGAAGTTCAGAGGAACATCATAGCGATAGCCGGCCTTGGCATGCCCAGGGCAATGTAGGGCCGGCTTCTCGAATCGAGGCAAAGAGGAGGGAATGTATGAGCCTTGATCAAGTGAAGCAATTCGTTGGGAAGGAGTCAGGCGCTATTCGAGCCCTCGACACAGTGAGCACGTCCGATATCAGGCACTGGCGCGAGCTCATGGAGGGGAAGAAGGAGTCCTGGAATACCGATGTCGCCCCGCCTTCTATGACGCTGGCGTGGGCGATGGGCCCGCTATGGCCCAAGAAGACGGAGGCCACAGAGCCTCATGAACAGGTGTTGAAGCTGTTGGACGATGCGGGCTACGGCGTAGCCGTTGGCATAGCCCTCGATCAGGAGTACCTGAAGCCCGTGCGCCTCGGGGATCGGCTGAGCTACAAGGTCAAGGTCACCGGCGTGTCGTCAGCTGAAGAGGACACGAAGTACGGAAAAGGGTACAAGGTCAACCTGCTCTATACCTTCACCAATCAGGAGGGTGAGGTGGTGAGCAGGCAGGGCTACACAATCCTCAAGTCCCGGGTTCTGAATCCGGTGGCCTGATCGGTGGAATACGAAGGAGGTCTGTCTGTATGGGAAAGGAAAACGACAGGATCAAGCCGTTCCAGGGCCCGCCCGAAGCTACTCTCGACTACTCGAAAGTGGAGCCCTTCATCGGCAAGTCGTCGCCGTTCCATGACCCGCATGATGAGGTGACCCTGTCTGACATCAGGCACTGGTGCGAAGTCATGCAAGACCCCAATCTGCTTTACAGCGACGAGGAGTTTGCCAAGAAGAGCAAGTATGGCGGGATCATAGCTCCTCCGGCGATGGTGCAGACGTGGTCGCTGGACGACATGCATGACGCGCTGCAGCGATTCGTCCATGGAAACCAGCCTTTCAAGGAGGACCCGCACAATCAGCTGTTTGACTTGCTCGATTCCGAAGGCTACGACGGTGTTGTTGCAACAGCTCAGGAGCAGACGTACCTGAAGCCTATAAGGCCCGGCGACGTCATCCGCAGCAGGATCACGGTCTCCAGGGTCTCCAAGTATGACCACTTCACACGCCAGGGGATCGGTCGCTACGTCGACATCCTGTATACGTTCATCAATCAACACGATGAAGAAGTATGTGTGGAATCGTTCAGGGTTCTCAAGTACAAGCCCCCAATGAGTACGCGGCATCTGTACGAGGGCTGAATGAGTGAGAAGGAGGAGAAGATGTCAGAAAAAGTGAAAAACGTCTACTGGGAAGATGTTCAAGTCGGACAGGACCTGCCCCAGAAATCGCGGGAGATAGACACTACGCTCATTGTCAGCGGCGCCATATGGGCTTCACACGATTTCATGCCGGTGCACCATGACAGGGACTTCGCGCAAGAGAAGGGTGCTCCGGACATTTTCATGAACATCCTGACCTCTAACGGGCTCATGGCTTCCTATCTGGAGCAATGGGCCGGGCCCGAGGCCGAGTTGAGAAAGATGAACATCGGGCTCCAGGTTCCCAATTTCCCGTCTGCTGGCAACAAGATGGACATGAACGCGAGGATTACGAAGAAATTCGAGGAGGCGGGCGATCATTTGATAGAGCTCGATATCACTGGCGACAACACATTGGGCCCCCATGTCGTCGGAACGGCGGTCGTGGCCCTGCCATCGAAGGGATAGAGAGGGTTGGAAAATGACGATAAAGAACAAAGCTTGCATTGTTGGCATCGGCTCGACCGAGTTCTCACGGGTCAGTGGACGAAGCGAAATCCACATGGCTGTAGATGCGGCGATGGCGGCGTGCCAGGACGCGGGGATCAAGCCTGAGCAGATCGACGGGATGGTCAAGTTCGGTACGGCCGGGCAGACCGCTACCGAGTTCACCACGGAGACCGACGTCGCCCGATGTATGGGAATACCCAACCTCAGGTACTTCGTCGAGGCCCCTTGGGGGGGTGGCGCATGTTGTGCCACGGTCCTGCACGCTACGTTGGCTGTTTCAGCGGGTATGGCGGACTATGTTCTCTGCTTCCGCTCTCTGAAGCCTGCGAGCGGGACTGTTCGCTATGGCCGGCCGGCCAATGTCCCGGTCGACGCCCACTGGAGCTACTCCATGCCCTTCGGCTTCGCGAGTCCGACGTCATGGATCGCAATGTTCACGCGAAGGTGGATGCATGAGACCGGGGCCACGAATGAACAGCTGGGCTGGGTCGCCATAGTCTGCAGAGAGAACGCTGTCCGCAACCCCCGGGCGATCTTCTACGGCAGGCCGATAACGATGGAGGACTACTTCAACTCGCCGATGCTATGCGACCCATTCCGCATGCATGATACCTGTCTGGAGAACGATGGATCCGTTGCACTGATCGTGACCACGCCGGAGAGGGCGAAGCATCTCCGGCAGAAGCCGGCCTATGTCGTGGGGGCTACCGAGGCAACGGGGTGGGACTCGTACTGCATGACCAGCTGGTACAGGGACAACATCGGTATTCCGGAGATGGAGGAGGCAGGAAAAGAGCTCTGGAAACAGACGGGGCTTACCCCTAAGAACATGGATGTAGTGCAGTTCTACGACGCGTTCACGTCACTCGTGCCGATGCAGTTGGAGGCCCTGGGTTTCACCAAAGTAGGAGAAGGGGGCCCGTTCTGCGAAGGGGGTGACCGGATCCGGCCGACCGGGGAACTCCCGATCAATACCTCCGGCGGAATGCTGTCCGAGTCCTACATACATGGGATGAACATGATCGCCGAGGGTGTGAGGCAGATCAGAGGCACGGCAATAACGCAGATCAAGGATGTTGAGCATTGCCTGGTCACAGGTGGGCTTGGCGTGCCGACCAGCACTCTCATCCTGGGACAGGGGGATTAGAGATGGCTCTGGAGTTGAACAAGAGATACCTCAAGTACTTCTATGATCCGGTTGCTGAGTCCTTTGAGGAGGGCTTCTGGGAAGCGGTCAAGCAGAAGAGACTCGTTTTCCAGAGATGCAAGGAGTGTGGCGAGTTTCTCCATCCCCCGCGTCCCATGTGTCACAAGTGCCATAGCTATGACCTGGAATGGGTGGAATCGACCGGGAAAGGGAAGATCTACAGCTGGGTAGTCTTCACCAGGGAGGTACACCCGCTCTACAGGGTTCCATTCGAGGTCGTGCTGGTGGAGATGGAGGAGAAAGGGGTGCGGTTCATATCCAACATGGCCGAAGGCAAACCAGAGGACATCTACTTCGGCATGCCTGTAGAAGTCGTCTTCGTGGACATAAACGATGAATGGCCTTTGCCCATGTTCAGGCCGGTAAAGTAGTCATGGACTTTGCGCTCAGCGAAGAGCAGGAGATGTTGAGGACGTCGGCACGCGATTTCCTCAACGCGGAGTGCCCCAAGTCGCTGGTGAGCGAAATCGAGGCTGGCGATCTGGGCTACTCGCCTGAGCTCTGGAAGAAGATGTCGGCGCTGGGCTGGATGGGCCTCGCGCTGCCCGAGGAGTATGGCGGAGCGGGGCTCAGCCTGCTCGACCTGGCGGTGCTCTTGGAGGAGTTCGGGCGCGCTGCCGCGCCCGGGCCGATGTTCGCCACCATAGCTATGGGGGCGCTTCCCCTTCTCGAATTCGGAACCGATGACCAGAAGAAGGCAATACTGCCGGGAGTGGCGTCTGGGGAGTTGATCCTGACTGCGGCGGTCACAGAGCCGGAAGTCAACGAAGACCCTAGGTTCATCAAGACGAAGGCTGTCCAACAGGGCGATCGGTTCAGGATCACCGGCACAAAGCTCTTCGTTCCCTATGCTCACATCGCTGACCGAATTCTGGTGGTAGCCCGGACCGATGGTGTGCCCGGTGATACTGACGGGCTCACAGTCTTGATGGTCGATGGCAAGACCGGGGGCATGTCAGCCGTTCCCTTCGGGACCATAGCCGCCGACAAGCAATGCGAGGTGACGTTCAGTGAGGCATCGGTACCAGCGGACAGTGTCGTGGGAAACCTGCACCAGGGATTCTCGCTGGTCGCTGCTATGCTCATGAAGGCTACTGCCCTTCAATGCGCTGTGATGGTCGGTGGAGCCCAGAGGGAGTTGGAGATGACTGCCGAGTACACCAAGACACGCGTACAGTTTGGGCGCCCGCTTGGTGCTTTCCAGGCTGTTCAGCATCGGCTCGCCGATATGTTCATCGACGCCAACGGCGCCCGGTGGGTCGCATACCAGGCGCTATGGCGCTTGAGCGTGGGGCTGCCGGCTGAAAAGGAAGTGGCGATCGCCAAGGCTTTCACTAACATGGCCTGCCAGCGAGTTGCCCTGAGCGCCCAGCAACTGCACGGTGGCGTAGGCGTGGACCTGGACCACGAGCTTCATCACTACTTCCGGCGCGCGAAGGCCCTTGAGTTGACTCTCGGGAGCACACCGTTTCACCTGGAGGCGCTTGAAGCCAGAATCGGTCTCTAGGCGAGCATCCCAATGCCTCGCCGAGCATTCGGCACTACGATAACGCATGATGGGTCAGTTAGGAGGACAGGATCATGGGAGAGTTGAATGACTATAGCGGCGAGTATAGCCCTGATGCCAGGTTCGAGGATTTCTCCAAGGACGCCCTCATAAGGCTGCTCAAGAGCTATCAGGTTGCTTTTGTTGGCTACATGGGAATGTGTAATACCGTGAACAGGGAAAGGATGAGTCCCGAGGAAGCCTTCGAGCTCGACGCCGCTGTTTACGAGAAGTGGTTGGGCAAGTTCCCGCTACCGCTTGTCACGCAGGCCATGGGTATCGAGGGCAACGACGTTGTGACTATGCTGAAGTACTTCCAGATGGCACCCGACGGCGCTCGTGAAGGACTCTATGAATTTGACTACGATGTCAAGAGCAGAAACCATGCGATACTGACTTTCACCAAATGTCCTTCCCTCTTCTACTTCGAGAGAAAGGGAAGGGAGGAGGACATACAGAGTCTCTGCGGCCCGGGCGGCGTCGAGGAACGTGCTTTCATCGAAATCTGCAGGTATTTCAACCCCGAGATGAAGGTGAGAGCCCTCAAGCTCCCCCCTCGGAAGAGCGAGAACGATACGTGCTGCCAGTGGGAGTTCAAGGTCGAGTCCGGGGCGTAGCGGGGCATCTGGAGGCAAGCGTTCCCAGCCCTTGGCGGTTGAGACTGTCGGAGAGTCTTTCCGTGTGGTGGCCGAAGCTAAACGGTGGTCAGGACCCCGGTTTCAAAGCGTGAGTTCGATCGTGTTCTCGACTCACGCCTCCGCTAGTAGTCCTTCTGTACCTCCTTGACATTCAGCTTCATATCGAACTGGAAGTACAGCCCGGCCAATACCTCGTCTACACTTATCTTGTGCACCGGGTCGCACAAGGAGGGGGAATCGTAGGTAACGCTGGCTGGGCCTGTCCACACCATCCTCTCTCCCTTCGGGTCTATGTGAAAGTCAACCTCGGCGTACCAGCTGATCAACTGCGTCAGGTGGGTGGGACCGCCGGAGGGGTTCTTTACATAAGGAAGATGCCTAATCGACAGCAGGGGCGTCGGATAGGGTATGAACGCATCTATCACGGGGCCGCCCGCTCTCTCCACAGGTTTGAACGTGAAGTTGACCAGCCTCTTGCCCGTAGGCCTGTCTACCGTCGCCTGGATGAAGTCGTACTCGGTCTCCAGCCGTATGTCCGCCAGCTTCTTGGGGGCCCCGGCAAGCTCACGTCCGGCGGCCATGGCCGCGTCGTTGGTAACGTATATGTACGGGATATAGTATCCCATCTCGCCGTTGACGTCCTTCACCATGATGAGCGAGATATGCTCATTGTACGTTCCCACCGTACTGTACGAGTACCTCGATATCCAGATCGCCGCCTGGGGTGGGTCGCTGAAGGGCTCGAGGCCTTGCGGGAGTATCTTCTCCACATCGGGAGTCGTCAGGAAAACAGCCGCCACAGCTTCGCAGTTCCTGTACTCTATCCCTCGCTCGGCATTGAAGTCGAAGAGAGGAGCATCGAAAGGAACAGAGATGCCCTTGTCGCCACCTTTCAGAATCATGTTTGCGCACCTCCTTAAAGGCTTGCTTTTCGTTTTTACCTATGAGTCTGCAGCATACTCATCGAGGATGTTATAGGCCGCAGCGATGCCCAGGACATCGTTGGCCCCGTCCATGATCAGGGATGCCCGGGCGTCTCTGAACAGCTTCTCGACGAGGAACTCCTTCGTCAGGCCATATCCTCCATGGAGCTGTAGTGCTTCGTGCGCGACCTCGAATGCGGTATTCGTCCCGTAGACCTGCGCGGACAGGGCATGTCGTGACGAGGCATCGAACGTCTTCTCAACATAGGTCTTGCTCCACACGTGCTCCATCACCTTCCTCGTGTAGTACCTGGAGCTTTCGACCCGTTCAAACATCCTGTACAACTTCTGCTTGACCGACTGGTGCTCGCACAGCGGTTTGCCGCCCTGCACCCTCTGTCTGGAGTACGCGAGGGCCTCTTCGAAAGCGGCCCGTGCCAGGCCGGTGAATACCGCGGCCATGAAGCAGCTCGTGACACAGATTATCTGACCTATGCGGTACTGATAGAAGGGCGGCCTTATGATCATGTAATCGTCAGGGATATGGACGTTGTCGAATGAGATGTCACCCTGAGGTGAGTCCCTGAGACCGAGCTTGTCGATCGGCTTTCCCTTGGTGACTCCCTCCTGGTCGAGGGGAACGATACAGAATGCGCCTGTCGCCAGGCAATCGTGCGGTGGCAGCGTGACGTGCAGGCCCACGTGCGTGGCCGCCGGAGCGGAGGAGATCCATCCCGACTTTGCGCCGTTGATCAACCACGAGTCCCCTTCGGGGACGGCCCTCGTCTGACCGCAGTGCAGCTCTCGTACGTATGGCAGGAAGCTCTCTTCGCAGACCATCACGTAGTCGGAGCCACACTCAGGCTCGGTCATTCCCCAGCAGCAGTGATACCTCGCCTCGGAGTCGTTGACGAAAGGCTCTACTATGTCTCGAATAACGTCGCCCATGCCGAATATGGAGGCCACACCGGGCGGGACCTGGTCGACTCCGATGGCCGTTGTCAGCCCCACACTCCCCCAGCCCAACTCCTCCAGGATAACGTGCGCTTCCACCGCGCTCAGGCCCAGGCCTCCATACTCCGGATCGACGAATATCCTGTGATAGCCGAGATTCTTCATCTCCTTCAGGACGTCCCAGTAGGGTGAGTCCGGCGCTACGGTCTGAGCCGGGTCTGACATCCTATCGAGCTTCTCGGCGGCAGGCCTTATGACCTCCATGGCGAATCTATGGGTCTCCTGCCTCAGCAGCGACAGGTTACGGTCTTCCGCGAGGACCGGATCGATTTCGAGGTACATCGCGCTCCCTCCCGTGTACTTCGAACGTTCGCCTCACTTCGGAGGCGTTCTCCACACCGCGCTCAGTCGATCGGCACCGCGGACAGCACCTCTTTACTCAAAGAGACGACGGCCTTCATCCGTTTCATCATGTACTGGAGGTCGCCTTCGAGCTGCAGGCGATTGCTCATTACCAACCGCATCGTGTCCTGCTGCCCGGAGACCAGCATCTTCCAGACGCTGTACTTCCCAGTGAGCTTGAATGCCGCGTCGTCGTGATCTCCCGGAGCCACGCCGGTCATGGTCCTGACCGCACCGTGCCAGAAGTCGGCCCAGAAGTACAAATTGGCGCCTGCAACATCGTCCGCGGTCAGCCCCGCCACTTTCTGCGACATCTGGGCCGCGTCCCACTGGGTGACCGGTGTATCCAGAGACGCGCCGAGTTTATCTGCCATAAGGTCGCCGAGGGGAGTGCCCTTGTATCGCTTCGTGCCGTCGCCGGGCATCATATCGAGGAAAGAGAGGAACCCCTCCATGACCTCCTTCCTCGCCAGGTCCGCCAGGAATTCCTCATCACAGTTGATGATGCACAGGAAGTCGCCTTCCCAATCCTTCGCTGCCTCCTTGTACTCGTCGCTTGCTTCGGCTTTCTTCAGCACCTCCTCGACCCATTGCCTTGATGGGAATACCGCCATTTCTCCCGACCTCCATTTCCTTCATAAGTTCCCTCCGGCAGTTGCCCCGACTCGATGACTGCGCTGACTTCACGGTCCTTCAATCGGAGAATACCAACAGCTCCCGTCGCTCCGCACATCCATTCTGTTCAACCCTCTAAGGGGGCATTCCATGCTTCTGAGGAGGTCATATCTGTTCGGGGCCACGACGTTAGCACATAATCGAGGTCTTGTCCAGTTCGATGGACGCGTCAAATACCACTCTTGAGGCCTATGAACTGCCTCAGGTTGGACGGCCCACCTCTGTAACCCATGTACGCAGATTGTATAGGTCTGCTATAATAGACAACGTTGCGGTCATCTGCGAGCCCCCCAGACGCTCGCTGTCGGTTACCGCAATTGTACTTTCTTCCGGCTCTCCCTCTGTTGGATGTTGCTACTCGGCACCGCAAACCTGTGGGAGCCGGATGTCAAGCATGGAGCCCGCACTGTGACGATAGTGGACAATGAGGCAGGTCGCGTAGTCATCGAGCGAGTCGATCCGGAGATCGACGAAGGCAGATTCCCGATCAAGCGAGTCGTCGGAGAGGAGGTTGTTGTCGAGGCTGACGTCTTCGCGGACGGGCATGACGTATTATCGGCTGTGCTGCTGTATCGGTTTGAGGACGACTTGTCCTGGGAAGAGACCCCGATGGAACCTCTGGTCAACGACAGGTGGAGGGGCTCGTTCAGGGTTTCGAAGCTTGGACGCTATCGCTACACAATCAGGGCCTGGGTGGACCCGTTCAGGTCGTGGCGAAGCGATCTGGAGAAGAGGGTGAAGGCCGGGCAGGATATCTCAGTCGACTTGCTGGTCGGGGCTGGACTATTGGAACAGGTCAGGCAGAGGGCGCCGTCCGCGGACGCCGGCAGGCTGGGGAAATGGGCCAATGAACTTGGGGCGACCAAGAAGCGCGAAGCGGAGAGAGTGCGCCTGGCTCTTGACGACAATGTTGCCGCCGTCGCATCGATGTATACCGACGCGGACCTGGTAACAACCTATCCAAAGGAACTGTCTGTGGTGGTAGACCCCGAGAAGGCGCGGTTCGGCACTTGGTATGAGATGTTCCCCCGTTCCTGTACGCCCGACCATGGACGCCACGGTACCCTGAAGGACTGCGAGAAGCGCCTGCGGTATGTTGCCGATCTCGGATTCGATGTGGTCTATCTGCCACCCATCCACCCGATTGGCCACACCAATCGTAAGGGGAGAAACAACGCTCTTGACGCCGAAGCAAACGACCCTGGGACTCCCTGGGCCATCGGGTCCGAGGCAGGTGGGCACAAGTCGATACACCCCGAGTTGGGATCGTTAGAAGACTTTCGAGGCTTCGTTTCGAATGCGCGTAAACGTGGTATCGAGGTCGCGCTCGACATTGCATTCCAATGCTCTCCCGACCATCCATATGTGAAGGAGCATCCCGAATGGTTCGTGTGGCGGCCGGACGGCACCGTCCAGTACGCGGAGAACCCACCTAAGAAGTACCAGGACATATACCCGTTCAACTTCGATACGGTGGACAGGCAGGGGCTGTGGGAGGAGATGAAGAGCATCTTCGAGTTCTGGATAGAACAGGGCGTCAGGATATTCCGTGTAGACAATCCGCACACCAAACCGTTTGTCTTCTGGGAGTGGCTGATCGGGGAACTCAAGAGAGACCATCCTGACCTGATCTTCCTGGCGGAGGCCTTCACCCGGCCCAAGATCATGTACAGGCTGGCCAAGCTGGGCTTCACGCAGTCCTATACATACTTCGCCTGGCGCAGTTCCAAGTGGGAGCTGACCCAGTACTTCACCGAACTCACGAAGACCGAGGTAAAGGACTTCTTCAGACCCAATCTGTGGCCGAACACACCGGACATATTGACCGAGTACTTACAATACGGCGGGCGTCCGGCTTTCATGATAAGGCTTGTGCTGGCCGCCACGCTCGGGGCAAGCTATGGTATATATGGTCCGGCCTTCGAGCTGTGTGAGGCGCGGGCCAGGGAAGCGGGGAGTGAGGAGTATCTGGACTCGGAGAAGTATGAGATCAAGCATTGGGACCTGGATCGAGCGGATAGCCTCAGGGAATTCATAAGCCTGGTGAACAGGATACGCAGGGACAACGCCGCGCTCCAGAGCAACAGCAACTTGCATTTCCACAATGTGGGAAACGAACAACTGATCTGCTACAGCAAGCGCACTGACGATTCATCCAACGTGATACTGGTCATTGTCAACTTGGACCCCCATCACACCCAGTCGGGGTGGGTCGACTTGGACCTGGCCGAACTCGGGCTTCGGGATAGCGACCCTTACCAGATGCACGACCTGCTCAGCGGCGCGCGCTATCTCTGGCACGGCCCGCATAACTATGTGGAGTTGAATCCGCACGCTGTCCCGGCGCACATCCTGCGGCCGCGTCGGAAGGTTCTCAGCGAACAAGACTTCGATTACTACCTGTGAACGGGGGCAGGCCGCGTGCCGAGGGCCTGCGGCTGGCGCAGCTGGCTAGCACATCAGGTGTGCACAGCGTGGAAGCCCGTCATGGTTCATCGCAGGTAACAGGAGGACAACCAGTATGGTTCCCAGAAAGAGACAGAACCCCGGTGTCAGTGCCGCTGACGCGGCTGGTCGCGTTCTCTATAACCTCACGCGGCTGACCGACGATGACCTTTACCTCTTCAACCAGGGCACGCATTTCAGACTCTACGAGAAGCTCGGCCCGTACGTCACCACGCATGAAGGCCATGAGGGCACCTGTTTCTCTGTGTGGGCACCGAACGCGCGGCGTGTATCCGTGGTCGGTGACTTCAACGGGTGGGACAAGTCAGCCCACGAGCTCAGGCCCAGGTCGCAGTCCGGCATCTGGGAAGGGTTCGTGCCAGGAGTGGGAAAGGGCGGCATCTACAAGTACCACGTAGTCTCGCATCACAAGGGCTATGAAGCGAACAAGGCTGATCCTTTTGCATTCCACTGTGAGACGCCGCCCAAGACGGGGTCCATCGTATGGCCCCTCGACTACGACTGGGGTGATCGGGAGTGGATGGCCAGCAGACGAGACCGCAACAGCCTGGACAGCCCCATGGCCATATACGAGGCCCATCTGGGGTCCTGGAGAAGGGTTCCTGGAGAGGGCAACCGGCCCTTGAGCTATCGCGAGCTGGCACAGCCTTTGGCGGAGTACGTCCGGGATATGGGCTTCACGCACGTCGAGTTCCTTCCCATCATGGAGCACCCCTTCTACGGCTCCTGGGGATACCAGACAACAGGGTATTTTGCCCCGACCAGCCGCTACGGAACGCCGCAGGACTTCATGTATCTGGTCGACTGCCTCCACCAGCATGGGATAGGAGTGATCCTGGATTGGGTGCCTTCTCACTTCCCGACGGACGAGCACGGCCCGGGCTATTTCGACGGCACCCATCTGTACGAGCACGACGATCCCCGCAAGGGCATACATCCTGACTGGAACAGCTTTATCTTCAACTACGGGCGCTGTGAGGTGTCGAGCTTCCTCACCAGCAGCGCGCTGTTCTGGCTCGACAAATACCATGTGGATGGACTTCGAGTCGATGCTGTGGCCTCGATGCTGTATCTGGACTACTCTCGTGAGGAGGGCGAGTGGATACCTAACGAGTATGGGGGGCGGGAGAACCTGGAGGCCATAGCCTTCCTGCGCCGGTTCAACGAAGAGGTATACAGGAACTACCCGGACGTGCAAACGTTCGCCGAGGAATCGACCGCGTGGCCCATGGTATCACGACCAACCTATGTCGGTGGGCTGGGCTTTGGCATGAAATGGGACATGGGCTGGATGCACGACATGCTTGAGTACATGTCGAAGGACCCGGTCCACCGCAAGTACCATTACAACAACCTCACGTTCCGGCTAATATACTCCTTTTCAGAGAACTTCGCGCTCCCACTTTCGCATGACGAGGTTGTACACGGGAAGGGGTCGCTGCTGGGCAAGATGCCCGGCGATGATTGGCAGAAGTTCGCCAATCTGCGTCTGCTCTACGGATACATGTACGGGCAGCCAGGCAAGAAGCTGCTGTTCATGGGAGGTGAGTTCGGACAGTGGCGCGAATGGGGCCATGATGAGAGCCTGGAGTGGCATCTGTTGGCGTATGAACCGCACCAAGGCTTGCATAGGTGGGTGGCCGACCTCAATCGTTTCTACCGCGAGTCACCGCCGCTATACGAGGCTGACTTCAGCCAGACCGGGTTTGAATGGATAGACTGCAACGATAGCGAGTCCAGCACCATTAGCTTCATGCGAAAGAGTAAGTCCGGCGACCACGTGATCGCCCTGGTCTGCAACTTCACCCCAGTCCCGAGGCAGAACTACCGACTTGGGGTTCCGTTTGGGGGCTTCTGGAGGGAGGCCTTGAACAGCGACGCTGCCGACTACGGTGGTAGCGGTCAGGGGAATATCGGAGGAGTTGAGGCCTTACCTGCACCGATGCACGGGCGGCCTTACTCGCTGACTGTCACCTTACCACCTCTCGCCGCTATCTACTTCGAGCGCAGGCTATAGGACGGATCACGCATAGTCGGCCGAGCGTCTCTAAAAGCCGGGTGAGCGATCTATCTAGCCATGAGAATACTTGTCATCAATTGTGGAAGCTCTACCCTGAAGTTCCAGCTGCTGGAGCATGACGAGCATCAGGCCAGCGTCAAGTCGGGCAAGCGGTTGGCCTGGGGGGCCGTGGATAGAATCGGAGGCAGGGCGAGGATCAGCTTTAAGTGCGCGGATGGCTCGGAGTTGGAGCAGCAAACCCGGGTTCCCGACCACGAGTCGGCTACCTATCGCATGTTTCGCTGGCTCAGGTCGCAGCGGGGCGGGATTGTCTCCGGAATCGAGGCGGTCGGTCACCGGGTGGTTCACGGAGGGACCAAGTTTCAGGAACCGACCACCATAGATAGCCAGGTGTTGCACTCGGTGGAGGTCCACAGCCACTCGGCACCACTCCACAACAGGCCAGCCCTGGGAGCTATTGCAGCTGCCATGGAGCAGCTGGGGCCCACGATTCCGCAGGTGGCGGTGTTCGATACGGCTTTTCATAGTGCCATGCCTGCCCATGCGACGACATACGCGCTGCCGCTGGAACTCGCGGAGAAGCACCGGATTCGCCGTTACGGTTTCCATGGCCTGGCGCACAGATACATGGTCGAACGATACGCCGAGATCATGGGCATAGCCACCGGCAAGGCAACGATCGTAACACTGCAGTTGGGAAACGGGTGTTCGGCGACAGCCGTCAAGAATGGAGTATCCGTTGACACCTCCATGGGCCTAACGCCGCTCGAGGGACTCATGATGGGTACCAGATCAGGTGATCTCGATCCATCGATCCCATATATCCTGGCGAGACGTGAAGGGGTAGACGTTGGAGACGTCGTGGAAGTGCTGAACGCGCGGTCGGGCCTTCTGGGCGTGTCAGGCCGGTCGGGCGACGTCAGACAGCTATTGAAGTCAATGAGACGTGGTAACGACAGAGCCGCGCTCGCCGTCGAGATGTTCTGCTATCGTGTACGCAAGTATGTTGGTGCCTATCTTGCTGCCTTGGGTGGTGCTGAGGCAATTGTCTTCGGTGGCGGAATCGGCGAAAACTCACCAGAGGTGAGGGAACGCATCTGCACTGGAATGCACTGGTTTAGATTGGACCTGGACAAGAGCCTGAACGCCAAGGCCGTTGGCACAGAGGCATGTGTCAGTACGAAGGAATCGCGCTTGCACGCTTATGTCATTCCTGTAGACGAAGGAGCGATCATAGCTCGGGATACGGTCCGTTGTCTCAAGAGTCAACTCGGGAGGTGATCAATGGACTGCAGCGAAGCGGCCAGCAACATACGCACCGAGGAATGGGTGGGCCTGTACCGCAGGGGGAACAAGGCGGCTGACAGATGGGCTGCGGGATACGGGGCTGTCGAGCACTGCATCGAGACACAAGCCCGTGTCTTTGCAATGGCCGATCTCCTGGCGGCACGTGGAATCAAGGGAGACGGCGTGCCGGTGTTCGAGCTGCTGCACGCGGCCGATCGGGTCACCAGCGCGGCCATGTGGTTGGTTGCTCATGAGACATACGCTCAGAATGTCTATCTCGATGGGCGCGAACTGGCCTCAGAGGACTTCAAGCCCCGCCCCGAGGGCCATACAGGCGGAGCACTGAACGTGGTGCCAGCCTACGCCGGCTACATGGCAGTGAACGCAATCACCGGACACACGCGCTCGTGGGTCATGGGCCAAGGGCATTGTGTAGCAGCCGTAGACACGGTCAATCTCGTGCTGGACAACATGACGCCTGCGCATGCTGAACGCTACTCCCTCACAGATGAAGGGCTCAGTCGCTACGTGCGTGACTTCTACTCCTACAAGCTGAGGGACGACGGCAAGCAGGACTCGCCTCTAGGGAGCCACGTGAACGCTTACACGGCGGGTGGCCTCGTGGAGGGCGGCTACCTGGGGTTCACGGAGCTTCAATATGTTCACATGCCGCTCCCGGGGGAGCGGCTCGTGGCCTTCTTGAGCGACGGTGCCTTCGAGGAGCAGCGAGGCAGTGATTGGGTGCCCCGATGGTGGCGCGCGAATGATTGCGGCCTGGTCATGCCCATCATGATCAGTAACGGTCGGCGCATTGATCAGAGGACCACGATGTCGCAGCAAGGCGGGGCGGACTGGTTCGTGGAGCATCTGCGGTTGAACAGGTTCGACCCTATCGTCTTCGATGGCCGTGATCCCGCGGCCTTCGCCTGGGCCGTCTTCGAGATGGAGTACAGGCTGGACCTCATATCCCAGGCGGTGCGAGCGGGGAGGGGGTCGTACCCCATCCCATTGCCGTATGGGATCGCTGTAGCACCGAAGGGCGCTGGCTTCTATGGCGAGGGCACCAACCTTGCCCATAATCTACCCCTGGGCGCTAATCCCTACACGGACGTCGTGGCTGCCAGGCATTTCAACGAGAGTGCACGGAGGCTCTGGGTCCCTCTGGGAGAGCTGAAGAAGGCCATCAGCAAACTTCAGCAACATGAGGCGTCGGGGAGGCCCCGTGAGCGAGAGCACCCGCTGGCGCAACGAAGCGTCCAGCTGCGCCAGGTGCCGCGTCTCGTGTCAAGAAAGGTCCCCCAGGACCGGAGGGATGTATCCAGTTGGACCAGGTTCTCCCCAATGTACGCGGTGGATGCTATGTTCCTGGCTACTGTGCAGGCCAACCCCCATCTCAGGCCCCGGATCGGGAATCCTGACGAGATGCGCTCCAACCGGCTGCTTCGCACGCTCGACGCGTTGAAATTCCGCGTGACTGACCCCGAGTCCAAGTACATCCCGGAAGATGTTCATGGGGCCGTAATCACGGCTCTGAACGAAGAGGCGGTGGCCGCCGCCGCGCTCGCGAACAAAGGGGGCATCAATCTCATCGCAACATACGAAGCCTTCGGGGCCAAGATGCACGGCGTCGTGCGCCAGGAGATCATCTTCGCGAATCACTGCAAGGAGGAGGGACAGCCGCAGGGTTGGCTGTCTATACCGCTCGTTCTTACGTCGCACACGTGGGAGAATTCAAAGAACGAGCAGTCACATCAGGACCCAGCGATGGCCGAGGCTATGTTGAACGAGTTGTCGGACGTGTCCAGGGTGCTGTTCGTGCCGGACTACAACACGGCTGCCGTGGTGACGCAGGCCATCTACCAGTCGCAGGGCCAGATATGGACGCTGGTGGTCTCCAAGATGGATATCGTTGCCGACCTGTTCACCATCGATGAGGCGCAAACGCTTCTCGGGCAGGGCGCGATACGACTCGATTGGGCGGGACACAGGGTAGATGAACAGAGAGTGATACTGACGGCCCTCGGGTCCTATCAGCTGGAGGAAGTGATAAAGGCGTCGATGCGACTGGCGGATCGGGATGTCCCTCACTCGGTGGTATATATGCTGGAGCCGGGTCGCTTCCGTGCACCGCGCAGTGATGGGGAGCAGGAGCACGCCGTACCTGCCGAAGTGACTGCGAGCCTCTATCCGGCGTCGGTTACCCCTCGCATCTTCGTGACCCATACCCGTCCCGAGCCGCTTCTCGGGGTACTGCAGCCCCTCCATATGGGTTGTAACACAACTAGAGGTTTGGGGTACATCGGTAAGGGTGGGACGCTCACTGTGCCGGGCATGCTGTTCGTCAACCGCTGCACGTGGGCTCACGTCGTGGCAGAGGCCGCCCGCATACTTGGCGTGCCCGAGGGGGACCTGCTCACCCCGGAGGAGCTCACTGCCATGAACGGTAAGGCTACGCCGGAAGGCATCATAGCGTAGTCGCTAATGAGTCACTGTTGAGTCTGTCCACCTATGGTAGAGGGATCGAGCAAGCCATACTTGCTCGGATTGTGCGCTGCGACGCAAATGCAAAGGATTGACAGTGTAGTCTCAGTTCACTATATTCGGGGCCGAAGCGAGCACACTAGAAGACCACCGGTGTGTTGGGCAACGGCTGCCACTGGCCCGCAAGGGTATCGAAGGTGCAGGAGGGGTTGAGGCGATGGTGGTACGGACCGTCACCAGAAAGGTAAGAACCGGTCTTGTCTCGGTGCTCAGGGGCACCGTGGATGTCGTTGCCAGCACCACTCAAGTGGCGTACGACGTCACCGTGGGCTCTCTGCGGGCGGGAAGACCCAAGGGGGAGACAACATCCAGCTTGACTCAGGACACGATAGAGGGGGCGATGCAGGCTGGCAGCGAAGCCGGTGCCGAGATGGGATCGGTGGCGAAGGGTGCCGTCAAGGGTGTTGTCTTGGGCGTAGGCACTGTTGGTAAGATCAGTGCTGGTGTTGTCACAGATGCTGTTCGCGCGGCGGTGTGGGCGACAGGTGAGGTTGGCGGCGACGTTGCGAGTGTGACGAAGAAGGCAGTTGAGGGGGCCATCGAAGCGGGCAAGCAGTTGGGGATGACTGCAGAAGAGGCGGCTGCGGCGGCGAGTGTGGGGGCGCTCGAGGCTGCCGCCGGACTCGGAGATGTTGCTCTCAAGGCTGCGGACAAGGCCCTCTCCGGGACAATCTCAGGTGTGCGCCTGGCACTCGGCACGGCCAAGACGAAACAGAGAGTGCTGATCGTGGACACCAATCATGCTAACGCGGAACTCCTTGCCCAGCGGCTCGGACGGGAAGGACTCCAGACGATTGTCGTCACGAGTCTCGAGGAGCTCAGTCAGGCGATCGGGGCTGAAGACGGAGTCGACATTGCATTGGTGGACCTGTCGGGCTTCGATCAGGCCATATGGGAAGGATGCGAGGAGCTGCACGCAGCCCGGATCCCTTTCATAGTGATTTCGCCCCAACGCAGCCCTGCCGTCCAGCGCGACAGTCTGAAGCACGGAGCGAGCAGCGTTCTCGCGAAGCCGCTCAGCACAGTGGAACTGGCCGAACACATACGGATGGTGCTTGGCGAATAGGCAAATGAGGAAACGGAGAGACGGGCTCTCGATTCTGCCGGACGACCCGGTCTGGTACAGAGACGCAATAATATACGAGCTCCACGTCAAGTCCTTCTATGACGGCGAGGGCAACGGCGTCGGGAACTTCATCGGGCTCATCGACAAGCTGGATTACCTCGAGGACCTCGGGGTCACGGCCTTGTGGCTCCTTCCATTCTATCCGTCTCCGCTCAAGGACGATGGCTACGACATCTCCGACTACATCGGTATACAGCCCACCTACGGGGACATGCAGGACTTCAAGACCTTCGTGGATGAGGCGCATCGCCGGGGACTGCGCGTTGTCACGGAGCTCGTGGTGAACCACACGTCCGACCAGCACCCCTGGTTCCAACGCGCCCGGCGAAGTCCACGGGGCAGTCGCTGGCGGGATTTCTATGTCTGGAGCGACACCCCGGACAAGTACAGGGAAGCGCGGATCATCTTCAAGGACTATGAGTCGTCGAATTGGACGTGGGACCATGTCGCTAACTCCTACTACTGGCATCGGTTCTACGCCCACCAGCCAGACCTCAACTACGACAATCCTTCCGTGCGCCGTGCTATCTTCAAGGTCATGGATCACTGGCTCAATCTCGGCGTGGACGGGCTCAGGGCGGATGCGGTTCCCTATCTATGCGAGAAGGAGGGGACAAACTGCGAGAACCTTCCCGAGACACACGCTTTCCTCAGTGAGCTTCGCCAGCACATTGACAAGAAGTACAAGAACCGGATGCTGCTCGCCGAGGCCAATCAGTGGCCTGAGGATGCAGTCGCCTACTTCGGCGAGGGTGACGAGTTCCACATGGCTTTCCATTTCCCACTGATGCCCAGATTGTTCATGGCCATTCGCATGGAGGACCGCTTCCCTATCATCGACATACTGGAGCAGACGCCCGCTATCCCCGACACGTGCCAGTGGGCCCTGTTCCTGCGGAACCACGACGAGCTGACACTGGAGATGGTAACCGACGAGGAGCGGGACTACATGTACAGGGTGTATGCCCAGGATCCTGCCGCGAGATTGAACTTGGGCATCCGTCGCCGCCTAGCGCCACTGCTGAACAACGACCGCAAGAAGATCGAACTAATGGATGCTCTCCTGTTCTCCATGCCGGGGACTCCGGTCATCTACTACGGCGACGAGATCGGTATGGGCGACAACTTCTATCTCGGTGACCGGAACGGCGTGCGCACACCCATGCAATGGAGCCCCGAGCGCAACGCCGGCTTCTCACGGGCCAATCCGCAGAAGCTGTTCCTGCCGCCAATCATCGATCCTGAGTATCACTTCGAGGCTGTCAACGTAGAGAATCAGCAGAATAACCCCGACTCACTACTGTGGTGGATGAAACGCACCATCGCGTTGAGGAAGCGGTTCAAGGCCTTCGGGAGGGGGTCCCTCGAATTCCTTCAGCCCGACAACCGCAAAGTGCTGGCCTTCCTACGGCGCTACGAGAACGAGACGATCCTTATCATAGCTAACCTCTCACATCTGGTGCAGCAGGTGCATCTTAACCTGTCACAGTTTGCCGGCTGGAGGCCGATTGAGCTGTTCGGCCGGGTAGAGTTCGCACCCATTACCGAAAGCGTCTACCCATTCACTCTCGGACCCTATGGTTTCTACTGGTTCTCCTTGGAGGCTGAGCCGGGTGAGGTCCTGCGTATCCGCGCACTCCCAACAGACGAACTGGGCGCGGTGCCCGATCTGGCCAAGTCCGTGGAGGAGTTGTTCGACAAGGATGGATGGTCTGCCCTGGAGACCTTGCTTGCTGATTATGCCAGCAACAGGCGCTGGTTCCGCAGCAAGGGGCGTATACTGCGTGGCTCGGCGATCAGGGATGTCGTGCCGATGCGGTTCGGCGATTCGTTGGCCTACTTCGTGCTCTTGGACGTGGAGTATACGGAGGGGGAACCGGAAACGTATGCCCTGCCGCTGTCCACAGTGTCAGGCGAACGGGCGGAGATTGTCGCCAGTGAGAAACCGCAGGCCCTGGTCGCGCGATTGAGGCGCAAAGGAAGGTCAGCGGCGGAGCAACTGGTCTTGTGCGATGCCATGGAGGACACCGCGTTCTGCCAGTCCCTGCTCGATATGATGGAGAGAACACGCCGCTTCAAAGGAAGGGTTGGAGAGATGACCGCGATGCCGACTAAGGCTTTCAAGAAGGCTCGCGGTCCAAAGGGTGTGGCTTTGGAGGCCTCTCCGATCAAGGCCGAGCAGAGCAACTCGTCGGTCGTTTTTGGAGACCGCCTGATACTGAAGCTATTCCGCAAGCTGGAGGAGGGCACGAATCCGGAGCTGGAAGTGGGGCGTTTCCTCACGGAGAAGACCTCGCTGACCTGCATCTCCCGCGTGGCCGGCGCCCTCGAGTACCGTGCCGGAAAACGGGAGCCGATGAGCCTGGCGATCCTGCAGGCATTCGTTCCCAACGAGGGCGATGCTTGGAGGTACACTCTCGATTCGCTGGACAGCTATCTGGAGTATGTGCTTGCCCACCCTGTTGTTCAGGTTCCTCCGGTCATGCGGAGGCACCTGATGTCTCTTCCGGAGGAGCCGCCTGCCTTGGCCATGATGACCATCGGAGCCTACATATCTCTGGCGCGCCTGTTGGGCCAGCGAACGGCTGAGATGCATCTGGCCCTGGCATCGGGGTCGGGCATCCGGGACTTCGATCCCGAGCCCTTCACGCAACTCTACCAGACATCGCTATACCAGTCTATGCGAGCCCTGGCAATGCGCAACCTCGGCCTATTGGAGCGGCAGCTGGAATCGCTTCCCGACGAAGTGAAGGAACCGGCCCAGACGGTGCTGGACATGCGAGGGTTGGTACTGGACAAGTTCCAGGGAATTCGGAAAGCAAAGATACCAGCGTCGCGCATACGCTGCCATGGCGACTACCATCTGGGTCAGGTGCTCTACACTGGCAGGGATTTGGTCATCATTGACTTCGAGGGCGAGCCGGCCCGATCTCTGAGCGAGCGGCGGCTCAAGCGGTGTCCCTTGCGCGACGTCGCGGGGATGGTCCGCTCATTCCACTACGCTGCCTACAGCGCGGCGCAGCATCGAGCCCCTCTCCTCTCCAGGCCCGAGGATGAAATGCCGGTGTTGGAGCAATGGGCGGAGTTCTGGTACACATGGGTGTCTGCCACTTTCCTGTCATACTACCTGACCTCGGTGCGCCCGGCCCATTTGCTCCCTGAAGACCCCGACCAGATACGCACCCTGCTGGATGCCTATCTGCTGGAGAAAGCGATCTATGAAGTCGGGTACGAACTCAACAACCGGCCAACTTGGGTGAAGGTACCCTTGCAGGGGATTATGCGTCTTATGGAGATCTGAAGCTGGTCCGGGGCCATCCAACGCTACGGAATTGGCTAGCTCCTGGGCCTAACCACAAGGGTCGAGCACTCCGAGTATCTGGCTACACGCTGCGACACGCTGCCAAGGAGGAAACGCCGGACCGCAGTCTGGCCCTTGGCCCCTGTGACAATCAGCTGCACGTTCTGCTTCTTGGCTTCCCTCAGTATCTCCTGGGAGGGATCGCCTCTCGCAACGACACCGGCGACCGAGTGCCCCTTGTTGCGCAAAGCGGATTCCGCTTCTCTGACCAGATCTTGTGCTGCCTTCTCCTCGAGCTTCTGGAGCTCGACGTGTATCGCTTGGCTCTCCTCGAAGTCCAGAGTCGGCGCTCCGACGATCGTTGAGGCATAGGAATGTACGACGCTGACTAGAAAGGACCTCGTTCCGTGGCTCAGTTGCAGCCTGGCAACGAACCGCACCGCTTCGTCTGAGTGCTTCGAGCCGTCTACGGCAATCAGGATGCGGTCCAATGCCGGCGTCTCCTTCCTCACGAGAAGGACGCTACAGGGGGCGTACTTCAGCACCTTCTGCGCTACGCTTCCCAGCGCGAAATCCTCCGCGTGACCGATCCCCTTGCAGCCGAGAACCGCCACATCGACCCCGAAGCGCCGACATGCATTGATCACCTCCTGCGCGGGCTGCCCTCTACGCACGACCCTCTCGACGTTCAGTCCCTCTGTGGCAAGTGCTTCCGCAGGCGTGTGAAGCAACTCCGTGGCCCTCTCCTCCTGGAGCTGCTTTACCTGGGCGATACGTGCCCTCTGCTTCCCACGAATCCGGGCAGGCGTGAGACCATCAAGGAACACGTGCTCGGGAATGACGGTGAGCAGCACGACCTCCGTTTGGCGCGGGAGGCGCAGCGCCTTGACCATTCCTACCGCGAGTTCAGAGTGGTGCGAACCATCGAACGCGATCAGTGCCTTCATGATCGACCCCTTTCCAGAAGTCAGGTGTCTTTGGTTCCGTGCTCCCTTGTCCCGTCCTCTTCTTCCAACAACTCGTCGGCCAGAGCGTCCTTGACATCTTCAGAGACTTCGGGCCCGAGTGCGTTGCCAGCATCCAGGGCTCCCTGCACCACTTCCTTGACGGCCTCTTCTGTTGACAGGCCCAACTCAGGTGCCACTGCTCTCGCTGCATAGATGGCCTGGGCTATGGCATCAGCGACATCAGCCTGGACTTCGTCGGTTCCCTCTATGATGCCATAGCCGACGCCCCGCAGTACACCCTTCGCTTCACCTCGGGACAGGCGAAGCGCGCGAGCCACGCCGAGCGCCGCTTGCCTGGACACATGGCCGACATCCGATGCCCCTGATTCTCCCAGACCGTGAACGGCTCCCCGTGTTGCCTGCCGTGCCACCTGGTCAGCATGCTTGTGGGCCTCGGTACTGGTCCCTAGAAGGCCCTTCAGGCTGTCCTCCAGAGCCCGGCCCAGCTTGGCTGTGACCCTTTTTCCACGGGCGGTAGCGTGAGTGGCGACCCTCGCCGTCTCGGCGATCTGGTAGGCAGTGACTCCCAGTGCAACATCCAATCCGGGGACAGGCATGCGCCCCAAGCGTCCGTACGGGAACTGGCTGAGAAACCCAAGGCCAGCTACTGAGCTGATCGGACGCGACATGCTCTGCATAGGCGCGAACAGGGATTCGAGCACAACTTCCCTGCTGGCCTCGCCCTCTTCCCGAATGCCACCCAGCAGCCCCAGCGTCACCAAGCCCAGCAGGAAGGTGATTACGAACAGGAAGTCGAACCCTGTGAGGTTCAGCGCGCCGATTTCGAGGAAGCGATTGGGATCAATCCACTCGAACGTCAGGCTGAGTTGGCGCATGCTGAAGTAGTCCGCGAAGCGACCGCCGAGCATCGGGCCCAGCCCGGCCCCGACGCTGGTCGCCAGTCCAGCCCCTGCGAGGTAGGCTGTGGCCTTGCCCTGTGGGGCCAGCTTCATTCCTATGGTGCCGGTGCCCAGCGTAACTCCAGCGGCGGCAACTCCGGCCAGGATGTGCAGTATGACGAGCAGGGGAATCGTGAAGAAATAGCGCTCCGGCATCGTAGTGAATGTCCACCCGAGTATTACCAGGAGATAGAGTGAAACACACACGGAGAACACGGCCTTGATCCCGAACTGGTCGGACAGCCGGCCCCAGACTCGCATGAACAGGATGTTGAAAGCCTGGCTCAGTATGCTGAAGCCCATGACGGCTGACAGCGGCAGCCCCAGTCGCTGGAGCATGTAGACTGCGAAGAAGGGTGTTGCCAGGTTGATGGCCAGGCTCCACAGGAACAGGAAGCGAAGGAGCTTGCGGTAGTTCCGGTCCCGAAACGGCGTTGCGATGGTGCCGAAGAGGGACTGTTTCGCCTGTGCCGTCGGTGCCATCAGTGGCTCCGGCATGAGCGCCATCAGTACCGGGCTGGCCAGTGCGAGGGTGAATATGCCAACCAGCAGGGGAAATGTGTAGCCGAGGGCCTGGACCTCTGCCGTGGCGTGGCCGGTTCTCCACCAGTCGGCGAAGAAGGCCGCCCCCAACCCGAAAAGCATCGCCGCCATACCGGCGAGCGACAGCCGGCGGCTCATGATCGCCCCGAGCGTGCCCTGAGGGATCAGGTCCCGCAGCCAGCTGTTCCAGGCGCAGTTAGTCAGGGCAACCAGCACGCCTCTTATCGCCAGCAGCCCCAGAAGCATGGACACCGCACCGGCCCCTGGCACCTCTATAAAGACCGGGATCAGGGCGATAGGAATCCAAAGAAGCTGAGCGGGCAGGAATGTCAGCACGGATATGAGCTTGCGCCTGCGCAGCCGCTCGACGAGCGGTATGGCAGGTATCTGCAGTGGCTGGGTTATGAAGGGGATGGCCGCCAGGATGCCGATCTGCAGGTTGTTCGCCCCGAGCGCGAGGGCGAACGCGGCGAGGAACCCGCTGGTGGTGATACTGAAGAAGCCGAGGGAGGCCATTCCCTCCAGCGTGAACCAGCGCAGGCCCTTGGCCATCTCCTGGTCAGATAGAGTAGGCTTGGGAGCGAGAAACGCCGGCGTCTTCACCGGGGGAAAGCACCTCTCGATAGAGCGCGCATGTGCAACTTGGCCATTTCAGAGCTTTGTCGATGCGGATTGTACACTGGCGGGCGTCGCACTGCAATAGGCTCTTGAGCGGCCGGACACTACGGCGCCGGCTGGCCACGACTGCAGAATGACCCTACGTTTCTCCGTGATGCGCCTCTCTCGGCTCATCAGCTGTTGCGGACACCATCCGAATCTCCTGCTGCGCTATGCCGCGCATCAGCCTGCCCAGGATGTCCGCACCGGTTATGATCCTCCTCGTAGGCCCCCACCAGACGAGCACGATATCCTTGTCGATGACATCGTCGCCCTGTCCCTCCGCCTCCACCTTCAATCGTTGCATTACTTCGCCCAGCGGGATTCGGACGTCCATTATCAGGATCGGTTCATGGCAGTAGTCCAGCGGGGCAACCTGACCAGTCCCGAAGAGCGCCGCCCTCAGGAAGCCGTCCGCGTCCAGGACAAGCCGGGGCTGGTCCGCGTCGTCGATCAGGACAACCCACTTCCTTTGCGACGCCTGAATGCGCTGGAGGAAAGGATCGGAAGAAGACCTGGCGAAGTCAGGGAATACCGGTGAACCGTCAACGAACTGCAGGGCGACCAGGCTCCGGGTGTCCAGAGTCTCCCCTTCCTGGATTGCCATGAGGTCGTCGATAGCCAGGAAGTTCAACGCCCCCAGGCCTTCAACAGCATCGATGTCGGCATCGCCCGATTCTATGTGCCTCTTGATTACTTCCTTGAAGTCCTTCTCCGCGAAGTACTGAATTCCCTCAGGACCGAGCCAACGGTCGAGCAACATGGCCGTTGGCTTGGCGACCGGGGACAGCAGTATCTGATAGAAGCGGAGGACGGGCCACAGCAGAGAGACCATCCGCAACGCATGACGAGAGAAGTAGGCCTGAGGCATTATCTCAGCGAAGAACGTGATCACAACGGTGGAGAACAGAAAGGCCAGAACACCCACTAGAACGGAGTTGGCAAGAAGGGCCAGAATGACATTGACACCGACGTTGCCCCAGAGAATGGTCGTGAGCGCGAAGTTGGAGTCCTTTCGAAAGGCAAGGACTCGTATCGCCCTTCGGTCGCCCTTGGAGGCCTCTACTTCCAGCCTCAGCCTGCTGATGCTGAACAGGGCCAGATTGAGGCCTGAGAACATGGCCGACTGACTGAGACAGAGCACGATTCCGATCCAGACAAGGGCTCCCACGGGTCACCACTCCTCGGCAACGGGGCCTGCGCACCGGTGGCATGGAGGTTCCGGCAGAGAACGATGTCGTCCCCCGGCTTGTAGCCTTTGCTCACATCGTCTCTGGACGCATGCTCCTGCGACGCAGCCTGCCAACGTCATGTCGAGACCTGGGCAGATAGACGCCACTTCGAGAGGCGATCGGCCAGGAATTCCTCGAGTTCCACGAGTATCAGGCCAAGTACCCCGGAGAGAACGATCGGTATCCACCACTGTACAGGGAAGGACTCTGTTCTGAGCGGGTTCAACCCCGTGTGCGGAAGGATGTAGACGATTATCAGGTGGAGCCCTATGGAGACCGCTATCCCGGCGAGGACCCACTTGTTGGACAGCGGGTTCATCTTGAATACCGACTTTGTGAGGGAGCGGGCCGTCAGCAGGTAGAACACGTGCACCATCATTACGGTCATGAATGCTGCGGTCTGTGCCTGGGCGAGACGGTGCTCGTCTACCATGTCGCCGGCCATCGCGGGTTCCCCGTAGTAGTAGAAGACGGCGAACGCAGCTGCCGCCATTATCATTGAGACGAGGATGATCTTCCTGAAGAAGAGTCTGTTCGCTATCGGTTCCTTCGGGTCCCGGGGTGGTCTGTTCAGCAAACCCATCTCCCTCGGTTCCCAAAGCAGCGGTAGAGCCAGAGCCACGGCATCGTAGAGGTTGATCCACAGTATCTGAATCGGCTCCAGGGGCAGTCGCTCGGCGAACAGGGGCACGAAAGGCACAAGTATGATGGCGCCAATCACCAGCAAGGCCTGGCCCCCATTCGTAGGCAGTGTATAGAGGATTACCTTTCGGATGTTTTCAAAGACGTGTCTGCCTTCTTCCACCGCTGCCACTATGCTGGCGAAGTTGTCATCCACAAGCACCATGTCAGCGGCTTCCTTGCTGACGTCTGTTCCCTTCATGCCCATGGCTATGCCCAGGTCGGCTGCCTTGAGGGCTGGCGCGTCGTTGACCCCATCTCCGGTCATGGCCACGATGTGGCCCCTCTTCTGCAACTGCGTCGTTATCCTGAACTTGTCCACGGGAGCGACGCGCGCGTAGACGGACACGTCCTCAACGATTCGATACAGCTCCTCGTCAGACATCGTCGAGAGGCTCTCGCCAGTGACGACTTCTCCCTTATCCCCGATCCTCAGGCGTCCTGCGATTGCCTGTGCGGTCTTGGCGTGGTCTCCCGTTATCATGACCACGCGGATTCCTGCCCTCCGGCACTTCGCTACTGCCTCGATTGCCTCCTCCCGAGGCGGGTCTATCATCCCCTCGAGACCGAGGAAGACCAGGTCCTCCAGGTCGTCCGCCGTCATTGAGCTTCTCTCTGAGGGGACTTTCTTGTAAGCGAGCGCTAATACCCTCAACGCCTCGTTTGCCATCTCATCGACGGTAGCTTTGACCGCCTCAGCATCGAGCGGCGCGATGTCGCCGTTTGCCTGCTGGCTTCGGCACATTGCCAGAATTCGCTCAGGCGAGCCCTTCACATAAATAGTGTTGTTCACACTGTCCTTGTGCAGTGTGGCCATATACCTGTGCTCCGAGCCAAACGGTATCTCGTCCAGTCGCTCCTCGTGGCTGACCGCACCCGCCTTCACGGCCGCTACGAGCAGGGCCCCCTCGGTCGGGTCACCCGACATCTGATAGCCATGCTCAGTCTCGGCGAGATGCGCGTTATTGCACAGCTGTCCCGCCTTCAGGGTCAGCAGGAGATCGTTCTCATGCTGGAGATTGACAGGCAGTCCATCTCTGGCGAACTCCCCTCTTGGCTCATACCCGGCTCCGGAGACGGAGTAGGACCTGCTGCCCGTGAAGACCTTGACCACGGTCATCTCATTCCTTGTGAGAGTGCCGGTCTTGTCTGTGCAGATGACCGTAGCGGAGCCCAGGGTCTCGACCGCCGGCAGTCGCCGGACCAGTGCGTTCCGCCTGGACATCGCTCTGGCTCCGGCGGCGAGGGCGATGGTGAGTATGGCCGGCAACCCCTCGGGAATCGCGGCCACGGCAAGCGATACCGATGCGAGGAAGGAGTACATGAAGTCGTAGCCGCCGAGAGTAGCCCCCAGAACGAGGTTGACGGCAGCCAGGATCAGAATGCCGATGATCAGCACCTTGGTGAAGTCCGCTATCTTTCTCATGAGCGGCGCTGGGGCCTCTGCCTCAGCACTCTTCAAGAGAGCGGCGATTCTGCCTATCTCGGTCTGCTCCGCTGTGCCGACGACGACACCCTGGCCGGTGCCGCGAGTGACAAAGGTCCCTCCGAATGCCATGCAACGCTGGTCGCCCGGCGGCAGGTTGGCCTTTTCGGTAGGGTTGGTGTTCTTCTCTACCGGGACCGATTCTCCCGTCAGCGGGGCCTCATCGATGGCCAGGTTCCTGATCGTGAACAGGCGGAGGTCTGCCGGGACACGATCGCCTTCCTCCAGTAGGACGATATCGCCCGGGACCAACTCGCGGGCAGGAACATCCTTCCTCTCGCCACCTCGGATGACAGTGCATTCCAGGACCATCATCTTGGTCAGGACCTCCATCGAGGCCTCTGCACGGCCCTCCTGCACAAATCCTATTATGCTGTTGGCCACGACGACGATGAGTATCACAGCGCTGTCCGCCCACATGCCCAGCGCACCGGTGACAGCAGCCGATGCAATCAGGACATAGATAAGCGGGCTCCGGAATTGCATGAGGAATCTGACCAGGGCGCTCCGCTTCTTGAACTTGAGTTCGTTGAAGCCGTACTTGGCCAGCCTCGCCTGCGCCTCGGCAACAGAAAGCCCATCGGGGCCGGTTGCCAGTGATTGGATGACGTCCTGAGCCGGCATCTGGTGCCAGGTTAGCTCGGATTCGGGGGGAGCACTAGTGACAGTAGCCAAGTCCCGCCAACTTTCTCACGCAGGTGGGTTCCGCTTTGTGGCCTCTAGCGGTCACTGCAGAGCGATCCTCGACAAAGGCTAATCATAGCCAACCGAGCTTTCGATGTCCAGTGGCATCGAGTTGAATTGTCTTGGCTGATGGGTGATAGGGCCAGGTTCAAGAGACGGCCGTCTGCGAACGGGCGCTCTGGGGGGCATTGACTTGCGCGGCAACCTGCGTATGATTGATACGCAATGTCGACCGGCATAATGTACCAGTGAGGGGGTGACATGCCGTATCGTGCCTTCTATTTGGACGCTCAAGGCATTATACAGAAGGACTTGGACGAGACCCAGATCAGGGCAGCTTTCGAGTCCGGCCAGGGACTCTTGTGGGTCGATGTGTGTGAGACCACGGAGGAGGATGGCCGTTTCCTCGCTACCACGTTTGGCTTCCACCGTCTGGCTGTCGAGGACTGCGTCAGTACTCAGATTCACCCGCCCAAGATCGACGATTTCGGAGACCACCTCTTTCTCATTGTCCATGGCGTGAATCACCTCGGCGAGTCCGACATAGTCGAGACCACCGAGGTGGCGATCTTCCTCGGCCCGCACTACGTTGTGAGCAATCACAACGATCCTATGTACAGCGTGGACGCGATCACACGACTCGTGGAGGAGGACGGCCGTCCGATGAGGCGCGGCAGCGATTTCCTGGCGCACGCACTGGTAGACACGCTTGTTGACAACGTTCTGCCGACAATCGACAAGATGAGCGATGTCGCGGACGAGATCGAGGAAGAGGTCTTGCGCAACCCGCAGCGGTCCACGTTGGAGGCTGTCCTCAAGCTCAAGCGGTCCGTTATCAGGGTTCACCGCGTAATGGCACCGCAGCGCGAGGTGATGAACCGTATGAGCAGAGGGGAGTTCACTCTTATCGGGGACAAGGCGCAGATATACTATCGCGATATCTACGACCATATCGTGCGCATTGAAGACCTCGGCCAGTCCCTGCGTGACAGGGCTGACAACGCGCTCGCGACTCATCTATCGTCTGTCGCCAACAGGCAGAACGAGACAATGCGGGTGCTATCGATAGTAGCTACTATCTTCCTCCCCCTCGCACTGGTGGCGGGAGTCTACGGCATGAACTTCGAGTACATGCCGGAGCTCGGTGTGAGGTGGGCCTACTTCGCTGTGCTGGGCTTCATAGGATTCGTGATAGTCGCCGTGGTCGGCTTCTTCTGGGCGCGCAGTTGGGTGTCATGGGGCCACAGGCAGGCCAGAAGAGTGAGACCTTTCGCTGTAGACCCCGAAAAGCTGGTCGGCCACATCGGGCATGTGAGGAAGTGGCCACACTTGTAGAGCTTCAACAAGGACCCCGAGATGGGCGCATGTCCGGGGGTGTCTGTATCGCATCACCCTCGATACGGTACGCTATTGCGATACGGCGAGAGTGGGCGGCGATACCATACCACCCGAGACTATCATCTTGATTGCATCCTCGACGGACATTGCCAGCTTGACGACGTCGCCCTCGGGAAGAATCTCCAGATACCCGGACGTCGGATTGGGCGTGGTCGGGATGTACACACTCACCAGGTCGCTGCCGGACGCGTCCTTCAGCCGATTCGTCACGAAGCCTATTGTCTTCATCCCCGGTCTGGGGAACTCTATGAGGACCACCTCTTTGAACCCGCCCTTGTGAGGCATCATCACGCTCTCCAGCACCTGCTTGAACGTTTTGTATAGCTCCCTGACCATCGGTACGTCGGCCAGCAGCTTCTCTCCACGCTGGATGATCCTCCGCCCCAACACATTGCTGGCAACAACGCCTGCGAGGAGAATGAGCAGGATGAAAGCGACGAAGCCGATCCCTGGTATTGACCTTCCGAGACCGGTCTCCACCGCCGGGGCAAGTATGCCGTCGATGAGCTCGAACAGCCATTTGAGGACAAGTATCGTTACGGCAAGAGGCAAGATCGCAAGTATGCCGGCGAGGAAGTACCTGCGCAGTCCGCTTGTTAGTCCTGCTAGAACCGACTTGCACTTCTGTTTCATCTCTGCTACCCCTGTTCTTTGCTGACGTAAGTATACACGCTGGATTGGCTGGCACTGCAACACTACTGTCTCCGACCCTGCGAATGAGGTCTGTCACGTCTCCCATCCACACTATCCTCTGGAAGAAGCTGGAGGATTGAAGATCGGCGTATGGTTAGAGCGTCTCCGCCGACGGGGGCGTATTGCGTCAATAGAAACTGTTACCGAACGGGTGTTGTTGCCTCAAAAGCGCGGGTTACCGAAGCATCCTCCTTTGGGGTAGCGGAGCCTCCTGCACGATTAGCAAGCTTCCATAGGT